>JACXTT010011809.1_pt1 | contig 11647 bp, 10 predicted proteins | sample 9270951 | NCBI WGS metagenome assembly JACXTT01 (sample SAMN15532306, study PRJNA645909) | rock metagenome | isolation source: weathered quartz diorite | place: Puerto Rico | collected 2017-06-21 | reverse complement strand
TCGCCGCGCATGGCGGCGAGCGCGATGCCGAACGCCGCCACCACGCCGATGGCCGGCGCGCCGCGCACCACCATGTCGCGGATGGCGCGCGCCACCTCATGCGCGTCAGCACACCTCACCCACACCACCTCGCGCGGCAGCTTGCGCTGGTCGAGAAGTTGCAGCTCGCTGTTCCGCCAGCGGATCGGTTCGACGGACATAGTTCGCAGTTCGTAGTTGGTGGTTCATAGACGATCGACGACGAACTACGAACCACGAACCGGTCGTTATACTACCCGGCATTTCTGGAGGCCCAATGGTGAAGGTCGGTATCAACGGCTTCGGGCGGATCGGGCGCAACGTTTTGCGCGCGGCGCTGGAGCGGCATCTGGACATCGAATTCGTGGCCGTCAACGATCTGACGGACGCGGCCACGCTCGCCTATTTGCTGAAGTACGACTCCGTCCACCGCACCATCCCCAACAAGGTCGAGCACTCCGCGAGCGGCGTGCTCATCGACGGCAAGGAGCTGCGCGTCTATTCCTCCCCCGACCCGGCGGAGATCCCCTGGCCCGAGGCCGGCGCGGAGATGGTGGTCGAGTCGTCAGGGCGCTTCACCTGGAGGGAGAAAGCGTCGCGGCATCTGCGCAAGAGCGTGGAGACGGTGATCATCTCCGCGCCGTCGAAGGACGCCGACGCCACCTTCTGCATGGGCGTCAACGAGAGCACCTTCGATCCCGCCAAGCACAGGATCATCTCCAACGCCTCCTGCACCACCAACTGCCTGGCGCCAGTGGCCAAGGTGCTGCACGAGCGTTTCCGCATCACCATGGGCATCATGACCACGGTACATTCGTACACCAACGATCAGGAGATCCTCGACCTGCCGCACAAGGATTGGCGCCGCGGCCGCGCCGCCGCGCTGTCGATGATTCCCACCACCACCGGCGCGGCGAAGGCGGTGGGGCTGGTGCTGCCGGAGCTGAAGGGAAAGTTCGACGGCATCTCCGTCCGCGTGCCGACGCCGAACGTCTCGCTGGTCGACCTGACCTTCCACACCGAGCAGGCCACCAGCGCCGAGCAGATCAACCAGGTCATCCGCGACGCGTCGCGCGGGCCGCTGGGCGGCATCCTCTCCTACAGCGACGAGCAGCTCGTCTCAGTCGACTTCAATCACAACGCGCACTCGTCGATCGTCGACACCACCTTCACCCGCTCGGTCGACCCGCACATGCACAAGATCCTGGCGTGGTACGACAACGAGTGGGGATACTCCAACCGGATACTCGATCTGATTGTGTATGTTGCTCGCGTAAAGCAGGACGCTCTTGCGGCGCGGTAACCGAAAGGGATGTAGGATCGGGAGACGAGTAATGTTGAATGTTAATTGTTAAATGTTAAATGAGATAAGATTCAAGCTTCACATTTAAGATTCAACATTAAACATTTAACATTCCTCGTCGTTAATCCTTTGCTGTTCACTGAGAATGATCCACATACGTACCCTCGACCACTTACGACCCCTCCCGGCCCGCGTCTTCTACCGCGCCGATTACAACGTCCCCCTCGATGGCGCGCGCATCACCGACGCCACGCGCATCGAGGAGACGCTCCCCACCCTCCGCCGCCTGCGCCACGCCGGCTGCTCGCTAGTCATCGCTTCGCACCTGGGGCGTCCGAAAGGGGAGCGCAAGCCGAAGTACTCGCTGGCGCCGGTGCGCGCGAAGCTCGCCGAGCTGCTCGGCGCCGCCGTCGCGTGGGCGGACGACTGCGTCGGCGACGACGCGCAGTCGAAGGCGGCCGCGCTGAAGGCCGGCGAGGTACTTCTGCTCGAGAATCTCCGCTTCCACGCCGAGGAGGAGAAGAACGACCGCGCGTTCGCGGAGGAGCTGCGCAAGCTCGGCGAGGTCTACGTCAACGACGCCTTCGGCGCCTCTCACCGCGCGCACGCCTCCATCGACGCGCTGCCGCGGTTTTTGCCCCCCGAGCGCACGGCCGGCGGGTTGCTGCTGGCGAAGGAGATCGAGTTCCTGCAGAAAGTGACGCACGCCCCCGCCCGCTCCTTCGTCGCGCTCCTCGGCGGTGCGAAGATCGCCGGCAAGATCGAGCCGCTCGAGGCGCTGGTCAAGCTCGCCGACAACGTGCTGGTCGGCGGCGGGATGGCCAACACCTTCCTCGCCGCGCGCGGCGTGGCCATGGGGGGCTCGCTGGTGGACAAGGAATCGCTGGAGGTGGCCACGCGCATCACCACGGTCACGCTGCCGGTCGACCTCGTCGTGGCGGACGATCTCGAGGCGCCGAAAAAAATCGAGACCGTCGACGCCACGGCCGGCTTGCGCGCCGATCAGAAGGCCTTCGACATCGGCCCGAAAACCGTCGCCGCGTACAGCGCGGAGATCAAGCGCGCCCGGACGGTCTTCTGGAACGGCCCGATGGGCGTCTTCGAGAAGGAGCCGTTCGCGAAAGGAACGATGGCCATGGCGCGCGCCGTGGCCGACGCCGAGGCGATCACCGTGGTGGGCGGCGGCGAGTCGGTGGAGGCGGTGAAGGCATCCGGTTTCGCCGATCGCATCAGCCACATCTCGACCGGCGGCGGCGCGTCGCTTGAGTTCATTTCCGGAGCCGCTTTACCGGGCGTAGAGGTGCTCCGCATTTGAGCCAGGAAATCGAAGTCAAGTTTGCCCTACGCGACCGCAACGAGCTGGTGCGCAAGCTCCACGACATCGGCGCGCAGCGCCTCTATCCCGAGACCTTCGAGGACAACATCGTCCTCGACCGCCGCGGCGAGCTGCGCACCAAAGGCTCGATGCTGCGCGTGCGGAAGTTCGGGAAGTACTCCATCGCCACGTACAAGGGACCGATGTCTATCGAGCGGGGCGTGAAGTCGCGCGAAGAGGTACAGACGGGCGTGGAGAGCTTCGAGCTGGCCATCCAGCTCTTCGACGCCCTCGGATTCAAGCCCGTCTTCCGCTACCAGAAGTTTCGCGAGGTGTGGCGCCTGCGCGAGGTGGAGGTGGTCATCGACCGCACGCCGATCGGCGAGTACTTCGAGATCGAAGGGCCCATCGACACCATCCGCTCCATCGCCGCGGAGCTGGGGATGAACATGGAGCAGGCCATCCGCCACAGCTATGCCGATCTCTATCGGCTGGCGCGGCGCACGCGCTCGGATCTCGGCGAGAACATGGTCTTCCCGCCGGACGAGCTGTGAAGTTTGTTGTTCGTGGTTCGTGGTTCGTGGTTCGTGGTTCGTAGTTCGTAGTTCGTCGAAAACCATAATCAACCACGAACTAAGAACCACGAACTAAGAACCACGAACCACGAACCACGACAATGAAAGCCTTGCTCCTCGCCGCCGGCTACGGCACGCGCTTCCAGCCAGTGACCTTCACGCTGCCCAAGCCGCTGCTGCCCGTCTGCAACCGGCCGCTGATCGCCTGGCCGCTGCAGTCGTTCGTGGATCAAGGCATCGACGACTTCATCGTCAATCTCCATCACCTGCCGGAGCCGATTCGCGAGACTTTGCCGCGCGCTTTCCCCGGGGCGCGGTTCGAGCTCTCCTTCGAGCCGCGGATCCTCGGCACTGGCGGCGGCGTGCGGCGCGTGCGCGCGCTGCTCGAGGGCCAGGACGAGTTTTTCCTGGCCAACGGCGACACCGTTCAGTCGGTCGCCGTCAACGCGCTGCTCCGCGCGCGCCGCGAGCGCGACGCCCTCGCCGCGCTCACCCTGCGACATGCACCAACGACCGATCACTTCACGCCGGTCTATTTCGAGAATGGCCGCGTCACCGGCTTCGGCCGCGGCACCGGCGAGGCGCTGATATTCTCCGGCTCGCATTGCATCAGCTCGCGGATCTTCGGCCACATGCCGGACAAAGAGGTCTTCGGTTTGATCGACGAGCTCTATCAACCATTGATTGAGCGCGGCGAGACCATCGCCGCCGTCGTCGATGACGATCCGCAGTGGTTCGACATCGGCACACCGCGCCGCTACCTCGACGCCTCGCTCGCGCTCTGCGGCGGCAACTCGGTCGGCGAGCGCTCGATCGTCGAAGGCACGCTGCGCGACAGCGTGGTCTGGAACGACTGCCGCATCGCCGCCGGCGTCACCCTCGAGCGCTGCATCGTCGCGCACGGCGTGGAGATCGCCCGTCCCACGCACTGGCGCGATGTTCTGGTCTGCCGCGACGACCCCGCCATCCCCCGCGATTTCGACGCGCATGTCGAGGAGGGACTGGTCTTTCGGACCATTGAACCGTAGGGGTGCGCGGCAGCGCGCCCGGCACCCCGTCTACACCGAGTATCCAAACGTCACTCGCCGCACAAACCCGAGGTACGGTGAGCACCGTGGGTTCTCACGGATATAGGTCCTGATCAGCTCAGCTCCCGGTCGTTCCGCTGGGGAGCGGATCGGTATTACGTAGAAGGATGACGGGAGTGCCGGGCGCGTTGCCGCGCGCCCCTACGATCGCGGCTCCGCGCTACCATAGGTCCTTCCCATGCCCAACTCCGCCGACGCGCGCCGTCGCGTCATCGCCGTCTACCTGACGCAGGGGACGGTCGGGCTGTTGCTGATGCTGGCCATCACCTGGCGGCACCCGGGCGAGGCGCTCGCCGTCGTGCAGCGCCTCGGACCCGACGCGCCGGTGCTCATGGGCATCCTGGCGGTCTTCGCCGCGGCGCTGCAACTGCTCAAATTCGAGCTGACCAACGTCATCTACATCTCCCTCGGCATGATGGCCTACATGGCCATGGTGCCGCTGCTCGGCACCGTGCTCGCGTCGTGGATGATCGCCGGCGTGGCCATCGCCACGCGCCTCCTGGCCATGCACGACATCGGGCCGGTCAAGCTCGGCATGACCGACGCGCCGAGCGAATACGCCAAAGTCTTCGGCCTCTTCAGCACCTACGGCATCCCGGCCGTGGTGGCCGGCTCGCTCTACGCGGCGCTCGGCGGCGAGCTGCCGGTGATGCACGCCACGCCCGCGTCGGCGGCCAAAATCGCCGCCGCCAGCGTGGCGCTGATCGTCACCAACAGCGTGGTCATGTTCCGTCCGCAGCGCGCGTATGGCTATTCGCTGAGCAGGATCACCAAGCTCGACATCATCGACATGTCGATCTATCTCGTCACCGTCCCCTTCGTGGTGGTAATCGCGCTCTCGTACGCGATGATCGGCTGGGGCGCCGTGCTGGCCCTCGCCTTCACCGGCATCGTGGCCAATTTCGTGGCGCGCAAGCTCGCCGTCACCCGCAGCCGCAGCCAGCAGCAGCTCACCCGCATCGCCTCGCTGACCAACGTCGGCAAGACCATCTCGCTGCGCTTCGCCACCGACGAGCTGCTGATGGCCATCTATACCGAGTGCAAGAAGACGGTGGACTGCACGCTCTTCACCATCGCCCTGCTCGACGAGCAGACCAGCGAGCTCTCCTTCGAGCTCGACGTGCGCGAGGGAACCTTCCTCCCCAAAGAGCGTATCCCGCTCGGCGACGGACTGAACTCGTGGGTAGTCCAGCACCACCAGCCGCTGCTGATCCACAGCACCGCGGACGAGCAGCGCATCGGCGTGAAAGCGGTGGCGGACAGCAAGCCCACCGAGTCGTGGCTGGGCGTGCCGATGATCGCGCGCGACCGCGTGATCGGCGTCATCTCCGTGGAGAGCTTCAAGAAGAACGCCTTCACCGAGGACGACCTCCTGCTGCTCACGGCCATCGCCAACCAGGCCGGCGTGGCCATCGAGAGCCAGCGCCTCTACAAGGACCTGGAGGGCCTCACCTACGCGCTGGAGCAGCGCGTGCTGGAGCGCACCAACGAGCTGCGCGAGACCAACCTTCGCCTTCTGGCCGCCGACCGATCAAAGAACCAGTTCCTGGCCAATATGTCGCACGAGCTGCGCACCCCGCTCAACTCCATCATCGGTTTCAGCAGCGTTTTGTTGGAGAACGCGCGCGAGGCGCTCGCGCCGCGCATGTACAAGTTCCTGGAGAACATCCGCACCGCGGGCAACCACCTGCTCGAGCTGATCAACGACATCCTGGATCTCTCCAAGATCGAGGCGGGGAAGATGGAGCTGCGCGCCGACGAGTTCGACCTGCGCGACACCATCGCCGCCGTGGAGCGGGTGATGAAAGGCTTCGCCGCGGAGGCCAACGTGCGGATCACGGCGAACATCGACGCGAACGTGCCGCGCGTGCGCCTCGATGAGGGGCGCCTCAAGCAGATCCTCTTCAATCTGCTCTCGAACGCGGTGAAGTTCTCGCCGAAGGGCGGCCCGGTGACCATTGGCGTGACGGCGCTGCCGCGCGAGCGCTCGCCGATCGGCGTCGACTCCATCCGCATCGACGTGCGCGACGAGGGTATCGGCATCGCGCCCGACGAGCTGCAGCGGATCTTCGATGAGTTCTATCAGACCGAACAGGGCCGCCGCGCGCGCCGCGGCGGCACCGGCCTCGGCCTGTCGCTGACTCGAAACTTCGTCGAGCTGCATCACGGGCGCATCGACGTGCAGTCGTCGCCGGGCAACGGCTCGACCTTCTCGCTGGTGCTGCCGGTGGACTACGAAGCAACGGCCGCGCCGCGGCCGATCCTGCACGCCGCGTCTGTATAATCCGCGCCGCCATGGCGAACCGCACCCTCACCATCATCAAGCCGGACTCCGTCCGCAAGGGAAATTTCGGAAAGATCATCAGCCGCCTGGAGTCCGAGGGATTTCGGGTTCTCGGATTGAAAAAAGTGACCCTCTCGCGCAGACAGGCGGAGGGGTTCTACGCCGTTCATCGCGAGCGGCCGTTCTTCCCATCGCTCGTCGAGTACATGATGTCGGGGCCGGTCTTCGTCGCCGCGCTGGAGCGCGAGAACGCCGTGCCGCACCTGCGGCAGGTGATGGGAGCGACCGATCCGAGGAAGGCCGACCGGGGAACCATCCGCGCGGAGTTCGGCGAGTCGATCGAACAGAACGCCATCCACGGCTCGGACTCCAACGAGAACGCGGCCGTCGAAGTGAGCTTCTTCTTCAGCGAGTGGGAGCTGTTGTGACGGCGAAGCCGTCATCCTGAGCCGCGTAGACGGCGAAGGATCTCGCGCCGTGCCGTTTGAGATCCTTCGCTGCGCTCAGGATGACGGGCGTCCTGTCAGCGCAGCGTGAGTATGATCGCCGAGATGCCGGCGGCTTCCAGCGCCGCGCGCGTCTTCAGCGCCTGCTCGCGCGTCTCGAACGGGCCGATCTGCACCTTGTGCAGCACCGCGCCGTGATCGACGAATGACTCGAAGCCCTCGCCGCGCAGCTTCTGCTGCAGCAGTGCGGCGTTGTTCGCGTCGGCGAAGGCGCCGACTTGGACGACGAAGCGGCCGCTCGAGCGCGGAGTCGCCGCCGGCTCGCCGTTGGCCGTTGGCCGTTGGCTGTTGACCGGCACCGTCTCCAGCGTCCTTCCGCTGGCCGCTACCTGCTTGCGCGTCTCCACCCCGGCGTGCTCCTCGATGACCTGGACGCGATCGACGATCGCCGGCGCGGGTGCGGGAGCGGGTGCGGGCTTCAGCGCGGGAGCAGGCGCCGGCACCGGCATCTCCACCGGCGGCGGCGCGGCGTCGGCGACGACCACGCTGTACGGCGCGGGCGGCTCGCGCTCTCCCTTGCCGACCGCGACGACGCTGAGATCCACCTCGCCGCTGCCCGGCTCCACCAGCCCGATCACCTTGGCGGCGGCGTACGAGAGATCGATCAGGCGATCGCCGATGTACGGTCCGCGGTCATTGATGCGCACGCGCACGCTCTGGCTGGTCTTCGCGTTCCGCACTTCGACGATGGTGCCGAACGGCAGCGTGCGATGCGCGGCCGTGAGCAGCATCGGATCGAAGATCTCGCCGTTGGCCGTCGTGCGGCCGGCGAACTCCTGCCCGTACCAGCTCGCCGTGCCGTGCAGGATCTCGATCTGCTGTTTGGGCGGGGGGGCGGTGGTGGCGCAGGCGTAAGCGAGGAAGAGAGTGAGTGCGACGAGCGCGGCCCTCATCCGGCCTTCGGCCACCTTCTCCCGCTCACGCGGGAGAAGGGCAAGTAACTCCCTCTCCCGCGTGAGCGGGAGAGGGTGGCCCGAAGGGCCGGGTGAGGGCCGGCTCATACGCGCAACTCCGCCGTGCCCGTCAGCACGTTCGCCACTTCCGCCGCCAGGATCGGATCGACCTGCTCCACCAGAAAGCGCTCCGTCTGCTGTCGCGCCAGGCCGGTGTAGTCGTCGGGCCGCGCCATCGCTTCGATCGTCGCGCGGTCGATGCCGAAGAGCGGGTCGCCGGCGATGCGATCGAACAGATCGTCCTTCGCCGCATGCGAATGGATGCGCACCCGCTCGTGCAGAACCTGCCGGTCGCCGCCGCGCCGCACGCCCTCCATCATCAGGTTCTCGGTCATCAGGAAGGGCAGCTCGCGCCGCACGTTGGCGGCGATCACATCTTCGTGCACCACGATCCCGCCGATGATGTTGTCGTAGAGCAGCGCGATGGCATCCGCGCCAAGGAAGGCCTCGGGGATGGCGATGCGGCGGTTGGCGGAGTCGTCGAGCGTCCGCTCGAACCACTGCGTCGCCGCGGTGAGCGCCGGATTGAGCGAGTTGACGATGACGTGCCGCGCCAGGGCGTCGATGCGCTCCGCGCGCATCGGATTGCGCTTGTAGGCCATGGCGGACGAGCCGACCTGCTCTTCCTCGAACGGCTCCTCGATCTCGCGCAGATGTTGCAGCAGACGCATGTCGTAGGCGAACTTCGAGGCCGACTCCGCGAAGCCCGCCAGCGCCGCGGCCACCTGCGCGTCCACCTTGCGCGAGTACGTCTGGCCGGAGACCGGGACGCTGCGCCGGATGCCGACCTTCTCCGCCACGAGCTGCTCCAGGCGGTTGACCTTTGACTCGTCGCCGTCGAAGAGATTGAGAAACGATGCCTGCGTGCCGGTGGCACCTTTGACGCCGAGGAGCGCGAGTTGGGAGAGGCGGAACTCGATCTCGCGGTAGTCGAGCAGCAGTTCGTGCAGCCAGAGCGTGGCGCGCTTACCCACCGTCGTGAGCTGCGCCGGCTGGAAGTGCGTGAAGGCGAGCTGCGGCGTGGCGCGCCAGCGCCAGGCGAAGTCGCGCAGCTTGGCCATCAGATTGATGAGGCGCCGGCGCACGATGGCCAGCCCCTCGGACATCTGGATGATGTCGGTGTTGTCGGTGACGAAGGCGGAGGTGGCGCCGAGGTGGATGATGCCTTTGGCCGATTTCGCTTGCAGACCGTACGCGTAGATGTGCGACATCACGTCGTGGCGGATCTCGCGCTCGCGCTGCTCGGCCTCGGCGTAGTTGATGTCGTCGGCGAAGGTTTTCAATGAGGCGATCTGCTCGTCGCTGATTGGCAGCCCCAGCTCCTTTTCCGCCTCGGCCAAGGCGATCCAGAGGCGCCGCCACGTCCGGAACTTGAAGTCGGAGGAGAAGAGGTACGACATCTCCTTCGAGGCGTACCGCTCGGTGAGCGGGTTAGAGGCAACGTCGCGTTTCACGAACGAATTATACTTTCCGCATGCCCCCGGCGGTTTCTACGCGCGATCCGCGCCGCGCGGCGCAGATGACGCTCAAGGCGGCGGTCATGCTTTCGGGCGTGGTCACCCTCCTCGCCGTCTTCTCCCTCTTCTTCGGCGGGCGGCCCACTTCGGAGCTGCAGCAGTCGCGGCATCGCGTCGACGCGTTGCGCGCGGAGATCGCGCGCCTGCAGACGGAAAACACTCATCTGCGCGCCGAGATCGACAGCGTGCGCAAGTCGACCTACGCCGTGGAGCGCATCGCGCGCGAAGACCTCGGCATGTCCAAGAAGGGGGAGGTGGTCTACCTCCTCCCGCGGAAGTGAACCTCCTCGAAGCCATCGCCGAGCACGGGCTGCTCCTGCTGCAGGACAAGAAACTAGCGAACGTGGTGACGCTCATGACCGGTGAGCGTGTGAAGGGCTCGTGGTGGGCGCATCGGCGCGCGCACGAGATCTTCCGCGCGCTGGAGGCGCTGCCGGAGGATCAGGTGATCGCCACCAAGCTCGTCGGCGGCAAGGTCACGTTCGTCCATCGCTCGCTCTGGCCCGACTTGCTCGCAGTGGCGACCGGCGAGCGCGAATACGAAGTGCACACGGAGTCGGGCCGCCATGAGAAGCGCTTCGAGCCGTGGAGCGCCTGGGCCAAACGCGAGAAGGTGCGCGCCACGCGCGACGTGGCCGCGGCGCGCGCGCGGTTGGAGCGGGCGGTGGTCGCCATCGGCGGAACGGCGGCGCTCCTCCCCTGGTAATGCCCTCACCCGCCCTTCGCTGCGCTCAGGGCCACCCTCTCCCACTCACCTGGGAGAGGGCCATAAGCCTGCCTTCTCCCGCCTTAGCGGGAGAAGGTGCCGCGAAGCGGCGGATGAGGGCCGCCCTAATGCGCCAGCGCCGCCGCCCGATCAACCTCGGCCGCGTATCCCTCCAGCACTTTGGCCACGATGGCGATCTGCTCATTCGCCTCGCTCCACGACTTCTGCTCGATGGCCTCGCGCACGCCGGGTACGGTCTTCACGCCGTAGCCGGTATAGAAGCCGGGGGCATAGATCTGATGGCGGAACCATGGGCGGCGCGGCAGCCCCTCGGAGCGCGTGAGGGCCTGCTCCAAGTGCATTATGGCGTGGTCGAGAGCGGCGTCGCCGGGGTGGGCGGCGACGGCGCGATCGAAGTCGCGCGCGCTCTTTTGCAGACGCGCCACCGCGTTCTGCAACGGCGCGAAGTTCAGGAACGGCGGCACCTCCTCTGCCTTCGGCGCGACGAACGGCTTCGTCGGATCGGCGGCGATCTCGAAAGCGTGCTCGCGGACCAGGCGGTTCTTCTCCTCCATGTCGCGGCGCTGCGAGTCGGCGAGCTTGGTCAGCTCGTCGAGGTAGCGCGCCACCGTGTCGGCAAACGTCGTCACTTCGAAGGGGAGCACGTCGGCGTTCGCCAGCCGCAGCACCAGCCGCCCGGTGGTCTTGGCCTGCGTCAGCTCGTAGTCGAACTTCGGATCGCTGAAGCGCGTGTAGTGATCGAACGAGTCGTAGACCGAGTGATACGACCCGCCGCCCCCCTCCCCGCCGTAGCCGACGTTCATCGCCGCGATGCCGAGGTGCTGAATGAACGGCGTGTAGTCGGAGCCGGAGCCGAGCGCGTCGAGACGGATCAACTGCCGCTCGCGGAGCTCCTTCCGCTCCTCGGCGCGCGCGGCGTTGACCAGCGCGCGGTCGCGCATCCGCTCCAGCACGGAGACGCTGCGCTCGGGGTCGACCACGTCGCGCGCCACCTCGGTGGTCAGCTTCTCCAGCGTGTGCGATCCGCCGGTCTCAAGGAAGCCGCGCGAGTTGGAATCGGAGTTGATGTAGACGGCGAGGTTCTTCCGCAGCTCGGGGCCGTGCGTCTCCGCCCACTCGGTCGAGCCGAGGAGCCCTTCTTCTTCGCCGTCCCATGCCGCGTAGATGATCGAGCGCTTCGGCTTCCAACCGCTCTTCGCCAGCTCGGCGATGGCCTTCGCCTCTTCGAGCATGGCCACCTGCCCGCTGAGCGGATCGTTCGCGCCGTTTACCCACGCGTCGTGACGGTTGCCGCGCATCCCCCACTCGTCTGCCCGGTCGCTGCCGGCGAGGCGCGCGATGACGCCGTTCGCGGGCACGAT
>JACXTT010011808.1_pt1 | contig 11647 bp, 7 predicted proteins | sample 9270951 | NCBI WGS metagenome assembly JACXTT01 (sample SAMN15532306, study PRJNA645909) | rock metagenome | isolation source: weathered quartz diorite | place: Puerto Rico | collected 2017-06-21 | reverse complement strand
GTGAACAATGCGGCGGAAAATCCGATGACGAAACCTGCTTGCACGCGGCCATGCTGCTCTCCTGATGAGGGATGAGCAGGTATGACCTCGGCAAACCTAAATGGTTCGGTTGCGTTCCACAGCTAGCGGTGAAAGCGCCATTTTTGACGATGGGATGGCGGCGCGGCAGTAAAAGCCTGTTTTCGTGAAGCAGCGCACTGTTCTGGGCTAGCACTTCGGCTGTAATGGCACATACGCATCTCTGCCGCGTTGGCACCCGGGCGCGCGCGGCGCCCGCACGAAAGCATCCATGAACAAGCACATCCAGAAGCCGCGCGACGGCGTCGTCAGCGTACGGGGCGCCCGCGAACACAATCTCAAAAATGTCTCTGTCGATATTCCCCGCGATGCACTTGTGGTGTTCACGGGAGTGTCCGGCTCTGGTAAATCTTCGCTGGCCTTCGGCACCCTGTATGCCGAGGCACAGCGGCGTTATCTGGAATCAGTGTCGCCCTACGCGCGTCGGCTGTTTCACCAGATGGCCGTGCCGGAAGTGGATGATATTGCCGGATTGCCGCCCGCGGTTGCGCTGCAGCAGCAGCGTGGCGGCGCCACCACCCGTTCGTCGGTCGGCAGTGTCAGCACCTTGTCGAACTCGCTGCGCATGTTGTACTCGCGTGCTGGCGACTACCCGCCGGGACAGCCTTTGCTGTACGCGGAATCGTTTTCACCGAATACCCCCGATGGCGCCTGTCCCACCTGCCACGGCCTGGGGCGGGTGTACGAGGTCACGGCGCAGTCGATGGTGCCGGACGACAGTCTGACCATCCGCGAGCGGGCCGTGGCCGCCTGGCCGCCGGCCTGGCATGGGCAAAACCTGCGCGATATTTTGACCACGCTGGGCTACGACGTCGACACGCCCTGGCGGGAGTTACCCAAGAAAGACCGCGACTGGATTCTATTCACGGAAGAGCAGCCCACCGTGCCCGTCTATGCCGGTTTCTCCCCGGCCGAAGTGAAGGCTGCCTTGAAACGCAAGGAGACGCCCAGCTACCAGGGCACCTTCACGGGAGCGCGCAAATACGTCCTGCAAACCTTCGCCACGACGGAGAGCGCGTCCATGAAAAAGCGCGTGGCACGCTATATGGTCAGCAAGGAATGTCCCACCTGCCGCGGCAAGCGTCTTCAAAAAGCATCTCTCTCCGTTACTTTCGGCGGGCTCGATATTGCGGACATCGCGCGGCTGCCGCTGGCGCGTCTGGCGGAAATGTTGCGGCCCCATGCCGATCCCGCCACCCTGGAACCATCCCGTCAAGGAAAAAAAGAAGCCCACCCGGAAAAGCGCATCGTCACCCAGCGCATTGCCGCCGACCTGACGGCGCGACTGGACGTGCTGCTGGCGCTGGGGCTGGGCTACCTGTCGCTCGAGCGCAGCACGCCGACCCTGTCGCCGGGCGAATTGCAGCGACTGCGGCTGGCGACGCAGGTCCGTGCGAACCTGTTCGGCGTCGTCTATGTGCTGGACGAGCCGTCGGCGGGTCTGCATCCGGCCGACACGGAAGCCTTGCTGGGCGCACTGGCCCAATTGAAGGCGGCCGGCAATTCCCTGTTCGTCGTCGAGCATGCGCTGGACGTGATCCGCCACGCCGACTGGATCGTGGACGTGGGCCCTGCTGCCGGCGAGCAGGGCGGCCAGATTTTGTACAGCGGCGAGCCCGCCGGCCTGCAGAAAGTGGCGGACTCGCAGACGCGGCGCTTTCTGTTCGATACGGCGCCGCCTCCCGTGCGCACGCCGCGCCAGCCGGCTGGCTGGCTGCGCCTGGAAGGGGTGACGCGCAACAACCTGAATAACTTGTCTGTCGAGTTTCCCCTCGGCGCACTGACAGCGGTCACGGGCGTATCGGGCTCCGGCAAATCGACCTTGGTCAGCCAGGTGCTGGTCAACTTGGTCACCATGGGGCTGGGCCATGCGCTCGAGCCCGAGGCGCCCGACTTGCCGGGGGAAGCCGACGCGCTGGAAAGTGCGCCCGCCGAACCCGTGCAGGGCAACATCGTGGCCGGACTGGAGCAGATCAAGCGTTTGATCCGGGTCGACCAGAAACCCATCGGGCGGACTCCGCGGTCGAACCTGGCCACCTACACGGGGCTGTTCGACCATGTCCGCAAACTGTTTGCGTCGACCAAAATGGCGAAAAGCCGCAAATATGATGCCGGACGGTTTTCCTTCAATGTGGCCAAGGGGCGCTGCGAGCATTGTGACGGCGAAGGCTTCGTCATGGTCGAGCTGCTGTTCCTGCCCAGCGTGTACGCGCCTTGCCCGACTTGCGGTGGTGCGCGCTACAACGCCAAAACCCTGGAGGTGCGCTACCAGGACAAGAATATTGCCGAGGTGCTGGGTCTGACGGTCGATGTGGCGGCCGAATTTTTCGCGGACGAACCCGCCATTTCCCGTTCCCTGGAGATGCTGCGTGAAGTCGGCCTGGGGTATTTGCGGCTGGGCCAGCCCGCCACTGAACTGTCCGGCGGCGAGGCCCAGCGCATCAAACTGGCCACCGAACTGCAACGCGCCGCGCGCGGCGAGATGCTCTACATATTGGACGAACCCACCACGGGCTTGCATCCGGCCGACGTGGAACGCCTGATCGTGCAGCTGGACCGGCTGGTGGAGGCGGGCAACACGGTGGTGGTGGTGGAACACACCATGGCGGTGGTGGCCGCCTGCGACTGGGTGATCGACATTGGCCCCGGTGCGGGCGACGAGGGCGGGCAGGTGGTGGCCGCGGCGGCGCCGCGCGAGGTGGCGAAGGCCGAAACCAGTCGGACTGCGCCCTATTTGTCCCGCTACTTTTTCCCGCACAAGCGTGCTTGAGCGTTTATGTGTGGCGCGGATATACGTTAAACTAGGGATATTTTGCCAACACTTCCTGCTATAAAGACAATGATCGATAACAATCAATTCCGCCGCATCCTGGCGCGCAATGTCGCCGTGCCACTCGGCGTGGGCGTGCTCAGCTCGCTGGTATTTGTGGGCATTATTGTTTATCTGGTCAATGTGTTGACCTGGGTAGAGCATTCCGAGCGCGTGATCGGCGATGCCAACGAGGTCAGCAAGATGTCGGCCGAGATGGAAACGGGCATGCGGGGCTACATCATTACCCGCGATGAGGCTTTCCTTGCGCCCTACAAGTCGGCCAAGCCAAGGATTCAGTCGGAAATCGATGCACTGCTCGATGAGGTGAGCGACAACGCGCCCCAGGTGGCGCGCTTGCGCAAGATTCAGGCGGCGCAAAAATTGTGGGAACAGTTTGCCGACGAGGTGATTGAAGCACGCCGCGGCGACGGCGATTACGCGGCCCTCATCAAGAGCGGGCGGGGGCGGGCGTTGACGGACGAAGTGCGGCGCCAGTTCGCCACCTTTCTCGATATCGAGGAAAAGCTCCTGGTCGAGCGCAATCTGTCCGCCAAGTCGACCACGCGCTGGTCGGTGACGCTGTTCCTGCTGTTCAGCCTGACCGTGGCCGGCCTGCTGGCCTATTTCGGGCGGCGTGAGCTGGTCGCTTTGTCGAGCTCGTACACCAAGGCGATGGCCCAGCAGGCGGCCCACACGGCCCTGCTGGAAAACCAGGCCTGGCTGCGCGACGGCCAGCACGCTCTGGGCGATGCCATGGCCGGCCACCTGGCGCTGCAGTCGATGGCCCAGGCGACGCTCGACCAGGTGACCCGGCAGCTGGGTGGCCTGGTGTCGGCCCTGTATGTGCGGGAAGACGGCGGGGTGATGCGCCGCGTGGCCACCTACGGCTTTTCCGAAGCCTGGGCGGGACAAAATCAATTGTTCAAGCCGGGAGAATCGCTGGTAGGCCAGGCCGTGCGCGAAGAGCGCCTGCTGGCGCTGGACCAGCTGCCGGCCGATTACATCAAGGTCAGTTCCGGCCTGGGCCGCGCCAGCCCCACCCAGCTGTTGATTGCGCCGTTCCGTAACGAAGGCGAGATCATTGGCGTCATCGAGATCGGCTTTTTGCAGCCAAGCGCGGCGCGTGACCTGACCTACCTGGAATCGGTGGGCGACGCCATCGGCGCGGCCGTGGCCGCCGCGCGCTACCGCCAGCGCCTGCAGGAATCGCTGTCGGAAACCCAGCAATTGAACGAAGAGTTGCAGGTGCAGCAGGAAGAGCTGCGCACCGCCAACGAGGAGCTGGAAGAGCAGTCGCGGGTGCTGGAAGAATCGCAGACAAACCTGGAAAACCAGCAGGCGGAACTGGAGCAGACCAATGACCAGCTGGCCGAGCAGGCGATTCACCTCGATGCCCGTAACGTGGCCTTGAACGAGGCGCAGATTGAACTGCGCCAGCGCGCCGCGGAGCTGGAGCGGGCCAGCCGCTACAAGTCCGAGTTTTTGGCGAATATGTCGCACGAGCTGCGCACGCCCCTGAACAGTTCGCTGATCCTGGCCAAACTGCTGTCCGACAATGCCAAGGGCAATCTGTCGGAAGAACAAGTCAAGTTTGCCCAGACGATTTATTCGGCGGGCAACGACCTGCTGCATCTGATCAACGACATTCTCGACATTTCGAAGGTGGAGGCGGGCAAGCTGGAACTGGTGCTGGAATCGCTCACCGTGCGTCGCATGGTGGAAGCCCTGGCCATGACCTTCGAGCCGCTGGCGATGCAAAAGCAGCTGCGCTTCGTGGTACAGGTGGAGCCGTCCGTGCCGGCTACCGTATGGAGCGACCGCCAGCGGCTGGAGCAGGTACTGAAAAACCTTTTGTCGAATGCGGTGAAATTTACCGAGAGCGGGGCGGTCACCCTGACCGTCAGCAGCACCCCTGGTGGCCCCGTGCGCTTCGCGGTGGAAGATTCCGGCATCGGTATTTCGGCCGACCAGCAAGCCAAGATTTTCGATGCCTTCCACCAGGCCGATGGCACCACCAGCCGCCGCTTTGGCGGCACCGGCCTGGGCTTGTCGATTTCCCGCGACCTGGCGGCCTTGCTGGGCGGGGAGATCACCGTCACCAGTTCGCCTGGCAATGGCAGCGTGTTCACCCTGATCCTGCCGCGCACCTGTCCCGCGCAGACGGGAGACGATACTGGCGGCAGCGGCTCGCGCCCCGCCGACGAGCCGGTCCAGGAAACGCCTCCCCACATCAGCCAGCCTGTCGCCCAGCCGGCCTCGGCGCCAGCGCCAGCCGCCCAGGCAGTCCAGCCCGCACCGGCCGCGCCGGCGCCCGACGCCAGCTTTCCGGACGACCGCAAGCTGCCCGCCAGCGAGAACGAGCGCTCCGTGCTGGTGATCGAGGATGACCCCGCCTTCGCTGACATCCTGTATAAACTGGCCCGCGAGATGCGCTACCGCTGCCTGGTCGCGCTGACGGGCACGGAAGGCTTGCAACTGGCGGCGGAGTTCTTGCCGGATGCGGTCTTGCTCGACATGCGTCTGCCCGACCGCTCCGGCCTGTCGGTACTGCAACTGCTGAAGGACAATCCAGATACCCGGCATATTCCCGTCCATGTGGTGTCGAGCAATGACAACGGCGGCGAGGCCCTGACCCTGGGCGCCATCGGCTACGCCCTGAAGCCGACCACCCGCGAAGAACTCGAGCAGGTTTTCAAAAAGCTCGAAGAAAAATTTACCCAAAAAATCAAGCGCATCCTGCTGGTGGAAGACGACGAGCGCCAGCGCGAAAGCGTGGTGGCGCTGATCGCGGACAGCGACGTCGAGATTGCCGCCGTCGGCTCCGGCGAAGAGGCGCTGGCCCTGCTGCGCACCGATGTGTTCGATTGCATGATCATCGACCTCAAGCTGCCCGACATGCAGGGCAATGAGTTGTTGGAAAAAATGTCGGGTGAAGAACTGTGTTCCTTCCCGCCTGTGATCGTGTACACGGGCCGCAACCTGACGCGGGCCGAGGAAGCCGAACTGCTGAAATACTCCCGTTCCATCATCATCAAGGGCGCCCGGTCACCCGAGCGCCTGCTCGACGAAGTTACCCTGTTCCTGCACAAGGTCGAGGCCAAACTGTCGACCGAGCGCCAGAGCATGCTGCAGACCGTGCGCGGCCGAGACCGCGTGTTCGAGGGCCGCACCATCCTGCTGGTGGACGACGACATGCGCAATCTCTTCGCCCTGACGGCCGCGCTGGAACAGCGGGGCGCCAAGGTGGAAATCGGCCGCAACGGCTTCGAAGCCATTGCCAAACTGGACGAACTGGCCAATGTCGATGTGGTCCTCATGGACATCATGATGCCCGGCATGGACGGCCTGGAAGCGATGCGCCGCATCCGTGCCGACGGCCGCTTCGACCGCCTGCCCATGATCGCCATCACGGCCAAGGCCATGAAGGACGACCAAGAGCAATGCCTTGCCGCCGGCGCCAACGACTACCTTGCCAAACCCATCGATTTGAACCGCCTGTATTCCCTCCTGCGCGTGTGGATGCCCAACCTGGAACGGATTTGAAACATCAATTACAAGCGGGCGATATCGAACTGCGGATGTTGATCGAAGCGGTCTACCTCCAGTACAACTACGATTTTCGGGATTACACGGGCGCCTCGCAAAAGCGCCGGGTGCTGCACGCCTTGAAGGAAATGCAGTGCCCCACCATTTCTGCGCTGCAAGACAAGGTGATGCACGATCCGGCGGCGTTTTCCCAGCTGTTGCAGTATCTGACCATCCCCGTCACCGAGATGTTCCGCGATCCCAGCTTTTATTTGAGCTTGCGCGAACAGGTCATCCCTTTTCTTAAAACTTATCCCTCGCTCAAGGTCTGGGTGGCAGGCTGCAGCACGGGGCAGGAGGTCTATTCAATGGCCATCATGCTGCGCGAAGAGGGCTTGCTCGAGCGCGCCATCCTGTACGCCACCGACATCAATCCCCAGTCGCTGGAGACAGCCAAGCGGGGCGTGTTTCCGCTCGATCAAATGCAGCTGTACACGGAAAACTACCAGGCGGCCGGCGGCAAGACGGCATTTTCCGACTATTACACGGCGGCCTACGGCGGCGCACGTTTCGACCAGAGTCTGGTGGACAACGTCACCTTTGCCGACCACAGCCTGGCCACCGACAGCGTGTTTTCCGAGACCCACCTGATCAGCTGCCGCAACGTGATGATTTACTTCAACCGGCGCCTGCAGAACCGGGTGTTCGGCCTGTTCCACGAGTCGCTTTGCCACAAGGGTTTCCTGGCCCTGGGCAGCAAGGAAAGCATCGATTTTTCCGAGTACAGCGAAAAATTCGATCCTCTCGTCAAACGCGAGCGGATTTACCGGAAGAAGGCGCCGTGAGCGAGACGACACAGGGCGCGCCGCGGCCGCCGCCGGTCGATGCGGCCGCCATCGTCATTGGCGGCTCGGCGGGCGGGGTCGATGCGCTGATCGAAGTGCTGGGCGCCGTGCCCGCCACCATGCAGGTGCCCGTCGTTTGCATGCTGCACATGCCGGCCAACCGGGAAAGCCGGCTGGCCGAAGTGTTCGCGGGCCGTCTGCCCGTGCCCGTGCTGGAGGCGGCCGACAAGCAGCCCATCATTGACGGCACGGTGTATTTTGCGGGCTCGGGTTACCATCTGTCGATCGAGCAGGATCGCAGCTTTTCGCTCAGCTGCGAGCCGCCCGTGCATTTTGCCCGACCCGCGATCGATGTGTTGATGAGTTCTGCTGCGGACGTGTATGGTGCGCAATTGGTGGGAATCTTGCTGACTGGCGCCAATGCCGACGGCGCCGCCGGCCTGGCGGAGATCCACGCCAGGGGCGGCTACACGGTGGTGCAGGATCCCGCCGATGCCCAGGTGGCCACCATGCCCCGTGCGGCCATCGAGGCGTGCCCGCCCGATCAGGTGCTGAGCCTGGCAGGCATCGGCGAATTTTTGCGCGCGGTGGTGGTGCGCACTAACTTGAAACAGCAATCAGTAACAGGGCAGGGCAATCAGTGAAGCGTCAGGTGGAGAGACCATGAAGGTGGAAGTGTTAAGTAAAGTGTTGATCGTCGACGATCTGGCCGATAATTTGCAGGCGCTCGATGCCTTGATCCGCGACGAGCAGCGCATCATTTTCCATGCCGCCTCGGGCGAGCAGGCCTTGCAGCTGCTGCTGGAGCACGAGTTCGCCCTGGCCATTCTCGACGTGCAAATGCCCGGCATGGACGGCTTTGAATTGGCTGAACTGATGCGTGGCACCGACCGCACCCGCCACATTCCGATCGTCTTTACCAGCGCCGCCGGGCGCGAATTGAACTATGCCTTCAAAGGTTACGAGTCGGGCGCCGTCGATTTTCTCTACAAGCCGCTCGACAGCGATGCGGTGCGCAGCAAGGTCAATGTGTTCGTGGCCCTGGACCAGCAGCGCCACGAGCGCCTGCGCCAGATTGCCGAAATCGAGCAAAGCCGGCGCGAGCAGCAGGCCCTGCTGGAGCAATTGAGCGCCACCCAGGCGGAGCTGCAGCGCTCGCTGCGCATGCGCGACGATTTCATGTCGCTGGTGGCGCACGAGTTGCGCACGCCTCTCAACACCCTGTTCCTCGAAAGCCAGATGCGCATGTTGCAGCTGCAGCGCGGCAATGTTGAGGCGCTGGGGCCGGAGCGCCTGCCGGCCATGATCGCGCGCGACCAACGCCAGATCCAGTCCATGATCCGCCTGATCGACGATATGCTGGACGTTTCGCGCATCCGCAGCGGCCGCCTTTCGATCCGGCCCACCCATTTCGAGCTGGTGGGCTTGTTGAAGCGCGTGGTCAGCGACCTGTCTTTACAGGCAACGGGTTATGGCACCACCATCAAGCTGCATCCCCATGAGCCCGTGGAAGGGCAGTGGGACGAATTCCGCATCGAACAGGTGATCATCAATCTCTTGACCAACGCCCTGCGCTACGGTAATGGCCAGCCCGTGCACGTTGTGGTGGAGAGCACGGAGCAGGATGTGCGGATCGACGTCATCGACGGCGGCCGCGGCATCAGCGAAGCGGATCAGAAGCGGATTTTCGAGCCCTTCGAGCGGGGCGAGAGCAGCAAGGAAGTCAAGGGCCTGGGGCTGGGCCTGGCTATTTCACGCCAGCTTGCGGAAGCGCATGGCGGTAAACTGTTCGTCACCAGCGATGGCATGACGGGGTCCATCTTCAGCCTGGTGCTGCCCTTGTTCACCAGCGATGATACGGTGGCGAACTTGGCGGTGGCGCAGCGGGGACTTTAGTGGATGAACAGTGCGGCGCCGCGCAGCAGGTCGGTCGAGCAGACGACATAGGCTGAGGCGCCCGCCAGGGCAAGTTGCAGGCTGGTCCAGGTCAGGGGAATATTGTTGGTCATGATGTGCTCCGTGATGCTGATGAATGCTGCAAATAAGGCTGCTGGTCCGATAATATGACTCCATCATATCGACCGCTTACCAATTAAGCATCAGAGCTGAGACCGCCGTTGTGTAGGACAAGCGCGTAGGAATTCGACCGACAGTTGAGCCAGCACGGCTGAACCCTCCTACGCCGGCTGTAGCTGCCGTCCTATGGAAAGATTCTATCGTGCGCTCTACAGTCAGGGCTATGACTAAACATGACCCCCTCCTTATGAAACAGGGTGCGCTCGCGGTACGGCGCAACACCATCGGCAAACTTCTGCGCAATGTGTTCGGCGTACAACGCCTGCGCGGCGGCCAGCAGGACGTGATCGACAGTGTCCTGGACGGTAAAGACACGCTCGCCATCATGCCCACCGGCAGCGGCAAATCCCTCTGCTACCAGATTCCCGCCAAGCTGTTGGCGGGCACGACCATCGTGGTCTCGCCCCTGATCTCGCTGATGAAAGACCAGACGGAGAAGCTGCAGGAGCTGGGGGTACGCGCTGTGCAATTGAACAGCAGCCTGTCCAGCGAGGAAGAGCGGGCCGCCCTGGAAGGCATCAGCAGCCGGGCCCACGAGATCGTGTTTTGCACGCCGGAGCGTCTGGCCCAGGCTGAGTTTCTCGATGTGATCAAGCAGGTCGATATTTCCCTTGTCGTCATCGACGAGGCCCACTGCATTTCCCAGTGGGGCCACGATTTCCGCCCCGCCTACACGGAAATGGCGGCCTCCATCAATGCCCTGGGCAAGCCGCCTATCCTGGCCCTGACCGCGACGGCCACCGATGACGTGGTCGACGATATCTCGCGCCAGCTGGGGCGCAAGCGCATGAACGTCGTCAATACAGGTATTTACCGGCCGAATTTGCACTACGCCGTGCGCCAGGTGACCAGCATCGCGGAAAAATATGCCGAGGCACTGGCCCTGGTGCAAGCATCGCAAGGGGTAGGCATCGTCTACGCGGCCACCGTCAAGGCCGCCGAGGAAATGCACCGCATCCTGCGCGAGGCGGGCGAGAGCGTGGCCATCTACCACGGCAAGCTGCCCGCCAGGGAGCGCAAAGCCAACCAGGAATGTTTCATGACGGGCGAATGCCGGGTCATGGTCGCCACCAACGCTTTTGGCATGGGCATCGACAAGCCCGACACCCGCTTCGTGATCCACCTGCAGATTCCCGCCAATCTGGAAGCCTATTATCAGGAATCGGGCCGGGCCGGCCGCGACGGCCAGGACGCCTGGTGCACGCTGATCTTCCTGCAAGACGACAAGCGGTTGCAGCAATTTTTCCTCGTCAAATCCTATCCGACCGCCAAAGAATTGGTGGCGGTCTACAAGACGGTGGGCGAACTGGCGGAGCAGGGCGCCGTGAAATTTGCCCAGATCGACGAGGCGCTGGAGGACATCCCGACGAGCAAGCTGAAGATCTGCCTGAAGCTTTTAAAAGATGGTTGTCTGCTCAAGCAAAACCGCGCCCTCGATTTCGTGGTCGGCAAGGCCGAGCCCAGCGCCGCCCTCTTTGAAGAATTGGCGGAAGTGTACGGCGACAAGCAGGAGCGCGACCGCGACGCCCTGGAACAGATGGTGTCTTATGCCGTCAGCGGTTTTTGCCGCTGGAAAGTGCTACTGGACTATTTCTCTGATGAAGTGGAGGGTTTTGAGCGCTGCTGCAAGTGCGACAACTGCCTCAACCCGCCTGCAGCGGCAGTGGCGCTGGAACCCATCCGCGACGACGAATTCGACCGTGAACCGGCTGCCGCGCCGCTTGCCCCGCTGTTCGAAGTGGGCGCAGCCGTACGTGTGCCCAAGTACGAAACGGGCGTGGTACAGTCGATTGCTGGCGACCAAGTGACGATCCTGTTCCCCGATGCGGTCGCACGCACTTTCATGGCCGACTTCGTCACGCCGGCCTGAGCGGGGAGGCGCATGGCTGGCAAGGACAATTCGAATGACATGGTGGTGGTGCGCAAGGAAGGCCTGTATTGCGTGCCCGGCGACTTTTATATCGACCCCTGGCGCCCCGTGCCGCGCGCCGTCATCACCCACGCCCATGGTGATCACGCGCGGGTCGGTCACGGCCACTATCTGTCGGCCACCTTGGGCGTCAACATTTTAAAGTCGCGCCTGGGCCAGGACATCCACATCGACGGCATCGAGTATGGCGCCACGGTCGAACACAATGGCGTAAAAATCTCCCTGCACCCGGCCGGCCATGTGCTGGGATCGGCCCAGGTGCGCATGGAACACCGGGGCGAGATCTGGGTGGCCTCGGGCGACTACAAGGTCGAACCGGACCGCACCTGCGCGCCTTTCGAACCGGTGCGCTGCCACACCTTTATCACCGAATCGACCTTC
>JACXTT010011807.1_pt1 | contig 11648 bp, 11 predicted proteins | sample 9270951 | NCBI WGS metagenome assembly JACXTT01 (sample SAMN15532306, study PRJNA645909) | rock metagenome | isolation source: weathered quartz diorite | place: Puerto Rico | collected 2017-06-21 | reverse complement strand
CTTCTTCCTGTGCCGCCGTCGCCGTTCGCGCCGGTGGAATACCGAGGGGTACGGACACCATCGTACGACGAAAGTAGAACGCGTTCTAGGTGGTGGCGACCCATCAACACTTTAGTCGCACCGAGCGCGAATCGCGGTTGATCTCAGCACCCGAATGCGTGGAGTGACGCGGCTCACCAGGTGCCGATTTGCCAATCAACCCATGAAGTATAGTAAGTTACCCAACATTAGAAGTTCGACAGACATCCTCTGACCAAGGAGAAGACATGAGCATGCAGGGAACCCGCGTCCGCGGGACTCGTCGCCGATGGGTGGCCCTCGCCGCGGCTGTGACCGCCACGATCGTGGGCGTGACGGGCTGCGGCTCGACGTCGGCAGCGGGCAAGAAGGACACCATCAACCTCGTGGGGTTCTCGATCCTGCAGCAGCCCAACACCAACCTGATCAAGGACTTCGGCAACACCCCCGCCGGCAAGGGCGTCACCATCACCACGTCGTACGGCGCCTCGGGTGACCAGTCGCGTGCGGTGATCGCCGGTCAGCCGGCCGACTACGTCCACCTCTCGCTTGCCTCGGACGTCTCCAAGCTCGTCGACGCCGGCCTGGTGGCCAAGGACTGGACGAGCGGCCCGACCAACGGCATCGCCAGCCAGACCGTCGTGGTGCTCACCGTCCGCAAGGGCAACCCCAAGCACATCACCGGCTGGGACGACCTGGTCAAGCCCGGTATCAAGGTCGTCACCCCGAACCCGGGTTCGTCCGGGTCGGCGCGGTGGAACATCCTCGCGGCCTGGGGCCACGTGATCGCCAACGGTGGCACCGAGGCGCAGGCGACCGACTTCCTGAAGAAGCTCTTCGCGAACACCGCGGCGCTGCCGAGCAGCGGCCGGGAAGCGACCACCGCGTTCGAGAGCGGTGTCGGCGACGTGCTGATCTCGTATGAGACCGAGGCGATCGCGGCACGGGCCAAGGGTGCGAGCCTGGACTACATCGTCCCGTCCGACACGCTGCTGATCCAGAACCCGGCCGCGGTCACGATCAAGTCGTCCGCCGCTGCGAAGGCGTTCCTCGCGTTCGTGCTGAGCAAGCCGGGTCAGCTGGACTACGCCAAGGCCGGGTTCCGTCCGCTGGTCGACGTCGGCTCCTTCACCACACCGGGTGCCAACGACCCGTCCAACCCGTACCCGACGCCGACGAAGCTGCTGACGATCGACAAGGACTTCGGGGGCTGGAAGGTCGCCGCGAAGAAGTTCTTCGACACCACGAATGGCATCGTCACCAAGATCCAGGCGGAGACGGGCAAGCAGTGAGTGCCGTCGCTCCGGCGACGACGACCCCGGCTGCGGCGCGCAAGCGTCGCAGCCGGGGTACGCGCTCGCTCGGGGGGTCCTCGACCCTCGCGCTGGGTGTCGCCGTCACCTGGTTCAGCATCCTCGTCCTGATCCCGCTCGTCGCCGTCCTGATCACGGCCGGTGGTGGGGGGTGGAGCGAGTTCTGGACGACCGTGACCAGCTCGCAGACTGCTGCCGCGCTTCGGCTCACCGTCGGTCAGGCGGCGTTGGCCACGCTGCTCAACGTCTTCATGGGCACCGCGCTGGCGTGGGTCCTGGTCCGGGACCGGTTCTTCGGCAAGCGCGCGCTGGACGTGATCATCGACGTCCCGTTCGCACTGCCGACCATCGTGGCCGGGCTGGTGCTGCTCTCGCTCTACGGTCCGAAGTCGCCGATCGGCGTCAACGTGGCGAACACCCGGATCGCGGTGTTCCTGGCGATCGCGTTCGTCACGCTGCCGTTCGTCGTACGGACCACGCAGCCGGTGCTCGAGGCGCTCGACCGTGATGTCGAGGAGGCGGCTGCGTCGCTCGGCGCCAGTCGCCTGACGACCTTCCGGCGGATCGTGCTGCCGGCGTTGGTGCCGGCGATCACGGCCGGTGCTGCGCTCTCGTTCGCCCGGGCGATCAGCGAGTACGGCTCGCTGGTGCTGCTCTCGGGCAACCTGCCCAACCGCACCGAGGTCGCCTCGGTGCGGGTGCTGTCGTACCTCGAGAACGGCGACCAACGAGCGGCTGCTGCCGTTGCCGCGATCCTGCTCCTGGTGGCGCTGCTCGTGATCGTCGGCCTCGACCTGCTCCAGCGAAGGGTGGCTCGTCGTGGCGAGTGAATCCTCGCGGCTCACCGAACCGCTGGCTGTCCGGATCGGGCTGCGGGTGGTGACCATCGGGTACGTCTTCGCGCTCGTGGCCGTGCCCACGGCACTGGTGTTCAAGAACGCCTTCGCCGACGGTGCCGGCGCCTTCTTCAGTGCCTTGAAGGAGCCCGACGTCGTCCACGCCTTCCAGCTGACCGTCGAGATCACGGTGATCGCGGTGCTGATCAACCTGGTCTTCGGCGTGACGATGTCGCTGCTGCTGGTCCGCTACGACTTCCTGGGCAAGCGGGTGCTCTCGGCGCTGCTCGACGTGCCGCTGTCGGTCTCGCCGGTGGTGGTCGGCCTCGCGCTGGTGCTCGTCTACAACGGGCGCACCGGGTGGTTCGGCCCGACCCTGGAGAGCTGGGGCCTCAAGGTCATCTTCGCCACCCCGGGCATGGTGATGGCGACGGTGTTCGTGGCGCTGCCGCTGGTGATCCGCGAGATCGTGCCGGTGCTCACCGAGCTCGGGGACGACCAGGAGCAGGCTGCCCGCAGCCTCGGCGCCAGCGGTCCGCAGACGTTCTGGCGGATCACGCTGCCGGGCATCAAGTGGGCCGTCGTGTACGGCGTCGTGCTGTCGCTCGCGCGTTCGCTCGGCGAGTTCGGTGCCATCAAGATCGTCGCCGGCAACATCGTCGGCCAGACCCAGACCGCGACGCTCGTGGTCGAGCAGAAGTACGAAGGATTCGAGCAGACACCGGCTTATGCCGTGGCAGCCGTGCTCGCGCTCGCCGCGATGGTCTGCCTCGTGATCGTCTCGATCCTTCGCCCCAAGGAGACTGAAGAATGAGTATCAAGGTTTCGAACATCACCAAGACCCACGGGGACTTCGTCGCGCTGGACAACGTCTCCGTCGACCTGCCGACCGGTCACCTCACGGCGCTGCTCGGGCCTTCGGGTGGCGGCAAGTCGACGCTGCTGCGGATCATCGCGGGGCTGGAGACCGCGGACACCGGCGAGGTGAACATCGAGGGCACCGAAGCCACCCACCTGCCGCCGCAGAAGCGCAACGTCGGGTTCGTCTTCCAGCACTACGCGGCGTTCAAGCACATGAGCGTGGCTAAGAATGTCGCGTTCGGCCTGGAGATCCGCAAGCGACCCAAGGACGAGATCGCCCAGCGCGTCGACGAGCTGCTCGAGCTCGTGCACCTGTCGCAGTTCGCGAACCGGCTGCCGTCGCAGCTCTCCGGAGGGCAGCGGCAGCGGATGGCACTGGCGCGGGCGCTCGCGGTCGAGCCGACCGTGCTGCTGCTCGACGAGCCGTTCGGGGCGCTGGACGCCAAGGTCCGCAAGGAGCTGCGCGAGTGGCTGCGCCGGTTGCACGACGAGGTCAACGTGACCACGGTGTTCGTGACCCACGACCAGGAGGAAGCCCTCGAGGTCGCCGACGAGATCGTGGTCATCAACGAGGGGCGCATCGAGCAGGTCGGTACGCCGGACGCGCTCTACGATGCACCGGCCAACGACTTCGTGATGAGCTTCCTCGGCCCGACCACGCTGGTCGATGGCAAGCTCTACCGCCCGCACGACATCGAGGTGTTCACGCACCCCGGGATCGCGGGTTCGCTGCCGGCACGGATCGTCCGCGAGCTCCGGGTCGGCTTCGAGGTGCGGCTGACCGTCGAGCTCCTGGACGCGGCCCACGAGGAGATCGTGGTGACCGTGACCCGGGCGCACCAGCGCTCGCTCGGCCTGCGCGACGGGATCGACGTCTGGCTGGTGCCGACGCACGGCAACGGCAGCGGCGTTCCGGAGATGTCCGTGGTCAGCTGACGTGCAGTGACTCGGCGCGTTCCTTGAGGGCCTGGGCGTGGATCGCAAAGCCCGCGGCGACCCGGGCCGGACCAGCGAGTGGCACCAGCGGGCCGGAGAATTCCTCGACCGTGTCGTAGAGGGTCGGTCCGCCGGCGGGCTGGCTGAGGTGCTGGAGACGGGTGCCCTGGACCAGTCCGAGCTTGCTCGGCAGGCCCTCGTAGACGTAGGCGAGCAGGGCACGCCTGGTGCCGTTGTCGTCGTACGGGACGATGACCTGGCTGATCCGTTCCGGTGAGCTCTGGGTCTTCCCGTTGGGCCAGCGCACGTGGAGCTTGATCGGATCGCCCGGTTTGGGTGGGTTCGCGCAGTCGGCGCGGAAGAGGAACGGGTTCCACTCGCCATAGGCGTCGGTGTCCATCATCACCGCCCAGACGGTCTCCAGAGGAGCGTCGATCTCGATCCGGGCGCCGGGGCGAGCGTTAACCATGCAGGTCAAGATAGTGGAGACGCTTAGGATCGAGTGTCGCGATAGTGCGAACTAGTGGCAGGCGAGCAGGTCAATCCCGAATGAGGGGGAACCGTGTCGGTGGGTGAACGGAAGCGTGGCTGGCGTGTGCTCACGCAGCCCGTGCCGGCCGCACTCCTGATCGCGCTCGTCCTGCACCTGATCTGGCTGCTCCTCATCGCCAACGGCGGCGGGGATCTGGCTGCCCAGGATGCGTGGGCCCAGTTCGCCCGGGCGCACCCGCGGATGGCCTACGACCTCGCCTGGTACGGCGGGATGCATCCGGTCTCCTACAGCGTGCTGTCGCCGTACATCATGGGCTATCTCGGCGTGCGCTCCACGATGGTGTTCGTCGGCGTCGTCTCGTCCGGACTGCTGGCCCACCTGCTGGTGCGCACCGGTGCGGTCAAGCACCCGCTGCTGCCAGCCGTGTACGGCGCGTTCGCCCTGGCCGGCAACGCGTTCTCGGGCCGCGTCACGTTCGGCCTGGGCATCATGTTTGCGCTCGCTGCGGTCACGGTCGTCTTCGACCCGCGACTCGGCGACGGACGACCGATCACGACCCGGTTGCGGTTCCGGCGAGCTGCCACGGCTGCGCTGCTGTCCTTCCTGGCCACTGCGTCGAGTCCGGTCGCCGGTCTCTTCCTCGGCGTCGTTGCCGCCGCGCTGTGGCTGAGCGGGCGTCGACGGATCGCCTACGCCATGGGCCTTCCGCCGGTTGCGGTGGTGGCGTTCTCGGCGCTGCTGTTCCCGTTCTCCGGTGAGCAGCCGATGGACGCAGGCTCCGCGGTGCTGCCGGTGTTCATCGGGCTGTGTTGCATGCTGCTCGCGCCGGCCAACTGGCGCACGGTGCGGATCGGCTCTGCCCTGTACGCCATCGGCGTGATCGCCGTGCTGGTCATCCCGTCCGAGATCGGCAGCAACGTCACCCGCCTCGCGCTGATCTTCGGTGGCGTCGTGCTGGTGTCGATCGCCACCCAGATCGGCGCCCCGCCGATCACGCTCTCGGTGCGCGGGCTCTCGACGCGCACGGCCGCACGCTACGTGCTGGCCGGATCGATGATCGCGGCCACGGTCTGGCAGGTCGGCACGGCGACCGCCGATGTGGTCAACACCCGCTCGGCGTCGACCTTCACTGCCAACGTGGGTCCGCTGGTCAGCCAGCTGCGTGCCCGCCATGCTGATCGCGCGCGCGTCGAGGTGGTGCCGACTCGCAGCCACCTCGAGGCATCGGTGCTGGCGCCGTACGTGAACCTGGCGCGCGGCTGGAACCGCCAGGCCGATCGCGAGCGCAACCCGCTGTTCTACGTCGACACCCCGCTGACCGCGTCGGCGTACAAGCAGTGGCTGGATCGCTGGGCGGTCCACTACGTCTTCCTGGCCGACGGCGAGACCGACCCGGCCGCGACACAGGAAGCCGCGCTGATCGCCGGCGGTTTGGACTACCTGAGTCCGGTGTGGACCGGCGCGGCCGGACGCCTGTACGCCGTGAAGTCACCGGCCCCGCTGGCCGATGGCGCGACCGTCACCCATTTCGACGACAGCGAGATCGTCGTCCAGGTGTCGCAACCGGGCAGCTTCCGGCTTCGCATCCTGGCCTCGCCGTGGCTGAGCCTGCTCTACCCCGACGGGAGGGTCATCCCGGCGCCACAGTCGAACGACCCCAACGTGGCTCCGGTCGATGTCGAGGGATGTCTGGGCAAGTCGGTCCAACCGGTCGAGCCGGACGCCAAGGAGTACTGGACCGTGCTCGAAGCCCCGCACGCCGGCACCTACACGATCGCGACCCCGTACAACCTGCCGCGCGGGACTGCCTGCCCGACGCCCAACGGCTGACTCTGTTCGCCACGGCACCGCCGGTGCCACTATGACCAGATGAAGCGCTTGGTCGTGTGCTGTGACGGGACGTGGAACAAGCCCGACAACGACACCGTCACCAACGTCGAGAAGATCGCTCGCACCGTACAGACCGATCTCGCTCCGGCTGGCGGCGTGCTCCAGCTCGTCTACTACATCAGCGGGGTCGGGACCAGCAGCTACGAGGCCGATCGGTTGCTGGGTGGCGCCTTCGGCTTCGGGCTGTTCCACAACGTCATCGCCTGCTACCGCTTCCTGGCCCAGAACTACGAGCCGGACGACGAGATCTTCATCTTCGGGTTCAGCCGCGGTGCGTACACCGCACGGTCGCTGGCCGGGATGCTCGCCACCGTCGGCCTCCTCACCAAGGTCGCACTGGTGGAAGAGCGCCTGCCCGAGGCGGTGCACCTCTACCAGCGGACGAAGATGCCCGCGGGGGATATCGGCGAGAGCACCGACGAGTTCAAGCACGACCACTGCCATGCGGCGAAGGTGACCTTCCTCGGTGTCTTCGACACCGTCGGTGCGCTCGGCGTGCCCGGCTTCGAGTGGAAGACGCCCCGCTTCCACAACGTCCAGCTGAGCGATCAGGTGCTGTGTGCGCGGCAGGCCCTGGCGATCGACGAAACCCGGATGAAGTTCGCCCCGACGTTCTGGGAGGCACCGAGTGGACCGGGGGTCGAATCAGCGCCGGTGACCGAGGATCCGCGGGTGAAGCAGGTGTGGTTCGAGGGGGATCACTCCGACATCGGCGGGGGACACCCCGAGAGCGGCCTGTCGGACACGACGTTGCTGTGGATGGCCAAGGAGGCGCATGCGGTAGGTCTGATCTTCGATCCCGCGCTGCTCGGGTTCTACGTCAACAGCGGCTCCGACCCGATCCGGCACAACCCGCTCGACCTGGTGTTTCGGGTCGACAACGCGGTCCTGACGATCGAGGATCACCTCCCGTGGCATCACGGGGAGAGTGCGTTCGACGACGGGTTGCGGCTGCTCACCAACGACCGTGCGTTGTCCGTGCGGGTGTCGGCCTCGGCGGTCAGCCACTACCAGGAGGGCGGGTACGCGCCAGCCAACCTGGCTGCGTTCGCGAGCCTGACGAACGGGTTCGAGGGGATTGTTGAGCCGGTGGTGCGGTTGCCCGAGGCTGGGATGGACCTGGGGGATCTGGGGCGCCCGGGTCAGTAGTCGTCGGGTCGGTCGCCGCGTCGAACCGCAGCGACAGACGCTGTCCGCCCTTTGATGCCGGGGCAAGGACGCGCGCCGATTCGACGCACGCCACGCGGCGAATGCACGAGACTCCCTGACATGGACGATCGCATCAATCCGTACCCGCTGAGCACCACCTCCTCGCGGAGGCGCTCAAGGCCGCTTGGGCTCACGACGTTGATCCTCGCTGTTCTGGTTCTTGCCGCAGTCGTGGCGCCTGTCGTCGAGATCGTCCACGTGGCGTCGGAGCCGAGTGTGACGCTCGGCAGCGGTTCGCAGCGGGTCACGCTGCCAGCTCATGCCGGCTACGGCATCTACTTCAACGACACTGACAACTCGGGCTACTCCGAGAGTTGCCAGGCGACAGATGCCGGCCGCCCAGTCGTTCTGTCAGACCCCGGCTTCTCCATGACGTCGTCGGACACGGACAACCTCGACATGGTCTTCAGCACAGGTTCCGGGCGCTTGGTCATCGATTGTCAGAGCACAGCCGAGCAGGTCACAGTCAGGCCCGTCCCTGACTACAAGACGATCCTGGTCGGCGCCGCACTCGCCGTGGTCCTCGGGATGGTTGGCGTCGTCACTGGCATCCTGTGGCTTGCCCGCGTCGGCGGACGCCCAGGACCGTACAACGGCCAACCCGAGGCCTTCGCGAGGGCGTAACCTCCGCACCTCACGGCATCCCTCCCGATTCCGCAGTGGTGACCGCCGATCGGGCCTATCTTGTGAATTCCGCGGCCTTGGGGGGCCCGAATGAAGCGAGTCGGCATGAACGTCAAACGCTCAACGGCAGGTCCGGCTCGGGGGGCGATTGTCGTCGCGGTGTGCCTCGCCGCCGCGGTCGCCTCGTCCGCTGTTGCAGGGTGCAGCGCGACCACAACGGCGGACAAGCCAGTAAGCGCAGCGCCGACCCCTGCGGTCACAACACCGGAGAGCTCGCTGCCGACCTCAACTCCGACCCCAATGCCAGCCTCCAGTCCTGCCAAGACGAAATCGCAGCCTGCCAGCGCGGGATCGATGGTCAACACCGCTGGGGCGATCTTGCCGAATCCGGCTCGAACACCCGGAGCGATCAATCCGCAGGTCACTCAGGCAAACATCGGACAGACGATCTGCGTAGCGGGTTGGACCGCGACGGTGCGACCGCCCTCATCGGTCACAACAAGCCTGAAGATCGCGCAGCTCAATTCCGGATACGCGTACAAAGGTGACCACTCGACCAGGGACTACGAAGAGGATCACCTGATCTCCCTGGAACTCGGTGGTTCGCCACGTGCGCCGGCCAACCTCTGGCCCGAGCCGTACAACAGTCCAACAGGTGCTCGCGTCAAAGATGTCGTCGAGAACCGGCTCCACGTACTCGTGTGCACCCACCGCATCAGCCTGGCGACCGCACAGCACGCGATCGCACGCAACTGGTGGACCGCATACAAGACCTACGTAGGGGTGCCACCCCGTGGAATCAGCCACGTCCGACCGAGGCCCACGCACTCGGCATCGCCTATAGCCACTGGCAACGGCGCAACGGCCAAGTGCAACGACGGCAGCTATTCCTACGCTGCCCACCACCAAGGAGCATGCTCACACCACGGCGGCGTCGCCGTGTTCTACAAATAGCGCGTCCCGCAGCGCCAAACCTCAGGAGTGCTCGTCGAAAGGACGAACCTCCACCACGGCACCACAGCACCTCGACCCCTCCAGGGCGAGTGCGCGCGCAACCTCGACGTCGGGCGCGTCGATGACCCAGAAGCCGGCGAGGTATTCCTTCGACTCGAGGTACGGGCCGTCGGTCACGATCGGCCTCTCGCCGCGGCCGTCGACGACCGCAGCCGTCGAGGCCGACTGGAGACCGCCGGCGAACACCCAGTGGCCGTCAGCGCGGAGCCGCTCGTTGAACTCCTCGGTGGCCGCCATGGCGGCCTCCATCTCTTCCTTGGAGCCGTAGTTGCCGTTCTCGTCGATCTGGCCTGGTCCGTGCACGGTCATCAGGAAGTGCGCCACGATGTCCTCCTCCGGTCGGGTGGTCCCGATGACCAGCCCTTCTCATCCTCAACGAACGCGATCCGGCCCGTACGACATCTCGCCCTCTCCTTGGAGACCTTGTAGTGCCCTGTTCGCGGGCGGACCTAACCCGCAGACTGGATCCCATGGCAGAACTCGCGGAGATCGCCCGACGCACCCTGGCCGACAACCGATTCATGGTGCTGGGGACCGTCGACCCGTCCGGTCGTCCTCGGGTGTCTCCGGTCTGGTTCTCGCTCGTCGACCACCGCACCGTCTACTGGCTCTCCTCGCCCGACTCGCATCACTCTCGGAACATCGAGGACCTGCCCGAGATCAGCATGGTCGTCTTCGACTCGAGCGCGGATCCGCACACTGGACAAGCTGTGTACCTGGAAGCCACCGCGGAGCAGGTCCCGGAGGACGAGCTCGAGGTTGCGTGCGAGGAGGCGTTCCGCGGGGTGGACGCTGCCCTGTCCTTCGACCCCCTGAAGCTGGAGGACGAGCCCTTCGTTCTCTACCGGGCGCGGATCACTGCGTCGGAGGCTCATGTGCGCGGGCGGGATTCCGCGGATGGGCCAGGATCCGATCAGCGCGTGCGGGTTGAGCTCTGACGATCAGGTGTGTGATATCCCGAGCCCGTCGATCTGGACCGACTTCCCCGAGGTGATCACGACGAGCCGGACAGTGCCGCTGCGCAGCGAGAAGGCCGGCAAGAGCGTGGTCACCTGGTGTGCCGTATGTTTGGCCGAGAGATTGACGGTGCCGATGAGCGCGTTGCCGACGTACACCCGGACCTTGCCGCAGGTCGAACAGTGGGTGGCCACCAGCGCGATCCGGTCGAGTTGGGCCGAGCTGCGCGACATGGACGCGCCGTTCCTCGTACTGACCGTGGCCGTGCCGTTCCAGAAGGCGCTGCCCTTGATCCGCGACCAGTGCTTCCCCACGCTGACCGAACGGTCGTCCAGGGGTCGGGCGGTGCAGCGTTCCGAGGTCCAGGCGGACCAATGGCCCAGGGTGTCGCCGGCGCGTGCCTCGTAGCAGTAGTCGACTCCAGGGGAAAGGCCGCTGACAGTGATCGATCGCGCCGACGCGCCGACCGATGGCCAGTTGACGCTCCATGATCCGAAGCCGCCGTTCCAGGGCGCCTTCCGGGTCCGGACCTGGAACCCGGCCAGACCGGCCGCGGCGCTGGCGGTCCAGGACACCTTCGTGCTGCTGCCGAGCGTGAACGGAGAGGTCGGTCCGGTCAGGGTGATCTTCGGTGGTGCCACCACCGGGGGTGTGGTCGTGATGTTGTCGGCGAACCAGGACGAGTCGTAGTTGCCCAGGACCCAGCACGACGTGGACGAGTCACAGGCCACCGTCGGTCCGTTGTACTCCGGGGCATTCGTGCTTGCCCCGGTCGGTAGCGCGATCGCGGTATTCGCCCAGGTCGCTGCGGCGTAGACGTCGCCGCCGTTCGACGGCACGTTCTCGTCAATCCCGATACAGAACGTCGGCGCCCCACATGCGACCGCATCCGGATAGGCCGCGCCGGGTGGCGTGTCGGCGGTCCAGGTCCCGCCGCTCGTGAAGCGGTCGAGCAGGGGGTGAACGGTGCTGCCAGTGTCGCGGTAGTCGCCGGCGATGAGGCAACCCCCGCCGGCGCAGCTGACGGCTCGCAGGGTGGCAGCGGGATGGATGGTCGTGCTCTGGGCCAGGACGGTGGGCGGTTGCTGGGGCTGGAAGCCAGTGCCGCCGATGGGCGACATGTAGGCCTCCGTGTTCGACCCACCCGACGTGCGGTACGAGCCCAGGCCGACACAAACGCCAGTGGAATCACAGGAGATCCCCGTGAGACCGGCATCCGCCTGGGTTGCGCCGGTCGGAAGTTTGCCGGCAAAGGGAGAGTTCATCGTTCCGCCGGGATTGATCGATACCTCGAGAGACTGGAAGCCGGCGGGCGAGACGTATTCACCCATGCCCTGACACACGCCGCCACCGCACGAAACCCCGGTCAAAGACGTCCCCTTGCCTGTCGAGTCCGGGGGCACCACGAACTGCAAAGGCGCCTGCCACGCTGTGCCGGAATACCCCGACACCCAGCCGCTACCCAACCCAAGCCCACCCCCGGCGCGATGCTTGACC
>JACXTT010011806.1_pt1 | contig 11649 bp, 13 predicted proteins | sample 9270951 | NCBI WGS metagenome assembly JACXTT01 (sample SAMN15532306, study PRJNA645909) | rock metagenome | isolation source: weathered quartz diorite | place: Puerto Rico | collected 2017-06-21 | reverse complement strand
TTCGACAGGCAAAGCTCGACGGTGTCGCCCTTTTTGCTTGCCGCCAGATGCCAGGAGAAACTCTGGCAGCTCGCCAAAGAGAGGGCCAGGCAGCACGTCAGCAATAATGAAACGGCGATATAGGTGTTTTTGGCCTGCATGAGGTCCCCTCTCCGTTGCGAGAACGATGACTTGAATGCTGAGGGCAGAATTCGGGGGACACAATACTGAACTTAACTGCCTCCAACCCCGTTATTCGGGTTCTGCGGCTCACACTCGCCCCACCGTCAGCGCACCCTCCGCGATTAACTTTTCGAGCGCCGCAATATCTGCCGAGAGCGCGTAATCGCCTTCGAAACGAACGCACACGCCGCGGATACGCTCCCGCGCCACCTCGAGCGGCGCGCTGGTCTTGAGCGGCCGCAGAAACTCCAGTGCCCTCGCGGCGGCCAGCGCCTCGATCGCGACTACCGCGCGCGTATTCCGCACCACGCGCTTCCACTTGAGCGCGGCCGTCATCCCCATGCTCACGAAATCTTCTTTGTTCCCGCTAGTGGTGATCGAGCCCGGCGAAGCGGGCGTCGCCAGCACGCGGTTCTCCCCCACCAGCGCCGCCGCCGTCACCTGCGCCATCATCAGGCCCGATTCCAGGCCCGCGTGCCGCGCCAGAAACGGCGGCAGGTCTTCGTTCAGCGCGGGATTCACCAGCCGGTCGATGCGCCGCTCCGAGATACCCGCGAGCGCGGTGAGCGCAATCGCCAAATAGTCGAGCTGAAACGCCAGCGGTTCGCCGTGAAAGTTTCCTCCCGAGAGCACTTCACCGTCGAATACCAGCGGATTGTCCGTTGCGGCGTTTAGCTCGATCGAAAACACCCGCCGCGCTTCGGCAAGGGCGTCGCGCACCGCCCCGTGCACCTGCGGCGCGCAGCGCAGCGAGTAAGCATCCTGCACGCGCCGGCAGGAGACGTGCGACGCGCGAATCTCGCTGCCCTCGAGCAGGCGCGCGAGGTGCGCCGCGCTGGTCAATTGCCCGGGATGTGGCCGGACCTCGTGCAGGCGCGGGTCAAAGGCGCGCGGCGTTCCGCGCAGCGCGTCCAGCGTCATGGCGCACACCACCTCCGCCGTATCGATGAGCGTTTCCGCCGCCGCCAGCTCCAGGCACCCGATGGCCAACATGGCTTGCGTGCCGTTCACGAGCGAGATGCCTTCTTTCGACGCCAGCGCCAGCGGCTCCATCCCGGCCAGCCGCAGCGCCTCGCCCCCAGGCATGCGCTGGCCAGCGAATTCCGCTTCGCCCTCGCCCATCAAAACCAGCGCCATGTGCGCGAGCGGGGCCAGATCCCCCGACGCGCCCACGCTGCCTTCCGACGGCACCACCGGCGTCACGCCGTGCCCCAGCATCTGGCACAACCGCTCCGCCACCACCGGCCGGATTCCCGAAAATCCCTTGGCCAGCACGTTGGCGCGTATGAGCATCATGGCCCGCACTTCTTCGCGCGTCAGCGGATCGCCCCAGCCCGCCGCGTGCGAGCGCACCACGTTGCGCTGTAGTTGCTCGAGATCCGCGGCTGGCACACGCACATCCGCCAGCAGCCCGACCCCGGTGTTCACGCCATAGACCGGCGCATCGCCCGCCGCCAGCCGTTCCACCGCCTCCCGCGACCGCAGCATTCTTTCGATGGATTCGGGCGCGATCGCCGCCGTATCACGCCCCGCCGCGACGGAGATGACGTCGTCTATGGTGAGCCGTCCGCCATCGAGCGAGACCATACCTCATGATGTTAGCCGCGAATGCATGCGAATGCACACGAAAGGGTGTGCCGCACACAATATTAAGGAGGGTGTATTCTTCAGTAGTCACTTATGAGCATTGAAGCACCGAAGCACAAACTGGTCGTTGCGTTATCGGCGATCGCGCTGGTTCTCATCGTAGGATCTGGACTCGGGCAACGCAGTCCTCGAGCTTGTTGGCGGCCCCTGCTCCCGCGCAAACGCACGGGCCTTACACCACCACCTTTTCCCGCGCTGAGAATCCGATTTCGGAAGGCGGCAAATGGTTGAATGGCCAGACCGACGGCCTTGATTGGACCGACGTCTGGACAACTCCCGGCTTCGCATTCGGGACCGAGATAGGCGGGAATAGACCAGATCCGCAAAAATACGACGACTCCACGGCCCTTTTGAAGGGTACTTGGGGACCGAATCAAACGGTCCAAGCCACGGTCCGCGCGAAGAACCCGAACCAGGACGGCAAGGTCTGGGAGGAAGTGGAGTTACGCCTGCGGAGTTCCATTTCTCCCCACAATTGCACGGGATACGAAATCATGTTTCGCTGCACCAAAATTCCGCAGGCCTATTGCAATATCGCCAGATGGGAGGGGCCGCTGGGAAAGTTCACCATGCTGAAAGAGACGCGAGGTTCGGAGTACGGCGTGAAGAATGGAGACGTGGTGAAGGCCAGCATGATCGGAAAGATCCTTACGGTCTATATCAACGGCGTGCAGAAGATTCAGCTCAGCGACGACAAATTTGCGAGCGGGAATCCAGGGGTCGGGTATTACCTCGAAGGGGCCACTGGCATGATCGGCGACTTTGGGTTTTCAAGTTTTATGGCGACCGATAGATAACAGCGCGAGGAGAACTGGCCCGAGTGGTATGCTGCGTACACAGTGGCGGAGCAACCGGCAAAGAACTGCCGCAATGAAACGAGTAAGACGTGATGATTCACGCCATAAGTAAAGTCAGGAGGATAGGTTCAGCAAAGGAGACTAGGCATGAAACGCAAAAGTATCGGGGTAATCGTATTCGTTGGAGTATTTCTGACTGTTCTGGTGGCGCTGGCCATGGCTGCCCAGGATAAATACACCGTCAAAGTGCCGAATGGGCTCGCGTTCTCCGAGTTCAGAGGATACGAGTCCTGGCAGGTTGTCTCCATCAGTCAGGATGGAAACCTCATTGCTGCGATCCTCGCTAATCCTGTGATGATCAAGGCCTACTTGGCCGGCGTTCCCGGCAACGGCAAGCCATTCCCCGACGGCTCCAAGCTGGCGAAGATCCATTGGAACCCGAAAAAGTTAGAGACGTTCCCCGCAGCGACGGTGCCAGGTACCCAGCATGACATGGACTTCATGGTGAAGGACAGCAAGAGGTTCGCGGACAGCGGCGGGTGGGGATGGGCCGTGTTCGACTATGACGCTGCATCCGATACGTTCACGCCCGGCACCATGGCCGGCAAGCCGCCGCAGGGGAACGACGCCAAATGCGGGTTCGCGTGCCACACGAGCGTGAAGACGAGCGATTACGTCTTCACGGCTTACGGGCACAGGTGAAACGTGGCAGCCCCTACGCCTGAGCCGGCGGCGGAGCCGGTGTGAGCCCGTGGCGCCGCATAATCTCCACCATCTTTGCCCGGTCCGGCGGACCACCGGCCGCCGCATTGATCACCTCGGCCGCTTCGCGGAAATACTGCGGGCCGATTGCCGCGGGCGTGACCAGGCAGAGCACCTTCGCGTCGTGGCTGGTGTTGTTGTCGAAGCGGTGAACGGCGCCGCGCGGAATGCAGAGCGCCTGACCCGGCCCCACGTCGATTTGCGTGCCGTCTACCGTCCAGGTCAACACGCCGTCGATCCCGTAGATCGTCTCCTCGTAGTGGTCGTGGCTGTGGGCTGGAGCCGTCAGTCGCTGCGCGCCCGGAACAACCACCTCAAAGGCGGCGATGCTGCCACCCGAGTTCTCACCGGTGACCAGGAAGCGCACCGCCAGCGGCCCCAGACGGATCGTTTCCTCGGCGGGATTGACGCCCAGATCGATGGTTTGCAGTCTCATTAGATCTCCTCTTCGTAGCTTCCCATTTGAGCCCGCTACCCCGGGGGAAGAAGGTCAAGCCCGTACCTGGGGGCTGCCGCGAGCGCCCGAGCTATCAACTCTTTGCCGGCGGCGGGCGGCGCCGCGGAACGATCCACTGCAGGATCGAATACTTCAGCAAAGAATCCCTCAAGGCCCGCCGGCGCGACCAATACCAGGGCCTTTGCTATCACGTCGCCCGTGTTCTTGAAGGAATGATCGATTCCGCGGGGAAGGTAAACAAAATCGCCAGGCGATGCAGTCATTGTGTCCCCGCCCACTTGAATCGTCAGCGTGCCTTCGAGCAGGTGGAACGATTCATCCTCGCGGTGGTGGATGTGCGGCGGCGTACCTCCGCCCGGCGCCACAGAAATATCGGCCATGAAGTAGGCGCCGCCCGTCTCTTCGCCGGTGATGAGAAACGTCATCAGCTCTCCAGGGCCCCAGTAGGCTGGACCGGTTCCAGCGGGCATGTGCCTGACCTGGTTTTGCCGCGGCGGGGCTTCGGTTCCATTTGCGATCCCGGCGACGGCCTGCTGCATGGTTGGATGCAAATCTTGCGATACAGTCTCGTCAGAGGAATTGACGAGCCGGTCAATGGTCTGAGGTGTCATCGGCTTCTCCTTTGTGGTAAACTCTGTTTACCGCTTTGACAATATGGTAAACATAGTTTACGAACGGTGTCAATGACTTTTTTGCACGAAAATCCGCCGGTCAAAACCAGAGACATGCTTATCGGCGCGCTGCTGCGCGTTCCCGCCCAGGCCATTCAACGCCGCATCATCAAGGAACTGAATGCGGCGGGCTTTGAGGGGCTCAGCATGCCACACATGGCGGTGCTGCGGTTTCCCAGTCCCGATGGCGCTCGCCCCGGCGTTCTTGCGGAGCGCGCCGGCATGAGCAAGCAGGCCATGAACCGGCTGCTGGGGAGCCTGGAGGATCTCGGATATATCGTCCGGAGCGACGCGCGGGACGAGGGCCGCGCGCGACTTGTCCGCTTTACGAAGCGCGGGCACGCCGCGTACGCAAAGGCTCTGGAGGTGCTGCGCGATATCGAGCGGGAATGGAACGCGGAGCTTGGGCCGAAGGACTTCGCTCAGCTTAAGGAGCTGCTCTGCCGCGTCTGGGAGAGCCCGTTGATCCGTTAACCGTCCGCTTTCGCGGCCCCATTCGAGCGTCAGCACCGCGGTGTTGCTGTCGTGACCGTTAATCCGCGCCATGATCCCGATGTCGAGGCCGTGAGCCGTTGGTCGGCATGGCTCAGCGCCCCAGCCCGCGCGGCCTGCGAGCGCACCCTTTTGCGCTGCAGTTGCTCGAGGTCCACGGCCGGCACCGGCACCATCCGCCAGCAGCCCAACCCCCGGTGTTCACACAATAAACCGGCGCATCGCCCGCCGCCAGCCGTTCGACCGCCTCCCGCGACCGCAGCATTTTTTCGATGGGATGGCGGTCTGATCGCCGCCGTTTCACGCCCCGCCGGCACGGAGGCTACGTCTTCTATGGTGAGCCGTCCGCCATCATCGAGCGAGATCATACCTTCATGATGTTAGCCGCGAATGCACACGAATGGGTGTGTGGAGCGGGGCGGCTTCAGGCCGGGCGTTTCGCTTCTAGGCGAACCGGCTCTGCGGCCGCGCGCTCGGATTTCTAAGCGGTAGCCAACTTTCGGTGACAGGATAGTTATTTATGGATGAACGCGTTTTTGGGGTGCTCTTCAAGAACATCTCCAGCGTCGTTGAAGCATTGCAGCCATTTACGCTCGCGACAGCTGACATACACCGCATGTGGTATGGGAGCCGAGGATTTTTTCTACTCTCACCAGAGGGAGTAGCGCGGCGTCGCGATCTCGTACGCCACGCCGTACGCTATTCCGACTGGGGCCACAAATTCTCAGCAGAGTATCTCAGCGAGCGGCTCCGCGACATCATTGAAATCCATGCGATACACGGTGCAGACCAGGCACGAGACGCGCTCCGATCACTGGTTGCGGAATTAGACGGTTATGCCGAGGAGCACACGGTTTTTCTGCCGATCTTTGGCATCGACATTCCTGACGCGCCCACGCGGACGCTAGGCGGCATCGTATTCCACCAAGCCTCCGCCGCATTTCTTCAACGCATTGCTTCCGGCGATACCTTTACCGTTCCGTATCTTCAGCGCCAAACCGACGCGGAGGTCTGGGCCGAGGTCAGGGTCATTGGCGAACCAACGCATGCCGTCATGCGCGCAGAGGAAGATTGCAGCCCCAGCATTGACGTACTGCGGTTTTGGATGGCCTGTATGACCAAGAGAGGTACGCCATGCGCGATTGGCTTACAGGGCGATGTGGTCACCACCGAACGACCACGCATCATTGTCAATAAAGACTCTAGTACAAAGCGTTTTGATCCACATCGGTCACGACGAGTCCCGGGATTTCCGCTTACCCAAGAGGTGCTTGACGCGCTTCATAGTGCTCGACTAGATACTCTCGCGGCGCTCATTGCCGCGCCACCGAACAACCGCACCGCGTTCGACAAGCTCGTACTGCACGCCTTGCACGTCTTTGGGAGCAGCAAAGTTCAAACCTCCGCAGCCGACAGATTCCTCAACCTTGTCACGTGCTTGGAAACCTTCCTCACCACTGGCGAAGGGAATATCACGCAGAGCGTGGCTGAGGGTGTAGTCATGTTTTTTGCCGTTCCCGTCGGCGAGCGCCTGCGTCTCAAGAAGGAGCTACAGCGGCTATATCAGACGCGAAGCAAACTCTCGCACGGCGAGCACGTGGAGATTCTCCCCGACGACCTTTACCTGCTGGATGACTTGGTGAAATCCTTTCTCCTTGCGATGATCGAGAACCGCGACAAGTTTCACTCAAAACAAGACCTCCTCAGATTCTTGGAGCAGCAGCGCCTCAGCTAGGCGCGATTCGAGACAGCGCTGCTCAGACGAACCGAGCATGATCGAAAGAATACGGAAAGCGGAACACTTTTGTCGGGGTGTTGATACTCTGTAACATCTCATAGCCCGCATCCCGTTGCCTCGTGCGCAGTGCAAAGCCTCGCAAGCGTTCGCCCGATAGCTTCTCGCGAGATGCCGCAGCTATTTCATGAAACACTCGGTCGAGAATTCGCCAACCCGCAGACCTAGCCGCCACGCCAGGCACAATGCGTACCCCGGTTTCCTCGCGTTATTCGCGTTGATTCGCGTGTATTCGCGGCCCTATTCGAGCGTCAGCAGCGCGATGTTGCTGTCGTGACTATAATCTGGTTGGAATGTGTCGGAGGTCGACGTGGGCGTATGGGGAACGGGACTCTATTCAGGTGATTTTGCCATGGATTTGCGCGGCACCATCAGCGCCGTGGCCCGCCTCCCGTTCGACAGCGACAAGCTCATCGACATCCTTTGCGAGACCGAACCGTCGGTGGCTCAGAACGCGGACGACCCGGACCACACCACCTTCTGGCTGGTAGTCGCCGACCAGTTCGCCAAACGCGCCATCGCGTGCGATCGCGTCCGCGACAAAGCGCTGGCCATCATCGACTCCGGCGCCGATATCGCCATGCTCCAGAAGCTCGGGATGGATCCATCCGGCCTGAGAAAACGGCGCCGGATATTAGAAGAGGTGCGCGCCCGAATCACGGCGCCTCCGGCCGCGAGCCGGCCGCGAGCGGTTCTCAAAAAGCCGCAGGCCCTTCTGATGGATTTCGGAGATGTTTTTCTTTATCCAACCTTTGGCGGCAGATGCATCAACCCCTATTTTGCCTCGAGAGAGATGGACAGGTTGGGGACCATGACGCCGTCGTGGAAACGGGATGGCTGGTCAGCCATGGTCATCGTCGATTGCGGCCGGGCGTTCGATTTTCTCTCCTGGTACCGGCCACTGACGATCACCATGGCGATGGCTCAAAAACCTGCGATCGCGGAATTGCGCGGGGAAGTGTTATGGAGATTGGCCCGCGCGGGCACCTGCTCGGCGCTCCACTTCAAGCGCATGGAATTTGAAAAGATCGGCGTCCTCGCCATCGACAAAGATAAATTGCGTCGAGCATTCCCTAACACGAAACCCGGCACGCGCCAGGCGATCGAAGACATCTCAATTGCCAATGGGGTGAGCGTCGGCCCGTATAAGCCGGCGGCTCTGATGCCCAAGCCGGGCGAGCCTCTGAACTTGAGCCGGGGCCGGCCCGACGCCACGATTCTGGGGATCGAGCAGATTCTTTCAGGCTGAGGTCACAGCTATGGCAACAATTGTCGGACACCCTGAGAACATGAATCGCTGGAACTACTTAGCCGGATGCCGGCAAACCTTTAACCGGTTCGGGCATTCGCTTTACGGGCTGAAGCCGGTATAATTGCGGGCGAGGGATGGTTTTATGCGCGCTCGCGGTTTCGTGATCGGGTTCATGGCCGCCGCCGTGCTTTTTGGAGGCGACAAGAAAACGCCCGTGCGCTCGGGCGAAAACGATTTTCTCGAGATCACCGTGACGCCGCTCGCGGATCGCGAATCCGTCAAACAGGCGCTCGGCTCAGATTTGGGCGGGCACTTTATCCTCATGGACGTCAAGATTGTTCCCAAGGAAGGGCGAAAAATCGCGATTCAGTTTGACGACTTTACGCTCAAGACGAACAAGGACGGCGAGCGGACCACGCCGTTTGCTCCCGGCCAGATCGCCGGCAAGGGAGCCATGGTGCTCACCGAGGTGGAATCCGCCCGAGGCGGCTGGCAGAGCCCAGGCAATCCGAACTGGGGCGGGTACGGACCACCGGTTATGAACAGTGGCGTCGGCGGCGGCTCATCAAGTGGGCCTAGCGAGCCGCACGCCACGGTGAAGTCCGGTTCCAAGGACAAACCCGATCCGATGCTCGATGTGCTGAAGCAGAAGGCTCTTCCGGAAAAGGAAACCGAAGCTCCGGTTTCCGGCTTGCTGTATTTTCCAATGGAAAAGCAGAAGCTGAAGGATCTCGAGCTGTGGTACAAGACGCCGGAAGGCAAACTCGTTCTGCAATTCAAGTAGTTTCAGTTCCTAAAAATCCAGAAACGTTATGCGGAATATAAGTGTGTCCCGGGGCATGGGATGGATCCCCGATGTGCCCAGTATTCGCGATTACACCACGAGCCACCAGCGAGTGGCGCCACTCGCGGCTAAGACGCGGTTGGCGGCGACCGCCGCGCCCCCGAGTCAGGTAGACCTGCGATCGCACTTTCCGCTTGTCTGGGACCAGCAGGATCTAGGGGCCTGCACGGCGCACGCGGCCGCCGCGCTGGTGGGTTATTTCGAGAAGAAGGCGCTGGGGCGCACGATTGATATTTCGCGCCTGTTCGTTTACAAAGCCACCCGAAACCTGACGGGCTCTACGGGCGACTCGGGCGCGAACCTGCGCACGACCATGGAATCGCTCGCTGTGCTCGGCGCGCCGCCCGAAACTTATTGGCCCTACGACGGCCGTGCGGAAGCGTCGAACCAGCGGTTCGATGTGGAACCGAGCCCATTTTGTTACGCGTTTGCGCGCAATTTTACGGCGGTGACGTATGTGCGGCTCGATCCGGGCAGCGCCACACCGGTTCAGGCGCTGGCCAATATCCGAGCCCACCTGGCGGCCGGCTTTCCGAGTATGTTCGGCTTTCCGGCGTACGACGAGTACATGAACGCCGGGGCGGACGGGAAAGTGGCGTTTCCCGCGCCATCGAGCCAGCTCAACGGCGGGCACGCCAACGCGGCGGTCGGGTACGACGACCATCTGGCCATCGGGCCGCACACGGGCGCGCTGCTGGTGCGCAACTCCTGGGGTACAAGCTGGGGGATCAACGGCTACGGATGGCTTTCCTATGAATATGTGACGCAGAGCTTGGCGGTTGACTGGTGGACGGTGATGAAGCAGGCCTGGGTGGACACAGGCCAGTTCGCGTAGAATATGGGACATGCACATCTCCGAACTCGACACGCCAGCGCTGGTCATCGATCTGGACATCATGGAGCGCAACCTGCGGCGCGTGGCGGACTACACGAAATCGCACGGTTTGAGGCTCCGGCCGCACACTAAAACACATAAAGTTCCGGCGGTGGGACGCCGGCAGCTGGATTCGGGCGCTGTTGGTCTGACGGTGGCGAAGGTGGGGGAAGCCGAGGTGATGCTGGGCGCGAATCCGCCGGACCTGCTGGTAGCTTATCCGGTGTTCGGCCGCGCGAAACTGCAGCGGCTGATGCAGGTGGCGAAGAAAACGCGACTCACGCTGGCGCTCGACAGCATGGCGGTGGCGCGGCAGTTGTCGGAGGCGGCGCGCGAGGCTCAGATTGAGGTCGGAGTGCTGGCGGAAGTGGATGCGGGTCTCAACCGCGTGGGCGTTTCGCCGGGACCGGAGCTGATGGAGCTGGCGCGGGGCATGCGGGGCCTGCCGAATCTGAGATTTGAAGGCATCGATTTCTATCCAGGGCACATTCGCGACACGGGCGAGCGCGGCGCGGAGCAGATCTGCAAACTGAGCGAGCTGATCCAATGCATTCTGGATGATTTCCGCCGCGACGGCATCGAGGTTCGCGTCGTCAGCGGCGGTTCCACTCCCACCTTGTTTCATTCCCACGAAGTCCGCGGCGTCACCGAGATCCGGCCCGGGACGTATGTTTACAACGACGTCAATACGGTGGCGAGCGGCGGGTGCACGTTCGACGATTGCGCGGCATCGGTGCTGGTGACGGTAGTCTCGACGGCGCGGCCGGGGCAAATCATCGTAGACGGCGGATCGAAGACGTTCTCATCGGATACGGCGGCGCCGCCATCGGTGCATGGCCGCGTGGTGGAAGCGCCGGAGTGCGCGTTTCACAGGGAGAACGAAGAGCACGGCTACATCGACATCACGCGCGCGAACCGGGAGTTCGCGGTGGGTGACCGGCTGCACATCATTCCCAGCCACGTATGCGTGGCGGTGAACCTGCACGAGTATGTTTACGGAATCCGGGGAGAGCAGGTGGAATCGGTGTGGAAAGTGGAGGGGAGAGGCAAGCTGCAGTAGCCGGCCTCTCCGCCCCGGAGAGTCTGTTGAAGATCCGTTACATCGACACGCTTTCGACGTGAATGGTGTCGCCGTCGATCTTACCCGTGATAGTGACGTCGTGCCCCAGGTGATCCTTCACCTTGTCGGCATCGTCGACCTTATAAACCTTACCTTCGCTCACGAACACCGGCGCCGCGCCGCCCTTCACGCATCCCTCAACACACTTCGCGTTGTGATCTTTAGCGTGCTTGGCCCCGCATTTGGCGTCGGAAATATAACCCTTGTAATCCGCGGCCAAGGCCGCAAGGGCGAATACCGAAAGCACCAACACTAGCTGCACTATTCTCTTCAAGGCAGTAACCTCCTCGGTGGTTGTTGAAAACCCTCTGACTATACCTCTGGCGGGGCGGGTGAGGCAAGGGCGTGGGGCGAAAGGGATCCCCTTGGCCCAGTAGCTTGAATGCCGGATCGAGACGCTGTATTCTTAAGCGGCACTCGACAATTTCCATGCCGATCTCCAATGGAACCCGTCTCGGGCCCTACGAGATCCTCTCGCAGATAGGAGCCGGTGGCATGGGCGACGTGTACAAGGCCCGCGACACGCGCCTGGACCGCATCGTTGCGATCAAGGTCTCCGCCGAGCGCTTCAGCGAGCGGTTCGAAAGCGAAGCCCACGCGATCGCCGCGCTCAATCGTCCCCGCATTTGCACGTTATACGACGTTGGTCCCGACTACCTGGGGATTCCGGCGAAGCTGAACGCTCATTCCGAAGGGAATCCGAACAGCATTCCGGGATGATCCCGAACACCATCGGAGCGTAGCGACGCTGGCAACTCGATTGTGAGGGAAAGTGT
>JACXTT010011805.1_pt1 | contig 11650 bp, 10 predicted proteins | sample 9270951 | NCBI WGS metagenome assembly JACXTT01 (sample SAMN15532306, study PRJNA645909) | rock metagenome | isolation source: weathered quartz diorite | place: Puerto Rico | collected 2017-06-21 | reverse complement strand
TGCGATCCGGGCCGAAGGCGGGACTTCGGAAGGATTGTCACCCACGGGATCTCCGCGGCTGAGGAGGAATCGAGATCCCCGGGGATTGCAAAGGGCACGGCATCGAGGGAGGCGTGCGGCGGATGATTTCCGAGAAAGTAATTTGTGTCGATGTCGATTGTGCGGATTGCGCCCGGTAAACCGAGCCGTATGATGCACCAATCGTGGCCGGGAGTTCTTCTGCGGCGCGTTTCCCAACCGTCCATCCATTTCCCGCGGTCGGTGTACTTGTCGGGAATGAAGATCCCCCTTCCGGGCTTGATCAGATTCTCCTTTTCAGCGAAGAATTCATCGTTCGCCAGGAGGACCTTTCCCCCGAGCCGTTCTGCTGCAAGGTCAACAAGCCCCGGCGGCGCACCCGCTTCCCGGTCAATCACGGATTTCGCAGAACCACCCTTCCTGCCGGTCCTCCATAGAAAAAACCCTGCTCATAAATCTTCCGGCCCCGCAGAAACGTCCGCTCGACAACCCCGCGCAGCGTCCTTCCCTCATAGGGCGTCACCCTGTGCTTGTGAAAGAGCATCGAAGGGCCGACGGTGAATTCCTTTTCAGGGTTCCAGATCACCAGATCGGCCTGATATCCCGGAGCAATCTTCCCTTTCATTGCGCCGAGACCGGCGAACTCGGCGGGTTTGGTGCACATCCACCCGGCTACCTCATTGAGAGTATGCCTGCGCTGCATCGCCTCGGTCCAGATGATCGGCAATCCCAGCTGGAGGGAGGCAATACCGCCCCATGCCCGTTGAAAATCGCCTTCCGTGAGATATTTCAGCGCCGGGAGCGACGGTGAATGGTCCGAAACGATGAAATCGAGCACACCTCTTTTCAGACCGTTCCAGAGGCGTTCGCGATTCTCGGCTTCCCGAATGGGAGGAGCGCATTTGAAACGCGTGTCTCCGTCGGGTATTCCCTCCGAGGCGAAAAAGAGATAGTGCGGACATGTCTCCGTGGTGAGAGGCAGACCCGAAGTCCGCGCCTTTTCCAGAATCGGAACCGCATCCGCTGAAGATACATGAACGATGTGTACTTTGCAACTGTATTCCCTGCAGAGACGAATCATCAATTCAATCGCATCGTGTTCCCAGCGGCGAGGGCGGGAACTCAGATACTCCCGGTACGATCGCGGATCGAGCTGCGTCGATTTTTTTCCGTTGCCTCCCGGATCCTCGCTGCTGCTCTGAGCGGCCGTTGCGGACCCCTGAAGTTCGCAATGCACGAGGAGCGGTATGCTCCCCCGGGAGATGGCGGGCATCGCGGCTCTCAGATCGGACTCGGTTGCGTTGGGAAAATCATCGATCCCGGAATGGATCAGGAATGCCTTCACTCCCAGCACACCCGCTGCGATGAGGCTCTCGATCTCTCCTGAGTTCCCTGGAATGAGGCCCGCATAGAAGCCGCAATCGACGTAGAGTTTGCCGTCGGCCGACGCGAGCTTCATCCTGAACGCTCCCGGAGTCGTCGTAACCGGCGTGCTGTTCAAGGGCATGTCGACGAGCGTCGTGATGCCCCCTGCCGCCGCCGCCTTCGTGGCAGTCTCAAAACCCTCCCAGTCAGTCCTCCCCGGCTCGTTGATGTGGACGTGGGTGTCCACCAGCCCCGGCATCACAACTGAATTGCCCGCGTCTTCTACTACGGCTCCCGGTGGGACGCTCCCGCGGGGGACAATCTCTTCGATGATCCCGCCCTCGGTGAGTATGCAACCTTCGATAATCCCTTCCGGTGTGACGATCCGGCGGCTCTGTATCGCGGTTACGGGTGAGAGTTCAAGCATGAGTGATTGGAAGTATGCCCGGTAGCCCTCGGCTGTAGGCGCCGATTGTAGGCGACGGCTTTAGCCGGCGCTATTTTTTGAGGTACGTCCTTCAGACCGCCGGCTGCGAAACGAGGTCTCGTTCGAGCCTTATTTTCAGGTCCTCGATGGAGAGCAGAATGGTTTCATTCGTGGCCGGAAGTGAAAACTCCGGCTCGATCTCATGGTTGGCCACCGCGGAAATCGCATCTTTTATGGCGAGCCAGGCGGAGAGCGCAAGCATGAGCGGCGGCTCAGCGACTGCCTTGCTGAGCCGGATGGTGTTGGGATTTGGGACGCCCTCCAGGAGCGCGACTCTGAAGTCTTTCGGAATGTCCTGCACCGAAGGAATCTTGTAGGTATCGGGGGAATGCGTGAGAAGATTCCCGCGGTCGTCCCATTTGACCTCCTCGGTCGTGCACCATCCGACCCCCTGAACGTATCCACCCTCAACTTGCCCGATATCAATTCCAGGATTCAGCGAATCGCCGACATCATGAAGGATGTCCGTGCGCAGCATAGTGTGGCGCCCGGTCAACACGTCGAGCAGCACTTCCGTGACCGCCATCCCGAAGGCATAATAGTGGAATGGTCTCCCGTGCCCTTTCCTCTTATCCCATCCGATGCCCGGCGTGCGGTAAAAACCCGTAGCGCTCAGGCTTATCTGTCTCAGATGGAGCATCGGCATGACCTCGGCAAAGCCAATCGTCCGGTCGGGACGTCCCGAATCAGTGATACGGTCATTCTGAAAGACGATCGCTTCCGCACGCGAGGGGTCTTCAGGATGTTTCTCGGTGAAGATCGCCGCGACCGCCTCAGCAATTCTTGATTTCAGGGTATCAACCGCAGCCTTCACCGCCATGCCGTTGAGATCTGCCCCCGCTGAGGCGGCGGTGGCGGTCGTGTTGGGGATCTTCGACGTATTCGTCGCATTCACTTTCACGCGATCGGGGCTCACTCCGAATTCCGCCGCGGCGATCTGATGGATCTTCGTGTGCAGGCCCTGCCCCATTTCAGTGCCGCCATGATTTACAAGGATAGTCCCATCGGTATAGACCAGAACCAGCGCCCCCGCCTGGTTCAGGAAGGAAGTTGTGAAAGAGATGCCGAACTTTACCGGCGTGATAGCCAGCCCCCTTTTGAAAAACTCGTTCGAGGAATTAAACTCATTCACCGCCTCCCTTCGCCTCCCGTACTCGGAAGACTTCATCAATTGATCGTAGATCGCGGGAAGCCGGTTGTTCTCTACCGTCTCTCCGTAATGAGTGACGTTGTCCTCCGCCAATCCATAGAAATTCATCCGGCGAACATCCGCCGCATCCTTGTTGAGCTCGCGGGCTATGCGATCGATGACAGTTTCAATCGCCGCCATACCCTGGGGACCCCCGAACCCGCGGAATGCGGTGTTCGACGGGAGATTCGTTTTCCATACGCGCCCCGTCACCGAGAAGTTTGGAATGTAGTACGAGTTGTCGCAGTGAAGCATCGCGCGTTCCATGATCGCGAAGGAGAGATCGGCGGTGCATCCCCCGTCGCTATTGAGCTCGAATCTCACTGCGATGATCCGGCCTTCGTCGTCATAGCCGGCCTCGTACCTGGAGAGAAACCGGTGCCGCTTTCCGGTGATTTTCATGTCATCATCCCGGAAGAGCCGGATCTTGACCGGCCTTCCGGTCGCGTGCGCCAGCAGCGCTGTCCAGCACGCCGTGTGGTTGCCCTGGGTTTCCTTGCCGCCGAACGCGCCCCCCATCCTCCTGACCTCGACAACAACGTCATTTTTTCGGACACCCAGAAGTTCTGCAATCAGGTTTTGCGTTTCCGAAGGATGCTGTGTCCCGCTGTAGACGGTCATCTCCGGGCCTTCACCCGGAACGCACAGGCAAATCTGCGATTCGAGATACCAGTGCTCCTGTGCCCCTGTTCTCAGTTCGCCCCGGACAACATGCGGAGAGGACGCAAGCGCCCGGTCGACGTCTCCTCGCTCGATCCTGGCGGCCGGTCCCATCAGACTTCCCTTGTCGATGGCCTTCTCTATAGTAAGAATCGGATCGAGCGGTTCGTATTCAACCCGTATCAGCTTTTCCGCTTCAATGCATTGCTCACTGGTCTCCGCGGCGACCAGGAATATTGCCTGTCCCACGCATATCACTTCGCTCTCGGCGAGGCAGACTTCATCCTTAATGACCGGGCCCATCTGGTTATGGCCGGGGATGTCCTTGTATGACAGGACGGCCCGGACGCCCGGGAGGGTCGACGCGGCCTTGAGGTCAAACGACGTGATTCTCGCATGCGCGTGGGGACTGTAGACCACGCGGCCGGTCAAAAGGCGCTCGCCGACGAGGATGTCGTCGATGTACACGGCTTCGCCGGAGACGTGTTTTTCAGCGCTTTCGTGCGGAAACTTAGTTGCCATTATTGGCCGTCTCTGACCAGAACTTCATGAGGAGGTTCCGCGCTGCGACCCGGCGGAACTCGGCGCCCGAGCGGGCGTCGGATATCGGAGTAAATGTCTGATCGATCAGCGGGAGCGCCCGGCCGATCGATTCTTGCTCCCACTTTTTTCCAACGAGAAACTCTTCAACCTTCCCGGCCCGCTTCACGCGCTCCGCCATTCCTCCGTACGCGGCGAGAAACGACCGCACGCCGCGCCGGGGATCGAGTTCGAGGCGGAACGCTCCGCTCACAGTCGAGATGTCGAGATCTTTTCGCTTCGAGACCTTATACGATTTCACAATCGTCCCTTCGGAGACCGCCGGCAGAATAATCGCCGTGATCAGCTCATCGGGCTTCAGAACGGTCTTGCGGTAGCCTGTGATGAACTTCTCGACCGGCATCTCTCTCGGGCCGTTCAGGCTTTCGATCATGACAAGCGCTCCGTACGCGATCAGCACGGGCAGTGTATCTCCGATCGGCGAGGCGTTACCGAGGTTTCCGCCAAGCGTTGCAAAATTTCTGATCTGCTGGGATCCGAAGACCATGAGCATGCTCTCAAGGGCCGGGTACCGCGGGGCGACTGCGGAAAGAATCTCGCTGAGCGATACCGCCGCTCCTATCGACACACCGTTCTTCAGTGAATTATCCGGTTTCGAAATCGTCCGCAACTCCGGCACATCGGAGATATCGATGATTTCGGGGAGAAGCTCATGGCCCTTCGTAACACGCAGGGCGATATCGGTCGCTCCGCAGACAACGAGCGCTTTCGGATGCTGGTGTTTCAGCGAAAGGGCTTCGGCAAGCGTGGCGGGCCGGAAGTAGGTCTCGCGGTCCGTTTGAATATGAACCGCCTCCGGCGAGATCGATCGCAACAGTTTCGCTACACGAGTCTCATCGGCCGTGAACTGGTCAATCCCCTGGTGAACACACGCCTCGGAGGCCGCCTGCACGATCGGCCTGTAGCCGGTGCAGCGGCAGAGGTTGCCCGTGAGGGCGTCATCGATCGACTCCCGCGCCGGGTGATCCGAGTTCTTATAGAGAGAGAAAAGAGACATGATGAATCCCGGCGTGCAGAAGCCGCACTGGCTTCCGTCCGTGTTCACCATCGCTTCCTGCACCGGGTGGAGGGCGCCCGACCGGTCGCGGAGATTCTCAACGCTGATGAGCTGCTTGCCGTGAAGCATCGGCAGGAAGACGAGGCATGAATCGATCGACTTGTAGGTAATCCGGCCGCCGGCTCCGAGTTCTCCGAGAACGAGGGTGCATGCCCCGCAATCACCTTCCGCACAACCTTCTTTCACTCCCTTATGATCGGGAAGGCTCCGGAGATAGTTGAGCACAGTCATTGTCGGACTCAATCCGGTCACAGCTCCGAAATCGATCGTCCTCAGTTCTCCGTCAAACACACATGTTACGCTTTTTTGCATTCCTGCCTCAGAGCCGGTCGAGAAGGGATTTCAACTCCTTTTGAGCATTCCGCACGATAGCCCCTTCGTCGAGCCCGGTGAATTCGCGCGAACGGTAAATCCAATTCCCGTCAATCATGACGGAATCGACGTTTTGTGGACCGGCGGAGTAGACGATGGAAGAGTACATGGCATCGTGGCTTGCCCCCGCGCCCGAAACCGGATCCCACACCTGCTCCAGGTCGAGGAGGACGACATCCGCCTTCTTCCCGGCCTCGATGCTCCCTATCTCGTGCCCGAGCCCGAGCGCCCTTGCACCGTCCATCGTAGCCATCTGAAAAACTCGTTTAGCAGGCATCGCGGTGGGGCCGTGCGCAGGTTTCTGGAGGAGGGATGCGAGGCGCATCTCCTGAAACATGTTCAGGTTGTTGTTGCAGGGAGCCCCGTCGGCGCCGAGAGAAACGTTGATCCCTTCGCTCACATAGTGGTGGATGTTAGCGATTCCGGAGCCAAGTTTCAAGTTCGACGACGGACAGTGGGCGACATTCGCCCTTCTGCTCTTGAGAATCGAGACTTCGCGCGGATTCAAATGAATGCAATGCGCAAGACACGACTTCTCGGACAATAATCCAAGGCTGTCGAGATACTCGATGTTCTCCATCCTGCATCGCTCCCGCACAGCTTCGATCTCGTGTTTGTTTTCCGACGCGTGGGTATGGAAAAGGACTCCGTCGGTATGGGCTGCGAGCTCGTATGCCCCTTGCATCAGAGTATCCGTGCACGAGAGGATAAAGCGCGGAGCAACCGCGTATTTGATCCTTGCGTCGAAGGAGTTATGCCATTTCTCAGACAGGTCCCGCGTGGACGTCATTGCTGATGCCGTCGGCTCTTTCAGGGCCGGGAACGCGTCATTGACATCCATCATCGCCTTGCCGGCACATGCGCGGAACCCGCTTTCGCCGATCGCGCGGATCACTTCTTCCTCGTGATTCATGCTCCCCATATCGAGAATGGTCGTGGTGCCGCTCCTTACAAGCTCCGCAATCCCCAGCATCGCCGAGGCATGCATCGAACGTTCATTGTGGGCAGCCTCGAAGGGAAATATCTTTGCTCGTAGCCAATCAAGCAGCTCGAGATCATCCGCCATCCCGCGAAAGAGGGTCTGGCACAGGTGCACATGGCTCTGGATAAAGCCCGGGATCGCCACGCACTCGCTCGCATCGACAATCTCGTCGTCGGGGTATTGTTTCAGCTCCCGCGCCGGAATGATGCCGGAGATCCGGTTTCCCTCGATCAGGATCGCGGCATCGTCAACTATTTCACCGTGCGAATTCCCGGTGACGATCTTGTGAGCGTGGATCAGAAAAGACATTCTTGTCTTGTTCTTAGCGTGCTGGGGCTCTCATCGTCGCGGCTATCTCTGTTCTGCTGCCTGGCGGGAGAATCCAAGTACCAATTGTTGCCTTGACAATCCCGGTTGCATTAATTAAATTCGGCTACGTTTGGGGGGGATCCACGCTGATTGTCCATTGTATGACAGCTTCCGCGCCAGAGAGGGTTAATCCGCAGAGGAAAGGATCTTCATCGACCTTCTTATGGTCTTTTCATCAACGAGCCGATCCGTGACAAACTTGTGTAGAATGCTTGAGATCAATGTTTGATATGGGATGCCCTCTTCACGCGATCGCTTTTTCAACTGCTCGAGGACGGCCTCTGAGATGCGAATGTTGATGTTCCTGCTCTTGCGCACCCGGTCGAGTAATCGCTCAATTCGTTGCCGTTCCTTCTTGGAGACCGGCCGGTATAATTCGGAAGCCCGCTCAATTCCCCGTTCTGACTTGTCCAATTTGGTTTTCATACTTCCTTCTCTCCGTATAGTTTCTGGAACTTCCAATGTATCACATAGTATATACAATGTCAAGAATTCCGCAATTGCTATCACGTGGTGGATTCGGCGCGCTTTTGGATTACCCGGTTGCGTAACACCACCCGTTTGTCCAAAGGCCTCCGGGGACACATGGAGGGAATCGATCACCATGAATCGGCTGATAAGAGTATTGCTCACCAGTTTCTGCCTTCTATCCATCACCTGTGCGCCGACGCCAATCCCGCGAGACAAACGGGCATTTATCGGAACCTGGAAATCAACTTCAGGGTTTTCTATTCGTATAAAGTCGGACGGGACCGCGGATCTGATGCAGAATCTGAGTCAGAACGATCCGGATTACGATAAGCTCTGTATTCCGGTCGGTCCAGGCACCATCAAGGATCTGCAGATAAAGTTCGAGAAACCCAATTTGCTCAAGGTCGCGAAATCAGTGACCTATGCCAAGGTGTACAGGATCGACGAGGAGCCGCACCATGGCAACGGATTCAGTCAGATCGTGTTGAACGGAGTCACGTTGATCAAGCAATGAGCGCTGTGTCCTATCCGTTAGATACAAGAGCGAGTGTTGCCCCGGGTGTCCTTGAGGCGATAGGAAACACCCCCCTCGTCGAGCTTCGCAGAGTTGTTCCGCCTGAGTCAGGAAGGGTGCTTGTCAAGCTGGAGTATGCAAACCCGACAGGGTGCATGAAGGACCGCATGGCGAAGGGATTGGTCGAACGCGCGGAATCCACCGGACGAATCAAGCCCGGCGATACGATCGTTGAATACACGGCCGGAAGTACGGGCGTGTCGCTTGCCCTCATCTGCGCCGCAAAGGGTTACGGGCTGCATGCGGTGTATTCGGATGCTTTCAGTGACGAGAAGCGGCGCACCATGCAGGCGTTCGGCGCACAGGTGACCGACATCGCAAGCGATCGCAAGATGATCAACGAGAAGCTCTTTAGGGAGATGATCGAGACCGCCCGGAAACTCAGCAATCAGCCGCGCCATTGGTGGTCGGATCAACTGAACAATGTGGACGGAATCGCAGGGTACCATCCGCTCGGCGAGGAGATCTGGAATCAGACACACGGAACCCTTACGGCATTCGTCCAATCGGTGGGAAGCGCGCATTCCATTACCGGAGTATCTGCCGCGCTCAAGCGGCATAAACCTGATACGCGGGTTGTCGCGGTTGAACCCGCTGAATCTGCCGTTCTTTCCGGCCATGCATCGGGGGCCCACCAGATCGAGGGAATCGGTGTCGGATTTGTCCCTCCTCTGTGGGATCCCCATCTTCCAAACGAGATCATGACAGTGAGCACGGCTGAATCAAAAGACATGGCGAGGCGCCTCGCCCGCGAAGAGGGGTTGTTCGCGGGAACCTCGTCGGGCACGAATGTCGTGGCCGCCACCCGGCTTGCCCGGCGACTGGGCCCCGGAGCTATAGTGGTCACGCTCTTGATTGATTCCGGGCTGAAATACGTGAGCACCGATGTATTCAGATGAGATAAAGGGACAATCTTCATGACAATTCAGATATACCTCAGCATATTCTCAACAACGGCAATCGTTTGCGCCGGTATCTTTGCGGGGGTCCAGCTTCGCCAGCTCTATCGACAACGCTCGCGGGAAGCGGCGATGCAATTGCTGCGCTCATTCGAAACTCCAGCATTCACCCATGCGGTGGACATCGTCTTCGACATTCCCGAGGGGTTATCGAAGAAAGAGATCGAGGATCGGCTTGGCGACAGCATTAAGAATGTTTTGGTGCTGTTTGGGACGTTTGAAAGCCTGGGGATCCTGGTGTTTCACCGGGAGATCAAGATGGAAATGGCGGATGATTTCTTCAGCGGGATTATCCTCCTCACCTGGAAGAAATTCAGGAACTACATCCTGGAGATGCGGAAGATCGGCAAGCGCGATACCTATTACGAGTGGGCGCAGTGGCTCGCCGAGCAGTTTGAAAAGAGGGAATCAAAAACGCCCCCGGTGCCGGCGTACATCGCGCATCGGGATTGGAAGGAATGAGCGGCCTGTGGTCGAAGTAGCAACAGTCAGGAAGCTTGCGCTCTCTCTCCCCGGGTCGGAGGAGCAACCGCATTTCCACCTCGCCTCGTTCAGGGTAAAGAACAGGATATTCGCCACGCTCTGGGTCAAAGAGAACAGGGCGATGTTAAAGCTTTCCCTGGTGGATCAATCGGTATTTTGCTCTTACGACAGGACTGCCTTCTACCCCGTGCCGGGCGGGTGGGGCGCCCGGGGGGCGACCTTTGTGGAGCTGAGATTAGTCAGGAAGGATATGTTCAGGGACGCGCTGACGACCGCCTACAAGGGAGTCGTCTCCAGGACGAAGAAGGGCACAGCGCGGGGGAAAAATTAACTTCGATACACCTTTTGCACATGCTTGATTGAATTGACGATCATCTTGCCGAGGACGTCAATGCTGACATCCTGAAGAGATTTGATGTAGATACACCCCTTTCCTGTTTTGTGCTTCCCGAATTTCTGCAGCAACTCCTCCCTCTTATCAAAGTGCGCTGAGAGGTAGAGCACGATGGCAGCAGCCCTCGGCGAGAACCCCACGAGCGGCATGTCGCCCTCCCGGCCACTTTCATACGTATAGTGGTAACTGCCAAACCCGACGATGCTCGGGCCCCACATCTTCGGCTCCAGTCCGGTCTGTTTCTGAATTAATTCTACGATCTTGAAGCTGTCATTCCGCTGGGTTTCATCCTTTACCTTTTTGATGAAATCGGTGACGCTCTTCGATGTTTCAACCGTCTTGTTTCCTTTTGCCGCGCTCTTCTGTTTGGTCATTGTTGATCGTGGAGTGCCGGAGTGTTGGGTCGATTAGGATGCTTACGGTAGCAAATCGACAGGCCATTTCAAAATCGGGCGCCGTCAATTCTCAGTTGTGTCCGGGACGGCTTCATAGATCGCCCCGTCGTCCTCCTTCGCCCGGCAATGCAACGGAACATACTTTTCTACCTCATCGACCGTCGGAAGCACGAACCACCGCGGGGTGCGGTTGAAAAGGACCAGTAACGCGGAGCTGTCTTTTATGTCGGCAGCCATGGACTTCATTTCCGAATCGAAGGACTGATTTTCCCGCTGGGTGGCATTTGTGACCTTCAGCGGAACGCGGTATGTGATCCTTCCCGTATAGAGGGCGATCGGCAGCATCAGGTTCGTATAGACCGTAATATCGGGAGGGATCGACCGCGATCTCTCGATAAGCCGGGACTCGCGGTACGCCCTGCTCGCATACCCCTGTGCGTCCCCGCTCACCTTGACTGCATATTCCATCCCGGATACGATCACCAGAAATGCGACGCCAAATGCGGCGAACAAAAGCGGAATGCGAACCGCCGGATTCTCCGATCGGATCGCCCACCAATACCCGGAAACGGTCCCGAGAAGGAGCGCGAGGACACGGAGCGGCATCAGCATGCGGGAGCTGTCGCGGAATAAGTCGGCCTGGAAGAACACTGCCGAGATGATGAGAAACACCAGGTACACAACCATGTACGTCCACAGGAGAGTCAGGCGCCTATATTCAGCCGGTGAATTGTACTTCGCCGCGTTCCTTGTCCAAAACAACAATACCAGCAAGAACGCCGGCGGCAGGAGGAACATCCACCAGGCGTCTGCGATCTTCCACTGGATAAACCATGCGGCGCACGCGTTGAGTATGCCCCCGATTTCCTGAGGTCCCAGAAATCCGTGGACATCGAACCTGCGCCCCATCGGTGTCTCGTACTGAAGGTTTCGGATCATCCAACAAACGGGCAGGGACGCGCTGATGAGTCCGAAGATGATCGCGCTTCGGATTCTTCGCGCCGCGTCCCCGGAATCAAGAAGGAGGAGGCTCAGCGTGCCAGCTGCAATCGCCGCTATCCCGGCATATCGGGTGACTCCGGCAAGGGCTGTGAGAGAGGCGGCGAGGACGAGATGACGCTGTCTCCCGCCCTCAAGATACCGAGCCAGGAAAAGCAGCGAAGGGAAGAGAAGGCAGAGAAACGTCCCTTCTGACAGGGCGATACTCTGGTAGGCAATCAGGTCGACAGCGCCGATTGCGATGGAGGAACAAAGAAGGGCAGCGGTAAGGGACTT
>JACXTT010011804.1_pt1 | contig 11651 bp, 12 predicted proteins | sample 9270951 | NCBI WGS metagenome assembly JACXTT01 (sample SAMN15532306, study PRJNA645909) | rock metagenome | isolation source: weathered quartz diorite | place: Puerto Rico | collected 2017-06-21 | reverse complement strand
ATTGGCGCGCAAGAAAAAATTACACTTCCCGACAAAACCGTCTTACCTGTTTTAAATTTTACTGCGCTTCAGGCTGATGATCCTGATAATACAGCTTCGATGATCGCCTCTATTTTAGAGAAGGATGGAAAAACAGTTTTTATTAAAATGACAGGGACCAAGAAGAGCGTGTCAGCGCATTTGCAAGATTTTAAATCTCTTCTTAAATCCTTAACGATTTCCCATGACACTTCTGCTACGAAGAATTAAGAAAAGTAATATATTAAAACCACTCGCTTCGATTAAGATTACGGTCACTTGCCTGGGCTTGTTGTTTATTTTAACGTTCTGGGGCACGATTGCCCAGGTTGACCAAGGCCTTTACGCCGCGCAAGAACGTTTTTTCTTTTCCTGGTTTTTTCTGGCCGCGGGCTTTATTCCTTTTCCGGCGGCAAAACTCGTCCTGTTTATTTTATTTATTAATCTTCTTGTCGTTGCCTGCACGCGTTTTGTTTACACAAAAAATAATATAGGGATCCTCATTATTCATCTGGGGCTTCTGACGTATTTTGTCGCCGCCTATATCACTTACCGGGTTGTCATGGAATCCAATGTGATGTTGTTAGAAGGGGAGACGACAAACGTTTCCAAAGCTTATCGTGATTGGGAAATTGCTGTTTGGGAGGCGACGCCCACAGATTCGTTGGGCAAAAAGGTTTATGCCTATGATAGTAACCATCTTAAAGAAAATGATTCTTTAAATTATTCCGATTTGGGTTTTAATCTCTCTATCCAAGATTATTTTTTAAACGCCCAAGCGTATACAACCTCAACGGACAATAAAGAATCAGTCTTTAACGCCAATGGCATAAAAACAGTTACCAAAGTTAAGCTAAATAAAGAACCAGAAAAAAATATTCCGGCTGTAAAATTAATTGTGTTTGCTCAAAGTGGTAAACAATTGGCGACCGTCGTATTGTTCGGATCAGAAAAAAAGCCGACGCCAATTAAAGTAAACGACAAAATATATGATTTAGCCCTTCAGAGAAAGCGCCAGGTCCTTCCTTTTAAGTTGAAACTTGAAAAATTTAATATGGAAGTCCACCCGGGAACACAAACCGCGCGGTCTTATTCGAGCCGTGTTGTCATTGAACACGATGGTTTCCGACGGGAATCGCTTATCTCCATGAATAATCCGTTAAGATACAAGGACTGGACGTTTTATCAGGCCTCTTATTCAATCGATAAGGCAGGCCGGACATATTCAACACTTGCTGTTGTTAAGAATTGGGGGAGGGTATTGCCTTACGTGGCTAGTTTATTGACCTTTGCTGGACTATCGATCCATTTCTTGACGATGGCTTTTAGGCAAAAGAAGAAAAGAAGTCCATGAAAAATATTCTAAAAATATTATTTGTCTTGGGTTTGTCCGTCTTTTGTTGGGCTTCTTTATCTGTGCCCCAAGAAATCTGTCCGTTAAACGGGATGCCGTTAAAGCCTAAAGGCATTTCCAATTTGGAATCTTTCAAGCAAATCGCCATTTTAGAAAATGGCCGCGTTAAACCCCTTGATACGTACGCCCAAAATGTTTTATTGCGTTTATCCGGCAAGCGCTCCTTTGAACATAAAGATGCGATTGACTGGCTAGCGAAGCTTCTTTTCGCACCACAGACCACGATCAAAGATAAAGTATTTCCGATTAACAATCCTGATATTCCAACGGCCCTTGGAATTAAAGTCAATAAGGATAGACGATATTCCTATGAAGAATTAGAGCCCGCCTTTAATAAACTTTCTGATTTATCAAAGCGAGCCCAAGATATCCAACCCAAAGAAAGGGATCTCGTCGAAAATGAGCTGATCCGGCTCTATGAAAATCTGAAACTTTATTCCCAGCTCACCTTAAGCCTTTCCTTTGCCATGCCGCATCCGGATTTTACCATCCAGGACAAACAGAATCTTTACAGTTTAAAATTTTCTTTAAGTATCACGCAATACAGTTTTCTTGACCTGGCTTTAAAGGCGGATACGTTACGTGAAATGACCAAGCCATTAGAGACCAAAGATGCCGACGAGCTTACTGATGCCGACAAGGAATTACTGCAGGCTGTTGCTAATCTTTTCCATTGGAACGTGTCCTATCATGATCTTCCTTTAGATATTATTCCGCCATTTAATCCGCAGGATGAAGTGTGGTTAAGCCCATGGGATGCGATGTCTGAGTCTTTGCAGCAGAAAGAAGGAAGGGCAGAGCAAACGAATTTGGCGAAAATGATGGCTGCGTATTGGAACGGTAAACAGCTCGAATTTAATTTGGCCTGCCGTGGGTTCATTGATTCCATCGAGCAGCGCGCTCAGACGCAAACAAGATTTATTGGACTAGAACTCTTTTTAAATAAAAGCCATTTTCTCTTTTGGGCCAAAACAGGGTATTTACTGGTTTTCTTTTTATTCCTTTTTTCTCTGATGGGCGATAGCCGAGCGCTTTATGGCGTTTCTTGGCTATTGATTTTAGGCGCGTGGTTTACGCATACCCTGACCATTATTTTTCGTATAATCATATTGCAGCGGCCACCGGTGTCCAATCTTTATGAAACGTTTGTTTTCGTTGGATTTGTGGCGGGTCTGGTTGGATTGTTGATTGAACGAGTCCATAAAAAATGGCTTGGCCTTGTCATCACATCATTGAGTGGATTTATTTTCCTAACGATTGCTGAGCGTTTTAGCGTTGAGGGCGATACGCTTCAAATGCTCATCGCTGTTTTAAATTCGAACTTCTGGCTAAGCACACACGTTTTAAGTATTACAACCGGCTACGCGGGCGCCTGTGTTGCCGGCATCGTCGGACACATTTATATTTTGCAGGCAATCTTTAAGAGCAAAGATCAAAAGTTATTAGATTCAACCTATAAAATTCTTTTAGGCACGCTGGGATTTGCCCTGACGATGACTTTTTTAGGAACAAATCTCGGTGGCATCTGGGCAGACCAATCATGGGGAAGGTTCTGGGGTTGGGACCCGAAAGAAAATGGGGCACTTTTAATCGTTATCTGGATCGCCATTTTATTTCATCTTAAGGTCGGAAAGTTTGTTTCCAATTTAGGTTTGGCCGTTGGCAGCGCGCTCACACTTATTGTCGTCATGTGGGCGTGGTTTGGCGTCAATCTTTTAAGTATCGGGCTTCATTCGTACGGATTTACGTCGGGCTTGGCCCTTAATTTAGCGATTTATTTTATAATCCAGATTTTTTCTCTATGCGTTCTTACGCCCATCGCGTCCGAAAAATTAAGGAAGGCAAAGAAATGATCTCCGTATCTTCAGCTGAAAAAATTATTCTAGAAAGCTTAAAACCTTTTCCTTACGTTGTTAAACCATTGCAGGAAAGTTTTGGGGCTGTTCTGCGTGAGGATATTCTGGCTGACCGTCCGTTGCCTGCCTTCAATAAATCTTTAATGGACGGGATTGCGATCCGTTTTAAATCATGGCAAAGAGGCGTTCGGGCCTATGATCTTAAAGGAATTCAACCAGCAGGGAAACCGGCTTTAACTATCCGTCGAGAAAATGAATGTGTTGAGATCATGACCGGCGCAGTCCTCCCCAGCGGTTTAGATTGCGTTATCCCAATTGAATTCGTCACCATAAAAGCCAAGAAAGCTTTTATAAAAAATCATTTATCTGTTAAGAAATTACAATTTATCCATCAAGAGGGCAAAGACCATCGTAAAGGCGATTTGCTTTTACAAAAGGGATACGTTTTGACACCGCCAAGAATAGGTATTGCCGCATCCGTTGGGCGAGATAGAATAAGGTTAAGTGCCAAACCTAAAATCGCAATTATTTCAACGGGCGACGAGTTAGTTGATGTCGCAAAGAAGCCGAAACTTTACCAAACAAGGATTTCCAATTCTTATGCGCTTAAAAGTGCTTTTGATCTGACCAATCTTTTTGATAGCGACATATTTCATCTGCGTGATAATAAAAAAGAGATGTATCGAAAACTTAAGACGCTGATTGGCTCCTACGATGTTTTAGTTTTAAGCGGAGGCGTTTCGATGGGCAAATTTGATTATGTCCCGCAGGTTTTAAAACAATTAGGCGTTAAAACACTTTTTCATAAAGTCACGCAAAAGCCAGGCAAGCCTTTTTGGTTTGGCATGTATAAAGAGAAGAAACCTGTTTTTGCGCTGCCGGGAAATCCTGTTTCAACCATTGTTTGCGCTTATCGCTACGTTTTGCCTGCGTTAAGACAAGCTTTAGGGTTAAAGATTAGGATGGAATATGTGTCGGTTCAAGTGCCGCCGCAATCGCATAAGCATTTAACGATATTTTTACCTGTTCGAGTTAAAAATTCTCAATTAAAAATCGTTTCTCTCAATAATTCAGGCGACTTCGCCTCGTTAGCCGACACAGATGGGTTTATTGAAGTCGCAGCTAACAACAATAAGCGTGTTTATAAATTTTTCCCATGGGCGTAAAAACGACATTTTATGGATTAGTCTTGGCCGGCGGTAAAAGCACCCGGATGAAAAAGGACAAGGCGCTAATGAACTATCACGGCAAGAGCCAGCTGGCTTTTTGTTATGATCTCTTAACTCGTTTTTGTGAGAAAGTGTTTGTCTCAAGCCGCGCTGACCAAAGAGTCCAACCTGAATTCGCTAATTACCCTCAAATCATCGATAAAAAAGATTTTGAGGATATGGGCCCGATCTCAGGGATATTGTCAGCTTTTGATGCTTATAAAGAAAAGACATGGATTGTTCTCGCCTGTGATTTACCTTTTGTAAACGAAAAAGTTATTAAGAACCTTATAGAAAATCGCAATGAAAGACGGCTGGCTACGGCCTATATCAGCGTCAACGATCAATTACCTGAACCGTTATGTGCTATTTATGAGCCTAAGGCCTTTGATTTCATCAAAACGTTCGTGGCCGAAGGCCGTCATTGCCCGCGCAAGTTCCTCATCAATCATAATGTTGAATTAATCGAGCAAATGGATACAATATCCCTAAATAATGTCAACGACAAAAATGAACTAGACGATGCTTTAAAGATCCTTCATGCCAAAAACAAAGCCTGAGAAAACAATCCATCTGCGTTATTATGCCATTTTACGGGAACAGCGCGGCCTTTCCCAGGAAATGGTTTTGACACAAGCCCAAACCGCTTTAGAGTTGTATAACGATTTAAGAAAAAAATATCATTTTACTTTGACGACAGATATGCTACGTTTAGCCATCAATGACGAGTTTAAGGCTTGGCCGACGAAGATCAAATCCCAAGACCAAATCATTTTCATACCACCCGTTGCTGGAGGATAAAGGAGATTCAGCCATGCAGAGGCTTTTCATCAGTGTTTGTGTTTTGCTTATCGCAGGATGCACAACCGTCCCCCAGGAAAAAATTATTACTAAAACAGAATTAAAGTATAAAAGTATCGTGGTCTTGCCATTTGTCGATGGCACGGAAGATGTGCGTTCAACGGCGTTTAAATATTTTTACGATGATCTTAATGCGGCTAACGATATCAAAATTATCGCCAAGGAACGGGCCAACGAAGATCTTTTAAAAGAAATGGGCGTTGATCCTCAAAAATATGCCGTGATTGATTTTTCCGTGAGCCAAGAAGGGCAAAAACATAGAAACGTCATGAAGGAAAAATTATCCGCCGACGGACTGGTGTTGGCGTCTTGTTATAAGCAAAATAATACGTTGGCGATGTATGTGCAGATGCTTGATGTGGTGGATGGGGAGTTGACATTGAGTTTTTCTAAAACCGAAGATATTACAAACAATCAAGAGGAAGCTTTAAAGAAATTAGCCCAAAAAAGCGCGGATAAAGTTATTGAGCATATCAAGGACAATATCGTTATTACGCGTATCCATAAATATTAGTCACATTATTCAGAAGAGGAGAGACATGGGGAAAATGATTAAAGTAGCTTCGTTAAAAGATATTGGGCCTGGCAAAGCTTTGTCGGTTGAAGTTGAAGGAAAGACCGTTGGTTTGTTTAATGTCGACGGAAAAATTTATGCGATGGATAATGAATGCACGCATGCCGGCGGGCCGTTGTGCGAAGGCGAAGTGAGTCAAACAACGGTTGTCTGTCCATGGCATGGGGCAACGTTTGATTTGACCAATGGCCAAGCGCTTGGTCCACCAGCGTTTGAGGCCGTGACGTGTTATAAAGTCATCACGGAAGGCGATGACATTAAAATAGAAGCAACCTAGCTATGTCGGATGGATATTTTGATCTCATGCTCTCCTTTGTTGAGCGGGCCGGAAAAATTGCATTAAAGCATTTTGGTAAAAATAAGCCACGTTTTAAAAAAGACCACTCTGTTGTCACTGCGGCAGATCATGCCGTCTCAGCGCTTGCCAAACAATATTTAAGACCACTTATCAAAACAGGGCAACATCTTTTAATCGATGAAGAAAACCCACGAACCAAGGATTTTCTCTCAACTGATTTTCTCAAAAAATATCCCAATATATGGGCGGTCGACCCTATTGACGGGACGCGGCTATACGCTAACCGCATGCCGCTTTTTGGCATTTCTATCGGGCTTATCAAAAATTTAAAACCATGTTTGGGCGCTGTGTATTTACCGGCGTTACGGGAGCTTTATTATTGTGACGGCCAGAAAGCTTATTTTGTGTCGCAGGCGTTTACCTCAAAACAAAAAAAGATAACGATTAAAAAAGTTGATCAAAAAATCACCGGCCAATCTGTTTTGCTTTGCGATGATGCGGTTCTAAAAGATTACAGTTGGGATTACAAGGATTGTCAGCTCATGATCCCGACATGCGCGGTCGTTGATCTTTGCTGGCCGACGGTCAATCGCGCGTGCGGCGCTGTTTTTAAATCTTACATTTGGGATTTTGCCGGATCATGGCCGATCTTTTTAAAAGCCGGACTTGATTTGCGATCGTTATCTTCAGGGAAATCGTTAAATTTTTTAGACACGAATGCTTTTAAAAAAGATAAGACGCCTTGGAAAGTCAAAGATTTCTATGTCCTGTCTTCGAAACGAAATTATTCTGTTATCAGAAAGAAATTTAAGAAACGTTGATACAATGGATCTAAAGAAAAAGATCGAGGTGCTTGTTCAGCATCCGCATTGCCAAAACTGCGGGCAGATCGATCCTGAATGCTATCCCGGGTTTGCTTATACTATTTGTTGCAATGAAGCCGTCTGTGACCGGCTAGAGAAGTATATTTTTTATAATGATAGAATTTCCGTCCAGGCTTGCTGTTGGGCGATGGCCGAAGCCAAGTTTAATCTTAAGGGAATTAATGTCATCGAACAATCGGGGATGACGAGATTGCCGTTAAATGATATTGATCAAGGTTAGATTCTAAAATATAAAACAATGGATCATTCGCCACTGACACGATTAAAGATGGAAAGGGAAAGGGCCGAGGCCCCTACGCCTAAAAAAACAAGTTTTATAAAAAAAATATTATCATCCAAAATTTTTTCTATCCTTAAGGCTGTCGTTTCAGCCATCGTTGTTTTGCAAGTCCTTATGATTTTTTTCATGGGCAAAGCCTCATACAACAACGTTTCGTTTCAGCGAAAGCCATTAAATGCCAATATGAAAATTCTTTTTTTGGGCGACAGCACGGCCGTGGGAACGGGGACTAAAGATGGCAGCGATAGTGTCGCCGGATGGTTTGCCAAAGATTTTCCTAATGCCCAAATCGATAATTATTCAAGAAACGGTTTAAAAATTAAAGATTTGCTTCGCGAATTCCATCCAGACTTTAACCAACATTATCAGTTGGCCGTCGTTCAAATCGGGGCCAATGATATTTTAAAGTTTACAGATTTTAAAAATGTCGACCAGGATGTTTCTGAATTAATGGGGAGAGTAAAGCTGTTGGCCGATCATGTCGTATTTTTACATTCGGGCAATGTGGGAGCAGCTCCGATCTTTATCTGGCCGTTAAGTGAGATTTATGCGGGCCGTTCCCGGGCGATGAGAGAAATTTATATCAAAAATGCCAAAGAAAAAGATGTTTTATACGTTAATCTTTACCAAGACCGTCGCGAGGATTTATTCCTGCAGGATGTCGACAAATATTATTCCCCGGACCATCTTCATCCTAACGGGAATGGATATAAATGGTGGTACGATAATATCCGCAAGACATTAAATGAGGCCCAGATCAAATTATGAGCTTTCGTTACGTCAATGAGATCCCTATCTGGGGAGATCCTATCGAAGGGGCCGTTGAGCAAATTATTAATTGTTCTAAGACGGCAGACTATTGCGCGCTGATGGCGGACCATCATCCTGGCTATGCTGTCCCTATCGGTGGCGTTGTTGCTTATCGCGATAAAATAAGTCCATCGGGTGTTGGTTATGATATTGCCTGCGGCAATAAAGCGGTACGTCTTGATATCTCAGCTAGAGAAATCCAAAAAAATATTAAAAAGATTATGGATGATATTTGGTCAACGCTTTCCTTTGGCGTTGGCATGAAAAACAGTGAAGAGGTCGACCATCCGCTTTTTGATGATGACCAGGCGTGGCAATTAAAAGAAGTAAGGGCGCTTAAAAAAACCGCCGCCGAACAATTGGGCACAATTGGCAGCGGCAATCATTACGTCGATTTATTTCTAGATGAAGAAACCCGCGTTTGGGTAGGCGTTCATTTTGGTTCACGCGGGCTTGGCCACAAAATCGCGACACATTTTATCGAAGCCGGCGGCGGACGTGACGGTATGTATGTTGATCCGGTTGTGTTGGATGTCAAAAGCAACATCGGCCAAGATTATTTAGCTGCCATGAAACTGGCTGGGCGGTACGCTTATGCTGGACGCGATTGGGTTTGCCAACGGGTTGCCCGGTTAGTGAACGCTCATATATTAGAGGAAGTTCATAATCATCATAATTTCGCCTGGTTTGAAAAACATAAAGGAGAGGATTATTGGGTTGTGCGAAAAGGTGCAACACCTGCCTTTGTTGGCCAAAAAGGATTTATCGGTGGTAGCATGGGAGATATTTCGGTTATTGTCGAAGGCATAGAAAGTAAAGAAGGCGACAAGGGATTTTATTCAACCATTCACGGCGCCGGGCGACTTTTATCGCGCACCGAAGCTGCCGGGAGGTTTCGTGGCCGTCATCGCGTTGGCGGTAAAATTTCCAGAGAGATGATGTTAAAATGGGTGAACGATCAGGGTGTCGAACTGCGAGGGGCTGGCACAGATGAATCGCCGCATTGTTATAAACGATTGCCAGAAGTCCTTCTGCACCATAAAAATACAATTAAGATTCTTCATACGCTAAAACCTATCGGTGTTGCCATGGCCGGCGAAAATGAGATGGATCCGTATAAAGACTAAAATTTTTGTGATAACGATTGCTTTGAAATATTGATTTTGTTATACTCCGTTTAAATTTGGTTCGACGCGACCTAAGTAAAAAAATCGAGTCTTGCTCACCATTGTTAGGATGCGGTTGAACCACCCTGCACTGACTTACCTAAATTTTAATGGTAGTCAGTTGCTGCCCAACAGAAAAAGGCAGTGCGGTACCAACTACAAATTAAATTATAGAAAAGTTGGTGCTGAGCGAGCGAAGCGAGTCGAAGGGTAAACAAAAAATAAAAAAAAATAATTATGTTTATTGCCGTAGTTGGACTTAACCACAAAACCGCTCCCATAGATATTCGAGAAAAATTCTATCTTAATCCCACGCAACAAGATCTGTTTTTAAGCGAATTAAAAAATAACCCGGCCATTGCTGAAGGGTTCGTTTTATCAACCTGTAACCGCACCGAAGTCTATGCCCATATCATTGAAGATCATTTTGATCCAACCCTTTTTATCCGTATGATCATGAACATCAAAAAGATCCAGTTCGGTGAAGAATTTGTAAATTACTTTTATCAATATACTGGCCCAAAAGCGGTTGAGCATTTGTTTAAAGTCGTCTCTGGGCTTGATTCCCTTGTGTTGGGAGAAAAACAAATTTTAGGGCAGGTCAAGGCTTCGTTGGAGCGCGCGCGGTTGGCAGGCATGTTTTCTAAATATTTTAATCTTCTAGCCAATGCGACTATAAGAGTAGGTAAGAAGTCCCAGAATGAAACAAATATCAGCATTGGTGGGTCATCCGTTGGTTGGGCTGCTATCGAAAAAGCAGAAAACTCTTTAGGAACGCTTCTTAACAAAACCATTGTTATGATTGGAGCTGGAAAGATGGGAGAGGTGGCCGCTAATCAGCTCAAGAATAAAGGGTTTAAAAAATTATTTGTAATGAACCGTACACATGAAACGGCTGAAGAACTGGCTTTAAAATTTGGGGGAGAAGCTGTAGGGTTTATGGACATCAAGGAAACGCTCGTATCATCGGATATTTGTTTATGCTCGGTTAGTGCGCCGCACTATATCTTGGATGCAGCAACCGTTAAAAAAATTATGCCGCTTAGAGGCGGCCGGCCGCTTTTGTTAATAGACATTTCTATGCCTCGTAATATTGACCCACATGTGAGCCTCATTGATGGTGTAAACCTTTTCCATATAGATGACCTTCAAGAAGTGGTTGATTCCAACATGAAACTTCGCCAGGATGCGATCGCCTCTGTGGAGGAAATCGTCGCACAAAAAATGATTGAGTTAGACCAGAAGATCAACCGCGTCGATGAATCCAACACAGAACTAGTTAGTGATATTTCCGAGTAGTTTTTATCCTTATGAACGTAGAAGACAAAGAAGCTAAACAGCAAATTCTTTTTATAGCAACCCCCATGACAGAAAAAATTTCTGATGAGGACGTCGAGGTCGTGTTATTGAACATGGGCGGGCCAAAGACCAATCATGACGTCAAGGCATTTCAGAAACGTCTATTTGAAGATCCATTGCTTATCCGCTTCCCGTTGTCTTTTCTCTTGCAAAAAATATTTGCCTGGCTTTTGGTGACTTTAAGACTAGAGGCTGTTAAAGAGCGTTATCGTTTGATGGGATTAAAGGATGGCGGTAGTCCTATTTATCAATCGATGGAGAATCAAACGAGAGCCCTTGCGCAAGAATTAAGGGCGAGGGGATGCCGTTCGGGCGTGTCCTATTCCTTTAATTATAGTCCGCCGTATCCTGAAGATACAATTGAAGATTTAAAAAAGAAAAATAAAAAATATATTTTGCCGATCAGTTTGTATCCTCATTATTCTAAAGCGACAACAGGCTCTAATTTGACTTATCTCAAAAAAGCAGCTAAACAAAATTATCCTTCTTTAAAATTTTTGAATTCGCCTTCATATCATTTGGAAGACGGTTACATCAATGCCTTTGTCGATAGGATTAAGCAAATTTTAAAAGAAGGCGAGATGCTTGATGATTTTTATTTAGCCTTCTCAGCACATGGACTGCCGGTTTATTTTTTAACGGAAGGCGATCCGTACCCGTTTCTTATTTCACAAACGGTCGCGAAAGTTTTGGCAAAACTAAACCGCACGCAGAATTGGTGCATTTGCTATCAAAGCGCTGTCGGGCCGTTTCAATGGCTTAAGCCATCAACGGATGATGTGATCAAGGCGCTGGCTAGACGTAGTAAGGGCAAAGTGATCATGGTCCCGATTGCTTTTGTCGGTGATCATATCGAAACGATTTGTGAAATTGATATGGAATACCGTAAGATGGCCAACGATCTGGCCATTAAGGATTATCGG
>JACXTT010011803.1_pt1 | contig 11651 bp, 13 predicted proteins | sample 9270951 | NCBI WGS metagenome assembly JACXTT01 (sample SAMN15532306, study PRJNA645909) | rock metagenome | isolation source: weathered quartz diorite | place: Puerto Rico | collected 2017-06-21 | reverse complement strand
ACGAACAAGTGGGCAATCAGCCAGAAGCAGGCCAGGTAGATCGCGATGTGTAGTGAGTGGAACAACCAGGCTTGTCCTGCGATGACGAGGCCGACTCCGAGGTACATCGGGTTGCGCACGTCGCGGTGCAGGCCTTTGACGACGAGGATTTTGGTGGGCGCGATCGGCGCGGGTGTTCCGCCGCCGATCAGAGCGAAGCCCCAGAACGCCGTGTAGAGATAGATCGCAATCCCGAAGACCGTGACGTCCGTCGCCCCCCATTCTTCAAGGCTGGTCACTGACGCTGCATCCCGCCGTAACCGCCACGGCACATAGCCGGCGACAGTCCCCGGCACGAAAACGGTGAAGATGAGGGTCTTCAGCAGCGGGCCTACCGATTTGTTCATGAGAGCCATTGTTCGCCCGCAAACGGCCCGGGTCAATCCTATCGCGCATTTGCTGTGCTAGCATTTCCGCCATGCGAAATTGTGTGTTCGTTTTCTTGCTAATTCTTGCTCCAATCTTCGTCTGCTCTGCGCAAACCGTGCCGTCAAACCTCTATCCCATGCAGGAAGGTTTCGTCGACAGCCACGGCGTACTCATCTACTACAAGGCCGTCGGCCGCGGCGCCCCGCTGATGATCGTTCACGGGGGGCCCGGAGCTTCGCACGATTACTTTCTTCCGCATCTGCTGCCGCTGATGCGCACCAGCCGGCTGATCTTCATCGACGAGCGCGGCTCCGGCCGGTCGTCGAAACTGGAAGACGCGAAGCAATATACGGTCGCGAACATGGTTGAGGACGTCGAGACGGTTCGACAGTCCCTCGGCCTCGGAAGAATCAGTTTGCTTGGGCATTCCTACGGCGACGTGTTGGCGCAGGCCTATGCGCTCAAGTATCAGAAGAATTTGGCCCATTTGATTCTCGGCAGTACTTTCGCCAGCACCAAAGAACTCAACGAAGCCCTGGCCAAGATGAAAGCTGAGATGGATCCGAAGGATCGTGAGCGCCTGAACGCTCTGGAGTCAGCCGGCCTTTTCGGTAAAGGCGAACTCTGGGAGCATGGCCGCTATCCGGAAGAGTACGCAAAGCTGGCTTGGGGGAAGGGATACTTCCCGTATATCTACCAGGCACATCCCGATCCGAATGACGATCCTCTCAGCGCCAACACCAGCACCGCGTGGGACGTCTATCGCGAGATGTGGGGTTCACACGGGGAGTTCGTGGTCGATGGAAATCTCGCGGAAGTGGAATACGTCGACAAGCTCTCACAGGTCAAAGTTCCCACGCTGATCATCGTCGGCGATCACGATGAAAGCGATCCGAGGATGTCGCGCGAGATGCATGAAAAGATTGCCGGCTCGCAACTGGTCATACTTCCCAACAGCGGGCACATGACGTTCGTGGACCAGCCCGAGCAGTTTCTGAAGACTGTCCGCGACTTTGTCGCGCATTGAGAGTATGAACGGGACCAAAAGGCGACTCTGATGCCGTTGCTCCTGGCGATACGCGCGCAAGCAACAATCGTGTAAAATCGAAATGGCGAGTACAACGCACCGCTCCGCGCGTGCCAATCCAGCCGGCGAGTCCGGCACAGTCTTGTTACTCCCGCAAATACCAGGTAGAACCCCGGCCGCCGCCGGCGGCACATTCCTGTCAGGAGAGTTCGATGAAGATCGCAAAAACAGCCGACCGCAAGAAAGTCATGGACACCACGAAATCCACCGCTTGCCCCAAGTGCGGCAAAGAAACCCGGATCGTCAAGCGCATGAAAGACCGCGAACGTGGCGTCCCGGGCGGGATTTACATCTCGTGCTCGGCGTGCGAGTTTTTTGAAAAACTGTAGAGGACTACTTCGCGGGCGTTTCAGGTCTCAGAAAAATCAAGGCGCGGCAGTCGGGCCGCGCCTTTCGTATTTTCCTAAGACCTGACACCTGAGACCTAAGACCTGCCTTACGCAATCTGCGCCAGGATTGCCCTCGCTTCCGCAGCCGGGTCGGCGGCTTCCGTGATCAGCCTGCCCACGACAATGTGCGTTGCGCCGGCCGAGATCGCCTCCGCGGGAGTCACGACCCTGGCTTGGTCGTCGCGTCCGCTGCCGGCTGGACGCACTCCCGGCGTCACGATCACAAACTCCTGCCCCAGATCGTCACGCAGGGCTGCCGCCTCATGCGCCGAAGCTACCACCCCCCGACAGCCATGGGAGAGGCCGAGGGCCGCCAAACGCAGCACCTGATCCATGACGTTCCCCCGAACCCCGAGCGTGTTCAGGTCTCCGTCGCCCAGACTCGTCAGCACTGTGACCGCGAGCACAAGCGGGGCACGAGCCTGCCCGGCCGCAGCCTCACTGGCCGCGCTCAACATTTTGCCCCCGCCCGATGCGTGCACCGTCAGCATGCTGACGCCGAGTTGAGCCGCCTCTCGGACCGCCGCCCCCACCGTTTTGGGGATGTCGTGATACTTCAAGTCCAAAAAGACACGCCGTCCGGCGTTCACCAACTCACGGACGATCGCCGGCCCCTCGGCCGTATAGAGCTGCATCCCAACCTTGTAGGCGTAGGCGGAGTCACCCACGGCCGCCACGATCTTCCGTGCGGCCGCGGCCGAAGACACATCCAAGGCAACAATCAGACGATGGCGCGGGTCTGTCATCGCTGCCCAGTTTATAGGGTTTACTGCAGGTTGGCTACGGTTTGCAGCCGCGCCACGGTGGTGGGCCGGACCAGGTCCAGGCGGACCCGTTGCAAGCCCCTCTCCTCGAACCCGAGGACGCGGGCGGTGTTATAAGACACGTCAATAATGCGGCCCTCAACGACTGGGCCCCTGTCATTGATTCGTACCACGACCGCGCGGCCATTCCGCAGGTTGGTGACCCGCACAAAGGACCCTAGCGGCAGCGTGGGATGGGCAGCTGTCAAAGCCTGCATGTCGAAGGGTTCTCCGCTGGCTGTTTCTTTCCCCTGGAAATACTCTCCGTACCAGGAGGCGGTCCCCATTTCGTATGGACTGTTTTTGATTCGCTTCGTGGATTGTCGGCTAACGGCTTTGACCACCGTCGGCTTAATCATTTTCGCTGCTTCCAACCTGTGTGGCCCGGATGCGCCTCCGGCTCCTAGACTGGCGACCGATAAAAGCACCGCCAGACCTTCGGCTAAACGTCGTCGCATTCAGTTACCTCGCATCTCTAAAGTCGTGCTATAGCTTGCCTACTCCTTGGGTAAACGATCTGAAAATGCTACCGGGGTACGGCGAGTGTGTCAACCCGAAAATCAGGTTGGATAGTTTACTAAGTATTAATTAATCAATAACTTAACAGACTGAGAAATATGCACCTTAACCTCTATGTGATTGAAACTTAACACCAGAGTTCATTAACTCACGAGTACACACAGGCTTTAGGACATTACCCGAAATTCCTTAAGTGACATTGGAATGATGCACTTAGGAAGATCTCGCAATAAGCGCCATCGAATCATTATGTTAGAAGGAATGAATATTATCTCTATGGTTGACACGCGGATACGCATCGTTTCATTCTTCGACAACTTCGGTCTTTTCCGCTGCTCCGGATCTCTGAGCCAGAAGTGTCGTTCCCATTGACGCTATTTCGGTTTAGAGTTAGCGCCATGGCTGAGATTCAGCCGGTTGTGCTGACTATCGCAGGGTTCGACCCCTCTTCCGGCGCCGGGATTACCGCCGATATCAAGACCATCGCTGCGCACGAGTGCTACGGGGTTGCGTGCATTACCGCGATCACAGTCCAGTCTACTCAGGGCGTCCGGCGGATCGAGCCAGTGGAACCCGGAATCATCACGGAGACCCTGCAGGAACTCGTTTCAGATCTTGAGATTGCGGCCGTTCACATTGGTATGCTGAGTAATCAGGCGGTGGTTCGGGTGGTGGCTGACTTCTTGGACCGGGCAAGACTTCCCCACGTAGTGCTGGATCCGATTCTGAAATCGAGCTCCGGGGTAGAAATGCTGGATCTGGCGGGCACGCGGCTGATGGTCGAGAGGCTGCTTCCGTTGGCGGAAGTCGTTACTCCAAACCTATACGAGGCCAGCGTGCTGGCGGCAACGCCGGTCGCCAACCTGGGTCAGATGCGGGAAGCGGCGGCCCGCCTGCACTCTCGCGGATCCGTAAATGTGGTTGTGACTGGAGGTCACTTGGAAAAGGCGACCGACTTGTTGAGCTTCACGACGAAACGCGGGGTGGAGCAGGAAGTATTCAAAGCGGACCGGCTACTGTCCAATTCCACGCACGGAACCGGATGCGCATTTTCAGCGGCGCTGGCTTGTCATCTGGCCCATGGACGCGGACTGCCCGAAGCGGTTCTACTCTCGAAGGCTTTCGTTGCTGCCGCCATCGCCAACGCGCATCCCTTGGGGCAGGGGACTGGTCCGGTGCATCACCTCTACCGCATGAATCGCCAGCGCCGTGCCAGCAACGCCGTTCCTGAGGTGGAAGCGGCGCATTCTCGTAACTGATATCCCCGGTGTCAAGACTAGTCATAAGCCTCTTGTTTGCAACATTATAACTGGCAGTTCCGAGGTTGATCCTTGGTTCCGGCTGCGCCTTTGGACCTGGTTGGCTCTTGACACCGGAGAGAATCGTGTATACATTGGTTTACTAAGTGGCATTAGTGGAGAGATAGATAAATGGTAAACTATGCGGTCGAGCGCACAGGGCGAGTGGTTCGTCCGACGACGATTGCCGAGCTACGAGAGACGCTGACAGGCTGGATTGCGGAGACTCGACCATCGAGAGCCGCTGGACCTGACCTGATTCTGTCGTCGAAGTCCGGTGAAGTGCTTGTCATCGAAGTCAAGTCGCTCGCACAACGGGACGCGGGTATCGAACTGCAAGGAAATCTGCTCGCGTGCTGGAGTGGAAAGCGCCGCCTGGCAGTTCATCTGGGCGATTTTTGCGTCCACACCGTGCTGCGCAAGAGTCACGCTTGTCTGGAACTGACTCTTCGTGATCGGCTTGCCTTTCGTCCGTTGGAAGTGACAGTTGAGTCGATCAGAGAGACGAAGCATCCAGCTTTCTTTACCAGAGCGCTAAAGGCTTTGGCGGGATTAGATCGAACATTGCCGAAGGAAGTTCTCGATGAAGCAATCAGTGCGTCCAGCGATTACCTTGTCCTCCTTCGTGCTCTGTCATCGCCGACCGCCTTAGGGGAGGCGGTGGACGCGGATCCCCTCGTTGCGGCCCGCCTGCGTGGCTTGGAGAGGCAGCACAGTCTCCTGAAATCGGGCGGCGGAGCTTACACAGCGAAAGAGGTTGGAGAAATCCTGAACCTTTCTCGACAAGGTGTCGACAAGCGAAGACGGGAAGGAAGACTCATAGGGCTCACGCAGGGCCGAAGGGGATATGCTTATCCGGCATGGCAGTTCGAAAACGGTAGAACATTACAGCATTTGGAAGAAGTGTTGGAGGTTCTCCATAAACATGATCCTTGGATGCAGATGGCCTTCTTCCTTAGCAAGAACACTCGATTGCAGGATCGCAGCCCACTGGAGGCTCTGAAGCAAAGACGGATTGACGAGGTGCGAGAAGCCGCTGCATCTTACGGAGAGCACGAAGCAGCGTGACCAGCTACCCCGGACCGCACCCAGAGCCGCACCGTGATTTGAGTACCAGGCAGCCCCTAGTCTTGCCAGTCTCCGTTGGGGCGAGACTCTATCGCTTGCATTGGAAGGACAAGGCAGCGCTCTTCTTCGGTAAAACGAAGAGGAGCCGGTTCGACGCACCCGATGGCAGCTATGGAGTGCTCTATCTCGGACATGATCCACACTGCGTGCTTATTGAGACATTTGGGCAGGCAACCGGTGCATCGTTGGTTACGCTTGCCGCGCTTCAAGCGCGCTTTCTGACGGAGGTCACGGCTACGCGCGAATTAAGACTCGTCGATCTAGCAAGTTCAGGGGGATTGGCGAGGATCGGTGCGGATGGGCGACTCCTGGATGGTCCTCACAACCTCTCCCAGCGCTGGTCACTGGCACTCAAACATCATCCCGCAATGCCGGATGGAATACTCTACCGAGCTCGACACGACCCAGCCCGCATGGCCTACGTGCTGTTTGACCATGCTCAAGATGCGCTAGAGGAACGGAGCATGGGCTCACTCGCGGATCCAGCGAACGCGGCATTGCTCGCCGAAATACTTAACACCTACAAGTTCGGCTTGGTCGACTAGGCTAGCGAGTTCTTTTCAGGAGACAACCCGCTACGAACGCCGCGACCGCGGCCAGCAGCCACTCGATCCGCCACAACTGGACGGCTTGCCAGTCGAGCACCGTCCGTGCGCTGAACACGACGCCCACACCGACGGCTCCCACCATGCAGAGAATGCCGATGAGAAAGGCGACCAAGGGAAGGCTCGAGAGTCCGAGGCGCTCTGCCAAGCTGGCGAACTGCGCGACTACGGCGTTCTCCCGTAGCCGGGCCGCCCCGGTCACACCGGCGCGGCCAGCGCCACAGGTGTGACAAAAACGCGCGCCGACAATGAACTCGGTTCCGCAACGATCACAGGCTTCGACTAGATCTGCTTGCCCGCCGACTTCGGTCGCCGCCTGCATGGGCGGACGCCAAAACTCGTGCTGGGCTTGTTGTGCTGCTTCTGCCATAGGACCCCTCTTCCCCCGAATCCACGTTTCGCAAGCCAATCACCAAAGCAAATCGTTGCAAGCAAGCTACTTGCCAGGGCAACCCCGGAGCCTCTCGTCCTCGGCAAGGCAAGAATTACGCGATCAACCGCGAAATTCCCATTGTGGGCGATCGGGAGGGTGAACCCAGTACCCGGCTTGATTCCTGGTGACCCCTTGCTCCATCGAGTAAACTTGGGTGGCTGTGGTTCTTTTCCGCTCCTGGCTTCACCCGGCGCTCTCCGCAATTGCCTGGCTGGCTCTCGCCGTGGTTTGCACGGCGGCCGACCCTGCGCCGGCTGTTTTCCGGCCCGCCGATCCACTGAATCAAACTGCGTTCGAGCACCTCTACAACCTCGACTACGACGCGTCCGTTCAGGATTTTGAGAAGGTGCTGGCGCGGCACCCAAACGATCCCTACGCCGTCAATCATCTCCTCTCGGCGGTTCTGGTTCGGGAGTTGTATCGGGTGGGCGCGATGAACACCGGGGAATACGCCAATGACAGCTTCGTTGGGCAAGTGCACCGAACGCCTGACCCAGTCCAAAAAGAACGCATCAAGCAGCTGGCGCAACAGGCCCAGAAACTCGAAGAGGCGGAACTCTCCCGCAATCCCAACAATGTGGATATGCTATACGCCCGCGGTGTGACCCGCGCCCAGTTCGCTGCCTACACTGGCCTGATTGAGCGGGCCTGGTTTTCTTCTCTGCGCAATGCGGTGGGAGCACGGCACGATCATGAACGAGTGCTCGAACTGTCTCCCCAGTATGCCGACGCCAAAATGGTGGTGGGAACGCACAACTACATCATGGGCAGCCTGCCGTTGGCGGTGAAGGTGGCGGTGGCGCTGGTCGGGCTGAGCGGCGACAAGGAGAAGGGAATCAAGCAACTGTCCGAAGCTGCGCGGGCGAATGGCGAGACCAGCGTCGATGCCAGTGTGCTGCTCATGCTCTTCCTGCGCCGCGAACACCGGTACACGGAGGCTCTCGAGATGGCGCGCTCGGTCGCGCCGCGCTATCCGCGCAATTTCCTGATCTCTCTGGAGGAAGGCAACCTGCTGCGTGCGCTGGGGAAAAATCGCGAGGCAGAGGAGCAGTATCGCCGCGTCTGGCAAAACGGACGCGAGGGGAAGTACGGGAACCTGCACTACGAAGTTGCCGCGCTCGGATTGGGCGACCTGCTGCGCGGCGAAAAGAATTACGCCGCTGCCGCTGCCGCTTATGAGCAAATCGGTGATATCCCCTCGCCCGATCTCGAGTTGCTGCAGAAGGCCAATCTATACGCCGGCGAAATGTATGACCAGATGCAGAAACGGGATCTGGCGATGAAGAAGTACGAGGCGGTAGTCGCGACGAACGGCGGCAATGGTGAAGCCGAAAGGGCGCGAAAGCGGATGAAGGAAGCGTATCGAGAGTAGACCGGCATCTTGCTGCTAAGGCGCCACCCGGCTGGAACATTTTGTCCGTAATCGTCGTATCTTAATTCAGGAGGCCATATGTACTGCAATGCCTGTGGCAAGGCCATCGCCGAGGACGCCCGCTTTTGTGCGTATTGCGGCACCGTGCTGGGACAGCTGCCTGCACCCAAGAGGTTGATTCGCTCTCGCGCCGATCGCAAGATCGGCGGCTTCTGCGGCGGCATGGGTCACTACCTCGGTCTGGACGTCACGCTGGTACGACTCGTGTGGGTGCTGGTGACACTTATGTCCGGCATTTTCCCCGGTGTCGTGGTTTACGTATTGGGCTGGATCATCGTTCCGGAGGAACCGGCGTTACTCCCCGCAGCGGCTCGCCAGCCGGTAACCAATCCGTAGGGGTCAGGATCAATGGGAAACAGCCGACGCGAAACGGTTCAGCCCGCCGGCTTGATGCTAATTCGGAACGTGTACTTGCCTAGATAGGAATACAGAGGTGTTCCGTCCTCCGCATCCTTGTCCCAACGCACTACCAGAAAATAGCCGCCCGGTTTCACGGCCTGCATCTCGACGATCGTACCCCGCTCGCCGGCGGAGAGGTTGATGCATCGACCCCGGAACTGAGGGCATTTACCGAACACGATGCTCTTCGATGGCGGTGAGATCGACTCAACCCGCATCCCAATCCTCGGATTCGCCGCATCTCGACTGAAGGCAGGCCACAGACGCTCGTCAATTCGTGGTCCCGGCAACGCGGCAACCACTGCGACCAAGACCAACAGCATCCCTAGAGCGAATTGGATTCTCCTTGTCATAGACACAAGTCCAAACTGGTTTTAGGAACCGATCCCGGCACAACCTCGCTCTCGTCCCGGTTCACCCGTGGAACGATTCTGCATCAGGAACTTGCGTTCTTTCTAGCTGGCGAATGAGGCGGAGCGCCTGAGATACCTGTTCATTCCCACGGACTTCCATCTTGAGCCTCTGCTAGAATCCAGGCGAGATGATGAGCGATTTTCTAGTGCCCGAGAAGACGACGATCACCGCCAAGGGAGACGGTCCTATCGTTGAGTTGAAGCCTTCGCAAGGCCGCGTTTTTCTGCTGACCCTCGCCATTACCAACATCATCGAGCAGGAGTCGCTCGACGTCAGTATCCACGGATCAGCTGACGGCGCAGGCTGGGATCTGAGGCCGATCGTTGCCTTTCCGCAGAAGTTCTACCGCGAAGAAGTACCTTTACTGCTGGATTTGACAACGCGGCCCGAGGTGAAGTTCATTCGCGCACACTGGGAAGTCGCCCGCTGGGGACGCGGTTCGGAAACTCCGATGTTCGAGTTCCATGTGACGCTCCGCGAAGTTCCCCAGGAGATCCTGCAGGAAGCAGCGGGGCGCGTGAGAACACAATAATATCTGTCTGGCGTCGAGCCTTGTTCAAGTACCTTTCAAGTATTGTCATTCCGAGGAGCCACAGGCGACGAAGAATCTGCAGTTCTTCGGCGGCTAGGAAACTGCGGATCCGTCGCTTTGCTCGGGTTGACAACGATGAGAGGGTGCCTTTCAAAGGACCGGCTAAGTCTCCGCTATATTAGAACCATGCCCTCCGGTTCCACGGTCACAGTCCGTCCCGCGCGTGGGGTGCGAGGCGTGGTGCGCATCCCTGGGGACAAATCCATTTCGCACCGGTACGCCATGATGGCGGCGATCGCGGATGGGACCAGCCGCTTCCATAATTTCTCTGCGGCGCGCGACTGCTTCAGCACACTCGGCTGCTTGCGCTCCCTTGGATGCGAGTGGAAACGCTCAGAAGATGGTGTCATCGAAGTCGAGGGTCGCGGCCGCGGCCTAGGGGCACCCGCTCAGGCGCTCGACTGCGGAAACTCCGGTTCCACGATGCGCATGCTGAGCGGCATTCTTGCCGGACAGCATTTTGCGAGCGAGATGATCGGCGATGAATCGCTGTCGCGAAGGCCCATGGCCCGCATCATGACGCCACTCTCCCAGATGGGGGCTCGGATTGAAGGGCGCGACGGCGGCCGGCCTCCGCTGAAAATTCATGGCGGTTCGCTGAAGGCAATCCACTACAAGCCCGAGGTGGGCAGCGCCCAGGTGAAGTCCTGTGTCCTGTTTGCCGGACTATTCGCGGACGGCGAAACGATTGTCGAGGAGCCGATCCGAACCCGCGATCACGGAGAGCTTGCACTGCGCGCGTTCGGGGTCGAGGTAGCACGGAGCGGGAACATTGCGCGCATCCGAGGCGGACAAAAACTGAACGCAATCGAAGCCCACGTGCCCGGAGATCTTTCGAGCGCGGCATTTTTTCTTTGCTCCGCGGCGCTCTTTCCCGACTCGCAGCTCACGTTGCCGGCAATTTTGATGAACCCGACGCGCGCGCGGCTGCTCGACATCCTGATCCTGATGGGATTGAAGATCTCGGTCGCGCAATTGGAAGAACACCATGGCGAACTCATTGGCGCGATTGAGGCGAGGGGCGGAATGTGGAAGGGCGCAGTCATCTCCGGCGCGGACACGGCAGCTCTGATCGACGAGATTCCGGTGCTGGCTGCGACCGCACCCTACACCGAAAACGGCATCGAAATTAGCGACGCCAAAGAACTGCGCGTCAAAGAGTCCGATCGCATTGCGGCGGTTGCGACCAACCTGCGCAAGATGGGTGCCGAGGTCGAAGAGTGTCCCGACGGACTCCGCATACCCGGCCGCCAGCGGCTGCATGGCGCGGAACTCGACTCGTTCGGTGATCACCGTATCGCCATGGCCTTTGCCGTCGCGGCGCTCCGCGCGGAGGGCGAGACGAGTATCCACGGCGCCGACGCGGCGGGTGTGTCGTATCCGGCGTTCTTTGAGGAACTGGAGGCGATTACGAACTAGCTACGAGCTTCGAGCCACGAGCTGCGAGCAAAACAGACCCTGCTTGCTCGAAGCTCGCGGCTCGTAGCTCGCCGCTGCTATGGACAAATCATGGCTGCTGACAAACCATCCGCCGACGAACGCCTGCAGCAGGAATTCAACCGCTGGGCCGACACTGGTGAAGGCGAGAAGATGGAGCGCCATCACCTTGATATCACCGAGAAGACTATGCGGCTGATGGACCTGCGTCCCGGCGAGCGCGTGCTCGATATGGGCTGCGGATCTGGATGGGCCACGCGGTTGCTGGCACGCATGGTTAGCGAAGGACCGCAGGGATTTGGACAGGTGGTCGGGGTCGACATTTCAGACGAAATGGTCCGGCTGGCGCGGGCCACGTCCAAAGATTTCGAGAATGTGATGTTCGTGGTTGGCTCAGCGGCTCAGATCCCCTGGGAAGAAAACTTCTTCGACAAAGTGCTGTCGGTCGAGTCGTTCTACTACTATCCCGACCAGGATCGCGCGCTGGCCGAGTTGTTCCGCGTGATGGCTCCGCGCGGGCGGCTGTTCATCCTGATCAATCTCTACAAGGACAATCCGTATTCGCTGCAGTGGGTGCCCAAGTTGAAGGTGCCGGTGCATGTGCGCTTGGCCGCGGAGTATCTCGATCTGCTGAAGGCGCATGCGTTCGAAAATGTAGAGTACCGGCAGATTCCGGACGACACGCCCACGCCGGACAACTACAAAAC
>JACXTT010011802.1_pt1 | contig 11651 bp, 12 predicted proteins | sample 9270951 | NCBI WGS metagenome assembly JACXTT01 (sample SAMN15532306, study PRJNA645909) | rock metagenome | isolation source: weathered quartz diorite | place: Puerto Rico | collected 2017-06-21 | reverse complement strand
CTGACGACGCTCTTCCCGTTCTTCCGGCGCGTGCGTGAGAACGGGCGGCGCTTCGGCCAGTCGCCGGCGCTGGTCGACAGTCTCGTGCCGAAGAACCGCGGCGTGCTCGAGATGTGGGCACCGCTCTACGCGCTCTTCCGCTGGGACACCCGTCCCGACGGCGCGCTCGACTGGAACGCCGCCTGGGGCCTGGTCGCGCGCGAGGACGGACGGCTCCGCGGGCCCTGGTACCTCGAGCGAGACGCTCGCGATGGCGGTTGAGGCGGCGGAGCGGCCCGCGCCGGCGCCCGGCCCCCTCGGCCGCCTCGGTACCCAACTCCTCGAGATCCTTCAGATTCTCGGCGAGGCCGCCCGGCTCTTCGCGGCGGCCGTCCGGCTCGCGCCGGCGGCGGTCGTCGATCGAGGCCGTGTCGCCGCGCAGCTCGTGCGGGTCGGGACCGAGACGCTCTGGATCGCGGCGCTGCTCTCGTTCTTCGTCGGCATGGTGCTCGTCGTCCAGGCCGCCGGCCAGGTGAAGAACGTGAGCCAGGACGTCCTCGGGCCGATCGTCGGCCTGTCGATGACGAAGGAGCTCGGCCCGGTGATGATGGCGTTCCTCCTCGCCGGGCGCGCTGGCTCGGCGATGGCCGCCGAGCTCGGGTCGATGAACGTCTACGACGAGATCAACGCGCTCCGCACGATGGACATCGACCCGGTGCGCTTCCTCGTCATGCCGCGCTTCATCGCCGCGACGCTCGCCCTCCCCGTCCTCGTGCTCTACGCGGACTTCATCGGCGTGTGGGGCGGTGCACTGGTGGTCGCGGTCGACCCGGTGATCACGATCCCGGTCACCGGGTACTTCGACCGCATGCTCGAATGGGTCAAGTTCGGCGACTTCGTGACCGGTCTCCTGAAGGGGGTCGTCTTCGGCATGATCGCGTCCATCGTCCCGTGCACGTTCGGGCTCCGGACGAAGGGGGGCACGGAGGGCATCGCGTCGTCGACGACCTCGGCCGTCGTGTGGAGCTTCATCCTGATCCTCGTCTTCGACTTCCTGATCGTCCGCATGACGCTCGACTGATGGCCGCACCCGCCGCATCCGCCCATGGCGTCGCCGTCGAGCTCTCCGGCGTCCGCAAGACCTACGACGGACATCCGGTGCTGCGCGGCGTCGACCTCGCGATCGAGGCCGGGAAGCTGGTCGCGATCGTGGGGCAGAGCGGGACCGGAAAGTCGGTGCTCCTGCGACAGATCATCGGCCTCGAGCGCCCCGACGCCGGCCGGATCGTCGTCGGGGGCATCGAGCTGCCGCGCTACCTCGCCATGTCGCCCGACGAGAAGCCATTCCGCATGGCGATGGTCTTCCAGAACGCGGCGCTCCTCGCCTCGCTCACGGTCGCCGAGAACGTGAACCTGCGGCTGCGCGAACGGGGACGACACGACGCCGCGCAGATCCGGGAGATCACCCGGCGGGCCCTCGAGCAGGTGGAGCTCGCGGGCACCGAGGGGAAGCTCCCGAGCGAGCTCTCCGGAGGCATGCGGAAGCGGGTCGCGATCGCGCGCGCCCTGGCGATCGACCCCGAGCTGATCCTCTACGACGAGCCGACCGCCGACCTGGACCCGATCCTCACCGAGGAGATCGGCGGCCTGATCGCCCGCATCTCCGAGGGACGCGGCGCGACCCAGATCATCGTGACCCACAACCTCCCGCTCGCGCACGGCATCGCGTCCCGGATCGCACTGCTGGACCAAGGGAGGATCGCCGAGTACGCCACACCGGACGAGCTGGCCCGGAGCCGCCACCCGCTGACACGCGAGTTCCTGCGGGCGGCCAAGCTCGAGGCCGGAGGAGGCGCGCATGTTCACGCGTGAACAGCGAATCGGGATGTTCTTCATCGTCGGCCTGGTGCTGCTCTTCATCGCGATCGAGCTGACCCTCGGCCTCGGGCTCTTCAAGGAGCGCTACCCCATCTATGCCAACTTCCGCGACGTCCAGGGGCTCGACACCGGCGCCGACGTGCGCCTCGCGGGCATCAAGGCCGGCCGCGTCGCCGGCATGCGGATCGCCGAGCGCCAGGTCGTCGTGCGCATGATGATCGACCGGAGCTTCGAGGTGAAACGGGACTCGGTCGCCCGCCTCGACTTCCGCGCCCTCAGCGGCGAGCGCTTCGTCGCGATCTCGCTCGGCTCGCCGACGGCGCCGACGGTTCAGCCCGGCGACACGATCGAGGGCGAGACGCCCGCGAGCTTCGCGGACGTCGTCGACCAGCTCTCGACGGTCGCCGCCAACGTGACCGACCTGACCGACACCTTGAAGACGAACTCCGAGCGCCTGCTCTCGAACCTCGCCGACGTGGTGGAGCAGAACCGGGACGCCCTCGGCGACATGGCGCAGCACCTCGCCTCCGTCACGGGCAAGCTCGACCGCGGCACCGGGACGCTCGGGCTCCTGCTGAACGATCCGACGCTGTACGAGCGCGCCACGAGCGCACTCGGCGACGTGCAGCAGTCGGTGCACGACCTCGGAACGGTCGCGCACGACATCGCCGAGGGCCGCGGAACCCTCGGGAAGCTCGTGTCCTCCGACGACGGGCTCTACGAGCAGATGCGCCAGACGGTCGACAGCCTGCAGTCGACGGCGGCGAATGCCGAGGAGATCACCGCGAGCATGCGGAACGGCGAGGGCACGATCGGCAAGGCGCTCGCCGACCCTGGCCTCTACGACGAGGCGCAGGACACGCTCCGGACCGTCAACCGGGCGACGCAGTCGGTCGAGGACCAGTCGGCGATCTCCCTTCTCGGCACGATCGTCACGAGCCTCTTCTGAGGCGGGGTCGGGACGACAGCGGGTGATAGACGGCCGCGGGCCCGGTTCGTAGCCTGAGGGCGCCATGGGGCGCCCCGCGCGGACCCTCGAGCGCTACAACCGAGCGTTCTACGAACGCCGCTGGCGTGCCGGATCCGTCGTGTCGCTGCCAGGGGTCCGAACCGTGCCCGGGGAGGCCCTGGTCGTCGAGGTCGGCTGCGGGCTCCGTCCGCGCCTGCCCCTCGCGGGAGCCCTGTTCGTCGACCTGAGCCGCACCGCCTGCCGGAAGCTACGCCAGGCGGGGTCCCTGGCCGTGTGCGCGAGCGTCGCGCGCCTGCCGCTCCGGACCGGCAGCGTGCGGGCCATCCACGCCTACGAGGTCGTCGAGCATCTGGTCGACGACGCCGGCGCCGTCGCGGAGCTCGCCCGGGTCCTCGTGCGGGACGGGACGCTCGTCGTGAGCACGCCGCTCCACGGTGAGCGCTGGCAGGTCTTCGACCGGATCGTCGGCCATGCCCGGCGCTACGAACCGCCCGCGCTCCTCGACCTCATGGAGGCCCAAGGGTTCACGCTCGACGGCTTCGCCCCGTTCGGCATGCGCCCGCGGAGCCGGGTCCTCACGGCGCTCGGCGCCTGGTACCTGACCCGCTGGCCCCGGCTGGCGCTGCGCTACGAGGAACGCTTCCTCCACCTCCGCCGCTCGCCGGAGTCCACGGTGATCCTGCGCCGGGCGGATCGCGACCACTTCCTCCGTGCCGCACCCGCCATGGACGGCGCCGTCACGTCGTGGCGGCGGGGCTCACGGCCGTAGGGCGGCGATCGGTTCCGTCAGGGCCACCCCGAAGAGCGTCGCGATGATCCAGGTCGCGAAGCCCACGAAGAGCGGGATCGTCAGGTTGTCGTCGATGCGCAGCGGCAGGAGCTCGCAGCCGGCCGCGGCGAGCGCGATCGTCACCGACGCTCCGGCGATCGCGAGTGCCGAACCCTCGGTGCCCTTGCCGAGCACGAACAGGGCGATCACCAGGGTGGCCCCGAAGAACGCGAGCGAGCCCTCGAAGCTCCGGTTGTGCGCGATCCGCCGCCGCCCGTGCCGGATGCCGACGACGGCCGCGAGCGGGTCGGCGACGGCGAGCGTGTAGATGGCAAGCAGCGCGGCCAGCTTGGGCACGGTGAGGATCGTCAGCAAAACCGCGATCGCGTAGGGGATCATCGCCGACTCGCGCACCTGCTCCTCGGCGCGCACGAGGAGCCGGTTCACCCAGGGTGCCCGGCGCGCGACCATCTCCGGGTAGGCGATGCGCACCCGGTCGACGACGTACACGATGCACGCGATCGTCCCGAAGATGTGAATCACCTGCTCGTGGGTGAAGAGGACCGCGTAGGCGGTGGCGGTCGCCACCCCGTTCGCGAGGTGAAAGAAGCGCCGCCCGAGCTGGAGATCCTGCCGGGTGGCCAACGGCGCCCGATCGAGGGGCGCGGCGCCCATCCCGTCCACGGCCACCGAAGGGTGATGGCGGAGCACGGGCGGTCGCGCAAGGGCGCTGCCCCAGCTTGCTCGGCCTCGCCATCTGCGCGAGTATCCGGCCCATGGCGCAGACGGCACAGCTCAGGCGCATCGAGGTCGCAGAGAACGAGGCGCAGCGGGTCTTCAAGCTGCAGCGCGAGGCGTACCTCCGCCATCCCTATCCGACATACGAGGAACGGCGCGCGAACCTCGACAAGCTCGAGCGCATCCTGGTCGACAATTCGACGGCCATCGCCGAGGCGATCAACGCCGACTTCGGGCATCGCGCCTTCGAGGAGTCGATGATCGCGGAGCTGTTCACCAGCGTCGACGGCCTCCGCGACACGCGGAAGCACCTCCGCAAGTGGATGCGCCCGCAGCGCCGGCACGTGTCCGTCCTCTTCGCGACCGCGTCGAATCGCGTGATCCCGCAGCCGAAGGGGGTCGTCGGCGTGGTCTCGCCGTGGAACTACCCGCTCTTTCTCACGATCAGCCCCCTCACCAGCATCCTCGCTGCCGGCAATCGCGCCATGGTGAAGATGGCGTCGAACTCGCAGCACCTCTGCCGGCTGCTCGCCGACAAGTGCCGCGCGGTCTTCCCCGAGGACATGCTCGCCATCCTCCCGGGCGTGCGCGCGCAGGACTTCTCCACCCTGCCCTACGACCACATCATCTTCACCGGCTCGGCCGACGCCGGGCGCACCGTCATGCGGTCGGCGGCGGAGTCCCTGACGCCGGTGACGCTCGAGCTCGGCGGCAAGTCGCCGACCATCGTCTGCGACGACTTCGACGTCGACGAGGCGGCGTCACGCGTCCTCTATGCGAAGCTCCTGAACGCCGGGCAGACCTGCCTCGCGCCCGATTACCTGCTGGTGCCCGAGGGGAAACGCGACCAGTTCGTCGCCGCCGCGAAGCGCGTCGTCCCGGAACGCTATCCGGACACCAATCAGCCGAGCTACACCTCGGTGATCGACGACAAGTCCTACCGGCGGCTCCGCGCCACGCTCGAGGACGCCCGCCAGAAGGGCGCGCAGATCGTGCCGCTCGTCCCGGGCATGACGTTCAACGACGAGCTCCGGAAGATCCCCCCGCACCTGGTCCTCGACGTCACCGACGACATGGTGATCCTCCAGGAGGAGATCTTCGGCCCCCTGCTACCCATCAAGACGTACAAGACCCTCGACGAGGTCATCGCGTACGTCAACGGCAAGGACCGCCCGCTCGGCTTCTACGTCTTCACCAACGACAAGGCGACGGAGGACAAGCTCCTCTACTCGACCATCTCGGGCGGCGTCTCGATCAACAACTGCATGCTGCACGTGGCGCAGCACGACATGCCGTTCGGCGGCGTCGGCGCGAGCGGCATGGGGCACTACCACGGCCACGAGGGATTCCTGGAGTTCAGCAAGCTCCGCCCGGTGTTCACGAACCCGCGGCTGTCGCTGCTGCACCTCTTCTACCCGCCGTACACCAAGATGCACCGGCGGGTGCTCGGGTTCCTGATCAAGTACAAGCGCTGACGGCTCACCCCGCCATGGTGAGGCCGCCGGACACGCTCAGCACCTGCCCGGTCACGTACGCGGCCTCCTCGGACGCGAGATAGGCGACGGCCCCGGCGACGTCCTCCGGCTCGGCGAGCCGCCCCATCGGGATGGCGCGCCGCATGCCCGCGAGGATCTTCTGCCCGCGCTCGCCCTGCATCACGTCGGCGAGGAGCTGGGTGTCCACCGGACCGGGACAGACGACGTTCACGGTGATCGCATGCCGTGCGACCTCGCGCGCGAGCGCCTTCGAGAAGCCGATGAGCGCCGCCTTGCAGCCCGAGTAGACCGCCTCGCCCGTGCTGCCGACGCGGCCGGCGTCGGAGGCGATCGTGACGATCCGCCCGCGCCTCCGCTCGATCATGCCCGGGAGGAGCGTACGCGTCACGTTGAGCGCGCCCCGGTAGTTGACGGCGATGAGCCGGTCCCAGAGCGCCGGGTCGCTCTCGACGAAGAGGGCCATCCGTTCCCAGCCGGCGTTGTTGACGAGCACGTCGACCGGGCCGAGCGCCTGCTCGACCGTGCGCGCGGCAGCCTCGACGGCGGCGAGGTCGCTCACGTCGGCGGCGGCGGCCAGGGCTCGCCCCCCGGCGCTCGCGATCTCGTTCGCGACTGCCCGGGCGTTCCCGCCGTCGAGATCGACGATGCCGACGGGCATGCCGGCGCGTGCGAGACGGAGGGCGATGGCGCGGCCGATGCCGCGACCGCCCCCGGTGACGAGTGCGACCGATGGGGCCAGCGGCCTACTTCCGTCCCGGCAAGGCGGCGGTGAAGCTGCCGCTCACCGCGACCTCGCCCGTCTGGCGGCGCGCGACCACCTCGCCGTCCACCCGGTGCTCGCCCGCGTCGTCGTATTTCCGCGTCACCTTGCCCGTGCACGTGATCGTGTCGCCCGGCCAGACGCGGGTCGCGAAGCGGACCTTGTAGCGCCGGAGGTTCTCCGGTCCGACGAAGTCGGTCAGGCACTTGGCGACGAAGCCGGCCGTCAGCATGCCGTGACCGAAGACCGTCGGGTTGCCGGCCATCTTGGCGAACTCCTCGTCGTGGTGAATGGGGTTGAAGTCGCCGGACGCGCCGGCGTAGCGGACCAGGTCGGTGCGCGTCAGCCCTTCGACCACGAACGCCGGGAGCTCCTGTCCTTCGCGCACGTCGTCGAAGAACGTCATCCCTGCACCGCGCCTTCGGTCTCGATCACCGTGTTCCGCGAGTACGCGACGACCTCGCCACGCTGGTTGCGGAACTCGGTCTCGCCGACGATGAAGAGCATCTTCCCGCCTCGCTTCCCCTGCTTGTCGAAGACGTCCTTGGTGCGGGATCGGAACGTCAGCACGTCTCCCGCCCGGATCGGCTTCAGGTACTCGAATTCCTGCTCGCCGTGGAGGAGCCGGCGATAGTCGAGCTTCACCGCCGAGCGCGTCTGGCCCATGTCGCCGATCCAGTGCGCCAGCGTCATGAGGAAGGTCGGCGGCGCGAGCGTCCCGTCACGGTGTACGGCCTTCTCGTCCTTCACCGCACGGGCGAACTCGCGCACCTTCCCGAGCTCGACGTGCATCGTCTGCTCCGGCCCCCAGACGCCTATGAGAGAGCGGTCGATCTCGGCCATGTCACAGCCCGATCAGCTGCGCGACGATCTCGCGGTTCCAGGTCGCGTCGCCGAAGGTCACCTCGGAGCTCTTCGCGCGCTTGAAGTAGATGTGCATGTCGTGCTCCCAGGTGAAGCCGATGCCGCCGTGGATCTGGATGCCCTCGCCGGCGGTGTGCCGGTAGGCGTCGGAACAGTAGGCCTTCGCCATCGCCGCGGCGAGCGGCGCTTCCGCGACGTCGTTCGCGACCGCCCAGGCGGCGTAGTAGGCCGCCGACTTGGAGCTCTCGACCTCGACCAGCATGTTGGCGCACTTGTGCTGGATCGCCTGGAAGCTGCCGATCGGGCGCCCGAACTGCTCGCGCACCTTGGCGTACTCGACCGACATCTCGAGCACCTTCTCCGCGCCGCCGCACATCTCGGCGCAGAGCCCCACCTTGCCCCGGTCGACCACGCGCTCGAGGAGCTTCCAGCCCTCCCCCGGCGTGCCGAGCACGCGGTCGGCGGGCACGCTCACGCTCTTCAGGACGACCTCGCAGAGCTTGCGCGTCTGGTCCATGGTCTTGAGCAGCGTGGTCTCGACGCCGGGCGCCTGGGCGTCGACCAGGAAGAGGCTCACCCCCTCGGCGCCCTTCGAGCCGGGCGCGCGGGCGGCGACCACGAGCCGGTCGGCGGTGTGGGCGTCGGGGACGAACAGCTTCGTCCCCGAGAGGGCGTACCCACCCCCGGCCTTCTTCGCCTCGAGCTCGATGCCCTCGGCGTCCCAGCGCGCGTTCGGCTCGAGCTGCGCGAGCGTCACCCGGAACTCGCCGGCGGCGATCTTCGGCAGGAGCTCCTGCTTCTGCGCCGTGCTCCCACCATCGAGGATCGCGACGCTGCCGACGAGGGTCGAGAAGAACGGCCCCGGGAGCACGACGCGTCCCATCTCCTCCAGCACGACGACCATGTCGACGAAGTCGAGGCCGGCACCGCCGTGGTCCTCGGGCAGGATGAGGCCCATCCAACCGAGCTCGGCCATCTTCCGCCACTGCTCGTGGCGGAACCCCCGATCGTCCTCCATCATCTGGCGGACGTAGGTCATCGGCGCTTCCTTGCCGAGGAAGTCGCGCGCCGACTTCCGGAGCATGTCCTGTTCCTCGCTGAATCCGAAGTCCATCGACGCTCCTCTCAGACCCGGTCGCGGCCGGTCACGATGCGGGCCGCGCTTTCCAGAAGTAATTGTTGAATCCGCCGCCCTCGTGGATGCGGCGGAACGTCAGCTCGACGGGCATGTCGATCGCGACCCGCTCGGGCTCGCAGTCGGTCAGCTGGCAATAGAACCGCCCGCCACCCTCCAGGTCGACGACCCCGAGGGTGGTCGGCGGGTCGGGACTCTCGCACAAATAGTCGCTCGTGAAGGTGAAGATGGTGCCGCGCCGCGCGAGCTTCACGTCCTCGAGACCGCCCGGGTAGGCGCACTCGATGCAGGTCCGGTGTCTCGGGAACTGCACCGTGCCGCACTGCGGGCACCTTCCGCCGTAGAACGGGAGCAGCTCCTTGCGGTCGCGGAACGTCGCGACGGCCGACGAGGCGTCGGCCGCGGCAGCGTCCTTGCGCACGAGCTTCCGAAAGCGAGCGTAGCGGCCGTAGGACGGGAGGAGCCGCTTCACCTCGATCTGCTGCGAGACGGTGGCTCCGGCCGTCGCCGTGCGCGTCCCCGTCGCCCGGAGAAGGATCGCGTCCGCGCCGTCGCCGTATCCCGCAACGAGGATGTGGTCTCCCGCCTGCGCCCGCTCGAGCGCGGCGGCCAGCATGAGGAGCGGTTGCGCGACGCCGGTGTCGCCGAGCGTCGTCCAGAAACCGTCCTGCAGCTGCCGCTTCGGGTCGAGGCCGAGCGCCTTCGCGACGCCCTGCGGAGCCCGCGGGCTCGGCGTCGGGAGGACGACGGTCGCGAGCTCGGACGGCGCGATCTTCGCGCCGGCGAGCACACCCTTCACGGCCTCGCCGAGCACGCGCGCGTAGCCGTACTTCGCCTCGAACGCCCCCGGGAAGCTCCGCGGGAATTCCTGCTCCCGCGTGCGCCACGTGCCGAGGAACTCGTCGGCGACCGAGTAGTGGGCGACGACCTCGGCCCACCCCGGCTCCGCCCCGAGCAGCACCGCGACGCCCGCGTCGCCATAGCTCTGCTCGCCCGGCGAGTCGGGCTCGCCGAGGCGGCACTCGCCCGCGGCGACGAGCACCCGGGCCGCGCCGCCGGCGAGCGCATCGAGCGCCGACACGATCGCCGACGTGCCCGCGCGGAGCGAGCCCGTCAGATCGAGCGTCCGCGTCGCGGGTGGGAGGTCGAGCACCGCCGCGATCGTCGCCGCCCCTTGCTTCTCCGTGTAGGGCGCGCTCGTGGTGGCGAAGAAGACGGCGGCGGGACGCACGCCGTCGTCGGTGAGATTCATCGCGGCGTTCACCGCCAGCGTGAGGCTGTCCTCGTCGTGGTTCGCGACCGCCTTCTCGCCGCCGGCGGCGCTCCCGCCCCACTCGCGGGCGATCAGCTCCCGGGACAACCGGTAGCGCGGGACGTATGCGGCGGCGGCAGCGATTCCGGGCACGGTGGCTGGTGCTCCTCCTAGACGACGCCGCGTGTGCGGAGCCCGGCGATGTCGGCGGCCGCGAAGCCAAGGCGCCCGAGCACCTCGTCGGTGTGCTGGCCGAGCTCCGGCGGCAGCGTGCGGAGCGTCGGCGGCGTGTCGGTCAGCTTGATCGGATTGCCGAGCGCCGTGAGACGCCGCCCCCGGCCGTCGTCCATCTCGCTCACCATGCCGCGATGGCGGACCTGGGGGTCGCGCATCATCTCCGAGAGCGTCGCGACAGGGCCGAAGCAGATGTCGAGGTCGGCCAGCTCCGCGACCCACTCCGCCATCGTGCGCTCGCGGAAGCGGGCGCGCACCCGCCGGAACATCTCGTCCCGCTTCTCGCCCTCGGCGAACTGCGTCTCGACGTACTCCGGGAAGCCGAGACGCTCGCAGAGCGTCCGCCAGAAGTGCGGCTCGAGCGCGCCCACGGTCACGTGCCGTCCATCCCTGGTCTCGTAGATCGCGTAGCACGGATGGTGGCCGGTGAGCATCGTGTCGCCGCGCGCCGGCTCCTGCTTGTCGGCGATCCAGCGCATGACGTTGACGACCTGCCAGGCGACCGAGCCGTCGAGCATCGCGATGTCGACGAACTGTCCGCGCCCGGTCTCCTCGCGCGCCCACAACGCAGCCAGAATGCCCGCGACCGCCATGAGCGTGCCGCCGCCGATGTCCGCGATCTGCACGCCGGGGATGACGGGGGGTCCCCCCGCCGCGCCGGAGAGACCGATGACGCCCGCGAAGCCGAGATAGTTGACGTCGTGGCCGACCCGGTCCCGGTACGGTCCGTCCTGGCCGTAGCCGGAGATCGAGCAGTAGACGAGCCGCGGGTTCATCCCGCTGAGCGTGGCGTAGTCGACGCCCAGCCGCGCCGCCGCCCCCGGGCGCGACCCCTCGAGCACCACGTCCGCCTCCCGCGCGAGCCGGTGGAAGATCTCGCGGCCTTCGGGCGCCTTCAGGTTGAGGGTGAGACTCCGCTTGTTGCGGCCGAGGAGCGGGATCCCGAGCCCCATCGGATCGGTCGGCGAGACCACGGTGAGGACGTCCATCCCGAGGTCCGCGAGGAGCATCGAGCAGAACGGCCCGGGCAGCTGGCGCGACAGATCCAGCATCCGAAAGCGCGACAACGCGGCCGGCACGACCCGTGTTGGGTACTAAAAACGTTCAGCCGTGACAACCGCGACGAGCCTCACGGTCCCTCCGGGGTCCGCCGCCAGAGCTCGAACACCACCTGCCCGTTCCCATCGGGTCCTGGCGCGAAGCGAAACCCGCCTCCCGGCTCGCCGATGAGCACCGTCTCGAGCCGGTACGCCTGCTGGCCGAGCGTCGTCAGCCGGTGCTCGAAGAACGGGTCGACCTCCGGCGACCGGACGAGGCTCCACGGGTTGCGCGCCAGAACGATGTACGTCGGCCGTCCCGCGTCGATGCGCGCCCACGCGCGCTCCTGGAACTCCCGGTGCCGCGGCCACGTCCAGGTGAGTGGATACACCATGCCGAAGGGGTTCACGTCGCGGCGCCCCGCGAGGAACGGGATCTCGGGCTCGGAACCGTAGACGAAGAGGCGATCGTCCGGCGTGGTGCGCTGCCGGAGATAGTCCGCGACCAGCGGGGCCGCGTCGAACCCCTGGGGACCGAG
>JACXTT010011801.1_pt1 | contig 11651 bp, 11 predicted proteins | sample 9270951 | NCBI WGS metagenome assembly JACXTT01 (sample SAMN15532306, study PRJNA645909) | rock metagenome | isolation source: weathered quartz diorite | place: Puerto Rico | collected 2017-06-21 | reverse complement strand
CGTTCGCCCTTGATCTGGCCGCCGAAAATGATGCCGATATTGAAAGCGACATTGAATTCGGCCAGCGCTTCGGCATCGCGCTTGTGGATGGCCCGCACGGCATCGCCGACGATGCGCACGGCGGCCAGCATGTCGGGCGCGTTCCAGATGCTACGGCCGTCCGCACCGACCCAGGCCGACACATACTCGCGCACCGCCTGCGAAATCGACAGATTTCCCGAGGTCATGAGGACCAGCACGCGCTCGCCGGGATGCTCGAACACCGTCATCTTGCGGAAGGTGCCGACCTGGTCCATGCCGGCGTTGGTGCGGGAATCGGACAAAAACACCAGTCCGGCGTCGAGGCGCATGCCTGTGCAGTAAGTCATGATCTGAATTGCTTGCTGAAAACGATTATTTTACACCGGCATTTCTATCAAAAACTTACCCGGGAACAGTTTATACGGGAACAATCAAGGCTTCGACCGACATTGTCTCTTCGCCGGCTCCGCGGCGGCTGCCCCTTACCGGCGCCGCCGAGTGGTAATCGCGGCCGATCGCCAGCCGGCAGTAAGCGTCCGTCATCAAGCGCGCATGGGTGACGTCGATGCTGATCCAGCCTTCGAAATCGGCATCGATCACCCAGGCGTCGACCCAGGCATGGCTGGCCGCGTGGCCGCTGCTGCCGGGATCGATGTAACCGGACACATATCTCGCCGGCACGCCCATGGCGTGACAGCAGGCCCGGAACAAATGGGCATGGTCCTGGCAGACGCCGGCGCCGATCAGCATGGCGTCGTGGGCGGTGGTGTCGACGCTGGTGGCGCCCGTGGTGTAAGCGACGCTGCCGTGGATGGCTTCGGCGAGGGCCAGCATGGCGCCGGTGGTGGCGCGGCCGTCATGAACGTTGATCAGGCGGGCGGCGGCGTAATCCTTGACGTCGACGGTGGGCGTGGTCAGGCGGGTCGGCACCGTGAACACCAGGGGAGACAAGGGCTCGGTGTTTTGCAGGCGGCCGTCGTGCAGCGGGGTCGTCAGCACCAGGCCTTCGGCGACGATGGCGACGGTATTGTGCGGCTCGTTCAGGGTCAGCATATGCGAACGGTTGCCGTAGGCGTCGGTGTAGGCGTGGATGGCTCCCGGCGCCTTCAGATTCCAGGTCAGCACGCTTTGCTGGGCTTCCAGCCGCGGCGTCACATGCAGTTGCTGGATACTGTAGGCCTGGCTGGCGGCGTAGCGGTAAATCGTTTGGTGGCGTATCGACAGTTTCATGATCAGCCTCCCAGCGGCACGAGAAAATCGCGGCTGACGCGCCGGCCCAGTTCGTCGATATTTTCCAGGAAGGTGGTCAAGCTGTCGTGCAGGCCCGCCTTGAGGATATCGTCGATGTGGGTGAATTTGAGTTTGGCGTGCAGCTTGCCGGCCAGCCTTTCGGTATCGGCCGACACATCGTTGCGCACCGCGCACAGGTTTTCCAGCACCTGCTCCATGGAAAACAGCAGGGAGCGGGGCATGTCCGGGTGCAGCATCAGCAGTTCGGCGACCCTGTCGCGGGTGATGACGTCGCGGTAGACCTTGCGGTAGATTTCAAAGCCGGATACCGAGCGCAGCAGCGCCGCCCAATAGTAGAAATCGCGCTGGGAGGCGTGCTCGGCGGCACCGTGGTATTTAACGTCGAGAATCCTCGCGGTGTTGTCGGCCCGTTCCAGGAAGGTGCCCAGGCGAATGAAATACATGGCCTCGTCCTTGAGCATGGTGCCGAGGGTGACGCCGCGCGACAGGTGCGAGCGATATTTGACCCATTCGAAAAAGGCGCTGGGATCGTTCACCAGGCCCATCTTCAATTGCTTGGGCATGTCGAGCCAGGTGGCGTTGGTGGTTTCCCACACTTCGGTGGTGAGTTTGCCGCGCACGGCGCGGGCGTTGTCGCGTGCGCCTTTCAAACAAGCTGCGATCGACGAGGGATTCGAGGGATCGCGCACCATGAAATCGAGCACGTCGGCCTGGTTGCAGATGCCGCCGCGGCGGGCGAATTCATCCTGCAACTCGGAGATGCCCAGCATGGCGCGCCAGCCCGCTTCGCTGTCGTCCGGCGATTGCGGCAGCATCGAGGTCTGCACGGCGACGTCGAGCATCCTCGCCGTGTTTTCGGCGCGCTCGGTATAGCGCGCCATCCAGTACAGGTGGTCGGCGGTGCGGCTCAGCATGGCTGCTCCAGGATCCAGGTGTCCTTGGTGCCGCCGCCTTGCGAGGAATTGACCACCAGCGAACCTTCCTCCAGCGCCACCCGGGTCAGACCGCCCGGCACCATCGAGATGGTTTTGCCGGACAACACGAATGGTCGTAAATCGATGTGGCGCGGCGCGATGCCGCTTTCGACAAAAGTGGGGCAAGCCGACAGCGACAGGGTGGGCTGGGAAATATAGCCGTCCGGCTTGGCTTTCAGCCTTTGGCGGAAATCTTCGATCTGCGCCTTCGAGGACGCCGGACCGATCAGCATGCCGTAGCCGCCGGCGCCGTGCACTTCCTTGACGACCAGCTTATCCAGGTTGGACAGGGTGTATTCCAGGTCGGCGGGTTTGCGGCACTGGTAAGTGGGGACGTTGTTCAATATGGGTTCTTCCGACAAATAAAACTTGATCATGTCCGGCACGAAAGGGTAAATCGATTTGTCGTCGGCCACGCCGGTGCCGATGGCGTTGGCCAGGGTGACGCGGCCGGCGCGGTAGACCGACAGCAGGCCCGGCACGCCGAGGCTGGAATCGGAGCGGAAGGCGAGGGGGTCGAGATAATCGTCGTCGATGCGGCGGTAAATCACGTCGACCCGTTTCGGGCCGCGGATGGTGCGCATGTAGACGGCGTTGTCGTTGACGTATAAATCTTTTCCTTCGACCAGTTCCACGCCCATTTGCTGGGCCAGGAAGGCGTGCTCGAAGTAGGCGGAATTGTGGATGCCGGGCGTCAGAACGACCACCGTCGGATCGTTGCCGCCGTTCGGAGCCACCGAACGGAGGTTATCAAGCAGCAGATCGGGGTAATGATCGACGGGGGCGATGCGGTTGCGGGCGAACAGTTCGGGAAACAGGCGCATCATCATCTTGCGGTCTTCCAGCATGTAAGAGACGCCGGAAGGCACCCGCAGATTATCTTCCAACACATAAAACTCGCCTTCTCCGGCGCGCACGATGTCGACGCCGGCGATGTGGGCGTAGATGTCCGAGGCCACCGAGATGCCCTGCATCTCCGGGCGATACTGGGCGTTCTGGTAAATCTGCGCGGCGGGAATCAGGCCGGCCTTGATGATGTTCTGGTCGTGATAAATATCGTGCACGAACATGTTCAGCGCCTTGACCCGCTGTACCAGTCCGGTTTGCAAGTGCGACCATTCGTGTGCAGGAATAATGCGCGGGATGGTGTCGAAGGGAATCAGGCGCTCCGTGCCGGCGTCGTCGCCATACACGGCAAAGGTGATGCCGACCCTTCTGAACGTCAGGTCGGCTTCGGCGCGCTTTCTCTCGATCTGTTCGGGTGTCTGGCGTGCCAGCCACTGGTCGAATTCGCGGTAGTGCTCGCGCACCGGTTTCGCACCCGCTTCGCCATGGCCGTGCATTTCATCGAAAATACGTGGTGCTTGCATGACTTCCCCGATTATTTAATAGTTTTCAAGCAATATATATCAAGAACCGTGCCAGTGGATTCCTGTGGCGTGCGCAGCCTCGCCGCAGTTTTCGCACCGATTTGGGGCAAGCCGTCCCCGATATGGTGTAATAGTCGACTTTCATGTGATAAGGATGGGTGATGGCGGAGCAGGCAAGGATCAATCGCAGGGCATGGCTGGAGCCTTTCATGCCGCGGCCGAACACGGCGAGCCGCACCGAACAGGTGCGCGCGGGCGCCGGCGCACTGCTCGGGCTGTTGTTGACGGCGCTGCTGACGCCGCTGATCATCCATCTGACGCTGAAAGACAGCAGCGGCATGGCCTTCCTGATCGCGCCGATGGGCGCTTCGGCCGTGCTGCTGTTCGGCGTGCCGGCCAGCCCGCTGGCGCAGCCGTGGTCCGTGTTCGGCGGCAATGTCGTCTCCGCTATCGTCGGCGTGACGGCGGCCCGTTGCATCGGCGACCCCGTGTGGGCGGCGCCGGTGGCGGCCGGCGCCGCCATCATTTGCATGTTTTTATGCCGCTGCCTGCATCCGCCGGGCGGCGCGGTGGCGCTGACGGCGGTGCTGGCGGGACCCGCCGTGCACGCGGCCGGCTACCAGTTCGCTTTCGTGCAGGTGGCGCTGAACACGGCCCTGATGGTGGCGGCCGCGCTGGCCTACAACAATCTGACGGGGAGAAGGTATCCCCACTCGCAGCAATCGAGCCTGCAGCCGGCCCACGCCACCCGCGACCCGCTGCCCATCAGCCGGGTCGGCTTCGCCCCGCAAGACCTTGACGTGGTGCTGCAACGCTACGGCCAGGTGCTCGACGTCAGCCGCGACGACCTGGAAAACATTATTTTGGCGACCGAGATGCAAGCCTACGAAAGACGCTTCGGCATCATCACCTGCGGCGCCATCATGTCGAAGGACGCCATCACGGTGGAATTCGGCACGGCCTTGACCGATGCCTGGAAGCTGCTGCGCCAGCACAAACTGCATGCGCTGCCGGTGTTGAACAAGGCGAGAAGGGTGATCGGCGTGGTGGCGCAAAGCGATTTCCTGCGCCATGGCGAGCTGGATAATTTCAATGGTTTCGGCGCCCGCCTGCGCCGTTTCCTGATGCCCTACGAGGGCAGCCATTCCGACAAACCGGAGGTGGTCGGGCAGATCATGACCTCGAAGCCGCTGACGGCGCGCGCCGAAACGCCGATTGTCGAGCTGGTGCCGGTGATGTCGAATTCCGGGCTGCATCACATCCCGGTGATCGATCACGAAGACCGTTTCGCCGGGATGGTCAGCCAGTCGGACCTGTTGGCCGCTTTGTACGAGAGCCGCCTCAAGGAAGCGCCCTTGAACGCCTGATTGTCATGCGGTCCTGCGCAGGCGCATTTCTTCGACGGAAATATTTGCCGGCGGCGGCGCCAGGCGCAGCGGCGTCAGCGCCCGCTGCGAGCGGCCGATCTGCGCATTGATATCGTCGATCGCTACTGTCAACATTTCGTGGCGCTTTTTTGCTTCCGAGCGTTTTTTGGAAGCGATTTCCGTCAGATCCAGCGCCGGCAGCGCTTCGCACGGCAGCAGAAAATCGCCGTCGGCGCGGCGCTCCGCACCCAGTTCCAGCCACAGGCCGTCGTAGTCGGCGTGTACTTTGCCCTTCTTCATCGAGGTGGTGACCACCCGGTTGGCATTGCTGACCAGCAGCAGCTTGGTGCAGCCATGGTCGCTGCCGAACTGGCGTACCACGCGCATCAACAGGTTTTTCGGGCGCATGCCGTGCAGGGCGCGGGTGGCTTCGCGCACGCTGTCCTGGGCGCCGGCGCCGTTTTGGCCCTGCAGGCAACCGACGCCGAGCATCATCTGGAAACCGTCGCGCACAAAGGAGCAGGCTACCGAGTACACCAGCGTGTCTTCATGCATCAACTGAAAAATCAGCTCGCCTTCGCGGCACAGCACGCTGCCGGCGCGCAAGTCGATGCGGTAGTCGCCGTCCTTGGTTTGCAGGCGGCACATCTCCACCGGACCCAGGGCGGCACGTGCCACCAGCGGCGCCAGGCCGCGCGCAATGACGGTCTGGTAATGGGTCTGCAGGGCATCGAGCCGCTCGTTACAGCCGAGCCGGGTGCTCAGGTAATTGCGGTAGATCTTGTTGACCAGGCGCGGGCAGCTGGGCAGCATCTGCGCGAACAAAGGGTGAGAATTCAATAGATTCAGCCAGGCCGTGGTTTGACGGCGGTACAGCACGGCGCGCGTCACCAGCTTGATGGATTCGCGCAACAGCGATGCGCCGCGCAATTCGGCCCGCAGGCCCGAAGTAAGGGAAATGGTTGCTTGCATGAGACTGCTCGGTAGGGGGTACCGGCACAGAAGGGCGTCTCACGCGTGGCTAGCGTTCAACAGCGGCTGTGGTTTCGGCAAACGAGCGCGGCGGGTGTGGCGCGGGACCCTGTCGCCGGCTTGGCACGCCCGGAGTGGGGGGCGGCAGTCCGGCGATGGGGAATCTTAACGAAATCTAACAATATGTTTCATCATGTATCACAATGTAACAGCTGTCAATGCCGTCAAGAATTTTTGATCTCTGCTTTGCAACAGATTATTCGAGCTCTACCGTTTTTTCAGGAGCGAGCCCAGCACACCCCGGATCAACTCGCGGCCGACCTGCGATCCGATGCTGCGGGCGGCCGATTTGACCATCGCCTGCATCGGCGTATCGCGCTTCGAGCTGGCGCCGAACATGCCGCCGAGACCGCCGATCAGGCCGCCCAGGCCGCCGGCATCGGATTCGGCCGGGGCAGGCGCCGATGTCGGCGTTGGCGCTGGCGCGTGCGTGGGCGCCGGGAGCGGGGCAGGGGCAAGCCGCTGGGTGAGGATCTCATGGGCCGACTGGCGGTCGATGGCGTGTTCATACACTCCGGCCACCAGGGACGATGCGATCACCGCCTGGCGGGTGGCGGCGTCGATCGGCCCGATGCGCGAAGCGGGCGGCAGGATGTACGCGCGCTCGACGATGTTGGGTCGGCCTTTTTCGTCGAGGAAGGAAACCAGCGCTTCGCCCACGCCCAGCTCGGTAATCACGGTGGCGGTATCCATGGCCGGATTGGCCCTGAAGGTGTCGGCCGCCGCCTTGACGGCCTTCTGGTCGCGCGGCGTATAGGCGCGCAGCGCATGCTGGACCCGGTTGCCCAGCTGGCCCAGCACGGTGTCGGGAATGTCGAGGGGATTCTGGGTGACGAAATACACGCCGACGCCCTTCGAGCGGATCAGGCGCACCACCTGTTCGATCTTGTCGAGCAGGGCCTTGGGCGCATCGTCGAACAATAAATGGGCTTCGTCGAAGAAAAACACCAGCTTGGGTTGCTCGACATCACCGACTTCGGGCAGATGTTCATATAGTTCCGACAACAGCCACAATAAAAACACCGCGTACAGGCGCGGCGAATTCATCAGTTTGTCGGCCGCAAGGATGTTGATGACACCCTTGCCATGGGCGTCGGTCTGCAGCAGGTCGTCGATATTGAGCATGGGCTCGCCGAAGAACTGGTCGCCCCCTTGCTCTTCGATTCCGAGCAGTCCGCGCTGGATGGCGCCGATACTGGCCGCCGAGATATTGCCGTAGCTGGTGCGGAAATCGGCCGCATGGTCTCCCACGTGGGCCAGCATGGTGCGCAAATCTTTGCTGTCGAGCAGCAGCCAGCCATTGTCGTCGGCAATTTTAAAGACCAGTTGCAGCACGCCTTCCTGGGTGTCGTTCAGGTTCAGCATGCGCGCCAGCAGCAGCGGGCCCAGGTCGGAAATGGTGGCCCGCACCGGGTGGCCCTGCTCGCCGAACACGTCCCAAAAGGTGACCGGGGCGGCGGCCCAGGCGGGCGCCTCCACCTTCAGCATTGTCAGGCGCTCTTCCATTTTCGCGGAAGCTGCGCCAGGCGCGGCCAGGCCGGATAAATCGCCCTTGATGTCGGCCATGAAGACCGGCACGCCGATGTCCGACAGCGCCTGCGCCATCACTTGCAAGGTCACCGTCTTGCCGGTGCCGGTGGCGCCGGTGATGCAGCCGTGCCGGTTGGCCAGGTTCGACAGCAAGCCGAAGACTTCATCACGGTCGACGCTGGTGGCAATCGGCAACAGTTTGGACATGGGCGTTCCTGGCGGGTTTAGGATTTGTCGGCGCTGTCGGCGCCGCAGCATTTTTTGAATTTCTTGCCGCTGCCGCAAGGGCAATCGTCGTTGCGGCCCACTTTCGGCTCATCGCGCTTGAGCGTCTGCACGCCCGACTTGCGCAGCGGCAGCCAAAATTTGTAGATCGCCGGCAAATTCGCCTCGATCTCCAGCGCCAGCTTGTGGCCTTTGACGGGATCGTCGACGTCTTTCAATTCCGACTCTTCGATCTCGTCGGCGCCCAGCAGGTAAATCGGGCGCATCAGCGGCGCGATGTCGCTGCTGAAAATCGGTTCCCAGGAACCGGGGCGCAATTCCATGCCTTCCCAGAAACCCCAGCACCAGGCTTCGGCGTCGATCAGGGTTTGTCCTTCATGTTCGTGCTCGACGAACAGGGGCTCGAATTCTTTCGGTGCCACTTCGAAGGTGACGGCGACCTCGTTCATGAAGCGCATGATCAGCTCGAAAATGCGGTCGGCTTCCTTGGCATTTTTCCACACCGGCTCGCTCGTGCCGTCTTCTCCCCAGACTTTCGGCAACCATTCGGTCGGCATGATGGCTTCCGGGCCGATCGCAATCGCCGTGAGGAAACCGTGCAGGGTGTCCATGGTCATGGCGTCGTCGGAGCTGCGGTCAGACAATAAAAATTTGTCGAGTTCGTCGAATTCTTTGTCCGACAGGGGCTGATCGTATTGCATGGTGTGCTTTCTTGTAGTGAAGGCCATAGTTTAACGCGTCTGGTCATGCGCGCGGCGTGATTCTGTCGGGCGTACAATGTGGCATGCATACTGACGACCACGCTGACGAAGCACCGCCCCATCCGTTTTCCACCCTCGGACCCGACTGCGTGCTCGACGCCCTGGACGCTATCGGCCTGCACGGCGACGGCCGCCTGCTGGCGCTGAACAGCTATGAAAACCGGGTCTACCAGGTGGGCAGAGAAGAGGGCGGCCCGGTGGTCGTCAAATTCTACCGGCCCGAGCGCTGGAGCGACGCCGCCATCCTGGAAGAGCATGGCTTTGTCGCCGAACTGGTCGAACGTGAAATTCCCGTGGTGGCGGCCAGCACCATCGCCGGCAGCACCCTGCACACATTCGACGGTTTCAAGTTTGCCGTGTTCCCCTGCCGCGGCGGCCGCGCGCCCGAACTCGACGATGCAGCCGTGCGCGAATGGATCGGCAGGTTCATCGGCCGCATCCACGCCGTCGGCGCCCTAAAGGAATTTACGCAACGGCCGGCCTTGACTCCCGCCACCTTCGGCGCCGCTCCGCGCGCCTGGCTGCTGGAAAACAATTTCATTCCGCCCGAGCTGCTGCCGGCCTGGACCAGCGTGGTGGACCAGGCTTTACAGGGCGTGGCCCATTGCTACCAGCGGGCGGGCGAGCAGCCCCTGATCCGCCTGCATGGCGACTGCCACGTCGGCAACATCATGTGGACCGACGCCGGCCCCCACTTCGTCGATTTCGACGACAGCCGCAGCGGCCCCGCCGTGCAGGATTTGTGGATGCTGCTGTCGGGCGAACGGGCCGAGCGCTCGGCGCAGATGGCCGACATCCTGGCCGGCTACGAAGATTTCGCCGATTTCGATCCCCGCCAACTGCACCTGGTCGAAGCCTTGCGCACCCTGCGCCTGATCCATTACTCGGCCTGGCTGGCGATGCGCTGGCACGATCCGGCCTTCCCGGTGGCTTTTCCCTGGTTTAATACGCAGCGTTACTGGCAAGACCGCATATTGGAGTTGCGCGAGCAGGTGGCCTTGATGGATGAAGGGCCCTTGTGGCAAGGGTAAGTAGGCGAGGCAGAATTATTTCGTGCATCGGCCGAATCGGTAATGGCCGTTCCAATTGAGCGGCACTTGCGGACTGCTTCCGTGCGAAAGCGAAAGGGTCACCACGCCGTCCGAAAACTCGGCCGAGCCTGAGAATCGTTCGGCCGGATACGCTGCGTCAACGACCTCGCCGCCGGACACCAGTCCAGAGATTCTGGGCACCAGCAATTCGACATTCGTTTCGTATGTGGGTTTGAGCATGAACGCGATCAAAGAATGTGTGCCGTTATTCCGAATACCGCGCAGGACAAGCGCGTACCCATCCGGTCGTTCCTGACACTCAGCAACTGGAAAGTTTCCAACTGAAGCGCAGCCGGACAGTAATGCAGCCGCAAAGGTAAACACGCCTAACTTGCGTAAATGACCTTCGATGGTATTCCCGGCCGCGTCCGATGAGTCCAGCTCGGACGCATAGATTTCAGCCTCATAATGTGGATCGCCAATCCCAGGAAAATACGCCAGAACCATCGGTCGGCCATCCGGCCCCGTAAATCCCTGATCCAAAATAACACTGTCCCCGATGCGCGGGATCCGCGCTTGGGGCGAGAGCAATCTGTAGCGATCAACGGGTAGCTGCACGAGGAGCCGGGCCTGGCGTGGAAGCTTCAAAGCTGATTGTGTAATGTTATTTCTCATAGTTTTACTTGACTGTCAGTCCAAGATCACGACTTCGGCTTCCAGCCAAATTGTCGGCTTGGCGTGCAACATCGATACCGGATTGGCATTCAAGCTGAAGGTCAGCGATTTCGGCTTGCCGCTGACGCGAATTTCCGCGCTCGAATCGGCCAGCGGCTGCGGCCCGCATAAATCCGCGCAGAGCGGAACGGCATCGGGAGGGACCGCGCCGACGCTAGCCGTCGCGTAGGTCGCTCCATTTTTGGAAATGGCTTTTGCTCCGAGCACGTAGACGTCCAGGGGCTTTCCCTTCCACCGCATTGCGCAGCCAGAAATCTCCCGGCCATTGGCGTACGCTTTGCGGCCGTCATCGGCGTACACCGGGATCTTGCCGCTTACCTTGCACAGCTCGCTGATTTTGGTGACCGTGCCATTACTTGCTTCGATCAACTTCACCGTCGCCGTCATGTTGGCTTCGCGCAGCACGGCCGGTGGGAGTGGCGGCGGCGGGATGGCATGGACGAGCGCAGCGCTTGATGATAGCAACATGGCGAGCAAGCAAGATTTTTTGTGGTCATCGCTCAATTTTCTTCCTTCGTTCCTTGCATACGCAGCAAGGCAGCATCGAGCGCGTCAAGATCGCCACCGCGGATCAAGGGCAAATGTGCGCTGATCCATGCCGCTGGCCGGTCCCACCAAGCCATTTGGCGCAGGCGCCGCACAGCGTCGTCATCGAAGCGCCGCCTGATCACTTGCGCCGGATTGCCGCCGACGATGGCATAGGGCGGCACGTCCGCCGTTACCACCGAGCGGGCGGCGATGATGGCGCCGTCGCCGATGGTCACGCCCGCCATGATCAGAGCATCGTAGCCGATCCAGACGTCGTTGCCGATGACGGTATCGCCCTTGTACGGCAACTCGCTGGCGGCCGGCTGTGCGCTTTCCCAGCCGTTGCCGAAGATAAAGAAAGGGTAGGTGGAAATCCCGTTCATCTGGTGGTTGGCGCCATTCATGATGAATTTGACGCCGCGCGCCAGCGCGCAGAATTTGCCGATGCGCAGCACGTCGCCGATGAAAGGGAAGTGATACAGGACGTTGGCTTCGAAGTTCTCGACGCCGTCGGGATCGTCGTAATAGCTGTAGTCGCCGATCTCGATATTGGGCTGCTTGATGATGTTTTTCAAGAAGCAGACCTGCGGGAAGCCGGCCATCGGGTAAGGTGTTTCGGGATCGGGGCCTTGCATGGCGTACCTGTGATCGGTCAAATTGATAATGTACGGCATTGTTAATCAAAACGCAAAAGACGCTCCTCAGCTGGTAATGCCGTTCAGTTAGTGGCGTTAGGATGTAAAAGCTGGGGTCAGGCTCGCAGAGCCAGACCCCGATGCTAATGGCGCCGGCAGCAGGGGGGACCGGCCCTGCGGGGCATGGGGTC
>JACXTT010011800.1_pt1 | contig 11652 bp, 8 predicted proteins | sample 9270951 | NCBI WGS metagenome assembly JACXTT01 (sample SAMN15532306, study PRJNA645909) | rock metagenome | isolation source: weathered quartz diorite | place: Puerto Rico | collected 2017-06-21 | reverse complement strand
TGGCTGGTTCAGACTTGCGTCCATTGACCAATATTCCTTACTGCTGCCTCCCGTAGGAGTCGGGCCCGTGTCTCAGTGCCCGTGTGACTGGTCGTGCTCTCACACCAGTTACTGATCGTTGGCTTGGTGGGCCGTTACCCCGCCAACTACCTAATCAGCCGCACAGCCATCTTCAAGCGCCGGAGCTATAATTATAAAATGATGCCACTTCATAATATTACGGGGTATTAATCCAAGTTTCCCTGGGCTATTCCCCACTTAAAGGAAGGTTCTGTACGTGTTCCGCACCCGTTTGCCGGTCGCCGCCCATGTATTGCTACACTGCGCTGCCCCTCGACTTGCATGTATTAAGCCTGCCGCTAGCGTTCATCCTGAGCCAGGATCAAACTCTCCATTGTAAATGAGTTTTGATTCCATGGCGTCAAATTTTTTCTCAAAAATTAACGTTCATGTGATCGGTTAATTATGTCGCTTTAAAACCTTACCGTAAATGATTAGTTTACGTACTGTTATTTCCAAACTTTCAAAGAACTTTCGGCCTTTTTTGCCGCCCTACTTTTCGTTGGGGTTGCAAAGGTAAGAGCCTTTTATATTTCAACCAAATTTTTCTTGATTTATCCGAAGTTTTTTCACCTCGTTTCCGTCAGGAATTGTTTGAAGAAGTATCTGAAGAACTATCCGTTTTTTAAGCGGGGTGCGAAGGTAAGAGCCATTCGCATTTCAACCAAATTTTTCTTACTTTTTCCGAAGTTTTTATACCCCGGTTTTTTCAGAAACTTTTTGAAGAACTACCCGTTTTTTTAACGGAGTGCAAAGATAGGAGGAGTTAATTTACTGACCAACTTTTTCTTTCATTTTTCTTCACTTTTTTCTTTTCCTTTCTTCCTCATTTCCAACCCACTTATACTCACTTAATCAATGAAAATATCCTCTCTTTCCGGCACCTGTTTTTCGAAGAACTAACCCGCTTTTTTCAAATGCGGAGCGCAAAGATAGGATGATGCAACTAACTACCAAATTTATTTAATGATTATTTTACACCCCACCCCGCCCAAACTCCTGGAAGCCACGCCAGTAAAGGCTATCCGCGCATTGTGTTTTTTTGAGTTTTTTTTGCCCCTGCCGCCCTTCCCGAATTCATGAGCCGATTATTGAAATACTTTACCTTTAACGGGTAATCACAAATATTTACCATTATGAGCACCAGAAATCTCAGTTTACTTGTTATTCTCGGAATCATTCTCTTATTGGGCGGATGCGTAGGATGCGGTACCATCAGCTTCCAGAAAAAAGCCGTTCAGCTGGACGAAAGCGTAAAAGGCGCATGGGGCAAAGTACAAAGCCAGTACCAACGCCGGAGCGACCTTATTCCCAACCTCATTAACGTAGTAAAAGGCGCTGCTAATTTTGAACAGGAAACACTCACCAAAGTAATTGAAGCGCGCGCAAAAGCTACTGCCGCCAATATCAATATAGACCCCACCAAGCTGACCCCCGAAAGCGTGGCTGCTTTTAACCAGGCACAGGGACAGCTCACCAGCTCCCTCGGTAAACTGCTGGCCGTGGTGGAAAGCTACCCCGACCTGAAGGCCAACCAGAACTTTCGCGACCTGCAGGCCCAGCTGGAAGGCACCGAAAACCGGATTGCCGTGGCACGAAACGACTTTAACAGCGCCGTACAGGACTATAATTCCTCCATCCGCCAGTTCCCGAACAATTTCTATTCCGGCTGGCTCGGGTTTAAGGAGAAAGGCTATTTTGAAGCCACCCCCGGCGCTGAAAATGCACCCAAGGTTGACCCAAACGCTTTTAAATAATCCGCCGCATGGGTATCATATCTTCCCTTTTCCCGGCCAGGAAATTGCTTCAGCCGGCTGAGGAACAGTTAATTACAGACGCTATCCAGGCGGGCGAAAAGCAAACAAGCGGCGAAATACGCGTATATATAGAAAGCCATTGCCGCTTTGTAGACCCGCTGGACCGGGCCCTGGAAGTGTTCGGCTCCCTTAAAATGTACGAAACCCGGCAGCGCAATGCCGTGCTGGTATACGTGGCCATAAAGGACCGCCAGCTGGCCGTATTTGCCGACCAGGGTATTCATGAAAAAATGGGGCAGCAGTTCTGGAACGATACGGTCCGGACCATGCTGCAGCATTTTAACCGGCAGCAGTATGGCGCCGGCATTGCCGGCCTTGTATCGGAAACCGGGCAGGCCCTGCAAACCCATTTCCCGTACGATAAGGATACCGACACGAATGAACTGCCCGACGATATAGTTTTTGGAAAATAAGCGCACAGCGCTATAAGAGAAAAAGAGATGTAGCAGGAAACAGGCTTCTCTTTTTCTCTTTTAACTCCGTGCGAAAAAATTCTTAACCGCCTCTCTAATTCTTTTTTGATGAAGCGATTACTCTTTTTTGGCCTGCTGCTGCTGGCAAAATTGTCCTGGGCGCAGGATGTTCCTGAACGGCCCAACCCGCCCCGGCTGGTCAATGATTTTGCCCATGTGCTTACGGCCGACCAGGCCGGTGCGCTGGAACAAAAGCTCAAGGACTACGACGACAGCACCTCTTCACAAATAGCGATTGTAACCGTTGAAACCACCGGCAGTTACGAGGTGGAAGAATACGCGTTGAAGATTCTCCGCTCCTGGGGCGTGGGCAGCAAGAAGAATGATAACGGCATCGTAATACTGGTGGCCGTAAACGATCATAAAATGCGGATTGAAGTGGGCTATGGCCTGGAAGGCGCTGTACCCGATATCACTTCAAAAGATATTATCGAGAACGATATGGCCCCCAATTTCCGGGCGGGCAATTATTACCGGGGGCTCGACCAGGCCACGGACAATATTATAAAAGCGGCTGCAGGCGAATACAAAGCCACGGAAAGGCCGGCCGGCCGTAATGGCCGGGGCGGGGGTGGCGGCTCCATTATCGGCTTCGTTTTCCTGTTTATCATTATCCTGGTTATTCTTTCGCGCATCAACCGCGGAGGCGGTGGTGGCAGCGGCGGCGGGGGCTTCCTTACCGGGATGCTACTCGGCTCAATGCTTAACCGCGGCGGAGGCTGGGGTGGTGGAGGCTCCGACTGGGGCGGCGGCGGAGGAGGCGGTGGAGGCGGTGGATTTGGCGGGTTTGGCGGCGGCAGCGGCGGCGGTGGCGGCGCCAGCGGCAGTTGGTAGTACAGGTACAGTTTGCATACCCTATATCAAAAACCTATAAGGTCTTCAACAGCCCTTCAGAATGGCTACTGTAATTGGAAGACCTTATAGGTTTATTTTTTGCAGGTACCAACAAGTGGTTTTGCTGTATATAAATTCGTATAAAATAGGGATGAAACACGGATAAAAGACGGATAAAACCCGGATGAATAGAGAATATTATTTATGCTTCATCTGTTTTTTACTATTCTTTTATCCAGGTTAAATTTCTCTTTATATAGAAAGAAGGGTGAAAGAAGAACGGAGATGGCACAAAAAAGAGGCTATCCCCTGGCGGGATAGCCTCTTTTCTTTTTATACCGAATGTCGTATGTGCCTTATTTGCCTGCGGGCCCGGCTATTTTCAGCTTAATGTAATCAATCTGATCCTGGAAAGCGGGGGTGCTGCCCAGGCCGCCGGTCTTTTTGGTAATAATGCTCTTTAAAATCATGTTGTTGATATAAGGGTCCGTCTGGTTTTTGTAGGCCGCCGGGATAGCTTCCCGGAAGGCTATAATCATGTCTACCCCTTTTTTCACCTTATCGGTATTCTTAACCTTGCCCAGGAAATCGGCAAAGGGCTGTAAAGCCTCAAACTTCGCGTCCGATAAGGGCAGCTGGCCAAAATTGCCGGCCACGATATCAAAGTCATCCTCGGTACCGCCTTCTATCAGCAACTCGCTTACCGTAGCGGCCAGCTTACCTTTCATAGGTTGTTTGGTAAGCGTTCTTGCCTGTGCCAGGGCGCCGCCGGCATCCAGGTGGGCCAGCGCTTCCAGGCCTTCGCCGGCTACACTGTACGATGAATCGCTGAGGGCTTTTATAAACAGGGGTTTGTATTCGTCTTTGCCCAATTCGCCCAGCAGGCCGATGGCGGCGGCGCGCACGGTAGATTTTTTATCGCTTTTGGCTATATCCGCCAGCAGGGGCTCCATGGCGGTTTTTACTGTAGCGTTTTTAAGATCCTTCAGCTTTGTCAGCGTATAGTTGCGCAAGCCGAAATACGGGTCTTTTACCGCCAGTTTCAGCAAATCGAGCGCTTTGGGGTCGTCGGCTTTTTTAATGGCAAAATCGATGGCCTCCCGGCGGTCGAGGTACTTGCCGGCATATTTGTACTGGAAAACATAGTTGTCCAGGGTCTTGTCGTCTTTCTTGGTCCACAGCATCACTTTATCGCCGTCTACATTCACCAGGTCGGGGTGTTTGGTATAGGGGAAGGTAAAGCCCTGCTCGCGTTCTGTTACCCATACAGGGTAGCGTTGCATTTGACCACCGCTGTACACATCAATGGCCAGGGGCAGGCGAAATGTCTTGTCGCCCGGCTGCGTTTGTTTAATGGTCACGGTTACCTTGCCGGCGGCATCGTCGTAATTGTAACTGATGTCTGCCTGCGGGTTACCGTTGCCGTAATACCATTGATTGAAAAACCAGTTGAGATCGCGGCCGCTCACTTCTTCCATGGCCAGGCGCAGGTTTTGCGCTTCGGCCGATTTGAATTTATTGGTGACCAGGTAAAGGTTCAGGGCTTTAAAAAAGGCGCTGTCGCCCACGTAATTGCGCAGCATGTGCAAAATGCGGCCGCCTTTTTCGTAGCTTACTTTATCAAATACATCTTCTTTATCGGCATAGTGAAACCGTACCAGGTCCTTGCTTTCGCTATGGCTTTGGAGATAGCCCTGCATATCGTTGAAATTCTGTGCGTCGCCGGCATCTTTGCCATGCTTATAGTCGTTCCAGAGGGTTTCGCTGTAGTTGGCAAATGATTCGTTGAGGGTAATATTGCTCCAGCTTTCGGTAGTCACCAGGTCGCCAAACCACTGGTGAAACAGCTCATGGGCGATCACCTCTTCCCAGCCATTGCCATCTACCAGTTCCCGCGCATCCTGCTGGGCGCTTTCCTGGTGAAGGGTGGCCGTGGTGTTTTCCATAGCGCCGCTTACATAATCGCGACCTACTACCTGGTCGTACTTGGGCCATACGTAGTCAACACCGGTAATGCGGGAGTAAAAGGCAATCATCTCCGGGGTAAGGCCAAATATTTTGCGGGCTACGGGTGCGTATTCTTTTTCTACATAATAGGCTACGTCCTTGCCTTTGTAGGAATCTTTTATAACGGCGTAATCGCCTACACCCATAAAAAACAGGTAAGGCGCATGGGGCAGGTCCATTTTCCAGTCGTCGGTACGGGTGCCGTCGGCATTTTTATGCTGGCTTACCAGCAGGCCGTTGCTCAGCGTTACATATTTATCGGGCACCGTCATAATAATTTCATCGGTGCAGCGCTGGTTGGGTTTGTCGATGGTGGGGAACCAAACGGAATTGGCTTCTGTTTCGCCCTGTGTCCATATCTGCGCAGGCTTGTCTTTGTCTTCGCCACGGGGGTTGATAAAGTAAAGGCCTTTGGCATCGGTAATGGCGGCGCTTCCTTTTACTTTCAGCTCATTGGGTTTGGAGGTATATTCGATGTTCACGGTATACTCCTCTCCTCCTTTATAAGTATGGCCCAGGTTAATATTGAGCATCATACCATCGTAGGTATATTTTAACGGGGTGCTGCTGCCGCCTTTCACCATAGCCACTTTGCTGATGTCCATTCCCTTGGCATCGAGCAGCAGTGAGTCGGTAGCATAAAAATGGGGTTTTAGCGTTATCCATGCTTTACCATACATCCATGATTTGTCGTAATCAAAACGAACGTCCAGCTTGGTATGGACCAGGTCGTTGATGCGGGTAGCCGTTTCACGGTAAATGGAACGCCAGGCGGTATCGGCCTGGGAGCCGGTGTTCTGGGCTTTCATAGAAAGGGTAAAAACCAGTAAGCAACCAATCAAAAAAGGTTTCCTCATATTATGTGTTTAAGAATCGTAAAGATAAGCGGCGACCTTGTTACAGATTGCAAAAAAATTGGTAAATGGCAATGCCAATGCAGGTTTTCAATTAGATTTGCCCGGCAAACACCGTAATTTTAATGCTCAAATGAAGAATTGGTTGCTTTCCCTTTTAGTGGTTTTGGGTAGTGCGCAGGCGTTTGGCCAGCAGGATTATTTCATTTACCTGCAGGCCGATAACCGCCAGCCGTTTTACCTGCGGCTAAACGACAAGGTGTACAGCTCTACCGAAAGCGGCTACCTCATTCTTTCCCGGCTTTCCGATTCCAGCTATCATTTTATTATCGGCTTCCCGGCCAACCTGTACCCGGAGCAACATTTCACGCTGCCGGTGAACCATAAAGACGCAGGCTACCTGGTAAAAAATTTCGGCGACAAAGGATGGGGCCTGTTCAACCTGCAAACGCTTGCTGTTATTATGAACAGCAATCCCTCCCCGGAAAAAAAAAGCCCTGAACTAAACGTTACAAGAAAAAATGATGCGTTTTCGCTGTTGCTGGCCAACGCGGTAAACGATACTGCCATCCTTTATGCCTCTCCGCGCCCCGTAGCTCCGGCGGTGGCCAGCACAAAAGAGAAACTATCCAAAGACAGTGTAGTACCGGCCCCTGTGCAGGAATCAAAAACGGATACGGCCCTGCTGGCAAAAACAGCCCCGCCTCCTATTGATTCAACAGTTGTAGTCAAAAGCACTACAGCGGTAAAAACCGATACGCTGGCCGCGCCGGCCAATAGCGTAGTAAAAGACAGCATTGCCCGCGATACGACTGCCCTGGTACAGGCAACGGCCCATACCGATAGTATACCCGCTGCATTCAACAATACTCCCGCCCCACCCATCGCAAAAATCAATACGCTCAAAGTAGCGGAGCTGCTGACCGATACCTCTTATATTGCCGTATATACCGATGGAACGACGGAAAAATCCGATACCATCCGCATCAGCATCCCGCTCGATAAACCCGGTATCCAGATGGCGGAAGCGCCGCGGTTGGGCAAAACACCGGTTTACAATATGCCGGATACAGTGGGGCAAAAAGACAGTGTGCAGGTAGCTACACAACAAAAGAACGAAGCAGAACAAAAGCCCGCTCCACCGGTGGTTAAAGACAGTGCTAAAACAACACCCCTTGTTATAGCCCCGGTACCCGAACGGGTAAAACAACCGGCAGAGCAACCCAAAAAAGATTCAGCGATAGTTACCGTTAGCTCCCCTGCCGCCGCAGATACGCTTCATGCGGAAGTTGCCGCAAAACCGATCATACCCAATTCCGACTGTAAGAGCCTGGCCTGGGACAGCGATATCGATAAGCTGCGGATAAAAATGCTGGCAGCAAAAACAGACGATGATAAGATTACCCTCGCTAAGAAACTCTTCAAACAAAAATGCCTTACAGTTAAGCAGATAAAGGCCCTCAACGAACTCTTCATTACCGACGAAGGAAAATACAAATGGTTTGATGCCGCCTATCCTTTTGCTTCCGACTCTTACAACTATGCCCAGCTGGAAGAGCTGTTCAAAGACAGTTATTACCAGGGCCGGTTTAAAGCCCTGATAAGGAGGTAGGAAAGCAACAAGCTGCAAGGAAAGACGCATGTGAAGGCTTGCGGCTTGCAGCTTGAAACTTGCAGCTTATCTTCGCCCCATGCAACGGTATTTCTTAGAAGTCATGTACAAAGGCACGCATTACAGCGGTTTCCAGGTACAGGAAAATGCGCCTACGGTGCAGGCGGCGGTGGAAAAAGCTTTCCTGGTGCTGCAAAAACAACCCGTTGTGCTAACCGGTTCTTCGCGCACCGACAGTGGTGTGCATGCCCGCCAGAATTTTTTTCATTTTGATTTTGAGCCGGCGCTCCACCCGCAGTTTTTGTATAAAATAAACGCCATCCTGCCCAAAGACATCGTTATAAAAAACCTGTATTGCGTACCGCCTGAGGCACATTGCCGCTTTGACGCACTTGGCCGCAGCTACCGGTATTATATCTACCAGCACAAAAACCCGTTTCTCGAAGACCGGGCGTATTATTTTCCGTTTACCATCGACCTGGAAAAAATGCGGGAAGCCGCCGCCGTTATAAAAGAGTACCACGATTTTACATCATTCAGCAAACGCAATACGCAGGTAAAAACATTTATCTGCACGCTGCTGGAAAGCGAATGGCAGGCGGAAAACGGGACGCTGGTTTATTCCATCAAAGCGAACCGCTTTTTGCGCGGAATGGTACGCGGCATTACCGGTACGATGTTACAGGTAGGAAGGGGCAAACTTTCTATAGACGATTTCAGAAAAGTGATTGAAGCAAAGGATTGTGGCAAGGCAGACTTTGCGGTGCCGGGGTATGGGTTGTTTTTGGAGGAAGTGAGCTATCCGCCCGGACTGCTGAAATGAGGTCTGAGGTCTGAGCTCCGACTTCAGACCTCAGACTTCTTACTTCCTCTAATCCTTTATCGCCGCAATGCCCGGTAATACTTTTCCTTCAAAATACTCCAGCAATGCGCCGCCGCCGGTAGATACATAACTTACTTTATCGGTAAAGCCAAACTGGTTCACTGCTGCTACGGAGTCGCCGCCGCCTACGAGGGAGAAAGCACCAGTTTCCGTGGCTGCCGCTACTGCAGTAGCAATGGTTTTGGTACCGTGTTGGAATTTAGCCATTTCAAACACACCCATGGGACCATTCCAGAGAATGGTTTTGGAACGCTTGATCACATTGCCAAATTCTTCGCAGGCATAGGAACCGATGTCCAGTCCCATCCAGCCCTCGGGGATATTATTGGTGGGCGCGGTGCTGGTATCGGCATCTGCTGCAAAGCGATCGGCAATCACTGAATCGGAAGGCAGGTGAATACATACGCCTTTTGCTTCTGCCTTTTTCAGCAGTTCATTGGCAGTAGTAAGCCGGTCATCTTCGCAAAGCGATTTGCCAATAACACCGCCCATTGCTTTGATAAACGTATAGGCCATACCGCCGCCGATGATAATATCGGTAGCTCTTTCCAGCAGGTTTTCTATAATAAGTATCTTATCGCTTACCTTGGCCCCGCCGATAATAGCGGTAAACGGTTTGTCCGATTTGTGCAATACTTTTTCGGCGCTGGCTACTTCTGCTTCCATGAGCAAGCCAAACATTCTTTTATCAGCGGGGAAGAATTGTGCAATCACGGCAGTAGAAGCATGTGCCCGGTGCGCGGTACCAAATGCATCGTTTACGTATACATCGCCCAGTTTGGCCAGCTTCCCGGCAAAGGCTTCATCGCCTTTTTCTTCTTCTTTATAAAAACGGAGGTTTTCCAGCAGGAGCACTTCACCGGCTTTTAATGCCGCCGACTCCTGGGAGGCCTGCTCCCCGATGCAATCATCGGCAAAATGCACGGTAGCGCCGCCCAGCAAGCCGCTTAAATGCTGTACCAGGGGCTTCAACGAATATTTATTTTCAGGCCCGCCTTTGGGACGGCCCAGGTGGCTCATGAGTATAACGCTGCCGCCATCTTTTACAATCTTTTGAATGGTATCTACGGCAGCCCGCATGCGGGTATCGTCGGTTATTTCCAGCTTATCGTTCAACGGCACATTAAAATCAACGCGTACCAGCGCCTTGTGCCCTTTAAAATTAAAATCACTGAACTTGCTCATACTGCTTGCTTTTTTGGCAAATTATAAACAAAAAACTCCGATTTTCATCGGAGTTTTTCGGGTTGGTTATTTGGAAATCAGTTTGGCGAAGTAGTGCACGGTGCGCACCAGCTGGCTTACATAGCTCATTTCATTGTCGTACCAGCTTACGGTTCTTACCAGTTGTACATCTCCTACTGTTTGTACACGGGTTTGGGTAGCATCAAACAAAGAGCCATAGGTAATACCTACCACATCGCTGCTCACAATTTCGTCGGTAGTATAGCCAAAGCTTTCGTCGGAAGCGGCTTTCATGGCGGCATTTACTTCATCTACTGTTACTTTTTTACCCAGTACAGCGGTGAGCTCGGTTAAAGAGCCGGTCAGTACGGGTACGCGTTGTGCACTGCCGTCCAGTTTGCCTTTCAGGCTGGGTAATACCAGGCCGATGGCTTTGGCGGCGCCGGTACTGTTGGGAACGATATTCTGTGCGGCTGCCCTTGCACGGCGAAGATCGCCTTTGGGGTGGGGGGCATCCTGTGTATTCTGGTCGTTGGTATAGGCGTGGATGGTGGTCATCAGCCCGTTTACGATACCGTATTTATCTTCCAGCACTTTGGCCATGGGCGCCAGGCAGTTGGTGGTGCAGGAAGCGCAGCTGATAATGGTTTCGCTGCCATCGAGTATGCTATGGTTTACGTTGAAAACGATGGTTTTCAGGTCGCCGGTAGCGGGAGCGGAAATCACCACGCGTTTGGCGCCGGCAGCTAAGTGACTGGCTGCCTTGTCTTTATCGGTAAAGAAACCGGTACATTCCAGCACTACGTCTACACCATGCTCTTTCCACGGAATTTCTGCCGGGTTTTTCTGTGCGTAAATCTTTACTTCGTTCCCGTTTACTATAATTGAGTTTTCGGTAGCTTTTACATCTGCTTCAAAACGTCCCTGTGCGCTGTCATACTTCAGCAGGTGGGCCAGCACTTTGGGGCTGGTTAAATCATTAATAGCCACTACATCAATACCTTCCATTTTAGAAACCTGGCGATATACCAACCGCCCTATACGGCCAAATCCATTGATAGCAACTTTAACTGAACTCATTTTTGATTCATTTATTGGTTAAAAACGAGTGTCGAAGGTACACATTTGAAGGAAAACCCAGCTTATGATTTTGTTAGGTTTCCATCATTGGAATAAAAGAGTAAAAAAGTTTTGGCAGAATTTCCTCTGACAACTATCTTTGCCGTCCCTTAAAACGGCCCGTTCGTCTAAGGGTTAGGACACCACCCTTTCACGGTGGTGATACGAGTTCGAATCTCGTACGGGCTACGAAATAAAAAGTCCTGAAGATGAATGTCTTCGGGATTTTATATTTTTACTATCTTGTCATCCTCCACTCTCAGTCGGTCTGCTTTATCCCATCGAAATCTCAAAGGTCAAAATGAGCTCATTAAAAAACCGGCAGAAAAAATGAGCAGCGTATCAAAAAATATAAAAGAGCATTGTCTAATCGCATATAAAAATCTTGACTTAAAAAATTTACCTGGAGAGGCGTGGAAGGAGGTAACAGATTATGAGGAGTTCTATCAGGTATCCAATTATGGAAGAGTTAAGTCCTTACCCCGCTATCATGAAACGTTTATTTACAAACAACAACGAACGATTTCTTATTGGACAAAAGAAAGAATTAAAAGATGCCATGTTAAGAAATCATGGAACACAGTCGTTAACAAGCCTTATTTTGAATGTGCCGTAACACTCAACCGGGACAGAACGGAAAAAAGGGTACCGGTTCGCCGACTGGTATACCATGCTTTTGTAAAACCCATTCATCTTGAAAAAGATCAGCTCCTGATTATGAATAAAGATGGGAATGGCTTGAATAATCATTACCAAAATCTTATTGCCGGCTTAAGAACTGATGTATTGAAGCGTTCCTACGACCGTA
>JACXTT010011799.1_pt1 | contig 11652 bp, 9 predicted proteins | sample 9270951 | NCBI WGS metagenome assembly JACXTT01 (sample SAMN15532306, study PRJNA645909) | rock metagenome | isolation source: weathered quartz diorite | place: Puerto Rico | collected 2017-06-21 | reverse complement strand
GTTAGTCTAAGGTTGTGTTGAGCCCGCCCTGGCGGACGGACTGGAACAATCCCAGCGGTCGGACGTCTCTAAAGCAAACCCGCGTCCAAAGGGAACTCTTCGACTATAGCAACCGCTTCGGAACAGTGTCAAACGGCAAAAACCACCCCGGCTCCTGTCGTCTTACCTACCGCCAAGAAGCGCCGTCACCTGAGGCCACAAGCCGGCAGCTAGAAGCCATTCAGCACATCTGCTAATCTGCCGTCCCATATGGATTACCTTTGGACCCCATGGCGCTACGCCTACGTGGCCAGCATCAGTAAGACCTCTGGCTGCATCTTTTGCGATCTGGTGCAGAGCGGAGATGATGGGAAAGCCCGCATTGTATATCGCGGCGAGCATTGCTTCGTCGTTATTAACACCTACCCATACACCGCGGGACACGTCATGATCGTGCCTTACGCCCATCTCGACGAGCTGCAGAAGCTACCCAGCGAAGGGGCCCGTGAACTGATGGAGTTGGCACAGCGGATGGAGCGGGTCCTGCGTCAGCTTTATGTCCCTGACGGCATTAATCTCGGGATGAACATTGGCAAAGCTGCCGGAGCGGGCGTTGCGGGACACATTCACATGCATGCCCTGCCCCGCTGGCTGGCAGATGCGAATTTCATGTCAGTGGTGGGAGAAACCAGGATCCTGCCGGAGAGTCTCGAAACAACCTACGAACGGATTCAGGCTGCGATGAAGCAATAGATGCGTGTGTCGCGCGGGCGTCCTCGGCCGCCAAGAGCGGTCAGTCGATTGTGAGACATGGTCGAGGACGAACGTATCGAGCCAAGCGTGGCAAGCTCGACCGCATGGCAAAGGGCAAGAGCCGAGGCGAGGCCGCCCTGCACCATCGGCATCACCCTGCCCGGCGCAGCGCCGCCCGCGCCAGCAGGCGGGTTGAATCGAGCGTGGGCAGCGGAGAATTCGAGTCGTTCATGATCAGCGGGATCTCCGTACAACCGAGTACGATCGCGTCGCAGCCCTCATTTTTTTTCATTCGTGTGATGACGCTCTGAAAATATGCAATGGCCTCGGGCTTGAAGACGCCATACACCAGCTCATCCATGATGATGCGATTGATTTCTTCTCGCTCGACGGGATTTGGCCGTATGCACTCCAGTCCACGCGCCGCCAGCTTTTCCGGATAGACCTCGCTCTCGACAAGATACCGGGTGCCGGTCAGGCCAATTCGTCGGAAGCCGCGCTCGACAGCCTGGGAGGCGGCTACTTCAGAGATGTGCAGCCAGGGTAGCGGTGATCGTGAACTAATGGAAGGAAGCGCCTGATGGACGGTGTTGTCGGGGCAGATCAGGAAATCAGCGCCGCTCTTCGCAAGCTTGTCGGCCGAGGAGAGCATCAGGTCGCCCACTCCTTGCCAGTCGCCGCGGTAGATGCATTTCATGTACGCGGCCAGCGGATGGGTGTGCATCGATACTTCCGGGTGATTGTGCGGGCCAAGAAGCTGCGCCCCTTCCACGCAGATCGTCCGGTAACAAAGAGCCGCTCCTTCGGCGGAGCACGCAACGATACCGATGTGCAGAGGCATATTCTCTATTTCACAGAGACCGAATCCCTTGGTTTTCCTGGCCAAACCGGTATGGCAAAGCCGGTCGGAACGAGCCTAGCCGAGCAAGTCCTGCATCTCTTTCTCTCCGATGACGGCTATTCCGAGTTCTTTTGCCTTGTCCAACTTCGATCCCGCATCCTCGCCGGCCACCACAAAATCCGTCTTCTTGCTGACCGAACCTGAAACCCTTCCGCCGGCATCTTCGATGCGTTTCTTCGCCTCGTCACGGGTAAGACCAGCCAGGGTGCCGGTCAGCACAAACGTCTTGCCAGCCAATTTGGTGCCGCGTTGCTTTCTGATTCCGGTCAACCGCAATCCCAGTTCCTGCAACTGCTTCACCAGCGCCCGGTTCTTTGGCTCCTGAAAAAATTCCACGATGCTCTGGGCGATGCGCGGCCCAACTTCGTTTACCTCCTGTAGTTCTTCCTCGCCGGCGCTCATCAGGGCATCCATCGACCCAAAATGTTCAGCCAGAAATTGGGCTGTGCGCTCCCCGACGAATCGAACACCCAAGCCATAAATGACCCGCTCGAGCGGGAGCTTCTTCGAGTCTTGGATCTCATCCAGCACGTTCTGGGCTGATTTGTCGCCCATGCGCTCGAGTTTCAGGAAATCGTCCTTTGTCAGACGATAGATGTCGGCAACGTTCTTTACCAGGCCGCGATCGGTGAGCTGAGTAACCAGGGCGTCACCCAGGCCGTCAATATTCATCACACCCCTGGAGGCAAAGTGCAGGATGGTCTCGCGCAGCTTGGCCGGACAATTGACGTTAACGCAACGGTGATCCGCCTCGCCTTCGGTACGCGCCACGTGCCCTCCGCAGACCGGGCATTTTTCCGGCATGTGAAAGAGTTTGTGACCACGAGGATGATCCTTGTCCTCGATCACGCGCGTGACCTTGGGGATCACGTCGCCGCCGCGCTCGACCTCCACCCAGTCGCCAATCTTTACGCCAAGGCGCTCGATTTCGTCCATGTTGTGGAGCGTTGCGCGGCTGACCGTCGTGCCCCCAATGGACACCGGCCTCAGGGCAGCGACTGGCGTGAGTTTCCCCGTACGACCCACCTGCACCAGAATGTCATCGACCTGCGTAGTTCCCGAGCGCGCGGCGTACTTGTAGGCGATGGCCCAGCGTGGAGCTTTGCCGGTGTAGCCTAGCTCCTGTTGCACCCCGGTGCGATCAACCTTGATCACAATGCCGTCGATTTCGTAAGGCAGGGTTTCGCGTTTGGACTCCTCCTGCTCGATGAAAGTCCAGATCTGCTGAAAGCTTTTGACCCGCTTGCGGGATCGATTGACTTTGAAGCCGGCCTCGTCCAGTGCGTCCAGCGTTTCCCAGTGCCGGTCGAAGTATGTCCGCCCGTCTTTCAGCAGCAGGTAGGCAAAATAATCCAGGCGCCGCTGCGCAGTGATGCCGGGCTCGAGTTGACGCACCGTGCCAGCGGTCGCATTGCGGGGATTGGCGAAAATCGAAAGACCTTTTTCTTCGCGCTCCTGGTTCATTCGCTTGAAAGCGGCGAGGGGCATGAGCATCTCGCCGCGGACTTCGAAATCCGTGGGGATTCCCGCCTTCTTCAACTTTTCCCGGGGAATGGACAGCGGAATGGAGCGCACCGTACGTACGTTTAGCGTCACGTCTTCGCCGGTGGTTCCGTCGCCGCGCGTAATCCCCCGAGCCAGTTTGCCGTCTTCATAGCGCAATGCAAGGGACATGCCATCGAGTTTCAGTTCGCACACGTAGTCGATATCGTCACGCCCGCTGAGTTCGTGCACTCGCCGTTCCCAGTTGCGCAACTCCTCTTCGCTGTAGGTATTGTCCAGCGATAGCATGGGCGAGGAGTGTTGTGCCTTGAGAAAGCCTTCCCGTGGCTTGCCGCCAACCCGCTGGGTCGGAGAGTCGGGCGTGATCAGCTCAGGGTGTTCGCCCTCACGAGCCTTCAACTCACTCATGAGCTGATCGAATTCGAAGTCCGAAATCTCGGGAGCGTCGAGAACGTAGTAGCGGTACTCGTGGTGACGGATCTGGTCCCGCAGCGCTTCGACCTTCCTTTCCGAGTCCTTGGTCGCAGTAGCCATGATGAAGGATTATATTCGGAGAGAGGAAGGCCGATTCTGCGAGGAGTCGATTGTGTAGAGTGAGCACCCCGCCCTCTGCCTTTGACGTAGGGTTCTAGAGAAATCGAGGTCTGCCGGCGAGCGCACAGGCGCCACCAGAAAATCGCGCCACACAAAATAGAGATGCACATTCTTGAAACTGAGCGGTTGCTGCTTCGTGAGTTCGTCCCCGAGGACGTGGACGCACTGGCGCTCGTGCTGTCAGATCCAGACGCCATGCGCTACTATCCTGCCGTGCTGAATCGGGCTGGAGTTGCGGCGTGGATCGAACGCAACCGACGACGTTATGCCGATGCCGGACACGGGCTGTGGGCCATGGTCTTGAAATCCAGTGGCGAAGTTATCGGAGATTGCGGCTTGACGCGGCAGTGCGTCGACGGGACCGAAGAGGTTGAAATCGGATATCACGTGCGGCGCGACTTGTGGGGCCATGGGTACGCTCCGGAAGCGGCATGTGCCTCCCAAGGTTACGGCTTTCGCCAGCTTGGTGCTGCCCGGCTTATCTCGCTGATCCGGCCGGAGAACCTCGCGTCAAGACGAGTGGCAGAGAAGACCGGACTGAGTTTGTGGAAACAAGTGATATGGCGGGACTTGCCGCACTGCGTGTACGCGATCCGCAAGACGTGAGGTCGGATGCGGCGCTGCGGAGCTCGGACGCGCCGGGCAGGTGATGAGCATCTGCCCGGAGCGGTTGCTGCTGAACAGTTGCTCTCAAACCAGGTCGGCTACTTTCAATGACAGCGGTCCCCCCTTCCACGATGCCTGGAACCGCTTTCGCACCAATCCCGCCTCGTAGTCACGCTGTTGAGCCTTTAATGCCTGCTCCAGCCCGAACAGTGAACGCGGGTTGCGGGGGTGGTGATCGAGATCTTCGCGGAACACCGCCTCCGCGCCGGTAGCATCGCCGTTCATCAAAAGCGCCGCCCCCAACGACTCGCGCACCGGGAAGAACCAGTCTTCCGGTTCGTCGTATTTGAGCGAATCCTGAATCTTGACCGCACTTTGCAACTGGGCGATGGCTGATGCGCTATCTTTCTTCTCCAGGGCGATTTTCGCTCCCAGCACATCTCGGGCAATCGCCAGAACATCCTTGGCTTTGTTGTTCACTGGCATGGCGAAAACAACGTCTTCCGGCGTGTTTTTTTCTGCTTCGGACACCGACACATATTCGGTCTCGGCCTCAGTGACCTTTCCTTTGCTTGCCAGTGCCATGCCCCGGGCAAAATGCCAAAACACAGTCGCGGTCTTCATGTCGGCGCTGGGTTGTCGCATGCTCAGGATATCGTCCCACTTGTGGAAGCGTACGCTCACCGCCATCGGAATGGTCATGAACCCTTCCAGCGGCGGCATGTCCTTAACGAACGGACCAACGTGGGCGGCCAGCCGATCAGCACCCCGCTTGGCTTCGGCATAGTCTCCGTTCATGGCCGAGCACATCGCGATGAAGTGCAGATTGTGGCTGTAGTACATCATGGGATAGATGCCTTGCGCCCCGCTTGCCTTGATGTAGGTCTGATCGGCCAGTGCGGCCGCCTGATTTGTTTTCACGGCAGACGCATAATCTCCGGTGCGGATGTAGACGTGGGCCGGCATGTGCACCAGGTGCCCCGCAGCCGGAGCCATGGCAGCCAACTTGTTCGCACCGGCCAGCGCACGCTCAGGCGAGGCCGAGGCCTCCACCGTATGAATGTAGTAGTGGATCGCGCCCATGTGGTTGGGATCGCGCTTGAGTACAGACTCAAGCGTCGCCACAATTTCCTCGGTACCGTCCTCCGGGGTTCCGTCCTTGTGCCACAAACCCCAGGGATGCAGGTTCATGCCGGACTCGGCGAACAGGGTTGCCGCGTCCAGATCATCGGGGAATTTCTTGGCCACTTCGCGCATAGCATCGTGATACGCCTCCGCCGCTTGCCGGCGATCCGCTTTGGGATCGGCGGGGAAACGCAGCGCCATGGCCTGAATATAGGCTTGCTCAACCGGCAGAGCGTTGGCCGACAGGTCGACGGCCTTCTGGATCGCGTTGTGGGCTTGGACAAAGCGCTCGTCGCTGGCAGGGTCGTTGTAGTTCGGTCCTACCGCCTCAGCGACGCCCCAGAACGCCATGGCGAGTCGCGGGTCGAGATCGGCAGCACGCTGGAAAGAACGTGCCGCCTCGTCGTGGTTGAAGGCATAGATTAGGCGCAATCCCTGATCGAAGAACTGCTGCGCTTGTGGGCTCTTGGTAGACACGGGATGATGTAGGTCTCCCAGCCCTGTCATCAGGGTTGCCGCCTTGGATTGCGAGTGGGACGAGTGCTCCTGCGCTGAAACCACTCCGCACAGGAAGAGAACGAAGAGAACGGAGATCAACAATTTCATGAGGATATTACCTCCTCGGATGGAATCGACTCTGAGAGAGATGACGGCCTGCCCCTGGGAAGGAACAGCTTAGTAAAAATGCCGTTAATACGCAACGCGCGTGCCGGAAGGCGTTGCAGATTCCGGTACAATTCCCATGATTTTGTTTCCCATTTTTGCTTTTCATTTTGCCGTTCGACTGCTCAATCATTGTCCGATCGTTTCATGCGCAAGGCTGTTCTTCTCTTCAACCCGCTCTCCGGTCGGCGCCATGTGCGCCGGTTAGCCGACGTGAAAGCGGTGTTGGCGGTCCTCCGCCAAGCTGGAGTCGATGCCACTGTCGAGCCCACGCGGGGTCAGGCCGACGCGACCGGGCAGGTCCGCCAGGCCGTCGCCGATGGTTGCGACACGATTTTTGCCTGCGGGGGGGATGGCACCGTACACGATGTCCTGCAAGGCATGGTGGGCAGCGATGCAGCCTTAGGCGTGATTCCTCTCGGTACGGCCAACGCTTTGGCTCACGATCTCCGCCTGCCGCTCTCGGCAGCTGCAGCAGCCCGCGCTAGTCTGGCCGCCAGGACTCGACGTACGGCTGTAGGACGTGTGGATTATTTGGGCTTAGACGGGAATCGCGGCTCCCGGTTCTTCATGGTCGCCGCCGGAATCGGCGCGGACGCTCACCTTTTCTACAAATTGAACCCGATGGTGAAAGGCCGCTTGGGCATGGCCGCCTACTACGCCATGGCGACGCGCCTTTGGCTGATGCATCCCATGGAGAAATTTGCGGTTGAGAGCGAGGGACTTGAAACGGAAGTCTCACAGCTTCTGGCAGTCCGCATCCGCAACTTCGGAGGAGTGCTGAGGGAACTCGCGCCAGGGGCGTCACTGGAGCGTGACGACTTGCGCTTGGTCCTGTTTCGTACACGCAGCCGTTTGGCGTATCTGCGTTACATTGTCCGAGGGTTGGCCGGGGCGCGCTGGCGGGTAGGCGGCATCGATCTGGTTCACGGCGTGAAAATGCGCTGCCGCCCGGGCGCCGATGCTGGTTCAGGGTCGCGCATCTTCGTCGAAGCCGACGGGGAACTGCTGGGGACGCTGCCGGTAGAAATCAGCATTGTGCCCGACGCCGTGACCCTATTGGTGCCCTAGGGCAGTGGCGATCCGACTGGCGATACAATGACGTTTGGAACCTATCACTCATTTCCTGACCGGGGCCTGTCTGGCACGAGCCGGGTTCAATCGCAAAACCGCGCTGGCGACGGCGACGATGACCTTGGCCGCCGAAGCACCCGATATCGACATCATCGCAAATTTCAAAGATCCCGTCTTCGGCTTCGCCCACCATCGTGGTTTCACTCATTCCTTCCTCGGTCTGGTTCTGGTGCAGGCGGTTGTGGTCGGACTCGTGTACGTCATCTGGCGCATGCGGGGCCGCAAAGTGAAGGATCCCAGCCTGCCTCTGCGCTGGGGTTTGCTGTTCGGGTTCGCTTATATTGCGGGCCTAACCCATATCCTGCTCGACTTCACGAACAACTATGGAGTGCGTCCGTTCTGGCCTCTCTGGGAAAAATGGTATTCCTGGGATATCGTTTTCATCGTCGAGCCGGTGATTCTCATCCTACTGGTCGCGGGTCTGATCCTCCCCGCGCTCTTCTTGCTGATCAACGACGAGATCGGAGTGCGCCGCAAAGGCTCACAAGGGAGCTTGGCGGCACGCGCGGCACTGCTCGCGGTGCTTGCCCTGTGGGGTGTGCGGGACTACCAACACCGCCGCGCGCTCAATGCCCTGGAAGCCCGTGTCTACGACGGCGCTGATCCTATTCGCGTCTCCGCCTATCCGTACTGGCTGAATCCGTTTCGCTGGTACGGAGTAGCGGAGACTCAGGACTTCTTTGCGACCATGCGGGTGGATTCTTTCACTCCCGACGCCGACCCGGAAGGCCAGATGCGCATCCACCACAAGCCGGAAGAGACTCCGGTCACCCTGGCTGCGAAACGGAGCTATCTGGGCCAGGTCTATCTGGACTGGGCGCAGTATCCTGTCACTGAAACCGAGCAGGTGGAGAACTCCCAAATCGCCTACCTCGTGCGATTCCGGGATCTCCGCTATGACTATCCCGATCAGATGCGCCGCGGCGTCCTGGGTGCAAGCGTAAGGCTTGACCGCGACCTGAATGTGATAAGAGAGAGCTTCGGATCGCGAAGCCGGTGATGCCAAGCTTGTATGCGGTGGGGCAACCGTGCCGATGTCCTCCCGATGATCTTTGCCGACCCCTTGCTGACTCGGAACGCGGGCGACGGCGCCCGGGGCACAGACTCCGCCGGCTAGGCTTGACGCCGAGGTCCGGGCGCGCCACAATCAATGTTGCTGATTGCTGAGGTGATCATGCTGGCCTACTTGTTCCTGATCCTTGCCGTCGCCGTTCGCTTTATGCCCCATCCTTGGACGTTCACCCCGGTGGCAGCGGCCCTACTCTACTTCGGAGCTCGCGGCTCGCGCCGGCTCCTTTGGGTGCCACTGGTCGCAATGGCTGCTTCGGACATCGTGCTCACCAAGCTGGTCTATGCCTACCCGTTTGTCTGGGACCATTTCGTTACCTGGGCGTGGTACGCAGCCGTGCTGTGGCTGGGCACGAAATTACGGGCGAATGCGAAACCCCTGCCGGTCATTGGCGCGGCCCTGGCCAGTTCCGTTTCGTTTTTTCTGATCAGCAATTTTGCCGTGTGGGCGGCCTACGACATGTATCCCAAGAACTTCGGGGGTCTGATGACCTCTTATACCCTGGCTTTGCCTTTCTTCCGCAACGCGATTGAAGGCGATCTGGTTTTTACCGTTGCCATGTTTGCCACGCCCGTGGTGCTGAGCGCGCTGTCGGAGACCCTCGGTAAGAGCGGCCACGCCGCCGCCTAGTGGTGGAGCGGCTTTCCGCACTTGTCACGGCTTTCTTACGAGTCGCACCACCAGCCAGACGGTCAACCCCGCCGCCCCTGCCCCCAGCACCCATGGCCAATGCTCGCGGAAGACGGATCCAAAGACGCGCACAAACTGTGGACCGAACCGCAAGGTCAGTAGGGAAAGCAGGAGAAACCGAACAAAGCGCCCGGCAAAAATGGCCAGCAGAAAGTGTGTGAACCGCATCTCTGAAACTGCCGCCGCCAGGGCAAACAGCTTGAAGGGCGTAGGCGGAGGCAGCATCGCGGGAAACATCAGACTCCAAAACGGATGCCTTTCGAAAGCCTGGTGAAATCTCTCAAAGCGTTCCGGGGAAATGCGTTTGCGCAGCAGTTCCTCTCCACCCACGTATCCGATCCCGTAAATCACCATGCTGCCAAGCGCCGATCCCGTCGACGCCATCAGCACGTACCACAGAAACCGCGCGCGGTCCTGATACACGTAAGTGGCGACAACCGGGTCCATCGGCAGGCCAAGTGCGGCCCCATCGAGCGCGGCGATCACGAAAACGCCCCACGCTCCTAGCGGTTTGAGCAGCGCCCACAGGAACGCGGTGTAGCGCAGGAAGATGTGCTTGATTGTGTTCAAGGCGTAAGACTAGCAGTGTACGCGAAGCCGGATTCTCACGGTGGAGACGCAGTCCACTCGCTCAATCCCCTCCGAAGAATTCCTCCACCTGCCGCATGTCCGTGGTTCTTCGATAAGCCGGTAGGCTCTCGACAAACACTTTTCCGTACGCTTTTTTCAAAATGCGGTTGTCCAGCAGCACCAGCAAACCGCGGTCGTGCAACGACCGGATCAGGCGTCCGAAGCCCTGCTTCAGCGTGATGACCGCCGCTGGCACCTGGTACTGAAAAAACGCGTTGCCGCCATCGGCATCGATGGACTTCACGCGCGCCGCCACTACCGGATCACTGGGGACGGCAAACGGCAGGCGGTCGATAATCACGCAACTCAATTGCTCGCCTTGGACATCGACGCCCTGCCAGAACGACGAGGTCGCAAACAACACGGCGTGGGGGGTCAGACGGAATTCCTCGAGCAGGGCGGTCTTGGGAGCGTCGCCCTGCAACAGCATGGGGAACTCAAGCTCGCCCAGCAGGCGTTGGTAGACGTCGTTCATCTGCGCGTAGCTGGTGAACAGGACAAAAGCACGTCCCCGACTCGCCTCCAGCAGCCGTCGGATGCGGTCCGCGGCCTTGGCGGCGAATTGCGGAGTTCGTGGATCGGGAAGATCAGGCGGCACGTAAAACAGCGCCTGGTTCTCATAATCGAAGTGCGAACGCAGTACGGTCTCTCGGGCGTGTTCCAGCCCCAACCGCCGGCGCATGTACTCGAAGCTTCCGCCGACCGCCAGCGTGGCGGAGGTGAGAACCGCGCATTCGAGTTTATCGAAAAGGCAGGTTCTCAGAATCGGCGCCACATCGATGGGAGTGGCCTGCAGAAAAACTCTTGGATTGTCGCGGCCACCGCGGCGGCGTTCGATCCAGAACACGGTGTTGTGATCCTGCGATTCCATCAGGAAGGCCATCTGTACCTGCAGCTCCTGCGTGCGCCGAGCGAAGCTGAAGACTTCCTCCGGCTTCGACGGCAGGTTCTCCAGCTCCGATCCCAGCCGGGTGAGGGAGTGTTGTAGCCCCAGAAATTCGTCCCCGTTTTCTTCCAAGAACTCACGACGGCTTTCGAAGGCAAAGCGACCATCCCCCTGCGGCAAGAGGGCAAAAAAGAACGGTGCCCGTTCGCGCACGCTCTTCACGGCGCCCGACATTGATGCCGACATCAGATGATTGCGCTGCAGGGAAATTTCCACATCGCGGCATAGCTCTTCGAACCGCGCGTTGCTGACCGACACTCCAAAGTAGCTTCCCGCCACGTCTTCCAGTTCGTGGGCTTCGTCGAAGATCACGGCGCCTGCCTCCGGCAGAATCCCTGCCTCAGGCGCATATTCAGCCTGCTGCTTGATGGAGAGGTCGGCAAAAAATAGATGGTGATTGACGATAATGATGTCGCTCTCCATCGCCCGGCGATGCATTTCGGTGATGAAACAGCGATCCCAGGCGTTGCATTTCTGTCCCAGGCAGGTATCAGAGCGGGCGTCGAGCCTGTGCCAGAGTGCGCTGGCCTCGGGCAGAGACGCCAACTCGGCCTTGTCTCCACTGTCTGTAACTTTCTCCCAAGCGGCGATGGCTCGGTAGTGTTCGATTTCCTCCAGACCGCTGAGCACAGGCTGATCGGTGAGGTCATAGAGCTTCTTGCGACACAGATAGTTGTTCCGCCCCTTCATGTAGCAGACTTTAAGCTTGTTCTCGCCGCCGGGAAAAAGCGCCCGCTCGAGAAAAGGGATATCTTTATGAAAGAGCTGCTCCTGCAAATTCTTGGTTCCGGTCGAGATGATGACTCTCTTGCCGGAGCGAATGACGGGAACCAGGTAAGCCAGTGTCTTGCCCGTGCCGGTACCGGCTTCCACGATCAAGTGGCGCTTTTCTTCGAGCGCTTGTTCTACCGCCTGTGCCATCTGCAGCTGCCCGCGGCGAAATTCGTACGCCGGATGCGCGCGCGAAAGCACCCCGCCGGGGGCAAAGAACTGGTGGAGAGAAGAATCGCGTTTTTTGGTATCGGCAACGGGCTGGGAGGAGGAAGGCACGGCCTCACT
>JACXTT010011798.1_pt1 | contig 11653 bp, 3 predicted proteins | sample 9270951 | NCBI WGS metagenome assembly JACXTT01 (sample SAMN15532306, study PRJNA645909) | rock metagenome | isolation source: weathered quartz diorite | place: Puerto Rico | collected 2017-06-21 | reverse complement strand
AGGATGGTGCTTGCCCAGCCGCGGCCCGCGCCGAGCACGTCGCCGTAGGCGAAGCCGCCGCCCGCGACGATGCCCTTGAACCCGGCGAGCGTCTGGCGGCCGGCGAGGAGATCGGTCATGTGCACGTCTACCGCGTCGAAGCCGGCGCGGTCGAACGCCGCTGCCATCTCGACGTGGCCGTTCACGCCCTGCTCGCGCAGGATCGCGATGCGCGGGCGCGCGCCGGCGGAAATGCGCACGGACCTGACCTCGAACGTGACCTCCACCGACAGGCCGCTGTCGTTCGGGTCGATGATGCGGTCGTACTCCTCGCGCGCCGACTCGGGATGGTCGCGCAGCGCCTGCATGCGGTAGGTGAGCTCGCCCCAGATGCGCTGGATGTGGTCGCGCTTGTTGGCATAGACCGGCTTGTGGTTGCGCGTGAAGCGAATCTCGTCGCGCGCGTTGAGCTGGCCGATGACGTGCGTGTAGCCGCCGAGGCCCGCCTCGCGCAGCACCTGCATGACGTTTGCGCGGTCGCGCGCGCGGATCTGGATGACCGCGCCGAGCTCTTCGTTGTAGAGCGCCGCGAGCGCGAGCTCGCGCGCCCGGCCGGCGAGCTGCTCCTCGGTGTTGCGCTTGAACGCGTCCACGTCGTCCGCTGAGGCATCGAACGCGAGCGGATCGAGGTTGATGGTGACGCCGCAATGTGCGGCGAAGGCCATCTCGCACACCGTGGCGAAGAGACCGCCATCCGATCGGTCGTGGTACGCGAGGAGCAGCGGCCGCAGCGCCTGGATGGCGGCGAAGAAGGCCTTCAGCAGCGCCGGATTGTCCACGTCCGGGGATTCGGTGCCGTAGCCGGCCGCGAAGGTCTGCGCGAGGATCGAGCCGCCCAGGCGGTTCTTGCCGCAGCCGAGATCGATCAGCAGCAGCTCGGTTTCATCCGCGTCGGTGCGCAGCTCCGGTGTCAGCGTGTCGCGAGCGTCATCGACGGGTGCGAAAGCCGAAACGATGAGCGAGAGCGGCGCGACCACCTCTTTGCCGTCCCAGCGCGTCTGCATCGAGAGCGAATCCTTGCCGACGGGGATCGAGACGCCGAGCGCGGGGCAGAGCTCCATCGCCACCGCGCGCACGGTGTCGTAGAGCGCAGCGTCCTCGCCCGGATAGCCGGCAGCCGCCATCCAGTTCGCCGAGAGCTTCACCTGGGAGAGCGAGCCGATGTGCGCCGCGGCGATGTTGGTGATCGCCTCGCCGACTGCCATGCGGCCCGAGGCGGGCGCGTCGATCAGCGCGAGCGGCGTGCGCTCGCCGATCGCCATCGCCTCACCCGCGTAGCCGTCGTAGTCGAGCAGCGTCACCGCGCAGTCGGCCACCGGTACCTGCCACGGGCCGACGAACGGGTCGCGCGCGCAAAGGCCGCCGACGGTGCGATCGCCGATCGAGACGAGGAAGTGCTTCGCCGCGACGGCGGGGTGACGCAGGATGCGGTGCGCGGCCGTGTCGGGCGTGATCTTGTCGAGCGCGAGCGGCTCGGGCCGGCGCGGCACATGGCGCACGTCGCGCAGCATCTTCGGCGGCTTGCCGAGGATCACGCCGAGCTCGATGTCGACCGGCTTCGTGCCGTACTTGCTGTCGCTGACGAGCAGCCGGCCGTCGTCGGTGGCGGTGCCGAGCACGGCGAACGGGCAGCGCTCGCGCTGGCAGAGCCTTTCGAAGGCGGGCAAATCCTTGGGCGCAATCGCGAGCACGTAGCGCTCCTGCGCCTCGTTGCACCAGATCTCGCGCGGCGACATGCCGGTGTCTTCGCTCGGCGTGTCGCGCAGCTCGAGCTTCGCGCCGCGGCGCGCCGACCAGACGAGCTCGGGCACGGCGTTGGAAAGGCCGCCGGCGCCGACGTCGTGGATCGAGAGGATCGGATTCGCCGGCCCGAGCTGCCAGCAGCGGTCGATGACTTCCTGGGCGCGGCGCTGGATCTCGGGGTTGTCGCGCTGCACGGAATCGAAGTCGAGCTCGGCGACATTCGCGCCAGCGCCCATCGAAGAGGCCGCGCCGCCGCCCATGCCGATGAGAAGTCCGGGCCCGCCGAGCTGGATGAGCAGCGTCCCGGCCGGCAGCTCGCGCTTGCCGGTATGGATCGCATCGATGTTGCCGATGCCGCCCGCGAGCATGATCGGCTTGTGGTAGCCGCGGTTCTGGTACTCGAAGGCGCGGAAGTAACCGCAGAGGTTCGGGCGCCCGAACTCGTTGTTGAACGCGGCGGCGCCAATCGGCGCCTCGAGCATGATGTCCAAAGCGCTGGCGATGTGCGCGGGCTTGCCCACTGATTGCGCTTCCCAAGGATGCTCGTGGCCGGGGATGCGCAAATAGGAGGTCGTGTAGCCGACGAGGCCCGCCTTCGGCTTCGCGCCGCGCCCGGTGGCGCCCTCGTCGCGGATCTCGCCGCCCGCGCCGGTCGCCGCGCCCGGAAAGGGCGAGATCGCGGTCGGGTGGTTGTGCGTCTCGACCTTCATCACCGCGTGCGTAAGACCCGTATGCCGGCCATACCTGCCGTCCGCACGGGGGTGGAAGCGCTGGGCGCTGCGGCCTTCCATGACCGCGGCGTTGTCGGCGTAGGCGACCACCGTGCCTTTCGGGCTCACGGCGTGCGTGTGCCGGATCATCGCGAAGAGCGACTTCTCCTGCTTCTGGCCGTCGATGATCCAGTCGCCGTTGAAGATCTTGTGGCGGCAGTGCTCGGAGTTCGCCTGCGCGAACATGGTGAGCTCGGCGTCGGTCGGGTCGCGGCCGATGGCGCGGTAGGCGCGCTCGAGGTACTCGATCTCGCCGTCGCTCAGCGCCAGCCCGAGCCGCTGGTTTACATCCCTGAGGTCGTTGATGGAAACCGTCTGGAGCGGGCGCGAAGGTACGTGGGTGAAGAGTTGCGCCGCATCGTCGAATGACGAGAGCACGGTCTGCGTCATGCGATCGTGGAGCAGCGGGGCGATGCCCGCGTTTTCCGACTGCACGTAGTACGCCGTGCCGCGCTCGATGCGCTTCACCGCCGCGAGGCCGCAGTTATGCGCGATGTCGGTCGCCTTCGACGACCAGGGCGAGAGGGTGCCGAGCCGGGGAACCACCAGGTACAGCCGCCCGTTGGACTCAGCCGGCTGATCACCGTAGGCGAGCAGGCGCTCGAGGATGGTGCGCTCATGCGGCGCAAGCTCGCGCTCGAGCTCGACGAAATGGCGGAATTCGGCCGCGGCGGCCCGGATGCCGGGATCGACCTTCTGCAGTTGCGCGACGAGCTTGGCGAGGCGGAACTCGGAGACCGCGCGCGGTCCCCGGAGCTGGAGGATATGAGGCACTAGTTGCGGACCTGGGGCTCCTTCACCGTGCCGCCAATCAGCAGCGTCACGCGTTGCGTCTCCTTTTCCGTCTTCATGTCGGCCACGATGCGGCCCGAGAGGGCGCCGCTCGAGGCGATGTCGGCGCTCGCGCCGGCGTTCAGCCTGCCGGCGCCGATGTTGACGTTGCGCAGCGCTACCGTGCCGCGGTCGTACGTGGCCTGGCCGTTCATTTCGACGAATTGCGTGACGCCGGTGCCCTGCCTGCCGCCGCTTTGGATGTAGCGCGCGAGGTCGAAGCTGCCCAGCGTGCCCTGGCTCACCGTGAAAGTGCCGTCGAGGCGGCTCCCGGCGACCAGGCCCGCCGGATCGGGCGCGCTCATCGAGAACTTCGCCGTGCCGTCGGCGTTGCCGGATGAGAGAAGCGCCGGCGCGAACACCGCGGCGTTGATGTTGCGCACCGTGACGACGCCGTCCACGTTCCAGCTCCCGGCCCAGCGCACGGTGGCCTTGCCCGAGATGCCGCCCTGGAAGAGGGCGCCGCCCCACTCGCTGATCGTCATGCCGCGGGGCGTGGCGACGCCGCGCATGGCGAACTTGCTGAGGGTGACCTGCGGCGCAATCGGCAGGGTGAAGCCGCCCGCGAGGACCTCAAAGTCGATCGAGCCGTCCTGCTTGGGCGTGAGCTTGGCGACGAGACCGTCAGGCCCCTCGACCTTGGCGCTCCGCAGCGTGCCCCTGGCGTCGAACGCGGCCTCCGCGAACAGATCCTTCGGCAGTGTCGCCGGCCCGGGGAGCTGCAGGTTCTTGATGGTGAGGCTCGCGACGCTCAAATTGTCGGCGCGCACCTTGGCGAAGAGCGCCTCGCCGATCGCGCCCTGCGGCAGGCTCAGGCCCTCGATGCGGACGTTGGTGAACTCCTTCTTGTCGCCGAACAGCCCGCCCGGCCAGCCGCTCGCGACCACGCGCGTGATCCTGGCGTCGCCGACGCGCACGTTGGCGAAGCGGATCTCCGGCAGCCCGCTGAAGAGCCAGAGGTTCGCCGAGCCGATCTTCACCGTGCGCCCGAGCGCCTCGCTCGCCGCCCGCTCGTAATCCGCCGTGTCGAGCGACACGATGTGCGCCGCGCCGATGCCGATGATGAGCAGCAGCGCCAGCGTCATGGTCACCGGCTTGCCCCACTTTATCGGCCGGCGCGGCCGCGATGGCGGGACGTATTCCGGCTTCTCCTTCTTGGCGGCACGCGCCTTCTCCTTCTCCTGCTCCTTTTCCTTGGCCTTTGCCTCCGCGATCTGCGCTTCCTCGCGCTCGACCTCGGTCATGTCGAGGTCGTCCTCGGTGACCGGGATGTCCTCTTCCTCCTTCGGCTCGTGCTTCTTGCCTTCCTTGGCCATGGCGGCCGCGGTGGCGGCCTCGGCCTTGCGCCGGATCTCCTCGGCTTCGCGCCTGCGGCGCTCTTCCTCCTGCGCGCGGCGTGCCTCCTCTGCCAGGCGCTGCTCTTCCTCCTCGGCCTGGCGGCGCCGCTCGGCTTCATCCTTGACCTTGCGGTCCAGGTCGGCGCGCTTGCGATCGGCTTCGGCTTTCGCCTGGCGGTCGCCTTCTTCCTTGGCCTTCTGCTCCTCGTCGTCGTTGCTCGTGAAGCTCTCGAGATCCGCGAGCAGCGAATCGGCGAAGCTGTCCTTCTTCTTGCCTTTCTTCGTCACGCCATCGCCCGGCCCGGGCGCCGCTTCGACCTGCGCCATGGCGGCCGCGGCCGCCGCCGCGGCGCGCTCGGCCTCGCGCTGGGCCACCTCTTCGGCTTCGCGCTGGCGGCGCTCCTCTTCCTCCTGCCGGCGAGCCTCTTCGCGCCTGCGCTCGGCCTCGAGCTTCGCCTTCGCCTCGGCTTCCTGCTTTGCCTTGCGCTCGGCTTCCTCGCGCGCCTTGCGCTCCGCCTCGAGCCGCTGGCGCAGCTCCTCGGCTTCGCGGCGCGCCTTTTCCTCCGCTTCCTTCGCTTTGCGCTCAGCCTCCGCCCTGGCCTTGCGCTCGGCTTCCTCGCGCGCCTTGCGCTCCGCCTCGAGCTTGCGCTCGAGCTCCTCGCGCGCCTTGCGCTCGGCCTCGAGCTTCACCTTGGCCTCGGCCTCGGCTTTCGCCCGCGCCTCGGCTTCGACCTTCGCCTTCGCTTCCGCGACCTGGCGTGCCGCGGCTTCCTGCGCCGCCTTCGCTTTCGCCTCGGCCTCGCCCTTCGCCCGGGCGGCGGCCTGTTCCTTCAGCTTGTCCTCCGCCTCGCTGCGCACCTTGGCTTCCATCTCGGCGCGCGCCTTGGCTTCGGCTTCCTTCTTGAGCTTGTCGCGCTCGGCCGCCGCCTTGGCTTCCGCTTCCTCGCGCGCCTTGGCGAGCACCGTGGTCTGCTCCAGGGCCGCCTGCGACGCCGGCTTGGAGGCGGCACCGAGCGAGCTGAAATCGAGGTCGCCGAGGCTCGTCTCGGGCAGCGTCCTCGCCGCCGGCTTGGGCACGCTCTTCGGCGCCAGCGCTGCTGCTGCCGGCTTTGCCGGCGCGGCGCCCGGTGCGCCCGCGGTCACCTGGCGGATGAAACCGTCCTTGTCGAGCTGCGCGATGATTTTCTGGAACCCGGCATCGTAGGGCTTGCCGACTTTCTGCGCCACATCGGCGAGCGTGGCGCGGCCGTCGATCGCGGTGAGCACTGCACGGTCTCCTCGCTGCAAGAGGCTCGTCTTGCCCGAAGCCTCCTGCACCCCCTTCCCCGACTTCGAGTAGATGGCGGTCGGATTCATTTCTCGGCCGCCATTATATTAGTGGGGCGAGCCGTACCCGCCGCCCCCCGGACTTTCAATGACGAATATGTCGCCGGCCGCCATCTCGGTCTGGTCGAACGGCCCGAGCTCGGTGCGGCTGCCGTCGGCGCGCACCACGTAGTTTTTTCCACGCTCGCCCGGCTCGCCGCCCGCCATGCCGTGCGGCGGCACGAGCCGGTGCCCGGAGAGGATCGCCGCGGTCATCGGCTCGAGAAAGCGCACGCGCCGGATGGCGCCGTTGCCGCCGCGCCAGCGGCCGCGGCCGCCCGAGCCGTGGCGGATCTCGAAGCTCTCGAGGCGCACCGGGAAGCGCCACTCGAGCACTTCGGGATCGGTGAGCCGCGAGTTCGTCATGTGCGTCTGCACGACATCCGCACCGTCGTATCCCGGACCCGCGCCCGAGCCGCCGCCGACAGTCTCGTAGTATTGGTAGTGCGCGTTGCCGTAGGTGAAGTTGTTCATCGTGCCCTGCGCCGAGGCCATGACCTGCAGCGCGCCATAAAGCGCTTCCGTCAGGCATTGCGACGTCTCGACGTTCCCCGCGACCACTGCGGCCGGGTAGCGCGGCTTCAGCATGCAGCCGTCCGGAATCAAAACGTTGAGCGGCTTCAGGCAGCCGGAATTGAGCGGGATGTCCGCATCCACGAGGGTGCGGAAAACGTACAGCACCGCCGCCATGCACACCGCCGACGGCGCGTTGAAGTTATTCGGCAGCTGCGCCGACGTGCCGGTGAAATCGATCCCGGCGCTGCGCCGGTCGGCGCCGATCGTGATGCGCACGCGGATCACCGCGCCGTTGTCGAGCGGCATCTCGAACTCGCCGTCCTTTAACACTCCTATGACCCGCCGCACCGATTCCTCGGCGTTCGCCTGCACGTGGCCCATGTACGCCTGCACCACCTCGAGGCCGAACTCCTCCACCATGCGGCCGAGCTCCTGCACGCCCTTCTCGTTCGCCGCGATCTGCGCGCGCAGATCGGCGATGTTCTGCGTGACGTTGCGCACCGGGTAGCGGCCGGAGGTGAGCAGCTTCACCGTCTCCTGCTCGCGGAAGCGTCCCTCTTCCACCATGAGGAAGTTGTCGATCAGCACGCCTTCCTCCTCCACTACCCTGGAGCCCGGCGGCATCGAACCGGGCGTGATGCCGCCGATATCGGCGTGGTGGCCGCGCGAGCCGACGTAGAAGAGGATGCGCTGGCCCTGGAACACTGGCGTGATCACGGTGACATCCGGCAGATGCGTGCCGCCGTTGTAAGGCGCGTTCAGCACGTAGACGTTGCCGGGCTTGATGCGCCCGGCGTTCTCGCGGATCACAGTCCTGATCGACTCGCTCATCGAGCCGAGGTGCACCGGCATGTGCGGCGCATTGGCGATGAGGTTGCCGCTGCCGTCGAAGATCGCGCAGGAGAAGTCGAGGCGTTCCTTGATGTTCACCGAGTACGCCGTGTTCTGCAGCCGTAGCCCCATCTGCTCGGCGATCGACATGAACAGGTTGTTGAATATCTCCAGCCTCACCGGATCCACTTGCGTGCCAATCGCCGCCGCCGTGGTGCGCGCTCGCGTGCGCTCGAGCACCAGGTGGTCGAGCTCCGTCACCGTGGCGCGCCACTCCGGCTCCACCACGGTGGTCGCGTTCGCCTCGGCGACGATCGCCGGGCCCTCGATTTTCTGGCCGGCGGCGAGCTCCTCGCGCCGGTAGAGCGGCGCGTCGTGCCAGGCGCCTGCGGTGAACATCTTTACCTTCTGTGCCGGCGCCGCCGGCCGGCGCCGCCGGGCAGGCACTTCGCGCGGCGCATCGCCCGGCGCGATCGCTTCCGCCGATACGGCTTCGGCGATCAGCGCACGGCCGGGCATGAGAAAGGAAAACTGCTGGCGATACGCCGCCTCGAACGCGACGACCATCTGCGCGCGCGGCCCGAGCGGCACGACGAGCGCCGTATCGGTGCCGTCGTACTTGAGATGCGCGCGCCGTTCCACGCGGATGCGCTCCACCGGCACGCCCTGCAACACCAGCTCGTCGCGCGCCGCGATCGCGAGCTCCTCGGCCATGTCTTGCAGCGCGCGCGAGTCGTCGAGCTTCATCTCCACTGCGCGCTCGCGCATCGCGGTCTGGTCGGCGAGCCCCATGCCATATGCCGAGAGCACGCCCGCGTGCGGATGGATGAAGAGGCGCGTCATGCCGAGCGCATCCGCGACCAGGCACGCGTGCTGGCCGGCGGCGCCGCCGAAGCAGTTGAGCGTATAGCGCGTCACGTCGTGGCCGCGCTGCACCGAGATGTGCTTGATCGCGTTCGCCATGTTGCCGACCGCGATCTGCACGTAGCCTTCTGCCACCGCCTCTGCGCTGCGACCATCGCCGATGGCACCGGTCAGCTTTTGGAATTCGCGCGCCACGACCGCCGCGTCGAGCGGCCGCTTGCCGTCGGCGCCAAACACGTGCGGGAAGAAAGCGGGCTGGATCTTGCCCAGCATGACGTTCGCATCGGTCACGGTGAGCGGCCCGCCGCGCCGGTAGCACGCCGGGCCGGGGTTGGCGCCGGCGGAGTCCGGCCCGACGCGATAGCGCGAGCCGTCGAAGTGCAGGATCGAGCCGCCGCCGGCGGCGACGGTATGGATCGACATCATCGGCGCGCGCATGCGCACGCCGGCGACTCTGGTTTCGAACTCGCGCTCGAACGTGCCGGCGTAGTGCGACACGTCGGTGGACGTGCCGCCCATGTCGAAGCCGATGATGCGCGCGAAGCCCGCTGCTTCAGCGGTCCGCGCGGCGCCGACAATGCCACCCGCGGGTCCGGAAAGGATCGCGTCCTTGCCCTGGAAGCGGCGCGCATCCGCAAGACCGCCGTTCGACTGCATGAAGAAGAGACGCACGCCGTCCAGCTCCGAGGCGACCTGCCGGACATAGCGGCCGAGAATCGGGGACAGGTACGCATCTACCACCGTGGTATCGCCGCGCCCGACGAGCTTCATGAGCGGGCTCACGCGATGCGACACCGAGATCTGCGGGAAGCCGACCTGCGCCGCGAGCTCGGCGACGCGTCGCTCGTGCTCGGCGTAGCGGTAGCCGTGCATGAACACGATCGCGACCGACCGGAACCCTTCGGCGTACGCCGCTTGCAGATCGCGCTTCGCTCGCTCCGCGTTCAGGGACAGCACGACTTCGCCGCGCGCGCCGACGCGCTCCTCCACCTCCACCACCCTCGTGTAGAGCATCTCCGGCAGGACGATGTGGCGGTCAAAGAGCCGCGGCCGGTTCTGATATGCAATTCGCAGCGCGTCGCGAAAGCCGCGCGTGATGAAGAGCACCGTCGGCTCGCCCTTGCGCTCGAGCAGCGCGTTGGTCGCGACCGTGGTGCCCATCTTCACCGCCTCGATGCGCTCGCCCGGAATCGGCGCGCCGGGCGCGACCCCGAGCAGCTCGCGGATCCCGGCGAGCGCGGCGTCGCGATAGCGCTCCGGGTTCTCCGACAGCAGCTTGTGCGTGACGATCGCGCCATCGGGCTTGCGCCCCACCACGTCGGTGAACGTGCCGCCGCGGTCGATCCAGAACTGCCAGCGGCTCACACCAGGCATTTTCTAATTTGCGACACCGCGCGCATGGTAAGCCCGATCCGCGCCGCATCGAGCGGCAGCGCCTGGGACGAGAGCTTCGCGATCACCAATTCGTTCTTGCGGTCGACGAACAGATTCTGGCCATGGATGCCGAGCGCGAACATCAGCGGCGCGTCACCCTCCAATACGTACCACTGGCTGCGATAGCGCATCGGCATGCCGGGAAAATAAGCAACGAAGCTGCCGGCATCCCACGCGGCGCGGTCGCCGCTTTCTTCGATATCGCGCACCCATTGCGACGGCTGCTCGATCATCCACTGCCCGACGCGTGCCAGATCGCGCGCCGTGACGCACATGCCGCCGGCGGTGCGCGCCGCGCCCAGGCGATCCACCGTTATATAGGCACCGTGTTCGGCGCCAATCGGGCGCCAGAGGTGTTCGCTCATCAGCTCGGCATAGCGCCGGCCCGTGGCGCGCTCGATTACCCAGCCGAGGAGATCGGTGTTCGGCGAGATGTAGTGGAACCGCCCGCCGTGGGTGCCATCGCGCTCCTTCAGATGCTGGTAAAACGAATGCAGATCGGACGGCGTATCGCCTGGCCCGGGCGGGTTCCAGCCGGTCGCCTTGCGGTACTCGACGATCGGACCGGACGTGGCCAGATAGTCTTCGGCGAAGGCCACGCCGGTACGCATGTCGAGGAGGTTCCGGACGGTAGCGCCCTTGTATGCGGTGTTGGCGAGCTCGGGCACGAAGTCGGTCGCCTCGCGTTGGGCGTCAATGCCGAGGCTGCCGAAGAGGAGGCCGAGCATGGATTTCGACACCGACATCAGGATGTGCGGCGAAGCCGCCGACATGTCGTTCGCGTAGTGCTCGGCGATCAGCGCCCCGCGATGCAGGACGACGAAGCCGTCGGTCTGCGTCTCGGCGAGGAATTGCGCAAGGTCGAGCTCGCGCGGCCGCGCCGCGAGCTTGCGCACGCGCCGCGGATCGCGCGGGATGGCGGCGCTCGGGATGAGCTCGCGCACATGACGGAACGCCCAGCGGTTGTACGGCGCCTCGCGCCAGTTCGCGAGCGTCGCCTGGGGCAAAAGCGGCGGCTTCATTAGAATCCAATGCTAACTTGGAACGAGTGGACGCCGTGGTGGTGGGCGCGGGCGTCGTGGGCCTCGCCATCGCGCGCGAGCTCGCGCTCGCCGGCCGCGAAGTGATCGTGCTGGAAACCGAGGACGCGATCGGCACGCACACGAGCTCGCGCAACTCCGAAGTCATCCACGCAGGCATCTACTATCCGAAGGGCTCGCTCAAGGCGCGCGCCTGCGTCGCGGGGAAACACCTCCTCTATGAATACTGCGCCTCGCACGGCGTGCCGCACCGGCGCTGCGGCAAGCTGATCGTCGCCACCAGCAAAAGCCAGCTCGCCGAGCTCGGCGCCATCCGGGAGAAGGCGCGCGCGAACGGCGTCAGCGACGTCGACTGGATCGCCAGGGAAGAAGTGGCGCGCCTCGAGCCCGAGCTCCTCTGCATGGGCGCGCTGCACTCGCCTTCCACCGGCATCATCGACAGCCATGCGCTGATGCTCGCCTATCTTGGCGACGCCGAGGCGGCCGGCGCGATGCTCGCGCTGAAGAGCCCGCTCGAGCGCGCGATGGTGCGCGCCGACGGTTTTGAATTGCGCGTCGCCGGCGCGGAACCCATCGCATGCCGTGTGCTGGTGAATAGCGGCGGCCTGCGCGCGCCGTCGGTCGCCAGGCGCATCGAAGGCTATCCGGCCGAGCGCGCGCCGCGCGAGCTGTATGCAAAGGGAAACTATTACTCTCTCACCCGCCGCTCGCCGTTCTCGCGGCTGATCTATCCGGTGCCGGAGCCCGGCGGGCTCGGCGTGCACGTGACGCTCGATCTCGCCGGTCAGGCGCGCTTCGGGCCGGATGTCGAATGGGTCGAGCGTATCGACTACGACGTCGATCCGCGCCGCGCCGAGCGCTTCTACGCGGCGATCCGCCGCTA
>JACXTT010011797.1_pt1 | contig 11653 bp, 6 predicted proteins | sample 9270951 | NCBI WGS metagenome assembly JACXTT01 (sample SAMN15532306, study PRJNA645909) | rock metagenome | isolation source: weathered quartz diorite | place: Puerto Rico | collected 2017-06-21 | reverse complement strand
CCGATCTTCTCTTGAGGCTGCGCCCTATCGGGCTTGCGCTTTGCGCCACCCCGTCTGCGCGAACTAAGGTTGCTTCGCGATATTTTCTTGATCGCGCATCCACCCCTCCTTTTTCAAGGAGGGGAATACGGCTTGATTCCAATTCGTTCTCATCTTCTATGACCGCCGCTACAGTTAGATCCAGTTAGAAGCGCTTGCTGGCCCAGTCGCGTATATAGTCGAAAAGATTCTTCACGCTGTTGGAATACTGTCCCGGAGTAGTTTCGCACGCAGTGCAGGGTGTGAAGCCATGCACCGCACCTTCGAGAACGAAGTAGTCCTTATCCTTGCTCGCCGATTTGTCGAAGATGATCTCGTCGTCGCGGATGAACTGATAGGCGCCCATCGCTGCGATCATCACAGGGACTGAAATCGAGCCCACTGCGCATGTGGTCGAGTTGTTGCTCGAACAGTGGTCGATTCCGTCGTTTGCATTCGTGGCGCGAATCGCATTGGCGCTGAGAAACGATTTCAAGGTGAAGATCTTTGTGCCGGTGTCGAACCCACGATTGGTTCTGGCCAAACCGGGTTCAGCCACTGCTACGCTTTTCACCACCTGCGTAACGATGCTCCCGTCGTTCCTCAGCAATTTCTCCGGTCGTGCGGTCGACATCAGATCGGCGATGGAGGGATCGAGCGTCGCGAGCTTGGCATCGCCTCCCGCACCGGCGCCGGGATTGCCGCCTGAGGGGATGAGTACGATGTCATCGTCCGGATATGGATAATCGCCCTTCGCGATTTTTGCCTGCGTTGTCAGCGCCCATTCGATCAATTCGTTCATGCGCTGGGCCTGGGCCGTGAAGTACCGGTCTTGAAATGCCTTCGAAAAATGCGACGAGCCCTTGGCGCTGTAACCGTTCTTCTCGTCGAACGGATCGAGCGCCGCGTCGACATGCCGCTTGCCGCCCTCGATCCTGACCGATGGATTGAGGCTGCGCAATGCCTGGACCGGATTTCCCGGATGGGCGTCGGCGAAAACGAGAGCATCTGCGGGAGGCAGTCCGCGCAACTCGTCACCGCATTGCACGAGCTTGTTACGGCCCTGGCAGTACGCTGGGCCTTTTTCCGCGACCGCCTGGTAGAAGCTCATCAGCGGCCCGCCGCCACTATGGCCGAACAGAACAACTTTAGTAATACCCGGCTGGCGGCGGGCGAATTCAACCGCGGTTTTCACATCGAGTGCAGTTTCCTCCCAGCGCACCTGGGACTCGTTGTTCTGAAACCTTGTGTTGAAACAGACTGCGAGGAAACCACGCCTGGGTAATTCGCGGCACGCGATGTGGTTCAAGTAATTCGCCGTGCGATGAGCGATCACGAAAGCCACGTGTGGCGCAGGTCCGGTATCGGGATGGTAGAGCGCGGCGCTCAGCCGACCCAGCGCTATGTAGTCCGGATGAGTCTGTGCAACGGACACGCCAGGCGTGGCTATTGCGGCCAACGCGGCAAGAGCGAAAATGAGGCGATGAGCTTTCATGGTATCTCCTCGACTATTCGAGGTAGCATACTCCACACATATGAAAACTCAACAAACTCGCCGACAGTTTATCGAGCTTGCTGCTGTGGCCGTCGCGGCGCCGTTTATCCAGCGAGAGTCATCGCCACGCCGTATCGCCACGTTGGTTGGAAGAACCGACGATGCGACTCTCGACAATCCTTTCGGGCTCGTCATCGGGCCTGATGGCGCACTGTACTGGGTGGAATATGGCAGCCATCGCCTCCTGCGCATGGACTTGCGAAGCAAAAAGATTTCAGTGCTGGCGGGCACCGGCACAAAGGGGTATGCCGGCGACGGTGGCCCGGCCACAGCCGCGCTGCTCAATACACCGCATGAGTTGCGCTTCGACAGCAAGGGGAACATATACATTGCCGAACGGGACAATCACACGATTCGTTTCATCGACGTGAAATCGAAAACGATTTCCACGGTTGCAGGAACCGGCGAACGCGGTTTCAGCGGCGATGGCGGACCTTCCAATAAAGCGCAACTTGCGCAGCCGCACAGCATCGCGCTCGATCACGCAGACAATGTTTACATTTGCGACATCATGAACAATCGCGTCCGCAAAATAGACGCAAAGACTCGGGCCATCACCACATTTGCGGGCACCGGAGAACGCGCGAATACCCCGACGGAAGCGTCTCTTGACGGCACGCCACTGGCAGGACCTCGCTCCATCGACATCACGCCGGACGGCAAAATGTATCTGGTCTTGCGCGAAGGCAACAGAGTCTTCGCGGTCGATGTCGCCCGGCGCCAGCTCAAGCTGATTGCAGGAACAGGTGAGATGGGATACTCCGGCGACGGCGGCCCCGCGGTATTGGCGAAATTTAACGGACCTAAAGGAATCGCCTATTCCGCCGAAGGCGCACTTTATATATCCGACACGGAAAGCCACGTCATCCGGAAGATCGATTTGCGCAATGGAATAATTTCGACAGTGATCGGTACGGGCCAGCGCGGCGACGGCCCGGACGGCGATCCGCTTGCCTGCAAACTCCAGAGACCTCACGGCGTCTTCGTCCAGGGCCGGACGCTTTACATCGGTGATAGCGAGAATCACCGCATCCGCACGATGCAGCTTTAGCAATGAATTTGCTGGTCCAGGCCATCCTTCTATTAATGATGTTGCAGCCTGTTCAGACGGACTGGACCACGGAAAACACCGCGGCATTGGATTGGCTCCAGAAGGGCCGCTACGCTGAAGCCGTCAAATCGTTTTCGCGAGCGGTTCAGCTTGCAGAAAAATTTGGAGCCGACGACGACCGCCTTGGCGAAAGCCTCAACGGACTGGCTGAAGCCTACCGGCTGCAGGAGGACTATGCCAACGCCGGTGCCACCTACCGGCGCATTCTTGCCATTCGCTGGAGTGCAGCTTCCAACAAAGGCGATTTGGCTGTCGCGGAACTTGTGGACCGGTTTGCCGACGTACTCACGCTGGCCTACTTCAAAGGACCGGAGTTTGGGGAGGCGTTAAAGAAGTATCGGGAGGCATTGAACAAAACGACCGCCGGCGAACCTCTGTATGTAGCGATGACTGCAATGCTGATAAAAGCAGATCTCACAGCCGAAGCGGCAGAAGTGATGCAGCGGGCAGTCCGCGCGTATCCATCTTCGCGGCGTCTTCGATACAAAGAAGCCGAAATGCATCGCGATTCAGGAAGGATGCGAAAAGCTCTCGGGACTTTTCAGGAAGCAAGCCAAATGAAACCGCCTCAGGGCATGACGCCGGAGCGCGACCGGCTGCAGCTCAGTTTCATCTTTCAAAGAATCGGAGGCATCAACACGGACCTCGTGGACTTCGACGCCGCCATCGCCGCCTACAAAAAGGCGCTCGAAATCTCGCCGGAGAATGCAGACGCGCGCATAGCCCTCGGAGATTCGTATCTTCGCCGCGGCCAGCATTCGGAAGCCCTTGCTGAGTACTCGAATGTGTTGACGGCCCATCCGGACAGAGCGCTCCCGTACTACCGCATCGCCGATGCCAACTTGCAGAAGGGCAATTTCTCTGAAGCCGCCGCTGCCGCCGGCAAGGCTTTGAAGATCGATTCGCACCTGCGAAAAGCTCGCTATGTGAGCGGCACGGCGCTGGTTCGCATGGGACGTTCAGAAGAAGGGCAAAAGGAACTCGAGGAATTCCGGAAACAGGAAGCTGACGCTCAGGCCGAAATAAACGGTCAGCGTGATGTCCTTGTCTCGAACAGAGGTGCGGCGGCGCTCCTGCTGAATCGACAGGCCGACGAGGCGCTTGCGCTGTTCCGGCAAAGCATCGCAGCCCATCCCGACGCTTCAGTCCTTCGCCTCAACCTCGGCGTTGCCCTGGACATGCTCGGCCGGCCGCGCGAGGCTGCTGCGGCCTTCCAAAGTTTGCTCGATGGTGGCAGCGAAAGTTTTCTGGTTTACAAATCGCTCGCCCGCGTCAGCGAAAGCAGGAAATACCAGGCTCTGTACATTCGGAATATCGATACGGCGTTAGAAGAGGAATTACAGTGACGTGGATCAAAGCAGCGCTGGGAGTCCTCATTGTTGTTGCCGTCCGGCAGACCGAATCTCCCATCCGGTTCGTGAACGTCGCCGCAGAGGCGAAGCTCGCTTTTAAACACGAAAACGGCGCCAGCCCCCAGAAGTACATGCCGGAGACAATGGCCGGCGGCAGCATCATCCTGGATTTCAACAATGACGGCTGGCCCGACATCTTCTTCGTCAATGGCGGCTCGTTCACGGACAAACAGACGGCGGCCGGTGCGCGGCACCGCTTGTACCGCAACAATAAGGATGGGTCGTTCACGGATGTCACTGCCGGTTCGGGCATCGGGGTGTCTGGTTTCGGAATGGGCGCTTGCTCCGCCGACTATGACAATGACGGCTGGGCCGATCTTTACGTTACGAGCTTCGGAGGCAACAAGCTGTATCACAACAAAGGAGATGGAACGTTTACGGATGTCACTCCGAAAGCCGGCGTCGGCTCGCAGCTCTGGAGTTCGAGTTGCGCGTTCGGCGATATCGACAACGACGGGTATGTGGACCTGTTCGTGACGAACTACGTCGACTTCAGCGTGAAGAACAACAAGTATTGCTTCTATTCTGGTGAGACACGCGTCTACTGCCATCCGAATGTCTATAACGGCCTGCCCGACATTCTTTATCGTAACAATGGCGACGGCACGTTCACGGATGTCAGCCGGCAGGCGGGAATCTACCGCACGGACGGCAAAGGGCTGGGCGTCGTGTTCGGAGACTATGACAACGACGGTTGGCCCGACATTTTCGTGGCAAACGATTCCGTGCCGAATTTTCTTTTCCACAACAAAGGTAAAGGTGTTTTCGAGGAAGTAGGGCTGGTGGCGGGTGTCGCTGTCGGCAATGATGGGCAACCTCTCGCGGGCATGGGCGCCGACATGGGTGACATCGACGGCGACGGATTGCTCGACATCTTTGTCACGAACCTCGACCGTCAGACTCACAGCCTCTACCGCAATCTCGGAAAGGGGTTGTTTGCCAATATCACCTTTGAGAGCGGCGTCGCGGAAGCAACACTACCTTTTGTCGGTTTTGGCAGCGTATTTTTCGATTACGACAACGACACGGACCTCGATCTGGCGGTCGCGAATGGCGATGTGATTGACAACGTCAGTCTGTTTCGTGACAGCACAAGTTATGGCCAACGCAACCTGCTGTCCCAGAACGATGGGACAGGGAAGTTACGGGAATTTGGAACCGCTTTCGGTCCGGGTTTTGCGTTGAAGAAGCCGAGCCGCTCGCTCTCCGCAGGCGATTTTGATAATGATGGCGATCTCGATCTCCTCATCGGGAACGTCGGCGATACACCCGACCTGCTGCGCAATGACGGCGGAAACAAAAACAATTCGCTCCTGATTCGAACCGTGGGTTCCAAAAGCAACCGCGACGGTATCGGCGCCCGCTTGAGGCTGACTGTTGGCGGAAAGGTTCTGCTTCGGGAAGTGAAAGCAGGTTCGAGCTACTTGTCGCAAAACGATCTGCGTGTTCACTTCGGAATGGGACACGCCGCGCGCGCCGAGAAGCTGGAAATTCGCTGGCCCAGCGGCGTCATCGACGTGCTGGAAGATGTCGCAGCCAACGAAACACTGACGATTACCGAAGGCCGGGGTGTTTCGGGCCGCACACCATTCCGCCGATAATGCGCTATTTTCTCCTGATTGCGTGGCTTGCCGGCCAGATGCCGGCGCCGGATGCTTCAACCTCTGCAGCTCTCACCGACTTGAACAATGGCCGTGTCCTCGAGAGCATTCTGCAACTCAAGCAGATCGTCCGTTCCGATCCTGACAATGGACCCGCCTGGTTCTACCTGTCGACCTTGTATACGGAAATGAAGGAATACGCATTTGCCGAACGCTACGTCCAACGCGCCATGCAGGCAGGCCCGAAGCAAGCGGCCTATTACTACCAGCTCGGCTTGATTCGCTACCGGCAAAGCCAGTGGCGTCCGGCATTGGAATTGTTCGAACAAGCGCTCGCCATCGGTTCCGGACAGAATGAGGCATCGGTCTGGCGGAGCATCGGCGACGTGCAGTTGGAATTGTTCGACCGAGACGCTGCGCTTCATGCGTATACGGAAGCTCTTCGTATCGACCCGCGCGATGCGCGTACCCATCTTGCTCTCGGCCGCTTCTATCTGCAGCGCGGCGAGGCCGGCGCGGCCATAGAACACTTGCGCGCCGCCCTGGAAACGGATCCGTCGTTACATGCCGCGCACGCGGCCCTCGGCCGTGCTTACGTGCAAGCGGGGGACGTTACGGCAGCCGTGACGATTCTGAAGAAAGCTTTGGAACAGGATCCTACCGATCAGGATTCTCGATACACGCTGGGACGGGCTCTGCTCGCGATGGGACGCCCTCAAGAAGGTCGAGAAGAGCTAGACAGGTACGAAGGCATCCGCGAACAAGTCACGACTGCGGACCGGCACTATCGGGACGCTCTGTCGCGCCTTGCAGAAGGGAAATTCTCCGAGGCAGAGACACTGCTGCGCGAGGCCGTGCGCCTGGCCCCCGCATATGGCCCCGCACTCCAGTCCCTCGGCAAGCTGCTCGTCGATCGCGGATCGCCGGACAAGGCGTTGGGCTTTTTGCACCGCGTCGTCGAGGTGAATCCGCTGAACGCGTCGGCCTGGAACAGCCTTAGCACTGCTTACTTCAGGACCGGAAAGATGCCGGAAGGTACGGAAGCCGCAAAGAGGGCGAATGCGCTTAATGACGACCAGGTGAAGTGACGAATGTTGAGAAACCACAAAGACACAAAGGCACAAAGAAGCGCGGCCGCTATTTGTGCCTTTGTGTCTTTGTGGTTGGTTCCGTTCGCGCCTTCTCTGCCGGAAAGTTTTCCCAGGTTCGCCGACGTGGCGGCGAAGGTCGGGATCACGCTGATGAACATCTGCGGCGGGCCATCCAAAGATTACATCGTCGAAGCCAATGGAAACGGCGCCACGTTTTTCGACTATGACAATGATGGCGACATGGACGTCCTGATTGTGAACGGTTCGACGCTGGAAAACTACAAGAAGGGCGGCGACCAAATGCTCGCTCTGTACAAAAACAATGGCGGAACTTTTGTGGACGTCACGCGCGAAGCGGGTCTTCTGAAGCGAGGGTGGGGTATGGGAGTCTGCGCCGGCGACTACAACAACGATGGCTATCAGGACTTATACATTACCGCCTATGGCCCCAGCATTCTGTTCCGCAACAACGGCGACGGCACGTTTTCAGACGTGACTGCCTCCGCGGGCGTCGCGAACGTCCATTGGGGCACGAACTGCGCATTCGGCGACTACGACCGCGACGGGCACCTGGACCTCTATGTCGCGAACTACGTGGCCTTCGATGAAAAGACCGTACCTCGCCGCGGCAAAGACCCGAAGTGCCGCTTTCTCGGCATCGATGTTTTTTGCGGACCACAGGGATTGCAAGGCGAGCCGGACGTTTTGTTTCACAACAACGGTAACGGCACATTCACGGATGTGACGAAAAGGGCCGGGATCAAGGATCCCAACTATTACGGTTTTGGCGTCGTGTTCAGTGATTTCGACAACGATGGCTGGCCTGACATTTACGTCGCCAACGACGGGAATGGGAATCTCCTCTTTCACAACAACCACAATGGAACCTTTTCCGAAATGGGCGTCCTTTCAGGCGCAGGACTGAACGAGGCGGGACGCGCGCAATCGGGAATGGGCGTCGGCATCGGCGATTACGACGGCAACGGACTCTTCGACATCTTCGTCACCAATTTCGCGGGCGACACGAACACGCTGTATCAGAATTTGGGAAAGATGCTGTTTGCGGACGTCACTTCGCCGGCGGGCCTGGGTGAAATCTCGCTGCAATATCTCGGCTGGGGCGCCGGCCTCGAGGACTTTGACAACGATGGATTGCCGGATATTTTTGTCGCCAACGGCCATGTTTATCCGCAGGTCGATTCCTTCGAAACCGGGCAGCACTACGCGCAGCGCAAAGAACTCTATCGCAACCTCGGTGGCGGCAGGTTCCAGGAGATCGCGCGCGATGTTGGCGGCGACTTACTTACTCCGAAGTCGTCCCGCGGAGCCGCTTTCGGGGATTTCGACAATGACGGGAACATCGACGTACTTGTGATTAATATGAACGACCGTCCCAGCTTGTATCGTAATGAGGGCGGGAACCGGAATCACTGGATCACGCTACGCCTCGAAGGTACGCGCTCGAATCGCGACGCCATCGGGGCGCGCGTCGAAATCCAGGCTGGCGGACGAACCCAGGTTGACGAGGTTCGAAGCGGCGGAAGCTATCTATCGCATAACGATATGCGCCTGCATTTCGGGCTTGGCGCCGCGACTCACGTGGACCGCATCCGGGTTCGATGGCCCAGCGGGAAATTGGAAGAACTGCCCGCGATGGAGCCGGACCGGTTTGTTACGATCAGGGAGAAGTGAGACTGTAGGGGCGGTCTATGACCGCCCGCAATGTCACAATTGCGAAATTGTGGGCGGTCATAGACCGCCCCTACAGAAACTAGAAGTCCATCCGCACTTTCAATTGGAACGAGCGCTGGGACGGCGCCCAGTATCCCGGCGACGCTCCCTTGAGCGGGATGCTTCCGAACGGGTTTGTGTCATTCAGGTTCATTTGCGCGCCGCCATCAATGGGAGGAACGGCGAACGCAGCCGCATTCGCACCCGGCGTGGGATGATTGAAGATATTTCGTGCATCCATGCGAACGGTGCCTCTCAGGGATTCGCGGACCTTGAAAGTCTTCGTTACAGCCATGTCCGCGGTCCAGGTTCCGGCCCCTTCGATCGTGTTCAGGCCGACATTGCCGCGTGTGCCGGGCTGTGGGTTCTGCAAGATGATATTCCCCGATTTATCGGCGACGGCTTGCAGAGTGCAGAAGCCCCGCAGGCTCGGATCCATCGCCAAGCACTGCGGATCCGGAACTTTCTGGAAAATATCGCCAAAGTAATTTCCAGTATCCGAGCCCTGTGCCCACTGAACGCCTCGAGCTCCTTTGAAATCGAACGGCCGCACCTGGTCGGGAGTCCCGAGACGGTAGATCCCGGCGTTTTGCGCAGCGATCGTCAACGGAGCTCCTGTCTGAAGGTTGACGATCCAGCTGGTCTGCCAACCTTCGATAACACGGCCCAGAACGCCGTGGCTGTTTCCACCCAGGCTCCTGCCGGGACCGACCGGCAGATCGAACGAGCCGTAGGTCCGGACGACGTGAGTGCGGTTAGTTCGCAACAGAGTGTAGTCCGCACGCTGGTTCATCGGATCGGTGAAACCGGCCGCCGCGATTCCGTTGGGAACGCTGTTCGGATCTATTCCGAGTTCCTTGCTCCAGGTATAGGACGTCTGGAAATTAAACCCGGCGATATTTCGCAGCGTTTGCAGCACCTGTAGCGAGTGGTAATTGGAATGTCCGAGATTGGTGAGATACGTTGCGGCACCGGAAGTGCAACCGATGGAACAACCGAACTGCGGGTTCGTCAGGATGAAATTCTCCGGGAAATTGTTCCGCCGGAGCACCGCACCATTGACGCCGGGCGCCACTGCCGGCAGACTCTCGTTACCCGAACCGGGGAATGTAGCGTAATTCAATTGGGCGATCTGTCCAGCCAGTGCGGCATAGTTACCATTGGCGAGGTTGCTCCTCAACGTGGAGTTGTTTCTCAGATGCAATGCGCCCGTTTGACGAACCCCATTGAATGTGGTGCCGACCGGTCCAAACCCGGCGCCCGCGATGTTAATACCGTTGAACATCTGGTCCAGCAACGCTGAATCCCTTCCCGCGCGCGCCGCATCGAAGGCTTCTTTCAGGCCATTGGTCCGGAAGCTGGGCGAGTTGAGATCGAACGAACCGAAGTTCTTGCGGGTCAGCGTGCCGATGTAACGCGCATCGATCGTCAGATGACTGTTCACATCCCTCGTTACCGACAGCGTCAGGTTTTGGACGTAGGGGTTCACATAATTGGGGTCGTAGGCAGAAATGGTCTTAGTCCGGTCTGTGAGAAGTATTTGCTGCACCGGCAAGACCGGAGGAGCGAGAGGGTACGGAATTTGGTTCTTGGTAATCGAAGTCAAATCCAGATAGGGTTGAGTGCTGCTGCCCTGGTAGGTCACCAGATACTCGGTGCCGGGAGTCTGACCAAGCGCGCCTTCGACTCCATTGAAATTGCCGGCGGGGCCGCCAATGTATTGCATCTGGTAACCGCCCCGAACCACGGTGTTCGAGGTCGCGTTCCAGGCAAAACCTACGGCCGGTCCGAAGTTGTTCAGGTCGCGCGGATAGGGTCTGAGGCCAGCATTCGGGGAATTGGGGCCCACGAAGATCAACTGGCTTGCATCTGCCCGAGTACCGGGCGCCATCCAGCCGCCGAAATCTCTTCCAGAAATACCGAACAAGGCAGCCCCACCGCCGGCAAGGGTTCCCGCCAAACCGTTCTTTTCGTATGGAACTCCATAGTAGTCCCACCGCAAACCGAGGTTGAGCGTAATTTTGTTCGAAAATTTCCAGTCATCCTTGAAGAACACGCCGATTTCGTGCTGGTGGAAATCGCGGATCTTCGCTGTATCTTTCGTCGGATCGTTCCATGCCACCCCCGCCTGGTTCGCGTTATTGATGAACCGGTACTGGGAAATTCCGCAGAGGGAACCCGAAAGGAAGATCAGGAGATTCTCCATTCCCTGAACGCTTCCAAACGTCGGCAAGAATCCGGCGCCGGGTATGCCTGCGCTACCCGGAACGCCCACAAGTCCGGAGGTTCCAGCGACTCCCTGAACCGGTGCGAAAGGAGTCACACCTCCCTGGCCGATCGGATTCGTCGGACTACCGGCAAAGCCGCCCTGGAAGCTGCTCGCGCAGGGAGAAACAGCACTGCCGCTGCTACTGACGGTGCTCTTCGAACTGCCGTGACGGTACTCGCCGCCGGTGCGGAAATTGTGTTTACCGACGGTCAAACTCACCGTGTCTCCCCAGGTCTTCCGTGGAGTCGAATCGTCCAGCAATTGCAGAGGCTCAAAACCTCGAGTTCCGATGGGTTGGTCCGTGTGGAAGTTCGCCTGCCCGTAGCCGAGCAGAGGAGGGAATTCCAAACCGCTGCCATTCTTCGGGAATAGCTTAAATATTTCGTCGTGGATCTTCGGATTGTACAGCGGGGCAAATTCATTGGTCCCCGTGCGGTTCATACCGAACCGGGCTTCGTTGACCAACCGGGGTGACAATGTCGAGACAAAGCTAACAGTCAGCACCTGTGGCTGGTTGTAATCCTTGCCTTCCCATGTATTCGGCCAGTTCATAAAGGCGTCGGACGCGTAATCCTTCTCGAAACTCCAGGCGCCGCTGATTTTGTGGCTCTGATTGAAGATATGATCGATCTTCACGTTCCACTGTTTCCGATTGGCGGGTTCACCGGCAGCGAAGAGATTCTCGCCGCCGTCGCGGTGGCGAATCCAGCGGTGACCGGCGACATTCAAGCCGTCACCTACGTCGTAGTTGTTAGCGGGTGGCATGTATTTGAACAACGTGTTCACGTAGCCCGTCGGGGCGAGTTTACTGGGATTTGGATCCCTCGGGCCGCCCGACACGACCACATTTGAGCAAACCGGCTTT
>JACXTT010011796.1_pt1 | contig 11654 bp, 9 predicted proteins | sample 9270951 | NCBI WGS metagenome assembly JACXTT01 (sample SAMN15532306, study PRJNA645909) | rock metagenome | isolation source: weathered quartz diorite | place: Puerto Rico | collected 2017-06-21 | reverse complement strand
ACAAGCCACTGAAAGTACGGATGATTTAATAGGTCGAATATCAGCTCGGAAGGAATAATGATAAAACCTTAAACCGGGTCGTTTATAATCTTCTTTTTGTTCAATTTATAGGATATGTTACAAAAGTGTTAAATTACGGTAAATGTTGGGTGTTTTATTTTAGTTAATTTATGTTAATAACCATAATTATCAACAACAAAACATAAGTTTACAGGTTAATAAGGGAAATATAAATATTATGCAAGATACCACCATTTTATGGGCCGACGATGAAATTGACCTGTTAAAACCACATATACTTTTTTTAACCGAAAAGGGCTATACTGTTAAAACAGTTACCAATGGCAATGACGCTGTCGACCTGTTTAAAAATAATTATTTCGACCTCGTTTTTTTAGATGAAAATATGCCCGGCTTAACCGGCCTGGAAACCCTTTCGCAAATAAAAAATATAAACGCCGATGTGCCTGTTGTACTCATCACCAAAAATGAGGAAGAGTATTTAATGGAAGATGCTATAGGCTCAAAAATTGACGATTACCTGATAAAACCCGTTAACCCCAAACAGGTTTTGCTGACCATAAAGAAGTTTACCGAGAACAAACGCCTGGTTACCGAAAAAACCACTATGGCCTATCAACAGGATTTCAGAACGCTAGGCATGACACTGAATGATAACCTGAGCTACCAGGAATGGGTTGATGTTTATAAAAAGCTTATTTACTGGGAGCTTGAACTGGAAAAACTGGAAGATGCCGGTATGCACGAGATACTCACCATGCAAAAGGCAGAGGCCAATGTGCAGTTCTCTAAATTTATTGAGAAGAACTATCTGAATTGGTTAAAAAACTCCGACGCTGCGCCGGTAATATCTACCCAATTGTTCAAAAAGAAAGTATTTCCGCAGCTGGAAGGCAAGATGCCGGTGTTTTTCATCCTGATAGATAATTTACGTTATGACCAATACCGTATTATCAATCCTATAATTTCGGAGTACTTCCGTTTGGAAGAAGAGGATACTTATTACAGTATTTTACCGACAGCAACGCAGTACGCACGTAATGCCATTTTTTCTGGTTTGATGCCTTTGGATATGGAAAAACGCTTCCCCGAGATGTGGCAGAATGATGAGGACGAAGGTGGGAAGAACCTGTTTGAATCGGAGTTTTTAACCGACCAGTTAAAACGTAGTCTGCGCAAGGAGTGCAAACACTCGTACACCAAAATACTCAACATTGACGAAGGCCGTGCGCTGAACGAAACGGTGAGCAACCTGATGGGCAACGACCTGAACGTGGTGGTGTACAACTTTGTGGATATGCTGAGCCACGCACGTACTGATATGCAGATGATACGTGAGTTGGCGAGCGACGACGCGGCTTACCGCTCATTAACGCTATCGTGGTTTGAGCACTCGCCGCTGTTCGACCTGTTGAAGTTTTTAAGCCAGAAACAAGTCAAGGTAATTATCACTACCGACCACGGTACCATAAAGGTGCGTAACCCAAGCAAAATTGTAGGCGACCGCAACACCAACACGAACCTGCGCTACAAACAAGGTAAAAATTTGAACTATAATGCCAAAGAGGTATTCTACATCCGCAACCCGCACGATGCGATGTTGCCAAAGCTGCACCTAAGCTCGAGCTTTGTATTTGCCAAGGTTGATAATTACTTTGTGTACCCTAACAACTATAACCATTTTGTTAATTTTTATAACGAGACCTTCCAACACGGAGGGATTTCGTTAGAGGAAATGATCGTGCCGATAGCTACTTACGGGCCTAAATAGATTTCTACTTATAGCTTTGACAACTTTTCAAAAGTTGTCAAAGCTTCATATTCTTTTGTTGTAATTCATCCTTAGCAACTTTGTCGCATATTTGACATCATGTATATTTAAGATATAAAAACTTACCCACCCCGACTTTTTAAAAATATAATGATGGGTGGCTCGTCCGTCTTTCAGTATCTCTGCTTTAACGGCACGGCTAAAGCGCAGATCTAACAGACCATTTCCGTGTATGTGTCCCAGTTCGCGGCCATTGTAGTTAAACTGTGTACCGCCATACTTATGCAGGCCAATCGTTGCGCCGGGCCAGGTAGAAACTTCGGCTTCAATATTGTCCATGGCGTCGAGAACAATCGGGTTGGTGAGCATTGACCATAGTTTTAACCATGCATCAAAAACCAATGCCACCAAGGGCACAAATTTTAAGAAGCCAAAGTTTTTTACAACAAAGTTGAACAGATTAATTTTTCTCACTTATCTCTTTAATATGTTCCATTACCCGTAAATGTACATTTCGCGTAATGCTTTGCGCCCAAATATCATAGTACCAAACCGGAAACACATATAGCTTATACCAGCTATTGCCTATAACTGTTGTGGTGCCGTTGCCGTTATCTTTTAGAAGGAATTGACCACGTTCAATATCAATATGGCCCATTATTTCTGGGTTTCGTGGCTGGTCAATAATATCGAAAGTCAAATCTTTACCAGGCTCAAATGTTACTATTTTCTCACCGAAAACATAACCATTGCTAAATATGCACTTTCGGCCAGCCCCTTTATAATAGCCCGTTACGGTTGTGGCCATAGGGCTTGGCATGCCTATGCGAAATAGCCAAAAGGTCGGTTTTTGTTTGATCGGTTCAAAAGCAACTACGTTTCTCCAAACTTTATCGGGCGTGGCGTTGATGACAATACTGTCGGAAACCATGTTTTCATACTGATGTTTTGATAGTGAATCGGCAATGAAGATTAGTGCGAGAAGTCCGAATACGCTAATATTAAGTTTATTGTTGTTTCGCTTAAAAAGGGCTTTTCCTGTAGATGCGCCAATGTAAATGAAGCAAAATATGAGAGGGGATACAATTATTAAGCAAATTACACCCTCGCCAAGAAAAACAGCACTTAATGCAATCGCAATGAAGCTGTTATCCACGCAATACCATAATGACGTTCTGCTTTGTAACTCAAGATCTTTCCAAAACCATGCGCTTATCAAACCCATGAGTATCGGGATAATAATAAATTCGGAAAAGATGAGCACGCCATCGTTGTTTCCTAACGTGAAATGGATAATTCCCGTTATGCCCATTAGGGCAAAAGCAACAAAATTTGGTACGATAAAACCCAGTTGTTTTTTTGTAAAAATTGGTCGCATGGCACGAGGGATTTAAGTTATTAAAATATGGCTAAGGATTTATCAGGGTGTTATTCAAATATTTTATCGAACCCCAAAACCAGCTATCCTCTGCCTTCAGCATTATTTCGAATGTTTTGTCGACATTTTTAGCCAGCTTATTAATATCCGTGACCGACTTATTGAAGGTCTTAAAATCAGGGTCATTAGCATCGCCTTCAACTTTTGCCAATTCATCCAATAGCTTAATAACGGGGTCCAGCTCTCGCTTACGTCGTTCTTTTGCAACCTGGCGGGCAATGTTCCAAATGTCTTTGTCGGCAAAGAAGTACTCTTTACGCTCACCGGGTTTTAGTTGCTTTTCTATCAGACCCCAGCCTATCAGGTCGCGCAGGGTCATGTTGGCGTTGCCCCGTGAGATGCTTAACTTCTCCATGATCTCTTCGGTAGAGAGCGCTCCGGGGGTGATCAGGAGTAGCGCATGTATCTGGGCCATAGTGCGGTTTATGCCCCATTCCGACCCCAGTTTACCCCAGGCTTCGGTGAATTTTTGTTTTGCTTCATCTAATTCCATAAAGCAAAGGTAAAATATTGTTTTTGAACTTTCAGTAATTACTGAAAGTTTATTTTAAAAATTGTTTTAACCCTTCAGACCGCAAATCGCATAAAGCGTTATAAAACAAAAAAGAGAGGTAAGTACCTCTCTTTTAAGAATATGTTTTGATGAGCGAATAATTAAAAAACAGCCTGAGCTATACGTTTAGTTGGCTCGGGGTTACCCATGGTATAAAAGTGCAGAACAGGCACGCCAAACTCAACCAGCTCTTTACATTGCTGTATCATCCATTGTATGCCAATTTCCTTTACATCCTTTTCGTTTTTACATGCTGTAATGGCATCGCTCAATTCAACAGGAATATCGATATGGAATATTTTGGATAATGCCACCAGTTGTTTTGACGTAGTGATAGGCTTTAACCCTGGAATAATAGGCACATTAATGCCATTTGCACGGCAGTTATTTACAAACTCCTTGTATTTGGGCACATCAAAAAACATTTGGGTTACAATAAAATCAGCGCCCATATCCACCTTTTGTTTAAGGTATTTAAAGTCGGTTTGCATATTAGGGGCCTCAAAATGTTTTTCGGGATAACCGGCAACTCCAATGCAAAAATCAGCTTTACCGCCACCAACTACATCATCATGAAGGTATTTGCCGTTGTTCATGTTCACTACCTGTTGTAGCAAGTCGGTAGCGTAGGCGTGTCCTGCGGGAGTAGGCACAAAACCCGATTCGGCTTTACGCGCATCACCGCGCAACACCAATACATTATCAATGCCCAAAAACGGAAGGTCTATAAGCGCATATTCAAGTTCATCTTTAGTAAAACCGCCACATATCAGGTGAGGCACGGCATCAACTTTATACTTATTCATTATAGCCGCGCAAACCGCCACAGTGCCCGGACGTTTGCGGGTGATCACTTTTTCGAGCAGGCCGTTATCGTGCTCTTTGTAAATATGATCTTCTCTTAGCGATGTCACATCAATGAATGGGGGCTTTAACTCCATTAGCGGATCAATTGCATTATAAATACCTTGTATGCTTTGTCCTTTTATTGGTGGCAGTAATTCGAAAGAGAATAATGTTTTGCCTTTTGCGTTGGCAATATGTTGTGTAATTTTCATTGTTTAGTATCAATAAGCTAAATTAGGGCTTAACCAGCGTTCCACATCCTCTAAAGGCATTTGTTTTCTGATGGCGTATTCTTCAACCTGGTCCTTGTTTATTTTGCCTAAGCCAAAGTACCTTGCCTGCGGGTGCGCGAAATAGAAGCCACTTACCGATGCTGCCGGAGTCATCGCCAAACTTTCAGTTAAATGCATATTGGCATTATCCTCAGCTTTAAGCAGTTCGAACAAAGTGGTTTTCTCGGTATGGTCTGGGCAAGCAGGATAACCCGGTGCCGGGCGTATACCCTGATATTTTTCTTTTATCAGGTCTTCGCTTTCCAGGTGTTCTTCTTTAGCATAGCCCCAGTACTCTTTACGCACCAATTCGTGCATTTTTTCGGCAAAGGCTTCAGCTAAACGATCGGCAATAGCTTTGGCCATTATACTGTTGTAATCATCATGGTCAGCCTCGTATTTAGCTACCAACTCGTCACAACCTATCCCGGCTGTTACTGCAAATCCGCCCCAATAATCGGGGACACCACTTGCTTTGGGTGCGATGAAATCGGATAGTGCATAATAAGGCTCTCCTTTTGCCTTTTCAGCCTGCTGGCGAAGTGTATGAATGCGTTTCAATACTGTTGTACGACTTTCATCGGTGTACAGCTCGATATCATCATCAACACTGTTTGCCGGCCAAAAGCCGATTACGCCATTCGCTTGCAACAATTTATTGTCAACCACTTCTTTTAACACTGCCTGCGCATCATCGTATAGCTTTTTAGCTTCGGTGCCAACGTATTTATCTTCGAATATTTTAGGGAAACTACCGCGTAGCTCCCAAGTGTGGAAGAATGGTGTCCAATCGATATACGGAACTAACTCTTCAAGCGGAAACGCTTCAAAAACTTTAATGCCTGTAAATGTTGGTTTAGGCGGGATAGCGCCGTTCAGGTTTAACTCTATTTTTTGATTACGCGCTTCTTCTATGGTAACAAAACGCTTATCCGACTTTTTATTCAAATGTGCCTCGCGGGCTTTTTCGTACTCGTCCTTAATACCTTGTATATAACCATGGCGGGTATCCCGGTTCATCAAGCTACTGCATACCGTAACACTGCGCGACGCATCGAGCACGTGTATTGCCGGCCCCGAATAGTTGGGTGCAATTTTAACAGCGGCATGTATACGTGATGTGGTAGCCCCTCCAACAATTAGCGGAATATCGAACTCATTACGTTCCATTTCTTTGGCAAAGTGCACCATCTCATCCAACGAAGGGGTGATCAAACCACTCAAACCGATGATATCTACTTTTTGAGCTTTGGCTTCGTCAATAATTTTTTGAGCCGGTACCATTACTCCAAGATCGATAACTTCAAAATTGTTGCAGGCCAATACTACGCCCACTATATTTTTGCCTATATCGTGCACATCACCCTTCACGGTGGCCATTAATACTTTGCCCGCGTTGCTGCGTTCATGCCCTGTAGTTTCACCGGCATCAATAACCCGTTGTTTTTCAAGTTCGATGAATGGTAGAAGATAAGCCACTGCTTTTTTCATTACCCTGGCCGATTTTACAACCTGTGGCAAAAACATTTTACCGGCACCAAACAGGTCGCCAACAATGTTCATACCATCCATCAAGGGGCCTTCAATAACCTCTAAAGGCTTAGCATATTTCTGGCGGGCTTCTTCTACATCATCATCCAGGTATTCAATAATACCCTTTACTAACGCATGCGACAAACGCTTTTCTACCGGCTCTTTGCGCCACTCTTCATCCTTAACTATCTCTTTACCTTTGCTTTTTACAGTTTCGGCAAATTCAACAAGTCGCTCTGTAGCATCAGCTCTGCGGTTGAGCAGTACATCTTCTACCATTTCGAGCAGATCCTTCGGTATCTCTTCGTAAACCTCAAGCATACCCGCGTTTACAATACCCATATCCATGCCTGCTTGTATGGCATGATACAAGAAGGCGGAGTGCATAGCCTCGCGCACTACATTATTACCGCGGAACGAAAATGAAATATTACTTACCCCGCCGCTTACTTTGGCGCCGGGCAGATTTTGTTTTATCCAACGCGTTGCATTTATAAAATCAACAGCGTAATTGTTGTGTTCCTCTAATCCGGTAGCAACAGTTAAAATATTGGGGTCGAAGATGATGTCCTGCGGTGGGAAACCAACCTCATTCACCAAAATATCATAACTGCGTTTGCATATCTCAATGCGGCGCTCGTAATTATCTGCCTGGCCATTTTCATCAAATGCCATTACTACTGTGGCAGCGCCATATTGTAATATCTTTTTTGCGTATTCACGAAACTTTTCTTCACCCTCTTTTAGCGAAATAGAGTTTACGATACCTTTACCCTGTAAACATTTCAAACCGGCCTCGATAACCGACCACTTCGACGAATCGACCATGATAGGCAATTTGGCAATATCAGGCTCGGAAGCAATAAGGTTCAAAAACTTTACCATTGCCGCTTCGGAGTCGATCATGCCCTCGTCCATGTTCACATCTATCACCTGCGCGCCGCCGTCAACCTGCTGGCGTGCAACAACTAAGGCGGCCTCATAATCCTCGGCCAAAATCAGTTTTGAAAACTTAGGCGAGCCTGTAATATTGGTACGTTCACCTACGTTCACAAAATTTGTTTCGGGGGTAACGGTAATGGCTTCCAAACCGCTCAGGCGCATGTAATCAGCAACCTCAGCAATCTTTCTTGGTTTATTTATTGCGGCCTTTTCGGCAATGCAACGGATATGATCAGGTGTAGTACCGCAGCAACCACCGACAATGTTTACCATGCCGTGTTGCATAAAGTCTTCCACCAAATGCGCGGTCTCATGTGGGGTTTCGTCATAAGCGCCGAACTCGTTCGGTAAACCGGCGTTAGGGTAGGCCGAGATATATACGCCCGCTTTTTCGGCAAGCTCCTCAAGGTGTGGGCGCATTTCTTTAGCACCCAAAGCACAATTCAAACCTACAGAAAGCAAGTTGCCGTGATGTACCGAGTTCCAAAATGCTTCAACAGTTTGGCCTGATAAAGTACGTCCGGATGCGTCGGTAATAGTTCCGGAGATCATGATACCGCCATCTTTACTAAACGCGGGGTATTCTTTTCCAGCCGCTTTGCATTCGTCTTCGTATTTTTTTATTGCAAATAAAGCCGCCTTTGAGTTGAGCGTATCAAATATGGTTTCGATAAGCAATACATCTGCGCCGCCATCAACCAGGCCACGCGCCTGGTCGTAATAAGCATCAACCAAATTATCAAATGTAACAGCGCGATACCCGGGATCATTAACATCGGGCGATAATGAAGCTGTACGATTAGTAGGGCCGAGTGCACCGGCTACAAAGCGAGGTTTAGCAGGGTTCTTTTTTGTATATTCATCAGCAACTTCGCGGGCAATACGTGCACCCTCATAACTTAACTCGTAAGCCAAGGGCTCCATTTTATAATCGGCAAGCGAAATCACTTGTGTGCTGAAGGTATTTGTTTCAATAATATCCGCGCCTGCGTCAAGATATTCGGCATGTATAGCTTTTATGACATCCGGGCGCGTAATGTTCAGCAAGTCGTTATTGCCTTGCAGATCGCACGGATGGTCCTTAAATCGCTCAGCACGAAAATCAGCTTCGGTTAACTGATAGCGCTGGATCATGGTACCCATCGCTCCGTCAATTACCAAAATGCGTTTTTGTAGTTCTTGTCTTATGCTCATATTTCGTATTGCGTATAGTGTATTGCGTATAGAGTTGCTATTTTAACTAAATGCGATAAACAAATCATCGCAATACGCAATACTCAAATCGCAATACCATTGTGCTTTTATCGAAAAGTCTGGTGTTATTTTGACCTTCGCTTATCTTCCTTAAACTACCAAGTGTTGTTTAAGTAGAATTTAGCACCTTGTAAGTACAGGTTGCTAAGACATCGCAGGGTCCAGTCCCTCCGTCTTTCTCTATAAGCACCACAAAGTTGCACAATAAAGTTGTAAAGTGCAACAATGTAGCTACATGAAACCGAATTGATTGCAATGGTTTTGAAAAGCAGCTTCATTTTAACTACTATTGGAGGCCAATTACAGCATCGAATGAAAAGAGCCATCATTACTATTTGCGGCATTATATTTTGCCAAATTACAATTGCTCAACAAATAGCATTCCCAAATGCAGAAGGGTTTGGACGGTTTGCTACCGGGGGGCGTGGCGGGGATGTATATCATGTAACCAATCTGGACGACTCAGGAAAAGGTTCCTTTCGTGACGCGGTAAGCCATTCCATGCGGACAGTAGTGTTTGATGTTGGCGGCGTTATCAATATTAAGGATAAAATAAAAGTTGCACCTAAAATTACTATTGCAGGTCAAACCGCGCCGGGGGAAGGTATCGTAGTGTATGGCAATGGCGTTTCGTTTTCAAGTGACTGCGTAGTGCGTTATATGCGTTTTCGCGGAAGCGTTAATATGCCACGTGGGGCATGTGTTGTTGTAGTTGATAGCGTACAAAATGTGATACTCGACCATATATCTGTTGAGTGGGGCCGCTGGGACGATATGCATATTAAAGACAGTGAGAACATTACGGTACAATACTCCATTATTGGCGAGCCTATAGACCCCCAGCGTTTTGGCGCCCTATTCGAAGGACCCAAACACGTTACAATAAACCATTGTTTGTGGATTGATAACCAAAGCCGAAACCCTAAAGCGAAAGCAACCATCGAATATGTTAATAATGTGGTTTATAACTGGGGCGTTGATGGTTTTGTTGGGGGCCACTCTGCCGCAGAGCATAGCCAGGATCTTATCAATAACTACTTCATAGCGGGTCCCAACTCCGGTAATAATTTTGTCGGCGAATTTGCTGCTACCGATCACGTGTACCAAACCGGCAACTATGTTGATATGAATAAAGATGGCAAATTAAATGGGAGGTTGGTTTTAGATAGCGATTTTGTACACGCAAAAGCTACTATTGAACATTCCCGGCAAAATGCAGCTATGGATATTGCCCATATAGAAAGTGCAGAAGAGGCTTACATGAAAGTATTACTGTCTGCTGTTGCATCAAAGCACCGTTATGCAGTTGATGACCGCATTATCTGTTACCTGCAAAGTTTAGGGAAAGACGGAAAGATATTTAAAACGGAGGCTGATGCAGGAGGGCAGGGGCCAATAAATGGTGGTACTACACCGAAAGATACCGATGGCGATGGTATACCTGATGATTGGGAAAAAGCCCACAACCTGAATGTGAACAACGCAGCAGACGGAAAAGCTTTTGCAAACGGGAGTGGCTACACAAATTTGGAGGTATACCTCAACAGCATAGCTGATATTGCTAATATCAAAACGAGGTGATTTTATTAATGTATTGGTAATAAAAATTTCTCTAACAGAACATTTTTATATTTCTCAGAAAAAATTAGAAATTTTCGCAACAATTTCTTGCCGATTTGCGTTATAATGGAAACACACTGTTTATTCATTATTATGGGAGCCGATAAGAATTATACATACCAGGTATGCGAACATTGCAACAATGGTAATAAAGTACGTGTAAGGAGAGGTTTTATTATTCGAACATTCCTGCCCTGGTTGCCTTTAAAGAGGTATATATGTACTAACTGCCTTTACGACCAATATGTTTTTGCTTCCAGAAGCCAACATCGCACACACGCGCATAGTTAGTGTTGATTTTCCCGGGAAATTATAATTAGCAAAATGTTTTTTGGCAGATTATTTTGCTATGCTTGCATAACAAAATAATCCTCCCTTCGTTATATTTATAGAATAACGATAATGGTATAACCTATTCCGGTATTGTTACGTATAAACCTAAACCTTGTTAATTAGCAAACAAAACGAAAGGATTAAGCCATGATACCTAAATTAATTATTGATGCTATCGAAATAATGGCAATGAGTTTTGCCCTGGTATTATTAGCTGTTCAGGTATTACCTAAAGAAAAGCCCTCGAATATAGTGCGTTTGAAACACCGTGCTGAAAATGCACACCGTTCCTACAAAAAAATACGTAAAGCGGGTTGATTATCCGTCAAGTAAAAAAACGAACAATTCTTTAGGCCCGTGTGCACCTAAAACCAATGTTTTTTCGATATCCGCGGTTCTGCTCGGGCCGGTGATAACAGATATCATCGAAGGTGTATTATGCCCGTATTTTTTTTTCAGCAGCTTAAACCCATCTTTTAAGTCCATCACCAATTGCGATGTGTAGGCTACAACAACATGCACATTTGGATAAATGCCTAACCTTCGCCCGGCTTCATTAGCGTTGGATACAAGAATACTGCCGTTACGGGCTATCAGCGCTTCGCACAAGGTAAAACCTACTTCGGCTTGTGTAAAGTCTTTATCAGTCTCAAAAAAAGGATATTCGTATTTTTTGAATAGCAGCTGCAGTGCGGGTTCCCAGCAATATATTTTGCGCCATTCGCGCTCTTCGGCAAGATTTATCAGATTTTCGATAAACTGGATCTCATCTTCACAAAAAACAAACTGTCCGGCAACAGCCGAAAATTGTTCAGCAAACATTACTTCGGGCAACTCGTTGGGAGTGGCATATAATGGCAGATCCTCAAGATTGGGGTAAGGGTTATCACGCCTTTCCAATAAAGCCTTCCTGATTTTTTTCAGCAGTTTTTCTTTGCTCGATGTATTCTCCTTCATTGATAAAATAAAAGGCCACCATGAACTGCATAGTGGCCTTTGTTATGGTATAGTCATAAACCTATTTTGGTGCCTTGCTAGGTGAGACTTGAATCCTACTAAGTACGTAGTACA
>JACXTT010011795.1_pt1 | contig 11654 bp, 12 predicted proteins | sample 9270951 | NCBI WGS metagenome assembly JACXTT01 (sample SAMN15532306, study PRJNA645909) | rock metagenome | isolation source: weathered quartz diorite | place: Puerto Rico | collected 2017-06-21 | reverse complement strand
CGGCGACCCCTTCTTGTCGAAGGAGTTGCACGCGACGAGCAGGAGCAGCGCGGGTGCGAGCCTCACTTGGACTTGGCGACCTCCAGGTAGCGCATGCGCAGGTCGTAGAGCCCCTGGCTGAGCACGCGCTCTTCCTCTCCGGCGAGATTGCCCTTGGTCTTTTCCTGGAGCAGCGCGAGCAGCTCGATGTCCTGCCGCGCGAGCAGCAGGTTCGCCTCGCCGGTCTTGCCCGTCTCGGGGTCGGGCGCGTCGCCGAGGTGCACGAACGCCGAGCCGAGGATCGACATGACGAAGGTCGCGAAGTCGAGCTTCGGCAGCTCCACCTTGCCGCTCGGCGGCAAATCGTCGTCCAGGTCGTGCTCGGGCGCGCTCATGTCAGTTGGACCGGTCGCCGGCCTTGGCGCCGCCGAGCGCGGGCTGGGCCATGTCGACCGTGTCGGCCTGGCTGGCCACGTCGGGCAGCTTCTTCAGCGAGTCCTCGAGGTCGCCGCGGTCGCTGTGCGACCACACGGCGCGGCGCCCGCGGATGCGTTTGTCGATCTCGGCCCAGTTCGTCTTCTTGCTCATGGTTGCGACCGTGGTTTTTCCTTACGGCGAAGCTGAACCAGCGGTTCGGCCTCGGGCTCGCTCCCATATACGATAGTATCCGCGTAGACAATACGCTCGTCCACGTCGGCCTCGGCGGCGGCGAGCTCTTGCTCGCTCGCCGGGCGCACCGCCAACACCTCGATTTCGAAGGTGACGCGCTGGCCAGCGAGCGGGTGGTTCCGGTCGGCCACGATGTCGTTGTCGCCGATTGCCACGATCCGGTAGGCGCATTCGCTGCCGTCCGGACCGGTCGCGATGATCTCGTCGCCCACCTCCGCGCGCTCGGCGCCGGGGAAATCGCGGAGGTCGATCTCCAGCACCGCCTCGTCGTCGCGCTCGCCGAAGGCCTCCTCCGGCGCGAGCGCGACCTTGCGGCGATCGCCCGCGCGCGCGCCCTCGATCGCCCGCTCGAGCCCCGGGATGATCTGCGCGTAGCCGTGCACGTAGCGGAGCGGTTCGCTCTTGCTCACCTGATCGCACAGCCGGCCGTTCGCGTCGTAGAGGCGATAGCGCAGCGTCACGAACGCGTCGGGCGCGACGGGCGGGCCCGCGGGCTTGCGCTTCGGGCGGGTCACCGCTCGAGCTTTTTCAACAGGTCGCCGAAGGTGCCGAAGGTCGCCTCGCGCTGCACCTTCTTGCGGTACTCGCGGTAGGCGCGCTTCTCCTCGTCTTCCTTCAGCGCGCGGATCGACAGGCGCGCCTCGCCGCGACGCGGGTCGTACTCGATGACCTTGGCCTCGAGCTCGGTGCCGAGCGGGAAGGTCTTGCGCAGATCGGTGCCGCGCGGCGTGCCGGTCTGGCCCGCGGGGATGAAGCCGCGCGAGCCGCGGCCGGTGGCGCCGACGATGCGCACGCCGAGGCCGGCCTCGCGGATCTGCTTCACCACCACCTTGAGCAGCTGGTTCACCGCGATCTTCGGCCGCTCGGCGCCGCGCTCGTTCTCCGGCGGGGCGGGGTGGAGCGTCACCTTGTGCTTGTCGGCGTCGACCGCCGCGACGATGACGTCGATGTCCTGGCCCTCGCTCACCACCTTGTTGGGGTGCTCGACCGGCTCGAACGCCAGGTCGGCGACGTGGCACAGGCCGTCGATCCCCGGCTCGAGCTGGATGAACGCGCCGAAGTCGGTGAGCCGCACCACCTTGGCGTGGTGGATGCTGCCGACGGCGTATTTCTCCCTCACGTGCGCCCAGGGATCCTCGATGGTCGCCTTGCGGCTGAGCCACAGCTTGCCCTTGTCGTCGATGCGGAGGATTTTGACCTCGATCTCCTGACCGGGCGAAAACAGGCTGGTGAGGCGCGCGCCGCGATCGTGGCTCGCCTCGCTCATGTGGACCACGCCCTCGATGTCGCCGTGCTCCGGCAGCGAGAGGAACGCGCCCCAGGTGACGACGTTGCGCACCACCGCCTTGACCACCATCTCGGGCTTGAGCTCGGCGAGCACCGCGGCGCGCTTCTCGAGGTGCTCCTTCTCGAGCATGTTCTTGCGCGACAGCACCACGTCGCGGCCCTTCTTGCCGTAGTGGCTCACCACGAAGGGCATCTTCTCGCCGAGCAGCGGGGTGAGATCGCCGCCCGGGGCGAGCTCGACGTGCGAGGCGGGAGCGAACGCGCGCACGCCGTTGTAGTCGACCTCCACGCCGCCCTTGACGATGCCGGTGACCCAGCAGTCGATCGGGTTCTGCGTCTCGAGCGCGGCGCGGAGCTCGAGGCGCGTCTGCTTGGTGTCGAACGGCTCGGGCCCGAGCATGAGCACGCCGCCGCGGGTGGAGAAGCTCTTCACCTTGGCGATGAACTGCTCGCCGACGAGCGGCGGGACCTGGATCAGCTGATCGCGATCGAACAGGCCCATCGCCTTGCCGCCGGCGACGTCGACGAAGATCGCCGTGCGCGTGACCTTGGAGACGCGCCCGAACACCTCGTCGCCGACGTTGAACGCCGGCCGCTCGGGCGGCTTGCCCTTCTTCTTCGGTCGGTCCTTGCCGTCCTTGCCCGGCCGCTTGCCCGGCCGCGAAGCCCTCGCCGCCGCCCCGGACTCGGACTCCCGGTCGGCCTCGCCTTCCGGCTCGGAGTCCGCCTCCGACTCGGAGTCGGCTCCCGCTTCGGACTCGGACTCGACTTCGGACCCCGCCTCGCCCGCCGAAGACGGCCGCGCCTCGACCTGTCCCTCGACCGGCTTCTTCTTCCGCCTGCGCCTGCGCCGCTTCTTCTTCTTGGGCTCTCCTCCCTCCCCCGCCTGCGGGGGAGGGTTGGGGTTGGGGGAGTCCGAAGAAGCGGCGTCGACGACTCCCTCCCCCGCCTGCGGGGGAGGGTTGGGGTGGGGGGAGTCCGCAGAAGCCGAAGCCTCACCATCCGGCTGAGGTTGGGGCGCCTCCACCGACACGGACGCCTCCGCCGCCGCCGGCTCGGCCGGCGCGTCGCTCGCAACGCCGTCGTTGCTCTCGTCCGTGGTCATGGGAGGGACGCTATCCATACCGCGATTTTTCTCACCGCGCGATGGGGAGATGTCGGTTTTTTCCGCCGCTGCGATCGATGGTCAGCTTCGGCAGGCGCGCGGCGTTGTGCACGCTCGCGCGGTCGGCCATGCGCTCGGCGACCTCGCGGAACGCGCGCGCGATGGCGCTGTCGGGCGCGGCTTGCACCACCGGCGTGCCGGCGTCGCCCCACTCGCGCACCGCGGGATCCATCGGGATCTGCCCAAGGAGCGGCGCCTCGGCGAACTCCGCCACCTTCTTGCCGCCGCCCGCGCCGAACAGCTCGTGGCGTTTGTCGCAGCCGTCGCACACGAAGTAGCTCTCGTTCTCGACCACGCCGAGGATCGGGATGCTCACCTTCTTGAGCATCGCCACCGCCTTGTACACGTCGGCGAGCGCGACCTCCTGCGGCGTCGTCACCACCACCGCGCCGGTGGTGCGCACGCGCTGCGCCAGGGTGATCGCCACGTCGCCGGTGCCCGGCGGCAGATCGAGCACCAGGTAATCGAGCTCGCCCCAGTCGACGTCCTTCAGGAACTGCAAGAGCGCGCCCTGCAGCATCGGCCCGCGCCAGATCACCGCGCTCTTGTCGTCCTCGAGCAGGAAACCGATCGACATGAGCTTCACGCCGAAGCGCTCGAGCGGGCGGATCTTGCCGGCCTCGGTCGCGCTCGGCTTGCCCATCACGCCGAACATCGTCGGGATGCTCGGCCCGTACATGTCGGCGTCGAGCAGGCCCACGCGGCAGCCCACGCGCTTCAGCGCCAGCGCGAGGTTCGTCGCCACCGTGCTCTTGCCCACGCCGCCCTTGCCGCTGATCACCAGGATGATGTTCTCGACCGCCGGGCACGGATCGTCCTGCGGGATCTCGCGCTTCAACGGCCGCACGCCCCAGTCGATGCTCACGCTCGCCGCGCCGGCCCTCTTCGCGGCGGCGATCACGTCCGCCTCGATCTTCCCCTTGAGCGGACACGCGTGCGTGGTCAGATCCACCCCGAGCGAAACGGCCTCGCCCTCGACCTTCACGTCCCGGATCATCCCCAGCTCCGCGAGCGGCCGCCCGATCTCCGGGTCGACCACCTCCGCGAGCGCGCGGTTGACGGCTTCGAGGTTCAGCGCCATGGCCGCGGGAACATGGATCGCGCCCGCCCAAAAGGCAATGAGCTCAGCTGGCGCCGGCTTTGGCGCTCACGCTGGCGCTGGCCTGGATCGACACGCTGACGCTGGCGGAGGCGCTGATCGAGGCGCCGAAGTTGGAGGCGAGGTCGGCGCCGTACTTGAAGAAGCAGGCGGCGACGCCGAGGGCGGCTTCGGCGGCGGGGACGGCCTTGTCGGCGACGTCGCCGGCGGCGAGGACCACGTCTTTGCCTTGCTCGATTCCGGCGATGAACAGGGCGGGGAGGTTGGCCGAGAGCGTGCTCTTGAGGTTCACGCTCGCCTTGCCGCCGATGACCACGTTGATCTGCGGCGGGCTGCACTCGGCCTTGAACTGCGCCTGCGCGTTGCAGCCGGCCTCGCAGTCGGCGTCGACGTCGCACGACGGCGGCTTGAGCTTGCCCTCGCACTTCGGCGCCTTGTAGGAAATGCTGCAGCCGCCCTTGCACGAGCCCTGGCACTTCGCGCTCGGCGGGATGATGCTGCAGGTGCCGGTGCACTTGCCGTTGCAAGCGCCGTTGCACTTGCCGTTGCACGCGCCCTTCGCGCCGGTCGCGACGCAGGTGCCGCCGCAGTCGCCGCTGCACGCGCCGCTGCACTGGCCCTGGCAGTCGACCGTGCCGCTCGTGACCGTGCACGAGCCCTGGCACTGCGCGTCGCACTGGCCCGACAGCTCGCCCGGCTCGCAGCGGACCTCGATGCTGCCCGGGTCGCACGAGCCGCTCACGCTGCACTCGGCCTCGCACGAGAACTGCGCCTTGGCGTCGATGCTGCATTGGCCGGGGATGACCTCGACGCCGATGGTGGCGCCCGCGTCGATCTCGAGCTGGATCGCCGCCTGCGCCATGGTGCAGGCCTGCTGCAGGTTGTCGTCGAACTTCGGGTCGTTCGGGTCCTTCACGCTCGGGACGTTCTTCTGCCCGAGGTCGGTGGCGATCGCCGCGCAGGACGTGCCGACGGTGACCTTCAGCTTGTTGGCCGTCTTCACCAGCGCGTCGACCGCGCCGGCGAACGCGGCGATCTTGCCGCCGGTGCTCGGATCGCACGGGCCGTCGGCGAGGCACCCGCCGCTGGCGAGGGCAGGCAACGCCAGCGCCACGGCCGCGGTCGGCAGCACCCAACGCGCGCTCGTTTTCATCCTAGGCTCCTATCCAAGCTCCCCCTCCCCGCGCTCCCCGCAAGATCAAGGGTAGCAGCTGTATCCGACGTTCTGGCCGTCGGAAAGCGGCTTTCGCGGGAAATAGCAGTGGTGGTAGACGTTGTTTCCCGGCGCCACGCCGTCGGTCTCGTCGAGGCAGCGGCCGTTGGCGCCGCTCGGCGACTTGGGGCAGTCCTTGTCGCTCGTGCACGAGGTGGCGAAGCCGAAGTCGAAGCAGCCCTTCTCGCCCCCGCCGATCGAGCCGCAGCCGAACTTGCTGTCGGTGCCGCCGCAGTCGAGGTCCGAGGTGCAGGCGTAACAGAACTTCGAGCCTTGCGCGGTCTCGGCGTGGCAGCCGCCCGAGCGCGGCACGCACGCGCTCGCCGCGGCGCAGGTGTCGTTCGCGGTCGGGCAGTCGGCGGCGGTGGTGCAGCTGATCCGCGGGGTCGCGGCGCAGACGTTTCCGGCCGGCGAGCACTGTTGATCCTTGCGGCAGTTCGCGTCCGACTTGCAGAAGTGAGCGCACACCTTGCCCATGCCGGCGGTGACGCACACGTCGCTGTCGCCGAGCGAGCAGTCCACGTTGGTCTGGCACGACGCGCACTGGTCGCGGCGGACGCAGCTCTTGCGCTGGAGGCACAGCGAGCCCTCGGAGTAGCTCGGGCCGGCCGTCGCGAGGTCGACGCACTTGCTGTCGAGCGTCTTGCCACAGAAGTTGGTGTTGCCCTTCTGGCAGTCGCCGTCGTTGTTGCAGAAGCCCTTGTCGTTCGGCCCGCCGACGCACGCCTGGCTCATGCACTTCGGCCCGCAGATGTCGTGCGGATCGTGCACGGACACGCAGGCGAAGCCCGGCCCGCACTCGGCGTCGCTCGCGCAGTCGCGGCGCGTGCAGTAGGCCGTCGCGTCGCCCTCGCCCTTGGTCACGCACTCGTAGCCGCCGCAGGTCGCGCAGGTGGTGACGGTGCAGGCGCTGCCGTCGCCGCACTTGCCGATGTTGCACAACGCGAGGCCCTTGCACGCGTCCTTGTCGATCTTGCAGTCGGTCGGGTTGTTGTTGCACGCGCTCGGATCGCACTCGAGGCCGTTGGGGCAGGTCTTGCCGGTGCAGTCCGCCATCTGGCCGAAGGGGCAGCCCTTGCCCTCGATGTCGGGCCGGCCGAACTTGTCGATCGGCGGCTGGTGGCCGGTCGGCAGGCACACCTCGAGCTTCTTGCCGCCGTCGTCGGTGGTGGGCGTGCAGGCTTGCGCGCCGGCCTGGCAGTCGGCGTGCGAGCTGCACGGCAGGCGGCACTCGTTCTTCACGCAAACGTTGCCGGCGACGCACTTTTTCGGGTCGCACACCGGCTTGCATGCGCCGTCGTTGGTCTTGTAGCCGCACACCGGCCCGCCGGACGCGTCGTGGCCGAGCTGGCACTTGCCGAGCGGCGCGCAGGCGTCGGTTTCGGGCGCGGGGTTGCCGCTGCAACCCGCCGCCGGCGCCAGCGCCGAGCCCCAAAGTCCGGCAAAACCGAGTGAAATTGCGGTGATACGAGCGACTGCGCGCGCGCGCGAAAGAAAGCGGTTCATCTTCTGACCTCGACCGTCCCTGAAACGGTGCGTATTGACAGCACCAAACGAAGCCGACGACAATACCCTATCGGTCCTTCGTCAGGAGGACCATAGCTGCTTTTTCGCCGAGCCGCCTCGTCGGCGCACACGCGCCATCCACGAACAGGGGAACCATGCGCAACGCACTCACGCTCATCGCCACCGCCATCGTCGCCACCGGTTGCACCGTCACCGCCGAACCGCCGACGGACACGAACGTCGCGCAGTTCCCCGAGGGCAGCGGCCAGGAAGCCGCGGCGCAGGCGGCGTACCCGAGCGACGCCGAGTGGGGCACGGTGGTGAACGCGGTGGTGCCGAACTGGCAGCTCATCGGCTTCGCCAACTCCAAGGACACCTCGCTCCAGGGCGTGCAGCTCATCAAGCTCGCCGACTTCTACAACCCGCACGGCTACGAGTACGCCAGCTGCAAGGCCGGCGGCGCCGGCGACTGCGCGTCGAAGTTTCCGGACGCGGTGTTCCCCGACAGCTCGCCGTGGAAGGGCCAGGACAAGCCGCGCGCGCTCAACCTCGGCGTCGCCGCCACCTGGTGCGGCCCGTGCAATCAAGAGGCGAAGTCGGTGCTCCCGGGCAAGTACGACAAGTACAAGCCGATGGGCGGTCACTTCATCGTGGCGCTGGTCGACGGCCCGACCGTCGGCGTCGCCGCGAACATCAGCGACGTGCAGAAGTGGACGACGAAGTACACCGTCGCCTACAGCATGATGACCGATCCCGACGGGCAGCTGCAGATGCTGTTCGAGCCGCTCCTGCCGAGCAACGCGATCGTCCGCACCTCCGACATGCGGATCCTCATGACGATCTCGGGCGCGCCGCAGGAAGGTTCGGCGTGCCAAGGCGCGGCGGCGAGCTCGCCGAACTGCAAGTACTGGGACAAGTTCGAGAAGACGCTCGCGTCGGCGCAGTAAGCATCCGATGCTGCGCACCATCCTCGCGGCGCTGCTCCTGTGCGGCTGCCCCAGCTCCGGCCCCGAGCCGCACACCGGCGGCACGAGCGGCGCCGGCACCAGCGAACCCGTCGCCGAATCGGGGCCGAAGGCGCCCGAGTTCGAGCTGCCCACGCTCGACGGCAACCACCTGAGCCTCGGGCAGTTCCGCGGGGAGAAGGTCGTGCTGATCGACTTCTGGTCGACCATCTGCGACCCCTGCCTGCAGGAGATGCCCGAGCTGGTGAAGCTCTACGAGGAGCGCAGGGACAAGGGCTTCGTGGTGCTCGCCATCGCCACGGACGGGCCCGAGACGGTGGCGAACGTCAGCTCGGTGGCCAAGGCCAAGAACATGGTCTTCCCGGTGCTGCTCGACACCGAGACCGCCGTGCTCGACCGCTACAACCCCGAGGGTCGGCTGCCGTTCACCGAGGTCATCGACCGCCACGGCAACGTGGTGTTGAAGCGCGCCGGCTACCAGCCGGGCGACGCCGAGTCGCAGAAGCACCTGGTCGAAGCGATCGACAAGGCGATGGCGCAGAAGTAGCGTCTGCACGATGGCACGAGTCGGAGGCGCGGCGCGGTTCTCCGCGGCGCTCTTGGGTGCGACCACGCTGGCGGCGACCGCGCGCGCGATCGACGTGCCGATCAAGGACAAGACGCTCACCCTCGACGTGAGCAACACCACCGAGGTCGGCTACCACTTCGACAACCGCAACACCTCGCCGATCGATCCGCGCGCGCCGACGCTCACCCCGGCGCAGCGCATCGACGACAACTACGGCGAGTGGTTCAACCGGCTGCAGGTGCGCGCCTTCTACTGGAAGGTGTCGGCGGGGCTGCGGCTCGACAGCGCGCTGTTCTTCCACACGCTGTCGCGCTCGCGCGTGCAGGACCTCATCCGCGGCGAGCTCGGCCGCGACGATCTGGCGCTGGAGAACCGCTTCGACGAGGAGCTGCACTCGCACTTCGGCCAGGCGCTGCCGGGCGGCGGGCGCGGCGTCGTGTACCCGTCGAAGCTGTGGCTCGGCTTCAAGAACGACCTGGTCGACGTCACCGCCGGCGACTTCTACCTGCAGCTCGGGCGCGGGCTGGTGTTCAGCGTGCGCAAGATCGACGAGGTGGGCGTCGACACCACCGTGCGCGGCGGCAAGGTGCGGGTGGCGACGACGGTCGGCGGCTGGCGCATCGAGGCGACCGCGTTCGGCGGGCAGCTCAACCCGGTGCGGATCGACTACCCGACGGGGCGCATCCTGCACGGCAACGGCTCACCGCTGTTCTTCGGCTTCCCGCGCGCCTCGGACCTGCAGGAGTTCCAGCCGAACCCGACGTTCGACCCGAAGAACCCCGCCGCCGCGCCCGAGTTCGTGCTGGTGACGAAGCGCGCCAAGCCGAGCTACCTGGAAGACAGCGTGTTCGGCGGCAACGTCACCTTCGGGCCGAAGCAGGTCGAGGTCGGCATGAACGCGGTGGTGCTCCTGCGCCAGAGCAACAGCGAGGCGCTCGAGCAATGCAAGCGCGAGCCGGGCGCCGACGTCGACGCCTGCCAGGCGATGTTCCCCTCGTTCAGCCAGAGCGACGCGTCGCGCCTGCACGACCAGATCCGCAACTTCAGCGTGACGGTGCGGCTGCCGTCGATCGGCAAGGTGGCCGACGCGTACGTCGAGCTGGCGGGGCAGAACCAGGTGGCCGGGCACGTGGCGTCGGTGAGCGACACCGGCGTGGTGCGCGAGCCCGACCTGTGGGGGTACGCGGCCTACGCGAACGTGAACCTGCACGCCGGGCGGGTGACGGCGACGCTCGAGGGCAAGCACTACCGCTCGTTCTTTCCGCTCGGCGCGAACATCGACGCCAGCGGGCCGCCGTTCGGCGCGGGCGAGTTCAACCTCATCACCTACAGCCTGTCGCCGCGCGCCGAGTCGATCTACACCGAGCCGATCGGCGCGCCCGACGTGTGCATCAGCGGCGGGCGCGCGAAGGTCGATCTGGCGCTGGCGAGCGAAAAGAAGATCTACGGCTGGGTCGGCCGCTCGTCGAGCTGGTCGGAGATCGACGCCGGCGTCCCGCACCTGCCGCCGGGGCCGGCGCCGAGCATCGTGTACTCGGGTTGCGACACCTCGCCGAAGTTCCGCACCGACACCTGGGACACGGCCGCGGGCACCGAGATCACCACGCAGGGCGGCGCGTCGCACTACTGGGGGTGGATCGGCGCGCGCCTTACCGATCGCGCGGTGCCGGACGTGTCGAACGCCGAGCTGCCGAACCCGACCAGCGTGTTCTACCGCGAGGGTTACGTGCGCTACGACCTGGGGCAGAAGATCGCCGGGGCGTTCTCGCTCAGCATGCTCGGCTACCACCGCTACCGCTTCGAACCGACGCTCGAGCCGAAGCCGTGGAACGAGGGCGAGAACCTGCTCGCGCTCAACTGGAACCCGAGCTTCTCGTTCATCTTCGGTTACGAGTACACCACGCGGCCGGGCGTGCCGATGCACTATTTCAACGGCTCGATCAGCTACCGCGCCAAGAGCCACGACAAGTGGTGGCAAAAGGTGGTGGAGTCGGCGCGGCTGTTCGTCGGTCAGCGGCGCGCGGCGCTCCGCTGCGTCGGCGGCGTGTGCCGTACCTTCCCGGCGTTCGAGGGCGCGCGGCTGGAGATCGTCTCGCGCTTCTGATTCAGGCGGCCGGGGTGTGGCGGAGGCGCTTGGCGCCGGGCTCGAACAGCACGTCGATGTTCTGGCCGTCGACGCCGGTGACCACCCCCTTGCCGAACTTCGCGTGGTTCAGCAGCGTGCCGACGGCGTAGGTGCCCGTCATGGCGTAGGCGACGAAGGCTTCGTCGGGCTGCTCGCCCGCGTCCTTGGCCCAGTTCCACTTGCGCTCGACGGTTTTGGGGGCCGTCGCCCACGAGGGGGCGTCGCCGCTCTGCCGGGGCGTCCCTCGTTTGACCTGCGTACCGCGTTTGATCGACATCGCGCCGGGAGCTTAACCCGCGAGCCCGCTCAAGGACAGCGGCGGGCGCGGTAGCTGCCGGCGATGCGCGAATCGGCCTGGCTGACGGAGTAGGACACGGCATCGGCGTCGATGGCGTCGATCGTCACCGTTCCCGCGCCGAACAGATCGGGCATGGGCCCCGAGCCTTGTTGGGCGATCTCCGAAACGGCGCCGATCGGCGTGGCTGCCTCGGCGAGCGAGAGCGCGGCGCCGGCGGTCTGCTGCGCCTTCGGCACGACCACGTCGAGCTGCCACTGCAGCGGGCGGACCGCGCTCTTTTCGGGCGTGAAGATCCACGCGTCGGCGTCGCCGCCCGGCTGGCCGCACGCCACGCCCGGAAAGTTTCCGGCGATGAGATGCAGCGCGTCGGGCGTCGAGGGCCGTTCATTGCAGCGTCAGCGTGACCTCGTCCGCGGCGTGGAAGTCGTGTTGATCGAGCTGGAGCTGCAGGGTGAGCTTGCGGCCGGCGAGGCTCGCGCCGTCGAAGGTGACCAGATCGCGCAGCGCCGACGAGTAGAAGGCGTCGCCGCTGCGGGCGAAGGAGAACGAGCCGGCGAAGCCTTCGATGATCGAGCTCGTCCCTTCGACGGTGTTGCGGATGTCGACCGCGACGCACGTCTTGTCGGGGTCGGAGGCGAGCGCGGCGAGCTTGACCACCGGCATCACCATGTAGCCGCCCTGCGGGCCGAGAATGAACTTCACTTTGTCGCCGTCGTGGTACGGGACGAACGCGGAGCCGCTGCCCGCGCCGAGGTCGGCGCCGCGCGCGCCGGGCCCCAG
>JACXTT010011794.1_pt1 | contig 11654 bp, 9 predicted proteins | sample 9270951 | NCBI WGS metagenome assembly JACXTT01 (sample SAMN15532306, study PRJNA645909) | rock metagenome | isolation source: weathered quartz diorite | place: Puerto Rico | collected 2017-06-21 | reverse complement strand
ACGACGCCTACGTCCGCACGCTCGGCTGGCTGTATGCCCGCGAGGCGCAGGCGGGCATCGATCTGAAGCTGGCGCGTGTGGCGGCGGCAGCGGCGCGGTTGGGCGATCCCGAGCGGGCGGCGCCGGCGTTGCACGTCGCCGGGACCAACGGCAAGGGCTCGACGGCGGCGATGCTGGCGGCGATGCTGAGCGCGAGCGGCCGGCGCGTCGGACTCTATACGTCGCCGCATCTGGTGTCGTTTCGCGAGCGTATCGTCGTCGGCGGCATTCCGATCTCCGAGCCCGAGGTCATCGAGGGCATCGCGCGCCTGCGCCGCGACCTCGACGACGCACGCGGCCTCACCGCCTTCGAGGTCATGACCTTGCTCGCCTGGACGACGTTCGCGGCGTGTGCAGTCGAGGTGCAGGTGCTCGAAGTCGGGTTGGGCGGGCGTCTCGACGCGACCAACGTGGTCACCCCCGAGGTCGCGGTGGTCACCAACGTCGGCCGCGACCACGAGGCGTACCTGGGCGACACGATCGCGGCGATCGCCGGGGAGAAAGCGGGGATCATCAAGCCGGGTGTACCGGTCGTCTCGGGGGCCGGTGGCGAGGCCGCAGCGGTCATTGCGGCGCGGGCGAGCATGCTCGCGAGCCCGCTCTCCCTCCTCGACCGCGATTTCAGCCTGAGCCCGGCACGCGACGGCACGCTCGGCTACCGGTCGGCCTCGGCCTCGATCGACGGCATCACGTTGGCGCTGCAGGGTCGCCATCAGCGTCGCAACGCCGCCCTGGCCGTGCGGGCGCTCGAGCTCGCGTTCCCGCTCGAGCCGCCGGCCGTGCGGCGCGGGCTAGAATCGGTGCGCTGGCCGGGGCGCCTGCAGCTAGTGCGGCGCGCGCCCGACGTGCTATGGGATGGCGCCCACAATCCTGCGGGAATCGACGTCCTGGTGGAGGAGATGCGCGCGCTCGCGGCCGGGCGGCCGGTTCGAGTGCTCTTCGGGGTCATGCGCGACAAAGATTGGGGCCCGATGCTGCGCGCGCTCACACCGCTGGCGGCGGAGCTGGTCATCACGCGCCCGCGTCAGGCGCGCAGCGCCGATCCGCACGTGGTCGCGGCCAGCGCGCCCGCCTCGGCGCGTGTCGTGGACGACCCGGTGTGCGCATACCATGAGCTGCTCGCGGCCTGTGGGCCTGGTGACGTCCTCTTGGCCACGGGCTCGCTCTTTCTCATCGGCGACCTGCTCGCAGGTACCGACCCGGCCTACGCCGCCGACCTCGAACGCGAGCGCGCCGCCCTGCATCTCGCGGCCCGCACATGACACGCCTTCTCCGCCAAGGTCTGCTGCTGGCGATGGTCGCCATCCTGGCGGCGCATGCGGCGCCGCGGGTGCGCGCGGCCGACGATCTCGGGCTCGGCAAGCTCGGGGAATCGTCCAACGGCGAGATCGCCGTCGATGCCGCCACCCTCACCTACGATCGGGCCTCGAACGTGATCACCGCGCACGGAGCCGTCAAGATCACGCGCGGCGAGATGACCCTCACCGCCGACACCGTGCGCATCAATCGGACGACCCAGGTTGCCGAGGCCGAGGGCAGCGTCGTGCTGCGCGATCCGCAAGGTACGGTGACGGGCGATGCGATGGCGCTCAACCTCGTCGAGGAGATCGGGCACCTCGAGAGCGGGACCGTCTTCCTCAACAAGAACCACTATCAGCTGAGCGGCGACCATTTCGAAAAATTTCCCGGCCAGTCGTACCGCATCGATCACGGGCGGTTCACCACCTGCCAGTGCAAAGATGACGGGTCGCCGAGCTGGAGCGTTCGCGGGCAGCGCCTCACGCTCGACGCCGAGGGGTACGGCAAGGTGGAACGGGGCTTCTTCGAGGTGCGGGGCGTCCCGGTGTTCTACATCCCCTATGGGATCTTTCCCGTCCGGCGTGATCGGCAGACCGGTCTGCTCTTCCCGCGCTTCGGCTACTCCGACCGCCGCGGGTTTCAATTCGAGCAGCCGTTCTATCTCGCGATCAGCAAGAGCATGGACGCGACGGTCGCGTTCGACGTCGAGACGGCGGCACGGATCGGTGCGCTCAGCGAGTATCGTTACGCCATCAGCCCCGATACTGCTGGCGAAATCAACGGCGCCTACTTCGACGAGGGCATCCGCGGCGCCTCGTCGCGCGACATCGTGAACCAGAACATCGCCGACCCGCACATCCCGGTCAATCGATGGAGCGCCGGCATCATGCACGATCAGTGGCTGCCGTACGGCGTCCATGGATTCGCCGACGCCTTCCGGGTGAGCGACGATCTTTTCCTGCGCGAGATCAATCTCTACACCTTCAACCCGAGCGACGACACGGCGTTGCGCACACGTCGCTTCGAGCGCTCGCAGGTCGGTGTCGATCGCGTGTTCGATCGCGGCCTGCTGACGGCGACCGGCACCTGGTATCAGGATTTCATCAACCCCGATCGGTTCGTCTTCCAGGTGCCGCCGCGCGTCGACGGCATCGCCGTGGTCCGCGTCCTCGATGATCACGTCGCGCTGAGCGTCGCGGGCGAGGGCGCCAACTTCGAACGCGATCACGGATTCGATGGCCAGCGTCTCGATCTGCGCCCCGCGCTCGAGGTGCCCTGGCATGTCGCACCGTACGCGTACGGCTCGTGGCGCGCGGGCTTCCGCGAGACCGCGTACGCGCTCGCCAATACGACGGTTCCGGTGCAGCCGAACGTCAATCCCGCCGACCCGGGGAGCAAGCCCCCGAGCATCTTGTCGTCGCTCGACTCCCGTGCGTCCCGCGAAGTGTTCTCCCTCGAAGGCGAGGGGCACACGCAGCTCGCGCGCGTCTATCCCTTTCAGCGCTTCGGTATCGCTGCGCTCAAGCATACGATCGAGCCATCGCTCGGCTACCTGTTCGTGCCGAGTACCGGCTCGACGCAAGCGGAGCTGCCGCTGTTCGACGATGTCGACCGCGTCAATCGCCGCAGCGTGTTCACCTACGGACTCACCAGCCGGCTCATCGCACGCATGGATGCCCCGGCGGCGAATGGCACCGCCGCCGCGCCGGCGGAGGCGTCACGCGGAGCGATTCGCGAGATCGGCCGCTTCTCGATCTTCCAGAGCTATGACGTGCAGCACAAAGGCGGCGACTTCATCGACGAGACCGACCCCCGGACGGGAAAGATCATTCCGCGCGACGCGACGCGCGTCTCGGACGTCGGCGTGTATCTGCGACTGATGCCGACGTCGTTCACCACCTTCGAAGGGCGCGCCGACTACGACCTGAATCAAGGACGGACCAAGGGCATCAGTCTCTTCCTGTCGCTCTCGGACCCGCGAACCCGCGCCGACGATTTCTCGATCGAGTCGCTGCGCGGCCGCAGCCGGCTCAACTTCGGCTACCGCTTCGTCGCCAACAGCGCCCTGGAGGAGGTCAACGGTAGCCTGTTGTTCCGGCTGACGAAACGCTATTACGGCGCGTTCGAGACCCGCTATGACAATCTCGCCAAGAAGTTCCTCGAGGTCGGCGGCGGCTTGCGGGTCGTCTCCGACTGCGAGTGCTGGGTGCTGGACGTCGGGGTCTCCAATCGCGTGAACCCGAACGAGACACAGGCGCGCGTGCTGGTATCGCTGGTCGGCCTCGGCCAGGTCGGGCGAGAGCCGTTCGGGAGGACGTTCGGCGCCGTCGCCGGGCCGGCGCGGAGCGTGGTGGGCCAATGAAGGGGGTCATTCTCGCCGGTGGCCTCGGCACCCGCCTCCATCCGTTGACCCGGGTCACCAACAAGCACCTCCTCCCCGTGTTCGACCGGCCGATGATCTATTATCCGCTGCAGGCGCTGCTCAATGCCGGGGTGACCGACATCATGCTGGTGACCGGCGGCAACAACGCCGGGGACTTCCTGCGGCTCCTCGGCAACGGCAAGGACTTCGGCCTGAAGCACCTGAACTACACCTACCAGGAGGGCGAAGGGGGCATCGCGGCCGCGCTCGCGCTCGCCGAGCACTTCGTCGATGGCGAGCGAGTGTGCGTCGTCCTCGGCGACAACATCATCGAGCGGAACTTCCGCGCCAGCGCGCAGGCGTTCGCCAGCGGCTCCGAGGGCGCGCGCATCCTGCTCAAGCAGGTGCCGGATCCCGAGCGCTTCGGCGTCCCGGTCTTTCGCGGGCGACGCGTCGCGCGCATCGAGGAGAAGCCGCGCCGGCCGAAGAGCGGATATGCAGTGACCGGGATCTACATGTATGATGCGAGAGTCTTCGATGTGATCCGGACGCTCAAGCCGTCGGGCCGGGGCGAGCTGGAGATCACCGACGTCAACAACTGGTACATCGCACGCGGCGAGCTCGGCTGTGAGATTCTGCGCGGGTGGTGGACCGATGCGGGCACGTTCGACGCGTTGCATCGGGCAGGAAATCTGGTGGCGCGCACGGGCGCGAACAAGCTCGACGGCGGAGCGCGGGCGAGGAGAAAACGATGATCGAAGGCGTCACCTTGAAACGCCTCACCGTCCACTCCGACGATCGGGGCCTGCTGATGGAGGTCTTGAAGGCGGACGATCCGTGTTTCCAGCCCGTCAAGCAGACGACGTACACGGAAGCCTATCCGGGCGTGATCAAGGCGTTCCACTGGCATCGCCGTCAGTGGGACATGTGGTTCTTCACCACGGGAATGGCGCAGGTGGTGCTCTTCGACCTGCGTCCGGAGTCGAAGACGCACCGCCAGACGGACGTCGTCATCATGGGGGACCGTGCGCCCGCGTTACTGGCGATTCCGATCGGGGTAGCGCACGGCTATCGCGTGCTCGGCAACCGCCCCGCGGGCCTGCTCTACCACACCACCGAGGCGTACGATCCGGCGGACCCCGACGAGGAGCGGATTCCCTGGAACGATCCGACGATCGGCTTCGATTGGACGACACGCCCACGCTAACCGCATGCGGATCCTCGTGACCGGCGGCGCCGGCTTCATCGGCGCGAATTTCGTCCAGCATGTTCTCGCGGAGCATCCCGAGGACGACGTCGTGACCTACGATCTCCTCACCTACGCCGGCAATCTGGCGAATCTCGAGTCGGTGATGGCCGATCCCCGCCACCGCTTCGTGCGCGGCGACGTCGCTGACGCAACCGCGGTCGGTGCCGCGCTGTCCGGGGTCGAGGCGATCGTGCATTTCGCCGCCGAGTCCCACGTCGATCGCAGCATCACCGACGCCTCGGACTTTCTCCGCACCAACGTCGTCGGCACGCAGGTGTTGCTCGACGCCGCCCGCGCCGCTCGTGTCCGGCGGTTCGTCCAGGTGTCGACGGACGAGGTCTACGGCAGCCTCGGCGCCACCGGGGCGTTTCATGAGCAGAGTCCGCTCAGTCCGAACAGCCCGTACGCCGCGAGCAAGGCGAGCGCCGATCTCCTGGTCCGCGCCGCGCGTCACACCCACGGCCTCGACACGCTGATCACGCGGTGCTCGAACAACTACGGCCCGTATCAGTTCCCGGAGAAGCTGATTCCGCTCTTCGTCACCAATGCGCTCGCCGATCAGCCGCTACCGCTCTACGGCGACGGCTGCCAGGTGCGCGACTGGATCCACGTGCGCGATCACTGCCGTGCGCTCGATCTGGTGCTGCGGCGCGGACGCGCGGGGGAGGTCTACAACATCGGCGGCGGCAACGAGCGGCGGAACGTGGACGTGGCGCACCTGATCCTCGAGACCCTGGGGAAACCCCGCTCGCTGCTGCGCCACATCACCGATCGTCCGGGCCATGATCGCCGCTACGCGATCGACGCGTCCAAGATCGCCGGCGAGCTCGGCTGGCAGCCGCGCGAGCCGTTCACCGCCGGGATCGCGGCGACGCTCGCCTGGTATCAGGCGAACCGGCCGTGGTGGGAGGCCGTGAAGAGCGGTGCGTACCGCGATTACTACGAGCGGCTATACGGCGCGCGCCTACGTACGGCCGACGGCGAGGGCCGGCGGTGACCAAGGTCGCGAGCCGGCGGCGGGCGAACGCGCGCCTCACCAAGGTCGAGAAGCCGTGGGGTTGGGAGCTCTGGTGGGCGCACACCGAGCGCTACGTGGGGAAGATCCTCCACATCAATCGAGGAGCGGCGTTGAGCTATCAATTTCACCGCAAGAAGGACGAAACGATCTACGTGCTCCGCGGCGAGCTCGCGCTCGAGTTCGCTCCCGGCGGCGGGCGGGTGCGGCGGCGCCGTTTGCGCGCCGGCGACGCGGTTCACATCCGGCCGGGTGACCATCACCGCATGACGGCGATCCGCGCCTGCGACGTGCTCGAGGCCTCGACCCCCGAGGTCGACGACGTGGTCCGGCTCGAGGATCGCTACGGACGCGCGGACGGCAACGCCGGGGGCCGCCCGTGAGCGCGCCGCGGGCCCTCATCACCGGTATCACCGGGCAAGACGGCTCGTATCTCGCTGAGGTGCTGCTCGCCAAGGGCTACGCGGTGTACGGCATGGTCCGCCGCGCCAGCACCGAGAACTTCGAGCGCATCGAGCACGTGCGCGATCGCCTCACGCTCGTGCAAGCGGATCTGCTCGATCCGATGTCGCTCATCACCTTGCTGGAGGAGATTCATCCGCGCGAGGTCTACAACCTGGCGGCGCAGTCGTTCGTGCCCACCTCGTGGGCCCAACCGGTGCTCACCGCCGAGTTCGACGCCATCGGCGTGACCCGGTTGCTCGAGGCGATCCGCCTCGTCGACCGCTCGATTCGCTTCTACCAGGCCTCGTCGAGCGAGATGTTCGGCAAGGTACGCGAGGTGCCGCAGACGGAGCTCACGCCGTTTCACCCGCGCAGCCCGTATGGCGTCGCCAAGGTCTACGCGCACTACATCACGGTGAACTACCGGGAGAGCTACGGGATCTTCGCCTGCTCGGGCATCCTCTTCAATCACGAGTCACCGCGTCGCGGAAAAGAGTTCGTCACCCGAAAAGTTTCGGACACCGTCGGGCGCATCGCCGCGGGTCTGACCAACGAGCTGCACCTCGGAAACCTCGAGGCGCAGCGCGATTGGGGCTTCGCCGGCGACTATGTCGACGCCATGTGGATGATGCTGCAGCAGCCCGAGCCCGATGACTACGTGGTCGCGACCGGGGAGTCGCACACGGTGCGGGAGTTGGTCGAGATCGCGTTTCGCCGCATCGGCCGCGATTGGCGCGACCACGTCGTCGAGGACGCGTCGCTGAAACGGCCGGCCGAGGTGGACCTGCTGGTCGGCGATGCCGCCAAGGCGCGCAGCGTGCTCGGGTGGCATCCGACGGTGAAGTTCACGGGACTGGTCGAAATGATGGTCGACGCCGACGTGCGGCGGCACGCCCGTCCCTGAGCGGGCGGTGCGCTGCTTCATCACCGGGATCGGCGGCTTCGTCGGTCTCCACCTCGCGGACGCGTTGCTCGCGGCCGGCCACGACGTGACCGGGACGCTCTCGCGCCCGGGTGTCCGCCGCGGGCTCAGCGACTTGGCCGCTCGCCATGACGCGTTCACGCTCGAGCGTCTCACGGTCGCCGACGTGACCGACCGCGCGGCGGTCGAGCACGCGCTCGCGACGGCACGCCCCGCCTGCGTGTTTCACCTCGCCGGGATCGCCTTCGAGCCGCGCGCCGAGGTCGATCCGGCGCGGACGATCGCGGTGAACGTGCTCGGCACCGTGCACGTGATCGACGCCGCGCGGGCCGCGGTGCCGCGGGCGCGGATCGTGATCGCCGGCTCGGCAGGCGCGTATGGCGCCATCGCGGCGGCGGACCTGCCGATCGACGAGGACACTCCCTTCCGTCCGGTGAGCCTGTATGGGGTGTCGAAGGCCGCGGCTGATCTCGCCGCCTTCGAGCGCTGGTGGACGAGCGGATGTCCGGTGATCCGCGTCCGCGCGTTCAATCACACCGGCCCCGGTCAGACCCCGGACTTCGTCTGCTCGGACTTCGCGCGTCAGATCGCACGCATGGAGGCAGGCCTCGCGCCGCCGGTGCTGCGAGTGGGCAATCTCGAGGCGGCGCGCGATTTCAGCGATGTTCGTGACGTGGTGCGTGGCTACGTCCTGCTCGCCGAGCGGGGCGAGGAGGGGGGCGCATACAACCTCTGCGCCGGCACCGCGGTCAAGGTCGCGGAGATCGTCGAGATCCTCGCCGCGGAGAGCGGCGTGACGATCCGGTGCGAAGGGGAGCCCGGACGGTTGCGCGCGCACGAGATCCCGGTGGTCGTCGGGAGCGCCGCCCGTGCCGGGGCGCTGGGGTGGCGACCGAGCATCCCGTTCCGGCAGACTCTGCGTGATTTGCTGCACGATTGGCGTGCGCGCCTTGCCGCGGACCCCACGGTATGATCCATGCATTGCAACCTGCGTTGATGGTGCCCGGAGCGCTGTGTTAAACAGTGTGGTATGGAAGCGCGGGCTCTCGATCGCCAGGTGACCGTGGCGGGTCCGGCGGCCGAAACCAACGGGGGCGCGGAGCGTAAGAGCTTCGAGGATCTCTTGCTCGGTCGGGGGCGGGTCAGTGCCGAGGACCTGCGTAAGGTTCGCCTCCTCCAGCAGGAGCGCGGCGAGCGTCTCGAGCGCCTCCTCCTCGACCTCGGGTTCATCTCCGAGGACGACCTCGTGAGCCTGCTCTCCGAGCATCTCGGAATCCCCTACGTCGGGCGCAAGGAGTTTCCCGCCGTCGCGGTCACCTTGCCGACCGTCAACATTCAGTTCCTGCGCCACGCCAAGATTCTCCCGCTCGAGATTCAGGACGGGACCTTGACGGTCGCGATGGCCGACCCGAGCGACCTCGACAGCATGCACGGTCTCGAGGTCGCGACCGGTCTGCACGTTCGTCCGTTTCTCGGGCGTGAAAAGGAGATCATCGCCGCCCTCGAGGGCTACGACGAGACGCCCTCCGCCTCGGTCGAGACCGACGGCAACCTCGAGTACGTCGGCTCCGACGAGGAGGACGTCAACCATCTCCGCGACCTCGCGAGCGAGGCTCCCGTCATCCGCCTCGTCAATCTGCTGATCAATCGCGCCGTCGAGCAACGCGCCTCCGACATTCACATCGAGCCCTTCGAGAACGAGCTCAAGGTCCGCTACCGGATCGACGGCGTGCTGCACGACATCGAGCAGCCGCCGCGCCGCCAGCAGGCCGCCATCGTCTCGCGCGTCAAGATCATGGCGAAGCTCAACATCGCCGAGCGGCGCCTGCCGCAGGACGGTCGCATCAAGCTGCGCACCATGGGCAAGGAGATCGACTTGCGCGTCTCGACCTTGCCCACGCTCTACGGCGAGAGCGTCGTGCTCCGTATCCTCGATCGGTCGAGCATCGTGCTCGACCTCGAGCAGCTCGGATTTCCCGCCGATACCTTGCGCGATTTCGAGCGGCTGATCGTGCGGCCCTACGGCATGATCCTGGTGACCGGTCCGACGGGAAGCGGCAAGACCACGACCCTCTACGGCGCGCTCGAGAAGATCAACTCGCCCGACAAGAAGATCATCACCATCGAGGATCCGGTCGAGTATCAGGTCTCCGGGGTCAACCAGATCCACGTCAAGCCGCAGATCGGCCTGACGTTTGCGAACGGTCTGCGCTCGATCGTGCGCCAGGACCCGGACGTCATCATGGTCGGTGAGATCCGCGATCCCGAGACCGCCGAGATCGCCGTGCAAGCGGCGTTGACCGGCCACCTGGTGTTCTCCACCTTGCACACCAACGACGCCGCGGGCGCGGTGAGCCGGCTGCTCGAGATGGGCGTCGAAGATTATCTGCTCGCCTCGTCGCTCCTCGGCGTCTTGGCGCAGCGCCTGGTGCGGCAGGTGTGCCGGCAGTGCCGGCAACCGGTGCCCGCCGGCGAGGCGCTCCTCGGGGCAGGCGAGGTGACGAGCTCGACGGCGGCGCGATTCGCCGACTCCGCCGGGCGCGCCGGCACCGGCGACGTGATCTATCGCGCCGGCGGCTGCGAGGAGTGCTCGGGGACGGGGTACCGCGGCCGCAGCGGCATCTACGAGCTGCTCCTGATGAGCGAGGCGATTCGCGAGCAGATCCTGAAACGTGCGTCAGCCGACGCCATCAAGACGGTAGCGACGTCGCGGGGCATGCGGACGCTGCGCGACGACGGCTGGCTCAAGGTGCGCGAGGGGACGACGACGGTGGCCGAGGTCTTGCGCGTGACGCAGGAGGAGTAGGCTCGGCGAGGCACTCCTGCTCGCGACGAGCAGGTCGATCAGTGGAGGGGGGATGATCGCGACGCCGGTTCACGGTGCGGCGGTGCCACGATCGAGCGGCGCCGCGGATGACGCGCCCCAGCTGTCGCTGGTCGTGCCGGTCCACAACGAGCGCCCGACCCTGGAGGCGATGGTGGCCGAGTGCGCCGAGGTCCTGGAGTCACTCGGCGTCGTGTGGGAGCTGCTGTTCATCGACGACGGCTCGACCGACGGCTCCTTCGCGGCGATCAGCGAGATCCACGCGCGCGACCCGCGGATCCGCGGCGTACGGCTTCGGGCCAATCTCGGTAAGTCGGCGGCGCTCGCCGTCGGTTTCCGGGCCGCGCGGGGCGCGCGCATCGTGACGCTCGACGGTGATTTGCAGGACGACCCGCACGAGATCCCGCGCCTCCTCACGGTGCTCGACGAGGGCGCGGATCTGGTAAGCGGTTGGAAGGTGGCGCGCCAGGATCCGCCCTCGCGAGTGTTCGCGTCGCGCGTGTTCAACGGCCTGTCGCGACTCGCGTCGGGCATCGAGCTGCACGATTTGAACTGCGGCCTCAAGGCCTACCGGCGCGAGGTGACCGCCGAGGTTCCGCTCTACGGCGAGCTGCATCGGTTCATTCCCCTGCTGGCGCACTGGCGTGGCTTTCGCGTGGCGGAGATCGCCGTCTCGCACCGGCCGCGCGCCGTCGGGCGCTCGCGTTACGGCTGGTCACGCGTCCTGCGCGGGATCATGGATCTCGTCACCGTGATCTGCCTGACGCGCTACAACCGCCGGCCGGCGCACTTCTTCTCGCTCCCGGGGGCGGGGCTGATCGGCATCGGTCTGATGATCTGCACCTACATCGCGTACTTACGGCTACGATACGGCCACATTCTGCGCCACCATCCGCTGCTGATCCTGGGGGTGTTGCTGGTGGTGGTCGGCGTGCAGCTCTTCACCACCGGTCTCCTCGGCGAGATGATGGTCGATGCGGCGCGCCGCATCGACGACGACTACGACGCCGCGCGGAAGCTCTAGCCGCGCGCTCCCGGTACGCGCCGCTGCCGTGACGTCACACTGCCGGCGTCACGTAGGGCCACAGCCACCACTCGCCGGGATACGTGACCACGAACGCGAACAACGCCGCCGTGACGGCGGCGAGGGTGTCGTCGGGGCCGGTGGGAACGATGCGCGGTCCGTACAGCATCTCGATCTCGTGGCCGCGCGTGACGGCGAGGACGGGACGGAGCGGTGTGCGCGTGATGCTCGACAGCGTCGCCATGCCGGCGGCGACCCGCAGCCGCTCGCCGCAGACGATGACCTCCCCGGCGCGCTGGACGACGTTGGACGGGACGTCGAGGGCGGCGTACAGGGAGTCGCCGGCGAGGAGGCGTTCGCGCGCCTGCATGATCGCCGTCGCATCGACACCGAAGAACGGACGGCCGGAACGCGCACTCACCCACGCGACCTTGCGGAGGCCGAAGCGCCGTTTCGCCTCCGGCATCGCGTTGGCG
>JACXTT010011793.1_pt1 | contig 11654 bp, 9 predicted proteins | sample 9270951 | NCBI WGS metagenome assembly JACXTT01 (sample SAMN15532306, study PRJNA645909) | rock metagenome | isolation source: weathered quartz diorite | place: Puerto Rico | collected 2017-06-21 | reverse complement strand
TACTCGGCGGCGTCGTAGACGATCTTGGTGCCGTCCTCGCGCTCGCGGTGGGAGTAGGGAAACTGGCTCTTGCCGAAGGTCTTGCGCTCGGTGAAGACCTGGCACTCGAACGCCGGCTTTTGGATGTAGCGCGGCGCGCAGAAGACGCCGTTCGCCTTGAGCGCCGCGCCGAGCGCATCGGATCCGCCCGTGATGACGGCCGGATCGACGATCAGCGGATACTTCCAGTACACGTGGGTGGCGCCGGGAAGCGGGCGCGGGAGCGTGATGCCGGGCGTGCCGGCGAGCATGTCGGTGAACTGCTCCGCGGTACGCCGCCGCCGCTCCACCACGCCGTCGAGCTTGGCGAGCTGTGCCCGCGCCACCGCACCTTGCAGATCGGTCATGCGGTAGTTGAGCGCGAGGAAGTAGTGATCCGGCTTGGGATCGCCGTAGCCCCATGCCTTGTCGCTGAAGAGAATCATCCAGCGTGCCAGCTTCGGGTCCTTGGTGACCACGATGCCGCCCTCGCCGGTCGTCATGTGCTTCCCTTGCTGCAGGCTGAACGCACCGATCGCACCGATGGTACCGACCAACCGGTCGTGATCGGTGGCGAGAAAGGCCTGGGCGCAGTCCTCGATCACCGGGATCTCGTGGCGCTCGGCGACGCGCATGATGCCGGTCATGTCGCAGGGGTTGCCGAACAGATGGGTCGCGATGATGGCGCGAGTGCGCTTGGTGATGCGTGCCTCGATCGCCTTCGGGGTGACGTTCAGGCTCACCGGATCGACGTCGGCGAAGATCGGAATGGCACCCTGATAGAGGATGGGCGCGATCCCGCCCATGTCGGTGATCGAGGTGGTGATGATCTCGTCGCCGGGCTCGGGATCGATGGCGGAGACAGCCGTGTGCACCGCCGCCGTGCCGGAGGTGACGGCGCGTGAATGTGGCATGCTGAATCGCTGCGCAAACGCTTGCTCGAACGCCTTGACCTGCGTCCCTTTGGTGCAGTTGAGCGTGCCCGATTCGATGACCTCGCGCAGCAGCGCCAGCTCGTCATCACCGAAGTCGCGGCCGGTCTTGTCGGCATCCGAAGGCAACGTGATCGTCTCACTCATCCGAGGTCTCCTACGAGGGCATCGACCGTCTCACGGGCGAGCCCGACGCTGGTATTCCAAGCCGTGACCCGGGGGTAGGCCTGGGCGGTTGTACTGACGTAGACGCGACTGTCACCGACCCGCGGCGCCGGCCGCTTGCGCAAGTAGCCGACCGACCACACCGGCTCGACGTGCGGCGCGCGGAACACGTACACCTCTTCGACATCTTCGACACGAAACTTGGGGTAGATCGCGGCCAGCCCCTCGAGCGCCTGGCGCTTCACCAGGTCGTCGGGACGTCGATAGGTCTCGGAGGAGGCGTCGCAGTAGTTCATGGCGTAGACGAGGTGGCGTCCGCCGATCCACTCCGACGGAATCACGTGAGTCGTCTCGACCACCCCCTGGAAGGGGAAGCGCGGATCGACGACGATCGTCCAATAGAAGCGTTCGAGTCGCTGCCGTGAGACGACGAGTGCGTTCACGCACCCTTGATACTTGAGATCGGGCAGTGGCACCTGCGGGGTGATCGTGCCGCGTGCGACGCGCGCCAGCAGTGGCAGGGGCAACGTGGAGATGACGGCGTCGAAGTCCTCGGCGCGGCCGGCAACGTCGACGTGAACCTGGCGGCCGTTCGAGTCGACGGCGGCAACCGCGCTCTCGAGCCGGATCTCCCCGCCGCGCGCGAGGATCGTGTCGCGCAGCGTCTCAGCGAGGCCGCGATAGCCACCGCGCAGGTACCCCTTCACCTCCTGATCGCCGTTCTTCTCGCGGTTCAAGGTGTTCCACACCCAGTAGGCAGGCACCGTATCGACGTGCTCGCCGAACTTGGCGCGTAGCAGCGGAAGCCAGATGCGCTCGAAGACGTTGCGGCCGAAGATGGTCCGCAGCCACTGGCCCGCCTGCACGTCGTCGAGATCGAGCGCATGGCGCTTGATCTTGGTGATGTAGGCGGCGCCGAGCCCGGTGCGGATGCGGTCGCGCAGCGGCAACGCGCGGAAGCGCAGCAGATCGGCCGGACTGTTGAATCCATAGAGCGTGCCGCCGAGGTGAAAGCCCATCCCGGTCTCGGCCCATACCAAACGGTCGGCGATGCCGAGCTCGCCGAGCAGACCGCAGAGATCGGCGTCGGAGTCGAGGATCACGTGATAGAAGCGGTCGAGCGTCGTGCCGCGATGCTCGAAATGCGTGCCGATGCCGCCGAGGCGGTCCGAGCCTTCGAGAATGACCGGGACGTGGCCGTGCTTCAGCAGATAGTGGGCGGAGGTGAGTCCGGCGATGCCGCCCCCGAGAATGCCGATGCGTTTGCCGTGCGTCGCCATGTCGAGCTCACGCGGCGGGGAGAGCCCGCCCCCGTGCGGATGCCGTCGTCGTCTGGTGCGCGCCTCGAGTGCCTGCTGCGGAGGCATCGCGCGCGAGCGTCACGGTCGTACCCGGCGGGAGGGGCGGCAGGTCGAGCGTGCGCTCCGTGCCACCACGATCGACGACGACCCGGGCACCGGCGACGGCGTCGGGCCCCTCGTTGGTCACCTGGATGCCCTCGGCGGAGTCGCTGACCCGTATGGCCTCACGACGGCACCACCATTCGGCGACGTCCTCGGCGGCGGCGAGCCAGACGTCGGGATGGCGCAGCTCGCCGGCGACGAACTCGAGGTGTGCCGCGCGGCGGGCGCGATCGTCATCGCCGAACACGCCGCCATGCACCAGGGCTACGTAGAGGCCGTCCGTCTCTCGCACGTAGGCGGCCTTGGTGGTGACGGTGGCGCGCAGCTCCTCCTCCGAAGCGCCGGCGAGCACGGGCTGGATACAGTCGGGCGCCGTGAGCGGCAGCTCGAGGCAGCGGCTCGGACGGAGGCCACCCGCGTCGGTTGCGAGCGGCGGGCGATAGGGAACGTTCACCCGCACGCCGCCGCCGAAATGCGCGACGTTCTCCCGATCCACGTCCGGGTACGACGAGTCGTAGGTGAACCCCGCGTGATCGAGCGCCCAGAGAAGATCGGGTGAGCGATCCAGCCGCGGACTGCGGTAGCCGCGGACGGGGCGACCGAGCTGACGCTCGAGCCCGGCGCGCGCCGTCTCGACGTCCCGCCGCACGTCGTCGCGCCCGCTGACGTTCTCGCCGCGGTGTGTGAGCCCGTGACACAGCACCCCGTGCGTGCCGAGACGAACGACCGTCGCATCGTCGACCCAGCGAGTGCTCGCCTGGGCGACGAGACCGAAGGTGGCCGGATGCGCATTGGCCGTCACGGCGTCGAGGAGTGCCGCCAGCCCGCGCGTGTACGCGAACCGTCGCGGCTCGATGTCGTGCGTGAGGGTCGCCGCGGCCCGGTACGGAGTCGGCCATCGCGCCAGCCGCACCAGCTCACCCGCGACGCGGTGCACGAGTCCGAGCAGCAGCTCGGCGAGCAGCCACCCGCTCGCATCGACGGGATACGAGGACGCGAGGTCGGGGAGCCGCGCGAGACGATGCTCGAGCGTCGCGTAGGATCTCCGCTGCACGACCCGGCGCAGTACCTCCGGGGCAGCATAGTACGCATGCTCGATCAGGCGCCGAACGGCCACGCGGGCGCTGGACGAATGCCCTCCCTCCGGACGGGCCGGAACGGCATGCTCGGTGAGGAGACGAGTGAACGCTGCCCCGAGGTCGATCGCGCACCAGAGCACGCCGTCCCGCTCCACCACCGCCGGCGTGCCATCGGCGAGACGCGCCAGCACGCTCCCGTTCGCGATCTCCGACACGACACAGACCGGCGACAGCGGGAGTGTGAGGGTGGTCGTCCCGAGCTTTCGCGCCCGCTCGACGGTCGCGGGGCGCCACAGGGCGTCGGTGACGGAGAGGCCGATCGTGCGCTCGACCTCGGTCGGGTTCGCGGCGCCGAGCAGGGTGCGCGCCGCGTGCGCGCCGCCATGCAACACCAGAGCACGCCGTCCGGCGAGCGCGGCAACATCGGCGCTGGTCGGCCCGCGGCCCGCGAGCACGTGGGGCCGTGCGCCGTCGACCGCGCCGGACATATGGTGCGGCACCTTCTCGGTCGCGAGGATCGCTGCGACGCCGAAGGCGGACTCTGCATCGCGTGCGACGACGTCGATCATCACGACACGATCGGCGGACGCGGCCGTCCGCAGTGCGAGCACGGCGCCCCGGGGTGCTTGCCCTCTGCGGGTGCCGATAGTGGCGTGCCACAGAAGCAGACCCAGCCCTGGACGCGCGCCGGATTGCCGTACACCAGCGCGTGGGGTGGTACGTCGCCGGTGACGACCGCTCCCATGCCGATCATCGCGTAGGCCCCGAGCTCGAGACCCGGACCGATGATGGCTCCGGCACCGATCGTCACCCCTTCCCGGACGACCGTCTGCAGCGTGTCCTCGTTGGGCTCGGAGGAGGCGAGCCCCTCGCCGTCGATCGCGAAGGCGCGTGGATAGCGATCGTTGGTGAAGATCACGCCGGCGGAGATCATGACCCGGTCCTCGATGGTGACGGCGGTGCACACATAGACCTGCGCATTGATTTTGACGCAACCGCCTATGCGCACGCCATATGCAATGTACGTCTTCTCCCCGATGATGCAGTCCGGCCCGATCCACGCCGGGCCTCGGATGTGGACGTTGTCCCACACCGAAGTCCCAGGTCCGATGTGGACCTGGGGCTCGATGAGGGCGGTCGGATGGATGCGGGGAGCGGAGGGAGAGGGTGGGGTCTCAGCGCTCATGCGCGGACGGGCGTCGCTCCGCGCGTGCGGGACGCGGTCCGTGCCCGTGCGACGCCGCGGCGCTCGCGCATGCCCTTCATGTCGACCCGCTCCCACCCGCCGGAATGGATCGAGCGATACGCGGCCTCGACGGCCGCGACGGTGCGCAGGCATTCGACGGTGCTGATCCAGGGCACGGTATGCCCGGAGCAGGCCTCGACGAAGCACGTGAGCATGCGCCGGTGCGCGTCGATCTTGTCGTAGTTGCGGCCGAACGTCTCCCAGTCGGCGCCGTCGATCTTCATGCGCGAGGTGCGCCAGCCGACCTCGATCGTCCCCTTCGAGCCGTAGATCGTGACGAAGCTGTCGCGTCCGGTCGAGAGGCTCCAGCTCACGTCGATCTTGCCGATGACGCCCTCGAGCGCGCGCACCTGGATGGTGGCGCCGTCCTCGACCGCGAGACGCTGCTGCGACTTGTGCAGGTTCGCCTGCACCCACGTCACCGTACCGAAGAAGTACGACACGATGTCGAAGGCGTGGCAGCCGTTGTCGATGATGACGCCGCCGCCGGCGCGCGAACGCTGCGCGTTCCAGCGTCGCGACATGTCGACTGGACTACAGAAGCTCACCTCGAAGGCCACCGGATCGCCGATCTTGCCGGCGGCGATCAGCTCGCGTGCTTGCGCCAGCTCCGGGACATGGCGGAACTTCGTTGCCAGCAGCAACGTGCGCCGGCGCCGGTTCGCGGTCTGCAGCATCTTCATCGCGTCCCAGGTGGTGAGGGCGAGCGGCTTCTCGCACAGCACGTGCAACCCGCGATCCAGACACTTGATCGCGAGGTCGGTGTGATCCGCCGGCGGGGCCGCGATCACGACCGCGTCGAGATCGTTCTTCTCCAGCATCACGTCGGGGTTGGTGTAGGTGCGGATACCGAGATCCCGAGCGCGCTTGCGCGCGACCGGTGATGGATCGCAGACCGCTATGACGTCCGATCCCTCGACGTGCTTCCAGGCGTCGAGGTGCACGCCGCCGGCACGACCGAGACCGATGAGTCCGATTCGCATGTGAGGGGGTCCTTTCCTGGCGTCAGTTGGCGAGTCTGTCGACTCTGCGTAAACCACGGGCCTGCCGGGTGCCGACCATCAACGCCGTCATCAGCAGGAGGCGACAGTGGGCGACGATCGCGTCGCTCACCTTGAGCTTCGATTCCCCGAACCGCCGGCTCTCGAGGCGCATCGGCACCTCGGCTACGCGATAGCCGGCGAGCATCGCGCGCAGCATCATCTCCGCGACTGCCGCGAAGCCGTTGGAGCGGAAGCGGATGTTCTGGATGGACTCGCGCCGGTAGGCGCGGAAGAGACAGGTGAACGTATACACGTCCTGCCCGATGAGGATCTTGTAGAGCGCCGAGACCATGCGGCTGAGCTGGATGCGGATGCGGCTTCCTTCGGCGGTCGCGCTCTCCGGATGCCACGCCGAGGCGGTCACGATCTCGGAGCCATCGTGAACCAACGCGGCGAGCTCGGGGAGCTTCTCGGGAGGATACGTGCAGTCGCTGTCGATGGTGCAGATGATCGGCGAGCGCGCATGTTCGAAACCGGTGCGCAGCGCGGCGCCCAGGCCGAGGTTCTCGTGATGGCGTACGACCTCGATCCAGCGCTCGTCACGCGCCGCCCGCAGCAACCGGCCGAACGTGTCGTCGGTCGAGCCGTCGTCGACGAACAAGAAGTGCCAGCCACTCGCGCCATTGGTGCGCATCTTGCGCAGGCGCGTGAGCAAAGCGGGAAGTCCATCCTCCTCGTTGTAGCAAGGGACGATCACGGTGACGGGCGCGCTGTCGGTGCGCAAGGTTTGTCTCCTGAACAGGGGTGTTTAGTGGGCGCCTTGACCCGAGATGACAGCCGGAAGGGTCTTGGCGAGAATCTTCATGTCGAGTGCGAGCGACCAGTTGTCGATGTACTCCATGTCGGAGCGAATCCATTCCTCGAACTTCGGTGCGCGGCTGGTGATCTGCCACAGGCAGGTGATGCCGGGCTTCACGCTGAAGCGGCGCTTGTGCCAGCGGACGTCGATGCGGCTCACGTCGCGGAGCGGCAGCGGGCGCGGGCCGACGAGGCTCATGTCGCCAACGAGCACATTGACGAGCTGCGGGAGCTCGTCGAGGCTCAGACGGCGCAGGATGCGTCCGAGACGGGTCACGCGTGGGTCGTCCTGAATCTTGAAGACCGGGCCTTCGGCCTCGTTCAGGGATTCGAGGTCGGGCTGCATCAAATCGGCGTCCTTGATCATGGTGCGGAACTTCAGCGCCCTGAAGCGCCGGCGATTCAAGCCGACGCGCTCCTGCGAGAAGAACGCGGGTCCCTGCGAGTCGAGCTTGATCGCGATCGCGATCAGCAGGAAGAGCGGCGCGAAGAGCAAGAGGCCGAGCCCCGCGATGGAGAGGTCGATCATGCGCTTCGCCACCAAGCGCAAGGAGTCGGGCGGCCCAGACGAGATCGTGAGCACGGGCTGCCCGCCGAGCGAGTCGACCGCTGCGCGCGACCAGTCGAGGACGGCGAGGCTCGCGACCAGCCGCAACGTCGTGCCCCCCTCCTCGCACAGCGTGATCAGCGGCTGAAGCAGCAGTTGCGTGCGGTCGAGCGGGATCGCCAGAAACACCTCGTCGATCGGATGCCGCTCGAGGATCTCCTCGACCTTGGCGACCACACTCTTCCTGGCGTGCTCGTCGCCGTTCAGCGAGCCCGTGCCGATGATCTCGATGACGCGATATCCGAGGCCCTCGCGTTGGACGAGCCGCACTGCCGCGTCGAGGGCGCAACTCTCGTCGCCGACGATCACGACGTCGACCAGGTTACGGCCGAAGCCGCGTACCCGGCGCCCGATGGCGCGCAGGAAGCGGCGCTCGACTGCCAAGCCGGCGAAGGTGCCGAGCGTGAGCGCGACGAGAAAGCGGTCGTTCAAGAACCCGAGGACGATCGCGAAGGCGACCGGCGTCACCGCGATCAGCACCGCGATCCCGAGGTCGCGCAGCTCGCGCGAGGCCGGGGACAGGCGATACGAGTTGTAGAGTCCCCGCTGCTTCAGGATGAAGTGCCACATCACGATGTAGATCGCGAAGACGAGGACGTTGCGCAGCGACAGGCGCATCTCGAGGATCGCCGCCCAGTCGAACACCGTGGCGCCATTGCTCGTGATCACGACCGAGGCGACGAGGACCATCGTCACCACTGCGAGGTCGGTGAGCTTCAAGATCGTGGTGAGGGCTTTGCGCCGCGGCGCCATCAGGTGCCCTCCGTTCCCATGAACCGTCGCATCCAGATCGGCAGCCGCTCCTTGGTGCCGCTCATCACGACTCCGAGCGTCTGACAGCCGGCGATCTGGGCGCGCTCGGCGGCGGCGTGGAGCGCGGCTCGGGGCGTCACTTCGGCGTCTGCGATGATCACCAGGCCGTCGCACGCGCAGGCGAGCAGCGCCGAATCGATCGACTCCGCGAGTGGAGGCCCCTCGAGGATGACGAGATCACGCCGCCCCGCGACACGCTGCACCCAGCCCTTCAGCTCGGCCGCGGCATCGGCGCGATTGAGATCGATCGTTCGAACTCGCTCGTCGTCTCGCTCCACGGGTCCCGCTGCGACCAGCAAGGTCGCGCCCTCGCGCTGCACGAACTCGGCGACGAGCACGTGCATGCCGTGCCGTTCGGCATGACGCGCGAGCCCGTCGCTGACGGTGTGAACACTGTCGGATGGCGCCGCGCCCGCGAACACGAGCGTCCGCGCCACCTGTCCGCTCGCCGAGGCGCGAATCTTGCCGAGCAGGGTGGTGATCCCCCGTTCGCTCTCCGGGGACAGGGTGCCCTTCGTGCGTGCGCGAGCACTGGGCGTCTCGACGCGTGGCGCAGGCTCCGAGGTCCGTACCATCGGCTCCGGCGTCCGTGCTACCGGCTCCGCGGCGCGCGGCGACGCCGGCGGAGTCATGGATTGCAGCGAGGTGACGGAGTGGCGCGGTGGCACTGGGCGCGTCGATACCTCGCGCGCTTCGCCGGGACTCTCGCTCGGGGCGCCGCTACTCGAAAGCGCCCGCAGCGATCGCGCCGGTGTCGGGTGGGTGTCGGGCGCGGGGCGCGTCTCAGAGGTGTGTCGAGCCTCAGGCGCTTGGCGCGCCTCGGACACGGGACGTGTCTCTGTCTCAGGAGACGCCTCGCGCGCCGGCGCGGGGATGACGTCGGCCCCCGCGGTCTTGTCGGCGCGGTCCTTCTCGATACGCTTCAGAACCTGAAAGTAGTTGCTCATTCGTGTCCCGGAGCCGAACGGGGAAATCGCAAGATGTCGCCGGCCATGATGCGGTCGGAGTCGACGACCTGCGGATTGGCGCTCTTGATACGGTCGATCAAACCTGGCGTCTCTTCGCCGTACACTTCCCGCACCAGCGCGCCGAGCGTCGTGCCTCGGCGCACTCGGATTTCTTTGTAGTCGGATTCCGCGGCCGGCTTCGCCACCTCGGCGGGGCGCGGCACGACATCGACGCCCTCAGCCGTCCGGCGCATCGCGATGGCTTCCAGCGCCTCGATGGCGTTGATCAGGCGTTGGTCGGTTCGCTCGCGCATGCTGTCGGTGTCCGCGCCCTCAGCGATCGACTCCCCGGGCATCTCGCGGACCGTCGTCGGTCCCGCGTGGCCACCGCCGAGACCGCCGAGCCCGAGCATCACGAGGATCCCGGCGGCGAAGCCGGCGACCGCCCACGCGGGCCGAAAGCGTACCGCGCTCGCGTCCTCGACGGTCGCGGCCAGCTGTGCCCGCACACCACGGCGGACCCTGACCAAGCCGCGTCCTTCCTTCTCCCGGACGGCGGCGCGCGCGAGCGGGAAGGTCACCAGCTGCTCGCCGCGGCCGTAAGCGAAGAGCATCGCGGTGTGGCAGAGAATGTTGATCCGGCGCGGAATGCCGCGCGATTTCACCAAGATGAACTCGAGCGCGGGGGCGGTGAAGAGCGCCGACGTCGAGCCGCCGGCGCGCTGGAGACGGTGCTCGACGTAGCGCACGCTCTCGGCGCGGGTGAGTGGGTTGATGTTGCAGCGGACGGCGATGCGCTCGCTCACCTGACGCAGACTGATCTGCCGCAGCTTGGTCTCGAGCTCCGGCTGACCGACGAGCACGATCTGCAACAGCTTCTCGGTGTAGGTCTCGTAGTTGGAGAGCAGGCGGAGGTTCTCGAAGACGTCGTTCTCGAGGTTCTGCGCCTCGTCGACGACGAGCGCCGCGGTCGTCCCGTCAGCGGCGCACTGGCGGAGAAAGCCGTTCAGTGCCGAGAGCAGCTCGACCCGGTCGCGGCTCGCGCACACGACGCCGAAGTCGGAAAGCGCTTGGCGCAGGAGATCGTCGAACGGGAGCTTGGTGTTGGAGACGTACGCGGTCTTGATCCCCTCGCCGAGCTCGGTGAGCAGCGAGTAGAGGATGGTCGTCTTTCCCATCCCGACCTCGCCGACCATCACCATCAGCCCACGGCGGCCTTCGAGGCCGATCTTGAGCGCGGCGAGCGCCTCGGCGTGGCCCGGACTCAGATACAAAAACGCCGGATCGGGCGTGAGCGAGAACGGTTCGGAACGAAGGTGGAAGTGACCCGTGTACATGGCGGTTCGGAACGTTTGTCGGAGGAAGCCCCGGCTACGACGACACCTCCGCGAGAATCGGCAGTCCGGTGACGCCATGCGCCTCGGCCGCGCTCTTCACGGCGGGGTCGAGACGATCCCGCACGAACGCGAGGCCGATTCCTGCGAGCAGGCTCGTCAGCATGCCGGCAAAGAAGATCATGATGCTCTTCGTTTTCTCGGGTGCCGCCGGCGGCTCGGCGCGCTCGGCGATCGCCAGGTTGACGATGCTCGACTCGTCGAGGGCGCTGGTGAAGCGCGCCGCCTCCTCCTTCTTGGCATAGGTGGCGAAGGCTTCCTTGGCGGAGGTCAGCTGTTGCTCGAGATGTCCTTGCTCGGACGCGATCTCGTCGAGGTGATCGACGCGGGAGCGGGAATCGGCGATCTGGGTCCGCAGGGTCTCGACGCGGGCGCGTACTGCGGCCATCTGCGCCTTGGTCGAGGCGAGGTCGGTCTCGATGGTTTGGTAGGTCGGATTCACGGCGGTCGTCGTATCGGAGGTGAAGTCCTTCGAGTCCTTCATCAGACGCTTCGCCTCGGCGATCTGACGATCGAGGTCCTGGACCTTGACGCTCGTCGGCGCGTAGTTGGAAAGCAGCTGGCTCCGTTGCAGCTCGAGCTCGATGATCTTCGGCTTGATGAGGTGGGCCGTGGCGCTTTCCGCGACGCGCTCCGAGGTCGGAATGCTGCGGGAATAGTTCTTGATCTCGTTCGTGAGGAACTCGACGCGAGCCGTACCTTCGGCGAGCTCGGTCTCGGAGTTCGCCAACGTCGTCTGGAGCTCGGCGAGGCGACCGCGCATCGCGGTGCGTTGCTCGGCCGCGGGCTCGACGTGCTCGCGCTGATAGAATTGCTGCAGCGCCGCCTCCGCCTCGGTCGATTTCTGCGCCAGCAGCTCGCGCTGCTTCTCGTAGAACTCGCGCGCCTCGCTCTGCTGGTTCAGCCGCGTGTGGCGCTCGATGTGCTGCGCGACGAGCTTGTTGACGAGCTCGGCGGCCCACTTCGGATCCCGATCCTCGTAGGTGACCTCGATCAGGTTCGAGCGAGCGATCGGGGTGATCGCGAGATGGTCTTCGGTGTCCGCGACCCAGTAGTCGAAAGCGGTCGGGGGTGGGATGTTGTGCATCCACCGATACACCTTGCTCGTCACGTGGAGCGGAAGCGTTCGTACGCTGGAGAACCCCGGCCCGGCCGGCACGACCAGGTCTGCCTTCGTCACCGGACGACTCTCCCCATACGGCTACAGTA
>JACXTT010011792.1_pt1 | contig 11655 bp, 14 predicted proteins | sample 9270951 | NCBI WGS metagenome assembly JACXTT01 (sample SAMN15532306, study PRJNA645909) | rock metagenome | isolation source: weathered quartz diorite | place: Puerto Rico | collected 2017-06-21 | reverse complement strand
AGTTTAAATAGATATTTCGTTATTACTGGAAAAATACAGGAACGGGTAAGAGTTTTACAGGTTTAAGCAATTGTTTAAATAACTTGTTACGGCTGTATCAGGCGAAAACAGTTCTTCAGCAATCGAATGGAAAATTCTTCTGCTTTCTCTCTAGGCTCTCCATCGATATGAAGCGGCGGGTGTTTCAGGTTGCGTATGGTAAGCGCAGAGGTTTGAAAATAAAGAATGTCTTTTTTGCTCATATCCTCTACCAGCTGCTGCAGTTTGTTGTTGCCGCGTATCTGGCGCAGGATGGCAAATGGCAGTTTCGCTTTATTCATTTTTTGCGCAATCACAATGTCCAGTAAGCCGTCATTGAGGCTGGCCTGTGGGGCGATGGTGAAATTGTTGCCAAACTGGTTGCTGTTGGCGATACTGATAAAAAAAGCTTCCGCAAAAAAAGAAAAATTATCAAGTACAATCTCGAACTGGTAAGGATGGGCCTTGAAATAATTGATGATACTCTGTTGGGCATACGTAAAGAGGCCACGCGAGGCCTTGGTAGAGAAATCATAGGCTACTTGCGCGTCGAAGCCGATCCCGCTGAGCATGCAGGAATACTGGTCGTTTACCATGAAAGCATCAACAAATGAGGATTTCCCGGAAAAGATCAGTGCTAGCGCCTGCTGGGGTTTGGCCGGAATGCCCGCCGCTAGTGCAAGCCCGTTGCCCGAGCCTACGGGTATAATGCCAAATTTCACAGGCACTCTCTGTAAAGCTTTTGTAACCTGGTTTACGGTACCGTCGCCGCCTATGATTACCACATCGGTAAACCTTTCCGAAATAATTTTTTCTTTCAGCCATTCATAATTACCGTTGGCATTGGTATCGGTAATCTCGAATGGAATACCCTGCGCAGTTGTTTCCCTATCTATCAGTTTTTTGATTCCGTCTTTCCTGGCTGTTCCTGAAATGGGATTGACCAGGTACACTATTTTTCTTTCCATCTTCAAAAATTAAAAGTCATGCCCGGCTTTAGTGTGTAAATTCTGGTGCAATGCTAAACAATATTCAGTGTGATTTCTCTAAAATGATGTTAATGGTAATGGGATCAAAGAAAAGATTTACCATTTTAGTAAAGCACTTGCCCATGTAAACCCGCTTCCGAAAGCGGCAAGACAAACAAGGTCTCCTTCTTTAACGAATCCTTTCTCCCACGCTTCACATAAAGCAATCGGAACAGATGCTGCTGTTGTATTTCCATAATGCTGAATATTGTTGTACACCTGGTCATCGCGCAGTCCTAATTTCTGTTGCACGAACTGGCTGATGCGCAAATTAGCCTGGTGAGGAATCAGCATATTGATATCGGTGGGTGCATACCCGTTTTCCTGCAATGCTTCCATGATTACTTCCGGAAATTTCACCACTGCTTTTCTGAAAACAGAAGGCCCATCCATAAAAGGAAAGTTCTGCGCATTGTCAATCATTGCATGACTCATGAACATTTCTCCAACAGCGGCATCGTCAAAGCCTGCATAATCCTTCGTGCCCCAATGGTTGGCATGTGTGCCGGGGTTATACATGGCCAGTATTTCTGCGGATTCACCATCACTGTGCAAATGTGTGCTCAGGATGCCCTGGTCCTCATTCACCGCAGGCTGTAGCACCACTGCGCCGGCGCCATCGCCAAAAATAACCGATACATTCCTGCCCCTCGTAGAGAAATCGAGTCCAAAGGAATGTTTTTCACTTCCTACCACCAGTATGTTTTTATACATCCCGGTTTTGATAAACTGATCGGCAACACTTAATGCATAAAGGAACCCGCTGCATTGGTTCCGGATATCCAGCGCGCCGATCTCTTTCATCTGCATGGCTCTTTGCAGTATCACACCGCAACCGGGGAAATAATAATCGGGAGATAAAGTGGCAAATACAACGAAGTCGATTTCTGCTGCGGTAGTGCCTGCTCTTTCAATGGCCAGTTTGGCGGCTTCCACACCCATTGTAGCTGTTGTTTCTTCCGTCCGGTTTGCGTACCTTCTTTCTTTGATACCGGTTCTTTCCTGTATCACTTCATTGTAAGTATCCATATAAGCTTTCAGGTCGTTATTGGTAACGATGTGCTGAGGCACATACATTCCAATGCCGGCTATTCTGCTGCGTGGCATAGGCAAGCTGTTTTAGTTAGTAGAACGCACTAAGTTAGGAACTATAACCCTTTTAGCAAAAGCACATCTCTCATAAATGAACTGGTTGCATGCTCAACAGCCGGTATGTCTTTCGATACAACTTCAGAGCCAAGTACATGCCCGCCTGCATTGGGAATGGCGACCAGCTTTTTTTGTACAGCCGGTGTGCCCAGCTGCCCGAACATTTCTTTCATGGCCGATACTTTTACAACAGGGTCCTGGTTCTGTTCATCCTTATAATAATAAAGTGTAAGCACGGGCTGTTTAATACGGGCAAATGTTTCTGTATTCATGCTTGTTTCAAGCAATTCCTGCAATTGGGCAGCGGCTTCAAGACGGTATTGTTTGTACCAGTATTGTTTATAGAGTGAGTCGTTGTTGGAAGCCATATTGTATTTTGAGCCTTTTACCATTCTTGCTATTTGCAAGCCCCAATGGTTATTGACCAGCCATGCATTCGGGTCGTTAATGGCGATGTTGGGAGAAAGCAAAACAAGTGCTGCCACATCGGGATATGCCGCTGCCAGCTTTAAAGCGAGCGTCCCGCCTGTGGAAGTGCCCATCAGTATTACTTTTTTGCCCAGCTGTTTTCCAATCGCATATGCTTCCTTGGCTGTTTCCCAAAGATTATCGGCAGTCATATTGATCAGCGCTTCCGTTGTGTCCAGCCCATGTTCTGCAAGCCTTGACAGGTAAAGGTTACACCCGAATTTTCTTGCAATATCCCTGTGTACCGGGTTGCCTTCTTCCTGGCTGGCACTAAAACCATGCAGGTATACAATGGCATATGGAGTTTGCTGTTTTAACGAATCATTGGCCCATACGATACGTGCCTGGTTATCTGGTTTGATCTTATGCCTGGCTTCATCCTGTGTTATATACTGCTCCAGTGCAGGCGCGTTCCCGGGCACCTGGGGCAGGGTCATGCTGTAAACCGGTTTGCCAGGGTGAGGCCCCAGCAGGTAGGCTGCAACCAGGATAACCAGGACTAGTATTACTCTTTTAATGAATCGCATAGACTGGATTTTCATTAAAACTAAGCAAGATAAAAGACATTCCAGGCAGCTTTCCGTGGAATGCTTTTTTAGCAGTCCGGTGGTCAGGGTTGGTCTTGTCCATCGAGTAGTGCCTTTAAATAATATGCTGATAATCAACTTACTAGAAACTATATAAAGACCTCGCCCTGACACTGCCAGGCTCCACGCTTGTTCTCATTAACTTCACTTTGCCCTCCGCCCATAAAGCTGTACCTTTGCAGCCTTAAAATTTTACATGGAAATAAGAAACATTGCCATTATTGCACACGTTGACCATGGCAAAACAACATTGGTGGACAGGATCTTGCATGCTACCAAGGTATTCCGCGACAACCAGGAAACAGGAGAGCTGATCATGGATAGTAACGACCTCGAAAGAGAAAGAGGTATTACCATTTTCAGTAAGAACGCCGCGGTTACTTACAATGGTATTAAGATCAATGTAATTGATACACCCGGCCACAGTGATTTTGGCGGTGAGGTAGAGCGTGTACTGAAAATGGCAGACGGTGTGATATTGCTGGTGGATGCTTTTGAAGGCCCTATGCCGCAAACACGTTTCGTACTCCAGAAAGCATTACAACTGAACCTGCACCCGATCGTTGTAATCAATAAAGTGGATAAACCCAATTGCCGCCCTGATGAAGTGCACGATGCGGTATTCGAACTTTTCTTCAACCTCGATGCAACCGAAGAACAGCTCAACTTCCCTACTTTCTATGGTAGCGGTAAAAACGGCTGGTTCAACGATAGTTTAACACCAACAGAAGATATCCTCCCGTTAATGGATGGTATCCTTAAATATGTGCCTACGCCGAAAGTATCTGAAGGTACTTTACAGTTGCAGATCACGTCTCTCGATTATTCATCTTTCCTTGGCCGTATTGCAGTAGGTAAAGTAACCCGCGGCAGTATAAAGGAAAACCAGCCTATTGCGCTGGTGCAAACGGATGGTTCTATCAAGAAAAGCCGGGTGAAAGAATTGTATGTGTTTGAAGGAATGGGCAAACGTAAGGTGCAGGAAGTTGTTTCAGGCGATTTGTGCGCGGTAGTGGGATTGGAAGATTTTAATATCGGTGATACCATTGCCGATGCGGAGAACCCGGAAGCATTACCTGTGATCAGCGTGGATGAGCCTACGATGAGTATGACTTTCAGCATCAATAACTCTCCTTTCTTTGGTAAGGACGGAAAGTTTGTAACATCACGTCACCTGCGTGACCGTTTGATGAAAGAAACTGAAAAAAACCTGGCGTTGCGTGTGGAAGATACGGACAGTGCGGATAGCTTCCTCGTATACGGGCGCGGCATTCTTCACCTGGGTGTATTGGTTGAAACCATGCGCCGTGAAGGATATGAACTGACCGTAGGTAACCCGCAGGTGCTTGTAAAAACCATTGATGGCAAAAAGAACGAACCGTACGAAAACCTGGTAGTAGACGTGCCTTCTGAATTCAGCGGCAAGGTGATTGACCTGGTTACACAGCGTAAGGGCGAAATGCAGATCATGGAAAGCAAAGGGGAGATGCAGCACCTTGAATTCGAAATCCCTTCAAGAGGACTGATCGGGCTTCGTTCCCAGATGCTTACCAATACTGCCGGTGAAGCTGTAATGGCTCACCGCTTTATTGAATACAAACCCTGGAAAGGACCCATCCCCGGTCGTAACAACGGCGTATTGATTGCCAAATTCCAGGGAACCACCACTGCTTACTCTATTGATAAACTCCAGGATCGCGGGAGTTTCTTTATCGATCCAGGAGAAGAGGTATATGTTGGACAGATCATTGCGGAACACATTAAACCAGGTGACCTGAACGTAAATGCGGTTGAGGCCAAAAAACTGACCAACCATCGTGCAAGCGGCAGCGATGACAGCGTACGTATTGTACCCAAACTGCAGTTCACACTGGAAGAATGTATGGAGTATATCCAGCAGGACGAATGTATTGAGGTTACCCCTAAAACCATTCGTATGCGTAAAACCATATTAAACGAAGAAGACAGGAAGAAAGCATCACGAAGCATGCAGTCTGAAGCGGTAGGATAGTAGTTACATCATTTCTTAAATAGAAAGCCGTTGGAATTTTCCAACGGCTTTCTTATTTGATCACCCACATGAGTTTGTTTAGTTCTTGCTTACTACTACGTCTGTAATCTGGCGTGTGTTTACATCAATGTTAAACACTTCTTTGTAATTCTCTTTAACACCCTGGATCATGAAAGTAAGGTTGTTGACACTTGCGGCAGGCAGTTTAAATGCTTTGTTGAATTTTTTGTCGTTATAAACGCCATTAAACAGGCTCTCCCCGCTTTCGTCCAATACCAAGAGGTTAAACCTGCGGCCGCTTGGGTTATTGTATTTTACGGTAAATGACAGTAACTCATCGGCATCAAGACCTACATACCTGATCTCGGCTTTGGTTGATACAGAGTCTACACTTGCAGGGTTACCCGAAATGGAAGCTGCTTTTGCAGTTGTTGCCAATAACGTGGCTACCGATAAGATGGCGCCCAGGAAAATGGTTTTTGCGGTGTTGTTCACTGATTGATTTTTCATCATAATTTATTTAAAAGCGTTAAAAATGAATTTCGCAGGCAAATAAGTTCCCGTGCTTATGCAGCGATAAGCGCAGGCATGGTAAGGCGTTGAAAAATCGTAACAGCAAGTAAAAGATTCGCAGGCTAAAGAAACCGAAGGAAGACAAGCTGAAAATGCAGTGCATTTCTACCAAAGAAGTACAGTCGTATGATGCTGTAGTTACCGTTAATACGAGAACAGCACAAAGGTAACCCGGCAAGGTGAAAATAATGTGAACGGAAGATTAGCAAATTGTAAAAAAGAAAGGAAGGCCCTAAACCGCAGGCTTGGTAAGGGTATCCCACAGCATATCCTTTAATTCTGTCAGGCCCTTATTGGTAACAGACGAAATGAAAAGATTGGGTATGCCTGCTGGTAATTCTTTTTTAATGGCATCCTTCAGTTCTTCATCCAGCATATCACTCTTGCTTACGGCAATGATAAAATCTTTCTGAAGCATATCGGGGTTATACTCTTTCAATTCATTTCGTAAGATGTCGAATTCTTTCTTGTGATCGGTGCTATCGGCCGGTATGAGAAACAACAGGATAGAATTTCGTTCAATATGGCGGAGGAACCTGTGCCCCAGTCCTTTTCCTTCGGCGGCCCCTTCAATGATTCCCGGGAGGTCTGCAATGCAGAAAGATTTTGAATTGCGGTATTCCACCATGCCTAGTTGCGGAATGAGGGTGGTAAAGGCATAATTCGCAATCTTGGGTTTTGCCGCTGTGATCACAGACAGCAGTGTAGACTTTCCCGCATTCGGGAAGCCAACCAGCCCTACATCGGCCAGCACTTTCAGTTCAAGGTTTTTCCATCCTTCCACACCGGGTTCACCGGGCTGTGCATGTTCCGGTACCTGGTTGGTGGGGGTAGCGAAATTGCTGTTGCCCAGGCCGCCGCGGCCTCCTTTCATCCATACAATCTCCTGGCCATCTTCCAATATCTCCGCTTCTATCTCGCCGCTTTCCTCATTTCTCGCTATTGTGCCCAAGGGAACTTCAATAATGATATCTTTCCCGTCACGGCCGGTGCAGTTGTTTTTACTGCCGCTTTCACCATTTTCCGCCAGTACGTTTTTAAAATAACGCAGATGTAACAAGGTCCATAGCTGTGCATTGCCTTTAAGAATAATGTGTCCGCCACGGCCTCCATCGCCGCCATCGGGGCCTCCTTTGGCTGTTAATTTGTTGCGCATGAAGTGTTTGGCACCTGCGCCACCGTGCCCGCTACGGGCAAAAATGCGGATATAGTCTATGAAGTTGTTCTTGTCTGACACGAATTACAGGAATTATAAAACGCCACGAAAGTACGATAATGTTATTGCTTGTTGGCACCTCGGACCTGGTTCCAGGGTTTATATTCCAGGTCTGCCTGTTTAATGCACGGCTCGGGTGCCTCCCTGAGCGGTTCACAGGGCCTGCTGTGTTCGTGCATTTCCTGCGGAAGAGATTGGTAGAGTTTGGTTCCTTCCGTTTTCCACTGAATCATTTCGTCCGTTACTGATTTAATTTTTTTTGCAGGATTGCCAACAATAAGACTCCTGCTCTCAAATATTTCATCGGCCCTGATAAGACTCAATGCGCCTACAATACATTCATCACCCAGCACAACATTATCCATGAGAACGCTGTTCATGCCTATAAGACAATTCTTTCCAATGGTGGCGCCATGTATGATAGCGCCATGGCCAATATGTGTGCCCTCTCTCAATAATACGGTTACCCCCGGGAACATATGAATGGTACAATTTTCCTGCACATTACAACCGTCTTCAATAATGATCCTGCCCCAGTCTCCGCGAATGGCCGCACCCGGACCGATGTAAACAGCCTTGCCAATGATGACATTGCCTGTTACCGCCGCCTGTGGATGAACAAAAGCTGTTTCGTGTACAACAGGAATATGAGACTGGTAGGAATAGATCATGTAATAAAATTACTTATTAATCGTGGTAAGCACTATCCGGCAAGAAGGAGATTATTTTAAATTATTAGTCTACTAATTTGGTAGATTAATAAATCCTCTTTAATATTGCTCCATGAAAACGAATAATACGGAGATCACCTGCATTCCGGTGAAGCGATGTTGTTGCTTCCTTGTTTAACCTTAGCATTTCATCAATTTTTATTTTTCCAACCAACCATGGTCATGTGGCCGAGGGGTGAGGCACAGGTCTGCAAAACCTTATACGGCGGTTCAATTCCGTCCATGACCTCGATAATGGCAGGTTATCAGTACAAGCAATCGAGAAGAACGGGGCTGTATTTCTATACGGTCCCTTTTATTTTGTTCATGCCTGGTGATACGTCAAAGGTATCAACGCCTTTTCCGTTTTATAACAGGTGCCTTTAAATACGGCTACCAGTTCATTATGCTGATTGGTTACTTCAATCATATAGAGGCCTGTACGGTTGGTTTTGTTAACCTGTTTGGCTTCAGCAATCAGGGTATCGCCTTCTTTACCGGGTTTGGGAAAAGAGATGGATACGTCGAGCGCTACTGTTACCCTGCCATCGCTGTTACAGGCAAATGCAAAAGCGCTGTCCGCCAAAGCGAACGTTACACCACCATGGGCAATGCCGAACCCGTTCATCATTTCCTTGCGCAGCGTCATCTGTATCTTGCTGTAACCGTCTTTCACGGCAAGCACTGTTACCCCCATCCATTGACTGAAGTAATCATGCTGCATCATATAATCAACAGCTTTTTGTGCAAGCAGGTCATTCTCGTTCATATCAGTTCCCTTTAAAAACCGGAGATCTTTTTTCCAGGAAAGACAATACGCCTTCTTTGAAATCATTAGTGGCGGCGGCTTTTTGCTGGTATTCATCTTCCAGTTGTAATTGTGTTTCGAGGTTGTTGGTGGCAGATTGGTTTAATGCGTGTTTGATGTAAGCCAATGCTTTCGTTGGCATCTGTGATAACGTAACGGCAATCTTCTTGCACGCTTCTGTAAAATCATCATCAGGGAAAACCTTGTAAAGCATGCCCATTTTTTCTGCATCGGCGGCGCTTAATTTATCGCCAAGCATCATCAGGGCACTCGCTTTTTGCCAACCGATCAGGCGGGGTAAAATATAAGTGCCGCCGCTATCCGGTATCAGCCCGATTTTAGAAAAAGCCTGAATGAAGGAAGCGGACTGTGCAGCTACCACAATATCACAGGCAAAAGCAATATTCGCACCCGCGCCAGCTGCCACACCATTTACAGCCGCAATAATGGGCTTGGGCATGTTGCGCAGGCGGGTAATGATGGGGTTGTAGTGTTCGCTTAATATTTTTTGCATGCCCGGACCTTCCGGGTCAACAACTTCTGCAAGGTCCTGCCCGGCACAAAATCCTTTACCCGCACCTGTCAGGTACAGGCAACGCACTTCGTGAAGTGAAGCGGCCTCATCCAGTTTTGCCTGTAATAAAAGCGTCATCTCCCTGTTGAAGGAATTCAGTTTATCCGGTCGGTTAAGCGTGATATTGGCAATGCCATTTTCAATATGGAAAAGGATGGATGACATAGGCAGTAAATCTTATACGAATATACGCAATCGGGTCAGCGTTAATGACATTTGAAATAATCGAAAGGTTCTTTGCAGTCGTTGCACTGGTACAATGCTTTGCAGGCTGTGGAGCCAAATCTTGAAACAAGTCTCGTGTGATAAGAATGACACAAAGGGCATTGCACGGCTTCCTCTTCCTGGAAAGCATCGGGTGTGCATACCAGTTGCTTGTGATTGGGAGGCGCTATGCCATAGACTTTTAACTTTTCTTTTCCATGTTCACTCATCCAATCGGTGGTCCAGGCAGGAGAGAGAACCTGTGATATCTTAACATTCGAAAAGCCTTCGCGTAACAATACCATCCTGATATTCATCCTGATCAGGTCCATGGCGGGACAGCCCGTATAGGTAGGTGTGATCACGATTTCCATTTCCTGCGTATCATCGTTTATCCGCACATCCCTTACAATACCCAGGTCGAGTACGGTAAGTACGGGAACTTCCGGATCATTTACCTGTTCGAGTAAAGACCAGATATGTTGCAGCATGTCCTTAGTATGTTGTTCATTGTTTACCATGTTGCGCCAGGATAAGCCCTTTGCAGGAATTGCATTTCTGCCAGTATATAACCAAGATGTTCTGTATGGATACCTTCTTTCCCGCCTTTTTGCATCCATGTATTAATCGGTGTTGAAAGCGTTGCTTCCTCCATAACAGCCATTACCTTCTCGTTCCATAACCTGCTGACCAATGTGAGATCAGCGCCAAAACCCTGTTCCATCATTTCTGTTTCATATACTGCAGGCATAAACAGTTCACCTGTATAATTCCACATAGTTGTAACAGCATTTTCCATTCTTTGTTTGCTTTCCTCCGTACCGTCTCCCAAACGGATCACCCATTCACTGCTCCACCGCAGATGGTAAGTTATTTCTTTTAATGACTTTTCTGCAATAGCAGCCAGTTGTTTGTCACTGCTTTGCTGTAACTGCTGGAAGAGAAAATATTGGTAGGTGCTGAAAAAAAACTGCCGCAGGATGGTCTGCCCCCAATCACCATTGGGGAGTTCTGCCAGCAGGCAATTCCGGTATTCGGTAACATCACGCAGGTAGGCAAGTGTATCTTCGGTTGTGCCAGCGCCTTTTAATTGCGCGGCATATTGATAGAAGTTGCGGGCCTGGCCAATAAGATCAAGAGAAATATTGGTTAATGCAATATCCTGTTCCAGCACAGGGCCGTGACCACACCATTCGCTGTTGCGATGTCCAAGAACAAGTGCGCTGTCGGCGAGGTGTAATGTATATTTAAAAAGAGATAGGTTCATTGTAACAATAAGTGCGCTCGTGCATTCATTAGGTGTTGTTAAATATGCGTCAACTCTTCCGGGAGGTCATAAAAAGTCGGGTGACGGTATGCTTTGTCGTTAGCAGGGTCATACAAAGAAGCTGCTTCATCGGGGTTGCTAGCATGAATATGCCTGCTTTCAACCACCCAGATACTCACGCCTTCCATTCTTCGTGTATAAACATCCCTTGCATTCTCAACGGCCATTGCTGCATCTGCGGCATGCAGGCTGCCTACATGTTTGTGGTCAAGCCCCTGTTTGCTGCGGATAAATATCTCCCATAAGGGCCATTCGTTGCGAGCCTGTCCGCCGGCTGAAATATCGGCCGCTCCATTTTTGGATTCACCGTAGTCGCCGTAATAATATTTTCTGATGTATGATTTCATGGTATCGGTTGTGTATGAAAAATTAGGCCGCCTCTTTTTTCTTTTTTTCAGCATAGGCCGTTGCTGCATCACGCACCCAGGCGCCGTTATCCCATGCTTTTTTCCTGGCATCCAGTCTTTCTTTATTGCAGGGACCATTACCCTGTATCACTTGCCAGAATTCATCCCAGTCGATGGCGCCAAAATCGTAATGCCCGACAGTTTCATTCCATCTAAGGTCTTTATCAGGTAATACAAGACCGAGTGTTTTTATCTGTTCTGCACAGATATCGACAAATTTCTGTCTTAATTCATCATTGCTAAAACGTTTGATCTTCCACTTCATGCTTAACTGGGAGTTGGGACTTTCATCGTCTTTGGGGCCGAACATCATCACACTGGGCCACCACCAGCGATTTATGGCATCCTGTGCCATTGCCCGCTGCGCTTCATTGCCACGGCTGAGTGTGAGCAATATTTCAAACCCCTGGCGCTGGTGAAAACTTTCTTCTTTGCATACCCTCACCATCGCGCGGGCATAAGGACCAAAACTTGTACGGCACAGAGGCACCTGGTTCATGATGGCAGCGCCATCTACCAGCCAGCCGATAGCACCCATATCTGCCCATGTTAAAGAAGGGTAGTTGAAAATGGAA
>JACXTT010011791.1_pt1 | contig 11655 bp, 4 predicted proteins | sample 9270951 | NCBI WGS metagenome assembly JACXTT01 (sample SAMN15532306, study PRJNA645909) | rock metagenome | isolation source: weathered quartz diorite | place: Puerto Rico | collected 2017-06-21 | reverse complement strand
GCAGTCGGGCGCCCCGCTCTCGAAGGCGAAGCTGCGCAGGGTGGTCGCGGGCAGGGCGGTCGGCGCGCCGCTCCCGTCCACCGGCTGTTTCACCACTGAGACCAGCCGGCCGCGGGCGTCGTATTTGTTGATGAAGTGGTAGGCGCCGAGGTTGTCGGCCACCGTAAAGGGGGTTCCGGCCGTGCTCGCGGTGGCGTAGGTGTCGCCGCCCACCGGGCTGAAGGGGTTGGCGCTCGCATCAATGGTCAACTGGTGGGGACCCACCGACAAGTTCGTCAGCCGGATTTTTCGCAACCCTTGCGTCCAATCGTAGAGGGTTGTCGCAACATCCAGCCGCACCCGGTACCAGACCCGGTCGGGCGTCACCGGGCCGCTTGGCGCCATCCCGGTCGCGGTCCACGCCGCCTCCACGATCCGGTTCTTGGTGAACTGACCGAAGAAGTTGAGGTTCGGCGCCGGGCAGACATACTGCGTCCCCACGAGCGTGCAGGCCGGCGGCGCGGCAGGCGCGCCGGGGTCGGCGAAGTTCGCCTCCGACGGCCCCGCCCCGTTGCGCCCAACCTCGTCCTCGCTCTCCAGCGCCGCGCCCAAGGCATTGAACTTGAGCGTCTTCGTCTTGCCCGTCTCGGGATTGTTCGCCTCGATCTGCCGACCCAGCGCGTCGAAAACGAACGTCCGCACCTGATTGTCGCCGTCGGTCGTCGAATAGCGGTCGCCGCCGCTCACCGCCGCCAGATGCGCCTGCGGGACTAGGTTGACCTTGACGAGATGGTTGGCGTAGTCGTAGCTGTAAATCGCATCGGTTCCCTGCCCCGCACTCCCGTCGGGGCGGACATCCTCGTCCACCACCCGCAAGTTGCCGTAGCCATCGGAATAGTGGATCGTCGTCCGATCCTCGGTCTGCGCGCTTGTCGCCCCGGTCTGGATGGCGCGGATTACCGTCTTGACGTTGAAGCCGAAGTAGTAGGTATCGACCGCCGAAATGAGCGTAACGCCCGCTGCGACCCGCTCCACCCGTCGCACCCTCCCCGCGAACTCGTAGACCCCGTAGTCGGCGGCGGCGTCCCCCGCCCGCTCGCAGGCGCCCCCGTGCGCGCCCGGCGCGTAGACCCGGAAGCAGTTGCGAGTGTAGCCGGAGGTGGCTGTCCTGATGTAGTTGCTTAGCAACGCGTCGGTCCACTGGGTCGGGTCCAGCATCGGATCGAGCGCTGGATTGGCGTTCTCGGTCAGTCCGGGCGGGGCACTGAATGACCAGTTGCTCAAGAGGTCTGCATGGCCCATTTCATCGTAGTGGGCCACCTGATAGGCGAACCGGCCGTCCGGGTTGAGACGGCGTGCGATCACCTTGCGCCCCAGCCCGTCGAGATAATCCTGCATCTGGACCTTCTGCGTCGCATCGGTGGGATCATCCCGCGATACCTGTTTCCCGACCGGCCGCAGAATGGCCGAGGCGTCGGTCACGTCGATGTAGCGGCTCCGCACCGTCGCGTAGGGGTTCGTGCCGTCCCCCTGGAACTGGTGGGTGATGACCCGGCCCGCCGCATCATAGGTGCGCGCGGTCTTCAGCGTGTTCGCGTCCTGCGAGGTCAGAATCGCGCCGGACGCCGGATCGACCCCCGTCTTGGCGATGACTCCATCGAGGAATTGATGCGATGCCGCCTCGCCACCGTGCGCCGCGTCGCCCGTGAACTCCCGCGACCAGCGCGGATAGCCGAAGTAGCAGTGAGTACCAGTCGCCGCACAGTCCCCCGCGTAGAGGTCGCTCTTCGGAATGCCCGAAGTGTAGATCTGTTCGCTCGCGTCTGGTCCAGTCGTGGCCGCGATGCCCGGCGCCGCAGACGCCGCCGGCGCATCGCCCGTCCCGGTGTATTTGCGGAAGACCGAGTTGTCGTCACCGCCGAAGGTCTTCGTCAGCGCCAGATTCCCCCGGGTGTCGTAGTAGAAATCGCTCACGAGATCGCCGCTGGCGGAGGTCAGAGTCCCGGTGCATTCATCGGTGATTGCAGTGGTCGGATCTTTGCGCGCGATCGTCCGCACCGGCAGGCCGGTCGCGGGATCGTAGCGGGTCTCCACGCGGGACTTGGTGACGTAGTTCGTCCCGTCAAACTCCTGTAGATCGACCGAAAGAGGTAGCGAAGGCATCCAGTGATTCGTGCTTCCGTCTATCATATTGCTGAGATAGGAGCAGCCATTCACCGTCACATGAGCGACGCGCGGCATCGTCCACATCGGGCCATGAAGGTCATCCCCAAGTTGACCGCACACCCCGGCCCTATGGCCAAGAAAGACCGGCGCCGGAGACGTGTTGCTCGATCCCCCGCCCGGTGCGAACGGCTCGTCAGCAGGCAACACCGTCATCGCGAGCTTCATTCGATCGATCGAATAACTCGTCACCGTCTGGCGCGGCTTCGGAATCAAAGTCCCGCTGATCCGCTTGATCGTGAAGTGGCCCCAGCCGTCGAAGCCCAGATTCTCCTCTAAAATCGTCTTGTCGATGTCGGGTCGGTCGGGATCGTCCCGGAACTGTGTGAGCGTGCTCCCGAGCTGCGGCTTCAGACTCCCTTGCATGCCCCAATTGGCACCAAAATGATATTGATCGAAACGGCTCGCCCAGCCGTTTGTGATGGTTTTTTTCTCCACGCCCCCGGCGCCATAGGTGCCTTGATAGTAATGCGTGACCATCGGAAACTGGTTGAGTTCCTGGGCAGCTCCGGGTTGAGTGTCATAGCTGCCCTTGAAAAGATAGCTCACGCTGTTTCCCGACGGGTCTGTCACAAGATTCAATGTATTGTAAATACTGACACATATCGTTGGCCCAGCGGGTCGGCAGGTGACAAAGTTGGCCTGCTGGCTGTAGTTCCAGGTCATTCGGTCGGTCGAGCCTGCCGCGGGCGTGGAGTTCACGTCCAGAGTATGAGCGGTGATCCCCACGCTGGAATTATCCGTGTCGGATCGTTCAAGAAACGGGTATCTGCCGTAGGTGAAGTGATGCGCGCCGCCCGCGGGCAGAAAAATGTCTTTCACGCGCCCCGCCTGAATCTGGTTGACCGCCGGGTTGGGGTCCTCGGTGAAATAGGTGAAGCTCTCGATATACCCGGGACCGGGCAGTCGCACGTCTTTAAGCAGTACAGCCTGCACGGTGGGACTACCCGAATACGGCGTCTGGTCGTTCGCGCGCAGTGTGAGCGCCTGCGGAGCATAGTACGACAGCGCGACCGTCTGTCGCACGCCGTTCGCACCCGGATAGCTGATCCCTGTATAGCGCGGCGCGCCCCCGATGATCTGATACTGGAACGTGATGTCGGCGGCGTCCGGGGTGGTCAGCACTCGCCTATCAGTATCGTCCGAAATCCGAGTGACGAGGTAGCCGTAAGCCGGATCGTAGCTCAGGGTGTAGCCCGCGCGCGATAGCGACTCGATCCGCGTCGGGTAAAAGCCGACCATCTCCTGCGGGAAGGAATTCGTGTAGTCCGGCGCTGTGCAGCCCAAATTCACCAAGTCTTGAAGTGATTTCCCGCCGGGCGGAACGAACTGTTGCCGGAACTCAATGTGCTGTCCAGTCGGCAGGAACAACTCCCACCATCCAGGCGTGCCGTCAGGATTGACATGAACCCGACCCTTGATGAGCGAACCGTCCGAGGTGTAAAAGTCGAAATTGGGATGGAGATACTCGGCCCACGCGCTCCCATTCTGAATCAAATACTGGTCCCCGCGCAGGTGCATGAAGAGCGGCTCCCCACCGCCATCATGCGGAACATTGTCCCCCGGCGGCAGGCTCGTGATCGTCGTTTGCATCGTCGAGGGGGTGACCAACATGAAGAGTTCATGCGTCGCACCATCCGCGGTCCGATAGACCCAGCTGCGGTGCCAGTTCATCTGTCCGCCGTCAGGAACAACGTCGCCAACATGCCAGTCGAGCGTGATTAGACCGAATGGTGCCGGTTCATAGCCGACGCCAAACGGACTCTTGATCGTGGCGATATAGTCAGCAGGCGGAGGCGGATAAATCGGGGAGGTTGCGCTGACGCTCGGATAAGGTGATAGATGAGACGAGATGTTTGAATTGTAATGGGCTGTAACCGAATAACTTTCCTGCCCAGCGCCGAAGGACGGCGTGAGGGGAAGCGAAAAAAGCATGTTCATCCGATACTGTTCAACACTGACATCGGCGATCGTGGAGATTACTGTGTTGGGTGAATAACCCTTGGTTGATTGCACTGCCGTGCCGTCGGCCCCTTGCGCCTGAACGACCGACACGCGAGCCAGCAACAACCCGAGGATCGCCAGCCGCTTGATCTCACGCGCTTCGCGAAAAACCTGCCCGATCTCGGCGAGCAAAAAACGGAAGCGCCTGACGGAATCGTTCATGGGATCCCTCAAAAACGGTTTTGTATTAACGGAACGTCATTCTAGCCGTGGAGTTGGAATGAGTCAATCACCGAAAAGAAAAAATGGGCCAAAATAGCAGTATCGGCGAATCAAGCTAGTGGTAAGTATCGTAAATGACCGGAACTGGCCGACTTGCACCGGACTTACGTCAGTCTCAATCGAAGCAGGAATTATTGATCCCGGTTCGCCGCCGAGAGTGAAGGAGACTCTGGTCTTGCCGTCGCAGCCTGGTGGCGGGCTGGATGAACTCCCGGTTGTTGAGCTTGCCGCCGACGGTGGTTCCCGACCGGTCAGGCAGAGTACGGGTTCGCGCCGGTCCTTCGCGACATGCCGTCACGAGCCGCGCGGCTCGGGGGCCCAGCCGAAGCCGCCGCCGCGCTCGCGCCGCTCCATGGGGTCCGGGCGGGGATAGAAGGGCGGAGGCAGCACGCCGAGGCGGACCAATTCGGGGCGGAATTCGTAGCGGAGGCGCAGCAAGCTGTACGGGCGGGACTCCAACTCGAGGTCGATCGTGTCGACCGGGTGATATTGGTCGCGGCCGATGCCGGTCGCGGCGTAATCGTCCGAGGGTTTCGGCTCGTTGTATCCGCCGTGCAATCCTCCGCCCGATTGGACGTCGCCGCGCGGGCGGGAGGCGGGTGCCGAGGCGCTCGCCGGCGGCGCGGGCGCGACGGGCGCTTGCGCGGGGGCGCCGCGGCCCCCGGCGGACGATTTGTCCCGGGACGAATCGCCGCGCCAGCCGTAGGGCGCCTCCGCTTCGGGCGTCACGGGCGGGTCGTAAACCGGCGGCGGGGGCGGACGCCGCTCGCGGAAGACGACCGCTTCGATGTTGCCGAGGTTGCGGGTGTCGCCCAGCCAGGCGCCGTATGAGCGGGCTTCGGTGGTGAAGAAGAAGGCCCGCGCGCGGTCGCGCTCGACCTGCCAGCCCGAGATCTCCGCGCTCTCCCAGGGGTCGAGCACCCATTTGCGGGCCTCGCGGGCGCCGGTGTGGCGGGCGTCGATCGAGTTGAGGCCGTCGACCGCGAGCGCGACCGCGATCCGGCCGCCGGTGGTGTTGGTGAGCCGGATGGTGTACTCGGCGTGGGGGAGCGCCTCGATGTAGCGGGCGCCGCGGGCCGCGAACTCGGGGCGCGGCACGCCATTGACGAGAATCTCCATCCGCAGCGCGGGCGCCTCGGCGGCGCGCAGCGCGGCGAGGCCGGCCAGCGCGCCCGCGAGGGCGAAGAGGCCGCGCCGCAGGAATTTGGGCGAGGGGCTCAGGGGTTCCGTTCCGGACTTTTCGGGGGTCAGGGGTCGCATGGAATTCCTCCGGCGCCAGGGGTGGGTGGGGCGCTCGGCCAGAGGAAACCCGACGCCCGCCTCGGGGTTCCCACGCCATTTTTTTTAAGCGCTTTTGTGCGTCTAATTAATGGAAAATAAAAAGGATATACAATTATTTGACAATAATTGACTCAACTCCTATATTTACCCGCGTTGAATCGCAAAATTGCAGACCATTTCAAACCCGGAAACGGAATTTTCAGGAGTCAGACATGTCCACCCAGAAGATCATCGGCATCGACCTCGGCACCACCAACTCGGTGGTGGCGATCATGGAGGGCGGCAAGCCCAAGGTGATCCCCAACCAGGAGGGCGACTACACCACCCCCTCCGTCGTCGCCTACACCGACAAGGGCGAGGTGCTGGTCGGCAAGCTCGCCAAGAATCAGGCGATCACCAACCCCCACCACACCGTCTACTCGATCAAGCGCTTCATCGGCCGCAAGGCCGCCGAGGTGACCCAGGAGATCAAGACCGTCCCCTACAAGGTCGTCCCGGCCGACAACGGCGACGCCTGGGTCGAGATCGACGGCAAAAAGCTCTCGCCGGCGCAGATCTCCGCCGAGATCCTCAAAAAGCTGCGCGCAGCCGCCGAGAACTACCTCGGCCACAAGGTCGAGAAGGCGGTCATCACCGTCCCCGCCTATTTCAACGACGCGCAGCGCCAGGCGACCAAGGACGCCGGCCGCATCGCGGGGCTCGACGTGGTCCGCATCATCAACGAGCCGACCGCGGCGGCGCTCGCCTACGGCCTCGACAAGAAGCACAACGAGAAGGTCGCGGTCTACGACTTCGGCGGCGGCACCTTCGACATCTCGGTGCTCGAGGTGGGCGACGGGGTGGTCGAGGTCAACGCCACCAACGGCGACACCCACCTGGGCGGCGACGACCTCGACAAGCGGCTGATGGACTTCGTCATCGACGAGTTCAAGAAGGAAACGGGCATCGACCTCTCGGGCGACCCGATGGCGCTGCAGCGGCTCAAGGACGCCGCGGAGAACGCCAAGAAGCAGCTCTCGCAGGCGCTGGAGGCGGAGTTCAACCTCCCCTTCATCACCATGGACAAGTCGGGGCCCAAGCACCTCGTCAAGAAGCTCACCCGCACCCAGTTCGAAAACCTGACTCGCGACATCGTCGACCGCTCGGTCGAGCCGGTGAAGAAGTGCCTCGCCGACGCGAAGCTGACGCCCAACGAGATCCAGGAGGTCATCCTGGTCGGCGGCTCCACCCGCGTCCCGCGCGTCATCGACACGGTCAAGAACTTGTTCAACAAGGAGCCCAATCGCTCGGTCAACCCCGACGAGATCGTCGCGGTCGGCGCCGCGGTGCAGGGCGGCGTGCTCGCGGGCGAGGTGAAGGACATCCTGCTCATCGACGTCACCCCGCTCTCGCTGGGCGTGGAGACGAAGGGCGGGATCATGACCACCATGATCACCCGCAACTCCGCGATCCCCGCGCGCAAGAAGGAGACCTTCACCACCGCCGCCGACTCTCAGACCGAGGTCACCGTGGTGGTCGCCCAGGGCGAGCGGCAGTTCGTGCGCGACAACAAGGTGCTCGGCAGCTTCAACCTCGTGGGCATCCCCCCCGCGCCGGCGATGACGCCGCAGATCGAGGTCGTCTTCGACATCGACGCCAACGGCATCCTCAAGGTCTCCGCCAAGGACCTCGGCACCGGCAAGGAGCAGCAGATCACCATCACCGCCTCCTCGGGCCTCACCAAGGACGAAATCGACCGGATGACGAAGGAGGCCGAGGCCCACGCCGCGGAGGACCGCGAGCGGCGCGAGGAGATCGAGGCGCGCAACAAGGCCGACGCCGCCATCCATTCCGCCGAGAAGTTGATGAAGGACCAGGCCGGCAAGATCCCCGCCGACCAGGAGTCGAAGATCAAGGCGATCCTCGACGAATTGAAGGCGCTCAAGGAGAACGGCAAGAAGGCCGAGATCGAGACCAAGATCGAGGCCCTCAACCAGGCGATGATGGCCGTGGGCGAGGCGGTCTACAAGGCCGCGCAGGAAGCCCAGCAGGCGCACGCCGCCGCCGGTGCCTCTTCGTCGGGCGACGCACCCTCGGAAGGGAAGAAGAACGGCACCGACGGCTCGGTGATCGACGCCGAGGTCGTCGACGGAAAGAATTGATCCCGCGGCCTCGACCGGCCATTCCGGGGGCGCGCTTCGCCGCGCCCCCGATCGCATCCGGGCCTCGATTCCCTAGAATCACGCCATGAAAGATCCCTACGCCGCCCTCGACGTCGAGCGAACCGCCTCGATCGACGAGATCAAGAAGGCCTATCGCAAGCTGGCGAAGGCGAACCATCCCGATCTCCACCCCGGCGACGCGCAGGCGGCGGATCGGTTCAAGGAGATCGGCGCGGCCTACGAAATTCTCTCGGATGAACGGAAGCGGGCCCACTACGACCGCTTCGGTTCTTTCGAACCGGGCGCGATGCCCCCGCCCGGCGCCGGCGGCCGGGTCAACTTCGACTTCGGCGGCGGCCCCTGGTCGGGACCCGGCGGGGTCGAGAATCTCGGCGGCGGCATCGAGGAATTGCTTGGCTCCTTTTTCGGCGGCGGCGCGGCCGTCCGCGAGCGCGGCTCGGAGCCGGGCGAGGACCTGACCGCCGCGGTCGCCGTCCCCTTTCGCGTGGCCCTGGAAGGCACCACGCTCGAATTGCGCGTCGACCGGCTCGACGCCTGCGGCCGCTGCGGCGGGCGCGGCGAGACGCCCCTGCCCGCTCCGGTCAAATGTCCCGAGTGCGACGGGCGCGGCCAGGTGAAGGCGAAGCGCGGCCCGCTCGCCTTCGCGCGCCCCTGCGCGGCTTGTCGCGGCACCGGCACGAAAACCGGGACGCCCTGCCCCGCCTGCACCCGGGGGCGCGTGCGCGCAAGCGCGACCGTGAAGGCGCGCATCCCGACCGGCGTCGACACCGGCACCCGCCTGCGCCTGCCCGGCCAGGGGAACGCGGGGAGCGGGGGCGGCGCGCGCGGCGACCTCTATTTGCAGGTCACGGTCGAGCCCCATCCGCTGTGGGGCCGCGCCGGCGACGCGCTCACCCTCGAATGGCCGGTCTCCTTCGCCGAAGCGGCGCTGGGCGCCAAGCTCGAGATTCCGACCCCGGGGGGAACCAAGACCATCCGCATCCCGCCCGGCACCCAGCCCGGTCAGCAATTGCGCGTCCGCGAGTCCGGCATTCCGCTGGCGCGCGGCGGCACCGGCGACCTCATCGTCACGGTCAAGGTCGAGGTGCCCAAGCTGGTGGACGCCGACACCCGCGACCTGCTGGCGAAACTCGACCAGGAACTCGGCGCCGCCCAAGCGCGCGAGGAGCTGCTGAAAAAAGCGGCGGTCTGAGGGGCCGATTTTTATATGGCGTTCAGCACGTCCTCGATGGCGACCAGACCGGCGGCGGCTTTCTGGGCGCCGTCGTACTTGAGCGGGACGAGGTTGATCTCCATGGCGCGGTGCATGACCTCCTTCACCGGCGCGCGGGCCATGAACATCTCGCTCAATTCCTCGTTGGGGACGTAGAGCTCGAAGAGCGCCATGTGGCCGCGGAAGCCCTTTTCGCACTGCGCGCAGCCGACCGGCCTGTGAAGCTGGGTGCCGGGCGGAAAGCGGACGCCCAATTCGGCGACCAGCGCGGGCGGCGGCTCGTAGGCCTGCTTGCAGTGCTGGCACAGCCGCTTGACCAGGCGCTGGTTGAGCGAGGCGATCACCGCGCCGGTGACCAGGAACGGCGGCACCCCCATGTCGATGAGCGACTGGACCGCGTTGATCGAGTTGTTGTTCGACAGGCGCGCGAAGACGATGCGGCGGGCGAAGCCGCCCTGCACCGCGAGGCGCGCGACGTCGGGATCCTGCATCTCGCCGATGAAGCAGACGTCGGGCTCCTGTTCCATCATCCCGCGCACCCCCTCGCCGAGCTTGAACTCCGACTTCTCGTCGTGCTTCACCTGCACCATCCCCGGCACCTCGTACTTGATGAGCGACTCGAGCGAGAGCAGCATCTTCTGCGGCCCGTTGAGGTGGTTGAGGCAGGAGTAGATGGTCGTGCGCTTGCCGCTGCCCGGCGGGCCGGAGACGAGGATCAGCCCGTTGGGGCGCTCGACCGCGCGCTTGAAGAGCGGCAGCGTCTTCTGCGCGAAACCGAGCTGCTCGATCTTGAGCTGCACCTGCTGGCGGTACTGGAATTTCACCACCAGCTTCTCGCCGTAGAGCGAGGGGAAGACCGCGGTGTAGACCTCGACCGTCTTGTCGCCCACCGGCAACTTGAAATAGCCGGCCTGCGGGATCTTGTTCTTGGTGATGTCCATGTTCGACTGGACTTTCACCCGGCTCACCAGCGTCTGTTTCAGTTTCTCGTCGAGATCCTTGACGTGGACCAGCCCCTCCTTCACGCGCATGCGGACGGTGAGTTTGTCGGCGAAGGGATCGAAGTGGACCTCCTTCGCTCCCTGCTCGGCCGCCTTGCCGAGGATCTCGTCGGCCTCCTTCTTCGCGGCCGAATCCTCCGCGGGCTTCGCCGCCGCGGTGCCGTAGTTGAGCGCGGGTTTGCCGGGGATGCCGGTCGTCATGGGGGCGAGTTTACAACGACTGGGGGATCAGGGGCCGGGGGCATCGAGACAGGATTCCCCCCTTACGGAAACCCCTCCCCGATTCTATTATGAACATGACAGGACTGTAGTTGCAAGTTTTTTGCGCGTCGACGCAGTCAAGCCGATGCCATACGGTATGACGAAATCCGCGCAGTCGGTATTTTTTCAAAAGCCGCCAAGATCGGGGGCTTGGCGATGAGGAAGCCAGGCAAGCGCTGACAAACGACTCACTTCCGGGAATCATTCAATGCGCTTACTATTTTCGTGATTGCTTGATCAATATTGATCGCGTCATCGCAAGCCGTGTACGATTGGTGACGGGCGCTTGCATCGCATCTCCCGATATATATATTTGACATACACTCTCACCTTATTGCATTCTGATTTCATCTCCATCCCCCATATAAATATCGTGTCGCAAGTATGAATACATAAAGTAACGATGCGCATTGAATTTCCCCTACAGCCATGAGCGCTTGCAACCATTGCAAGAGCGAGGAGGAATTTTGGAATGATTCATGATCTCGCTTCCCGTAATGATCTCATGCGGCTTTCAAGGCGGTCGGATGATTGCGCCATCATTTTTTGCGGCCCCGCCGGCTCGAGAATTTCAAATCAATTCTCCGGCGCATTTTTCGACGCCGCCGGCGTTTCCCCGCTGGTCTTCGCCCAGGCAACATGGTCGTCCCGGGAAAGCGGGTCGAACCAGTGGTCCACCGCGAGAAAAAGGGCGCGGCCGTGCCTCGCGATGGCGAGGGCGACGAGGGCGGTGGGGGCGGCTGCGAAGGCGATGACCGCGCCGTCGCCGAGCTTCGTGGCGTTCATGAGCGCCAGCATCAGCGCGAAGCCGAAGCCGGCGGCGGGGAAGAAGACGGTCGCCCAAGTCGCCATCAGGAAATAGCCGGGCTCGCGCTCGAAGCGGTAGCGGCAAGTCGGGCAGCCGGGGGCGGTGTCGAACCAGGCGCGCACGGAGCGGATGCGGGCGGCGGGCGGGAAGAGCGGGGTGACGCCGCAGTGGGGGCAGCGCAACCGGAGCACGGCGGGGATCACGACGGCGAGTCGCACGGCTTGCTGCGCGATGATACCGCGCCGTCCCGACGCGACAATGCAATCGGCGCCGATATAATCCGGGGGATGCTCGACCTGTTGAAGATCCGGCGCAAAGCCAAGCGCCGCGCCGAGGCGAGCCCCGAGGAAACCGCCCCCGCCGCGCCCCCGCCCGAGCCCCCGTCCGAGCTCGAGAAAGCCGCCCCCGAGCCGCGCTCCGCCAAGCGCGCCGCGACCCCTCCCCCCCCGCCGCCCGAGCCGCGCCCCGAGCCCGTCGCCGTACCGGTTTTCGACCCGGAGA
>JACXTT010011790.1_pt1 | contig 11656 bp, 5 predicted proteins | sample 9270951 | NCBI WGS metagenome assembly JACXTT01 (sample SAMN15532306, study PRJNA645909) | rock metagenome | isolation source: weathered quartz diorite | place: Puerto Rico | collected 2017-06-21 | reverse complement strand
ATCGTTATCGTTGTCACTTCCCAACTGAGTTGCGTCATTGAGGCACCGCCAGCCGGGAAGACAGACGGAAATGCAAATGTCCGGGAACGGGTGCCGGCGCCACCGGTTCCCTCGGCTGATACGCCTACGAGCGTTGCGTCAAACGACACCCAGCTCACTCTGCCAATTCTTGATGCCTTCTTCGCGCAAGAGACTTTTGAGGGTCAGCTAAAAGCGAAGCTGCAGCTAACGGACCAGCAGATCAAGGCACTCAAGGACATTGCGCGCGTGGAAACGGCGAGGCTCCGCGAGAGCGACAACGAGGCATATTCCGGTTCGGCAAAAGCCGCTCGAGAGGAAGCCTATCAGCGGATAAGCTCGGCAATCGGCCAGAAAAAACTTCGAGAGCTGACAGCTTTCGTAGCCGAGAGATGGGGCGACAAACCTGACATCAACGGTTCAGCCCTAGCGCCGCAAGACACTAGAATAGTAGTCAATGCACCGGCTTTCCGAATGGATCTGTTCGAAGACGGCAATCTGATTAAATCGTACAGAATCGGCATTGGCTATCCGGAGTTTCCGCTTCCAACCGGGTTGCGTAAAGCTGACACCATTATTTTCCGCCCTGCCTGGACACCGCCCGATGAACCATGGGTGGAATCAACACATAGCAAGGTGAAAGTCGGACAACGAATAGAGCCGGGGGCTAAGTTGAATCCTCTCGGACCGATCAAAATCCCGATAGGGTTGCCGTCGTTGATTCACGGCGGCAAGAGTCCAACAAAGATCGGAAACTTCGCGTCGCACGGGTGTATCGGTCTGACCGATGCGCAAGTTAAGAGCTTCGCCGAACTGTTGGCGCGGCTTGGCGGTACCCAACTCTCGAAGGATCAGATTGTCGAATATGCGAGAAAGGGTACAGAGCCCAAGCCGCTAAAGCTTACCAGGCCGGTGCGGGTGGAGCTGCGTTATGAGACGGTCACGGTAGAGAGCGGCCAATTGCACATTTACCGGGATGTGTACGATCGTGGCTCGAATACCGAAGATCACTTGCGTAGTGTGCTGCAGAGTTATGGCGTGTCTGCCGCCCAATTGAGCGAGGCTGAGCGCGCGGAAGTTATGGCTGGACTGACCAAGATGGGAGTGGGTGTTGCCCGCAAGCCTGTTGGACGCCCAGCTCCCGCTACCAACCCAACCGGGAAGGTTACTCGAGCAATCAGGGGTGAAAAAGAAGTGATTATCGACCTGGCGGTGCTTGCCGGCAAAGGCTACCCAGCGCCGGTTGATATTGATACTGGAACTGCGCCCAAGAAAGCCCCGGTTCGCTCTCGGCGCAGGAAGTGACTCTTGGATCTCCTTTACTTACCTCCCTCCCAGCAGGGGATAGGGGTCAATCGGATCACCTCCGCTCCACTTAAGCGGAGAAACAAGCTTCGAGATGGCGAAGTGCAAGTGAAAGTTTCCGACGCCGGCGTTTCCGGTGTCGCCAACATAACCGATTACATCACCGCGGTGTAGTTGCTTACCTTCGATCATTCCGTCGGCATAACGCATCAAATGAGCGTAGTAGAATGAATAGCGGTGCGACGGATCTAGTTGATAAAGAGTCGTTCCGCCGTTGGCGCTTTGAAAGAGCTTGAGTACGACCCCATCGCTCGTTGCCAACACCGCTGTTCCCTGGGGCGCCACTATGTCGAGTGCTTGGTGCAGTCGCCCGCCACCGCGTTCTTGATTGAACGTATCGCGCAACTGGCTTGGCGTAACTCCGGCTACTGGTATGAGCAGCTCCATCGCAAAGAGGTTATTGAGATCCGCATTGCTCACGGAGCTAGGAAGTTCAGCCGGCGGCGTGGGTTTGTCCTTAGCGGTTCTAGGCGAAGCAATCCATTTGCTTGATTCAAGGGGCGCGGAGGACTTTGATTCAATTCTATGAAACCGTTGCGAGACGAGTAGGAATAGAAAGCCCGAAATCACAGCCAGCCAAACCGCGACCAGCACCATTACAATAAATCGCCGGGCGCGAGGCTTGCGGCGCTCCGTCACGCGAACGCTCGGGCGCGCCGCTCTTCTCTCAAGGTAAGGGTTGTCCACCCTTTCCTATATCGCCACTCGTCTTCCAGTCAACAACTGAAAGACAAGCACTATCAACGCAACCACGAGGAGCAAGTGGATAAACCCACCCATCGTGACGCTGCTTACCATTCCCAGCAACCACAGAATCAAGAGTATGACGAAGAATGTCCAAAGCATGTTGAGTACCCCCAGTCGTTTTTGAATTGCCTGATGACTTACGCATCAGGCTGCAATCGTGAACCTGCTCTCGGCCCCCCGGAGGGCCTTGTTGGGTTGACCGGCAGGCTGTTGCCCAGCGCCCGAACGGTCAACTCCAGTACGGTGCACCCGACGGCGACTCCGAAGAGTGTTGTGAGAAGTCCCAAAATGATCAGAATCATGGCATCCTCCGCAGTCACCCAATGCGTACACGAATAGGACCGACCAGGTTTGTTTTCTATTTCACCTTATCGGCTCCTGCGGCCTCGAGAATTCTACGCGCCTGATCAGAACGGTCATCATGAGTGTAGACGCCGAGCAGGATTCCACCCTTTTCAATTGCCTCGCTGTAGAACCGCGCTTCGTGCTCGGGAATCCCGAGACCTATCAGACCTCCGGTCAGGCCGCCCGCCGCCGCTCCGGCGCCCAGACCGGCGAGAGTTGCGACAACCGGGCCCGCAGCAACCAGGGCGAGTCCGGGAACAACAACAACTCCCATTGCGACCAGTCCGGCGGCGATGGCCCCGAGCACCCCGCCGATCGCCGCGCCGGTGGCCACGCCTTCCGGTGCTTTGGTAGCCATTTGAAGGGCAAACTCGCGACCCCGCGTGGCGTCCGACATCAACAGACTGATGTCGTTACGCGAAAATCCGTAGTCTATGAGACTCTCCACTGCGTGCTCTGCTGCAGATCGTGTCTTGTACAATCCAGTAACAAGTGTCGCCATACAAAAGCCCCTCCCTGTCGGCTTGATATCAAAATGACTGCGGTGCAACGCGAATGCCATCGCCACGGTTCTTTACTTGCTCACGGTTGGTCTCATCCGCCGTAGGCTATTAGGTCAGATGGGCCGACTCTTTGTATTCGATCTATTCACTCGCCGCCTGGTCCACACTTCAACATGGCATCCGGGTTGCGAATCAACGGATTCACCCTCTAGCGTCGAGATCAGATGTAGCCTCATCGAAGGCTGGCGTATCAAACGAGGACTCGCTCGTATCGAAATCCGACGCTATCTTGAGGCGCAGATTTAAGGATGCAGTGGGAAGGAGCAACCATGCCCGAGAAGAAACATTTGAGAGGCGTGAGCGAGAAGGAACACCGTCAATACGAACACATCAAGGAATCGGCGCAGGAGTCCGGCCGTTAACGGCAAGCGTGCTAAGGAGGTTGCCGCTCGAACAGTCTTGAAACAGCACAAGGACAAAAGTCATAAGTAAGGCCGGTAGTCTGCAATGATAAGAAAGCCAGCGAACTGAGACTACTATGAATCATACCCTGCGACTGGGGCTTTGGAAGCGTGTCTTGTTTGACGTCGCAACTGAATGCTAACATCGAGCGAAACTAAGAATACTGAAGCCTTCGATCAAAATTTGACATTCGGGCATGAACAACCTTCACCCTCAAACCTATGAGGAATTCCTAAGACTGGCCGAACAGGGCACGGTTGTGCCGGTGGTGAAGCGCGTTATGGCGGATCTCCTCACCCCGGTTGCCGCGTACCTTAAGATCGAACGGCTCAGTCCGTATTCTTTTCTTCTCGAATCAGTCGAAGGAGGAGAGAAAGTTGCGCGCTATTCGTTTCTCGGATTCGATCCCGAGATCATCGTCCGCAGCCGCGCAAACAAGGTCACAATCGAGAGGAATTCGAACCGGGAGGAGACTGATGAGGGGATGCTCGGCGTACTTCGACGCCTTTCCGGGCAGCATATCCCGGTGCGCTTCGCCGACCTCCCTCCGTTCGTCAGTGGCGCGGTCGGCTACCTGAGTTACGATGCGGTGCGCTGGTTCGAGAAGATTCCCGATGCTCACCCTGACGACATCGGTATCGACGACGCGGTGATGATGTTCTTCTCACGTCTGTTGGTCTTCGATCATGTGCGTCACCAGATTCACGTGATCGCCAATATCTTGACCGGAGGCAAGACCGATGATCTCGAACCCGCCTATCAAAAGGCGATCGACGACATCGAAGCGATGGAGGCTCGGCTTGAGGATCCGATTGAGCCGTTGCCGCGTCGGCCGGCGTCAGGTGACTCGCAAGTGCGCTCGAACCTGACCAGGCAGCGGTTCGAACAAGCTGTGACTGCCGCCAAGGAGTACATCGCCGCTGGTGACATTTTTCAGGCGGTGCTTTCGCAGCGATTCGAAGTCGGCCTGGGTGCGCATCCCTTCGAAGTCTATCGCGCATTACGGGTCGTCAATCCCTCGCCCTACATGTTCTTCCTGAAGATAGAGGATCAGTCGATCATCGGCGCGTCGCCCGAGATGCTTGTGCGCGCGAGCGGTCGCCGCATCGAGTATCGCCCGATCGCAGGAACCCGACCTCGCGGCGCGACTGAAACGGAAGACATGCTCCTCGGCGAAGAGATGCGAGCCGACGAAAAAGAGGTAGCCGAGCACGTGATGTTGGTTGATCTTGGACGCAACGACCTTGGCCGGGTGGCCGCCTATGGCTCAGTCGAGGTCACCGATCTGATGATCATCGAGCGGTACTCGCACGTGATGCACCTTGCATCAGCGATCAAAGCGCGACTGATGGCGGGGATGGACCGGTTCGATGCGCTAGCGGCGTGTTTTCCGGCGGGAACTGTAAGCGGCGCGCCAAAGATACGGGCGATGGAGATCATCGACGAGCTGGAGCCGACACGTCGGGGAGTCTACGCGGGATCGGTGATGTATCTGGACTATTCCGGGAACCTCGATTCGTGCATCGCGATTCGGACAATACTGACGAAAGACGGACGCGCATACTTTCAAGCCGGCGCGGGGATAGTTGCGGATTCGGTGCCAGAAACTGAGTACGTCGAAACGGTCAACAAGGCTCGAGCCATGCTTCAGGCGATAGAGATGGCGGAAGGAAAGTAATCTCGCGATTCAGGCGACAACCGGCCAGAGATCCGAACCCGAATCCCAATTTGGAGTGCGGTGGCGTCTTTGCGTTGCCACCGCTTTTCATTGTCGCCCACTAAACGACAGAAGGCGGTGGCGACGCAAAGACGCCACCGCACTCCAAAGATTTGGCCGTTGGCATCTACAAGTATCAGCACAAAATCAGGACACCACGCGGCATTCAAACCCCGCCGTACTGCTTGCCGCGAATCTGTCTGTGCTCAGTCAAAACCAACCACGCGGGAGCACTCGCCTCTCAAAAGAAAAAAGGAGCGACTCCAAGGAGCCGCCCCTTTGAGAACCAAACTGCCTGGCGTTGTCTTTACCAGTTAACGCCGAGCGAAAAGCTAATCTGACGCGCCGCACCATTGGTGGTGCTGTCCCCGCCGGTGGTTTGGCTGATTCGACCAAACGTAGTGGCTTCAAAGCTCTGGTTGCCTATGACGAAGTTTGGATGGTTGAACACATTGAAGATCGTCATAGTGAACTGCACATTGCCTCGCTCGCTGAAGTACGTCCGCTTGGACAGATTGAAGTCCGTCTCGGTGAAATTTGGACCGAAAAGCGAGTTCAGCGGGAAGTTGCCGAACGTGCCCGGAGCTGGCTGGACGAAGATGCCCTCCTTGAGCCTTGCGCTTGACAGGGTCACCGCCCCAGTAACCGGGTTGGTGGCGGTAACAATGTTCAGCAGGATCGGGTTGATGAAGAAGACACCTACCGGTGTGCGAAACACACCGAGATTCTTCTTGAACTCTGCAAATGTCATCGAGCCCAACTGAGCAGCGCTAACAATACCCCCGGTGGTATTGAAGCCGTTAAAGCTCGACCGGGCCGGTGATGAGGTACTCCCCGTCCCGGCAGTAACATAGAAAGGAGTTGGGGTCTGCAAGGTTACAATAGCCCCAGCCGTCCATCCCTCGATTACCTTTCGAGCTGGCGCCCAGGGGCCGCTAAGGCCGTTAAGGAAGCGACGCCCGCTGCCGAATGGCAGGTCATAGACCACATTGGATACAAAGCGGTGCCTCTGGTCCTGACCCGAGTTCTCGTAATCGAGATGGAGATTCCTGAGCGTGCGGAAAGCGGTCAGCGTGCTCTGGTTGTTGATAGTGCCCGTGCCATCGTTTAGCGTTCGGGAGAGGGTGTAGTTGGCCTGGAAAGAGAGTCCTCCCGCGAACCTACGCCGGATTTCTATCTGAAGCGACTGGTACTTGGAGTACGAGAAGTTTCCCAGGACCCGGGCGAATGCCGCGTTCGGATTGGTCACGAAGAAACTCGGCGACAGCATTGCGCGGCCATTCTTGTAAGTGGCGCTGTAGGCAAGCGTGTTTGCCATCGCTCCTATGTTGTTTTGATTTAGGTTGGTAATGAACGTCGAGTTTGTGAACGAAGAGGCCGACGAAACGCCTGTGAAGAGTTTGGTAAACGTCGGCAGGGCGACCTGGCCAGGCAAACCGGTATTGGCGAACGTACAAGGTGAGCAGTTCGGGTTGGCAGTTCTGAAGATCGTCAGGTTATTCTGCGCGTTCAAGAACTCATTCAGGAAGCCGTTCTCGAAGATGTTGGTTTCGTTGTAGTCAACCGCGCGGTAAATCTTGGCGGCATGGTTGGCTGCGTATCGAATCTCGATAGCGGTGTTGGAGCTAATCTCGCGCTCGATGCCAAACGACCACTGCTGGACGTAAGGCGTGCGCAGATTCGGGTCGAACGCCCAAAGGCCATTCCCAATCTGTGTTGTTCCATTCCCCGGGAATAGTTGAAAGTTCTCCGCAGAGGTAATTGGAACCTTGAAGGTCGGGGTCGTAAGGGGCACGCCCGCATCGGTCAGCACGCCCGTCGGACTGCTGTTGGCGGTGGTCGCAATCAGACCCGGGTTTGTGGTGCCGGTGCCGAGCGCATTGCTCACGACAGTAAAGCCGTCTCGCAAGTAGCTGATCGAATAGCCGGCGCGAATCGAGCTTCTGCCCTCTCCTCCGAATACCCAATGCAGCCGACCGCTTTGGAAATTTGGCCAGTAGGGAAAGCCGATGAACGGAGCAAAGTTGTTCCAATCATTCTTGTACAGGCCTTTCCCGGTCTTGCCGCTGACGAAATCGAGCGTCGCCGAAGCATTCCCTGCCGTAGAGTTCGGGTTAAACAGGTTGCCCGGACCGCCGATTCCAAAAATGTCGTTGAAGTTGGTGACTTGCAACCCAAGCCCGTCCGGCAGTGTCGGAACTCCGAGGAACTCATATCGGACGCCGTAATTGAGCGTGAGGTTGCGCTTCGCCTTCCACGCATCCTGGAGGTAGAAGCTCACATCGCGATACAGGAACTCGCGCGAGCGGGTTGCGCCCTTGACGAATCCTGAACTCGGACTGGTTACGTTGAATGTGGCCTGCGCGTTATTAAGCGCCCCCACCAGGTCGCGGTAAATTGCCGTGGCATTGTTGAAGATGCTGGTTCCGGCAGACCCCGCTGGAAGGCCAGGGAAATTGCCGGTGACAATGCCGTCGGGATTCGCGGGGTTCGTGCCGAGCGTTACGGTCGGGTTGATGCCCGCGTCGTTCGTGCTGATGGCAGAAACACTTTGGGTGTCATTGCCCATCCGGAAGGTGTGCGAGCCCTTTACCAGCGAAAAGTTGTCAATGCCCTGCCAGAGCTGGGTGTTGCGGCCCTGCGACATGAAAGTATTGTCGAAGTTTGTCGTCGTTGCGCCGAAGACTATGAACGGCTTGGTGGGTTGGGAATCGCGCAGGAAGCCTACGGGCGCGTATTGACGCCCGATGCGCGCTTCGTTGGTCATGTGTGCGCCAAATGTCGAGTGAACGGCCGCGCTCCAAAGCACTCTCTGTGAAGCCTGGAACGCGTTTACGCCACCCGGGAAGGGAGCTTCGAGCGCGTTGAAGGTATCCGGCGTCAGCAGGAAATCGCCGTGGTGGTAGGTGAATTCGAGCTTGTGCGATCCCCACTTCTGGCTATCCCATAACTGCTGATCGAATCGCCCGTTGTAGCGGTCACTTGGGTCCCTGCCCCCCACGTTGTAGCGGAAACCTCTAAGGTTCAACTGATCGCCCACCAGATCATTGTTCGCTGAAGGCATCGCGTTGAGCTGCGCGGTTGACAGCGGGTTGAGGCTGTGGAAATTCCCGAGCGAAAGAAGGTTTATCGACCGGAGCGTGTTAGTCGAGTCGATGTACCGGAAGATCCCCATCCGCGCTTCGTCGGAGAGCACGGTGCGGTTGCGGGTTACTGAGAACGGCTCACGGAAGCCTTCGTAGGAGAAGAACCAAAAACTCTTGTTGCGTCCGTCATAAACCTTTGGGATCCACACCGGGCCGGACGCCTGTACGCCGAAGAAATGCTGTCGGAGGAAGGGTTTCGCGGTCTTGGTGGCATTGTTGAAGAAGGTGTTGGCGTTCAGCGCGTCGTTGCGGTGTGCATAGAACACTCCACCGTGAAAACCGTTGCTCCCCGACGGGGTGACGAGGCTGACTTGCGCAACGCCTCGACCGGCATCCGAGCCGACGGTTCCTACGGTGATGCTAAACTCGCTGGTCGCATTAAGCGATGGGGCGCTGATGGCGAAGAACGAGCTGCCCTTCACGAAGTTGTCCATAGCGTTAATGCCGTCTTGGGTGACGTTTGTCGCATTGCCTCTCAATCCCTGAACCGATGCATTGCGGACATCAACTCCATTCACCGAAAGGCCTGCCTGAAGGCGGGCCAGGTCAAGCGGACTACGCGTCAGCAGCGGAAGGTCCTGGACCTGCTTCGCAGTGATTGTCTTTGAAAGCGTAGGACTGGTGGTGTTGATGACTTCTTGCGCGGTGCCAGTCACGGTGACCTGCTCGGTCACAGCGCCGACCTCGAGACCGACTTCAACCGCCGCCGGCTGGGCGACCTCGATGGTAACCTCGGTCAACTCAGTCTTCTTGAACCCGCCGGCCTCTATCGTAGCACTATATTTGCCCGGCGCGAGCAACGGAAAAGAGAAGACGCCTTGGGTGTTGGTGGTGGTCTTGAACTCTTCCCCGGTTGCGGCGTTCTTCAAAGTGATGCTTGCGCCAGCTATCGCGGCTGAGTTCGGGTCCTTGACCGTCCCGGTCAAGCTGCCGCGAGTACCTTGCCCGAAGGCCGGTACGCTTGCCAGTAACAAAACTGTCAGAATCACTGAAGTGAGTCTTCTCATAGATCTTCCTCCTACCACTTACTTGTTGTTTACGAAGAGAGCTATATCCGCAATCCAGACTCTCAGCGTTGCGGTTATCGCCCCGTAGACTGAAGGCGTTGAAGGAAACAAGCGCTTAGAAAAACATTGCGGTGCGCACTCGCTCCTGTCCATGGTTTTGTTGCTTAATCTCATTCGGAAACCTGATGAACTGAATACGCGTGGGTCTTGCGCCCACAAGGCTTGAAGTGACCAAAGTACAGAATGAGAACGTGACCCTGTTAAAAAAACCGGTATCGAAGCCCTTTGACTGCATGCTTTGCTTCCGAAAAGGAGAATTGCTCGGCTGTCTGCCTAACCCGAACGGCGCTTTCAGTCGACATAAAGCTGCCCACGCTTCGCGCCGGGTGTAATAACAATGATCTTGGTGTTTCCTACGTTGTTTTTGAGAGTTGGCGGTCATTTGGAGCAAAGCTAATGCCACTTGGGCGACACAACGTTAGGTATATGTTAAGCCCTCCATATCTGTTCAATGTGAAGGATTAACGGAGCAGGCTTAGCCCCGTCCGGCTGCCCGCACAGCACTGCTCCATCCAAGCCACGGCTGCCGCTTTCCAAGTTTTCGGATATTAATTCAGGAATCTGTAAAACCGGCAGGCTCAAACCCGACCCGAGAATTGGCTTTTACTTCGCGAAATACCCCCGTTTCGTTCTGACCTTGACCCCCGGAAGATCCACCCCAATGCTGATCTTCCTCCACTTTCCGTCTTTCCGGACGACCTTCGGAGCGTATGCCATGCTGTAGAGCGAATGTAGTTCGGCCGCGACTTGTTGGTATACTCCTTCCAGATCTTCCGCTCGCTCTGCTTTGAACATCATCGCACCAGTCTGGTCCGCGAGCGCTTTAAGCTGCTTTCGGGCGGTGACGTAGGCTTCATGTCCGCTCCGTCCGCTGGCGCCGACAGTCTCATATTCGGTATCAAGGTAGATCGGGTAAATAGTCGCATCCGCTTCTTCGGTGCGCGCAAGAAGATCATCGAAACCGTGTCTGGGATCAAACTCCGAGTTGTCGGGATGGTCCAGCGAGTTGTCCACGCCATCAGTCAGGACGACGATTGCTTTGCGATTCGTGTTTGCTTCTTGAAGCAGATCGAGCGTCGCCCACATCGCATCATAGTATGCGGTGCCCGAGTGTCTGTTTTTGATGTCGCCGATGCGATCCTTGAGTAGCTTGTGGTCTGTGGTGAAATTGGAAATGACGAAGAAGCGTCTCGTGAACCCTGCTACCGCAATGCGGTCGCTTGGCTTGAGCGAATCGACGAACTTCTGCGCGGCCCTCTTCATAATCTTGATCTTGTGCTCGGTGCTTCCGCTGAGGTCGAGGAGCAGGACGACGTTGAGCGGAGCGGTGACCGGCTCGAAGTAGGAGACGTCTTGCGGTACATCGTCTTCGAGCACAATGAAGTCCTCTTTTCTTAATGCCGGTAGCGTCTTGCCGCTCTCATCGGCGACCTTTACGTTCAGGTTGACTAACCGCGCCTCAAGCTTGATTGGGTCTTCAACTGATCCGATACCGGCGTCGCCTGCCGGCAAGGTTGCAGCGGCGGGCCTCGATGTAAGACCAATTACATTTGTACGATTGCCGCTGAGCTCCAATTTACCGGGGCTGTCGGGATTGCCCTCGGTCGCCACGCCTTGCGAACCCGCGTCACTAAAGAGGGTGATGTTGCCGCGCTGACTTCGGACAATCACCGGCGATCCGCCTGTCCCAAGCTTTCCGTCGAGTAGATGCGCGTTGATCTGGCCGAAGACTGCGACCGGCAGACGAGACTCAACAACTCCCCTGATCGTACGAAGCGACAGATCGGTGTTTGTTTTCTCCGGAAGGTAGATAGCAACGCTGCCCGAGTCGGTTTCTACGGTAAGGCTCGCTGTCAGGCCTTTAATGCTTATGCGCTGCGTACCGCCCCTCACGGAGAGCAGAGCGGAAGTCGGAACGAAAACGGTGAGCGCTATCGGACGGAAAAGGCTGCGAGGGTTCGAGACGATTTTCAAAGTTTCTCGAGCCGGCTGTTCGAAGAGTACTTCGGACTCAAGCCGCGAGTCCATGACGTCGTCTGCTCGCGTAGCAGTCACGCTGACCATCGTCGCGGGCCAGGTCCGCACGTCAGTGGGCCCCGCGAGGTTCTGGATGATAATGGTTCGCGTGGGATCATTGAAGACTCGTGTGAGCGTTGCATTTCCGCGGCTAACGACGGACGCGGGAGATTGCAAGAAAGGCACCGACGCGACCAAGGACAGCCCCCGCATATAGCCGAACGCCCAGAGGCCGGCCCCCCCGCTAAAGTCCAACCCAAGAAATTTTTC
>JACXTT010011789.1_pt1 | contig 11656 bp, 10 predicted proteins | sample 9270951 | NCBI WGS metagenome assembly JACXTT01 (sample SAMN15532306, study PRJNA645909) | rock metagenome | isolation source: weathered quartz diorite | place: Puerto Rico | collected 2017-06-21 | reverse complement strand
GCTCGCCAGCGGCGCGCGCGTCAGCGCCGATCTCATCCTCGGCCTTCCGCATCAGACGGGGGAGAGCTTTCGCCAGACGCTGGAGATGGCCGTCGGCAGCGGAGTCGGCCACATCTCGCTCTATATGCTCGATCTCGAAGAAGGGACGGCGTTAGCGCGCCAGGTCGTGAGCGGAAACGTGACTCTGCCGGACGACGAGCTGGTCGCCTCGCTCTATGCCGAAGCGGTCGAGCGCCTGGCGCGCGCCGGTCTCGCGCAGTACGAGATCTCCAACTTCGCACGGCCCGGCGAGGAATGCCGCCACAACCTCCGCTACTGGCGCCGCCAGGAGTACCACGGCTTCGGCATCGCCGCGCATTCGTTCGTGGGGAATCGCCGCTTCGCCAACACGCGCGACATCGCGCGCTACATCGACGCCCTTGTCATCCCGACCCTCAGGGTCGGGATGACGGTGATCGAGCTCAGCGAAACGTTGACCGACGTGGAAGTGCGCCGCGAAACGATCTTCCTCCGGCTCCGCCAGACCACCGGGATAGACTATGACGACGTCGTGCGGATGTGCGGCGCGGGAGGCGTGGAATGGATCGAGCGCGGTTTGACGGACGGCTGGTTGCGGCGGGAGGGTGCGCGCGTCGCCTTCACCTCCTCCGGGTTCTTGCTCAGCAACGACTACATCTCGCAGCTCTTCTGATGGCGCTCGCCGCGCTGCCGCTGCGCGCGCAGAAAGACGTGCAGTTCGACCCGGCCACCACCGCAGCAGAGTTCCAGAAGTTCTCGCGGGTGGTAGCGCAGGGCATCTTCGCCACGCCGGTGCAGCCGGCGCGCGCCAGCGGCATCCTGCACTTCGACGTCGGCATCGCCGCGACGCTGGTGAAGGTCGACACGAACGATCCGTACTGGCGCCACGCCGTTCCGGCCAGCAAGGACTTCACGCGCAGCGGCTACGCGGCCGTGCCGCGGCTGGTGGTGGCCAAGGGCTTCGGCGCCGGCACGATCTCCGGCACATACGCCAAGATCAACAGCAGCCGCATCGCCACCTGGGGCGGCGCGCTGGACGTGCCGATCATCCGCGGCACCGTCGCCACGCCGGAGATCGCCGCGCGCCTGTCGTACGCCACGCTCACCGGCGTCGACGTCTTCAAGATGAAGACCTACGGCGGCGAGGTCTTCGTCAGCAAGGGATTCGGCCCCATCACGCCGTACGGCGCCATCGGGCGGCAGCGCGTCGACGCGCGCGGCGTGTTTCCGCCGATCGCCAGTCCTATCGCGCTGCCAAAGCTACGCGAGAACGGCGACATGAACCGCCTCACGCTCGGCGTGCACGTCTCGCTGCTGGTGCCGAAGCTCGACGTGGAGGTGACGCAGGCCGAGGTGCGGAGCTACGCGGCGAAGATCTCGGTGGGGTGGTAGTTCGTAGTTGGTAGTTCGTAGTTCATGGTGGGTCCTGGGGCACGACCAACTACGAACTATCAACCATCCACTACTTCACCCCGACCGCCTTCTTGATCTGCTCGATCGTATATGTCCCCTCGGGGCCGAACCCCAGCACCTGTCCGTTGACGATGTAGGTGGGGGTGGAGTTGACGCCGACGTCGAACATGCGACTGACCTGATCGAGCAAGGCGGCGCGCTCGGCCGGCGACTTCACGATCTTCTCGATGGCGCTCCAATTGATGTCGTTGTCGTCGGAGAAGTTGTGCAGTGTCTTCTCGAAGGGCTGCTTGCCCTCGACGATGGCGTCCTGATTCTCGAAGACGAAATTGACATAGGGCCAGTACTTCGCAGGCGCCACGCGGGCGATGGCGCGCGCGCCGAGGGCGGCGTCGAGCGCCCACTCGTGATGCTCGAAGAGCGGGAGGTCGAGGCGGTAGTAGTCGATCTTCTTCAGGTTCTTGGCGATGATCGGCTCGACCTTCTTGTGCGCGCGCCCGCAAGTGGGGCACTCGAAGTCGGAGAGCTCGACGATCTTGATCTTCGACTTCGGATTGCCGCGGCGCACGGCGTTGGAAAGCCCGATCGACTCCAGCAGCGATTGCGACGGCTCGATGCGCAGGTTGCCACGGAAACCGACGATCATCCACGCCTGCGAGGCGTCGAGAAAGCCGTGGTAGGCGAACGGCCCGTACGGCGTTTCCTTGGCCATGGAGACGGCGTGCAGGCCGTCGAGGAGCGGGAAGGGGGCGATGGTCACCTTCACCGGCTGCTTGACCGACTCCGCGACCACCTCGGCGATGCGGTCGGCCGCCGGCCGCCCGTCCTGCGACAGCGGAAAGAGCGAGCCGACGAGCACCTGCTGCGATGCGGGGGAGTAGAAGAAGAAGGTCTTCCTCCCGCAAGTCTGATCGGTGGAGGTCTGCGTCAGGCCGTAGGCGACGAAGCCCGCCGGGCCGGTGCGGTTGAACTGATCGAGGGTGATCACCGACCCCGCGCAGCGCGGCATGGCCTTGGCGGCATACGCGCGGAGCGCGGCGACGTCAGGGGTCTGCGCGGAGGCGCAGAGGGGGAGAAGGGCCACGAGGGTGGCGAGGATGATTCGTCTCATTGTTTTGATCCTGAGAAAACGAGGAATGTTGAATGTTAAGTGTTGAATGTTGAATGGCGAAAGCGACTTCCATTCAACATTCAACATTCAACATTCCCCGTTTCTCTCTTCAAAGTTACTGCGCATTAACAGTCCGATACCCACGTTCAATCCACCCCTTGATCCCGCCGTCGACGTGGACGACGTTGCGGAAGCCGGCCACGGTGAGGACCTTCGCGGCCAACGCGCCGTCGGTGGACGACTCGCCGTACACCAACACGGTCTGGTTCTGATACGGCAGCAGCTCCGGCAACCGTCGTTCGATCGTATCGAGCGGCGCGCTGAGCGAGCCGGCGATGTGACCTTCCGGCCCGCGGAACTCCGCCTCCGGCCGCACGTCGATCACCACCACCTGCGAGCTGTCGAAGATCATCTCCGCCGCCACCGCCGGCGAGATTTCGGCGAACCCACCCTCGGTTCTCGACACGCCGACGGTGCGGCAAGTCAGAAGGCAGAAGGCAGAAGACAGAAGGATGAATGCGCGCCATGGTGATGCGCGTCGTCCTACTTCTGCCTTCTGCCTTCCGCCTTCTGCCTTCATAAGACCTCCAATTCGAACTCGGCCCGCACGTCGCCCACCACCGCTCCCGCCACGTTCCGCAGCGGCCACTGGCGGTAGCGCTGCAGCTCGGGAGCGCCGGCGACATCCACGCCGAGGAGCTCGAGCGTCTTGATGATCACCGGATCGCGGCCTCGCGTCATCGAGCCGTCGTGGATCTTCAACGCGATACCCACCGCCGCATCATCTGCGAGCTTCAGGCGATCGGTCAACGTCGAGGCCATCGGCGGCGAGATCGCCATGGCGTACAGCCCCTCCGCCCCCTCCTTCGCTACCAGCTCGCCGCCGAAGGCCTGCATCAGCGGCGTGGTGATGCTCCACGAGCCCGCCACGTGATACGGAAACGACGTCATCGCCTCGACCACGCGCGACGCGCTCTCCTCGTAGCGGTCGACTGTGCCGCCCATCAGCCGCGCGTAGGCGAACGCGGTCCGGTAGAGCGAGAGATAGAACGCCGGCACGCCGCAGCCGTCGATCGCGGTGGGGATCTCGTCGGAGGCCACACCAGCGAGCTCCGCCAGCGTCGAGCGCATCAGCACCTGGATGGGATGATCGGGATCGATGTAGCGCGCCGACGGGACGTCCATCACCCGCGTGGCCAGCAGCATCCCGGCGTGCTTGCCCGAGCAGTTGTTGTGAAGCGCCGACGGCTCTTCCCCCGCCGCGCGCAGCTCCGCGGCCGCTTTCTCGTCGTATGGGAGATGGGCGCCGCAGAGGAGATCGGATTCGTCGAATTCCCCCTTCCGCAGCATGGCCGCGGCGGTGGAGACGTGCAGCGGCTCCCCGCCGTGCGAGGCGCAGGTCAGCGCGATCTCCTCGCCGGAGAGATCGAACTCCTCGGCGCCGCCGTACTCGAGCAGCGGGATGGCCTGAAACGGCTTGGCCGCGGAGCGGAGGAAGGTGTGAAAGGCGGGGTCGCCGGCGAAGGCCAGGAGGCGTCCGAGCGAGTCGACCACGGCGATCGATCCGGTGTGGAACGATTCGACGTGCGGGCCGCGATAGACGCGGGCGAGGACGTGCACGCGCGGTAGTTTACGCGCGCGCCGCCGCTCCCGCGCCGCTCTCCGCCCCAATGGCCTCCTCTTCCGTCGAGTAGATCTTGAACACCGCATCGAGCTTGGCCAGCTTGAGCAGCTTCATGATCCGCTCGGAGGGGTTGACCAGAATCAGCTTGCGGTTCTGATGGGAGAACTTGCCGAGGTAGCCCACCAGCTCACCGATGCCGGTGGAGTCGATGTAGTCGATCTTGGTGAAGTCGATGATCACGTTCGTGCTCTCGTTCTTCAGCACGTTCTCCAGCGCGGCGGAGAAGAACTCGGCGCTCTCGCCGAGCTTGATCAGCCCTTCGACGTAGAGGATGGTGAAGTTGTCGGTGTGCTTCTTTTCGACGATCAAGACGCCCCCCCACGGTTCGAACTGATGCTTAGCAAATCAGGGGCCATGAACGGTCCGGGCCGCCAGAATGGCGGATCGGGCGCGGGGCGGGGTCGATCGTGGGAGACGGGGAATGTTGAATGTCTAATGTTGAATGTTGAATGGAGGGTATGCACAGGCTCAGGCTCGCCGTTTCATTCAACATTCAACATTCCCGTTATCCCTGTGGCAACAGCCTCTGCACAACATCCACCATATCCCCCAACGTCTTGATCCCCCGCGCCGCCTCATCCGGAATCGAGATGTGAAACTGCTCTTCGATGGCGAAGAGGATGGTCAACGAGTCGAGCGAGTCGATGCCGGCGTCGGCCAGCGGGGTGTCGAGCGCCAGCTTGTCGTCGGGGAGCGTCTTCTCCTGGCGCACGATCTCGATCAGCTTCTGGGTGATCTCGTCGCGTGTCATGGGGCGGCTATGATACCGAACCGCGTGCGACGCCACCGCTGGCTGCTCTACCCCGCGTGGATTCTCTTCTGCGCCGCGCTCGCCTTCGCCCTGCGCAACAGCGAAGACCCTTCGCGCCGCCACGGCCGCATCTTGAGCGACGACGCCGCGGCTCGCGCGGTGGCCGTCCTTCGCGGCGCTGATCGCGCCAGATACCGCGACTACGAGGCGGTACACGTGGCCTGGGAGACGTCGCGCTGGATCGTCCTCTGCGACCGCGTGCCGCACACCGCGCTGCGCGAAGCGGTGGTCGTGGAGCTCGACGGCGCGGACGGGCATCTTCTCCGGATTCGGAAGCCGGTGACTCGTTGATGGTTCGTAGTTGGTCGTTCGTCGAGCGGTTAAACTCACCAACAACTACGAACCACGAACGATCAACTATGTCCCGCCCCGCCAAACTCACGCCGATGCTCGAGCAGTACTTCGAGATCAAGCGGCAGGTCCCCGACGCCATCCTCTTCTACCGCCTCGGCGACTTTTACGAGATGTTCTTCGAGGACGCGGAGAAGGCCGCGCCGCTGCTCGACCTCGTCCTCACGGCGCGCAACAGGGGGCAGGAGCACGAGGCGCCGATGTGCGGCGTGCCGTACCACTCGGCCGACGGCTACATCGCCAAACTGATCCGGCACGGGCTGCGTGTGGCCATCTGCGAACAGACCGAAGATCCCGCGCTGGCGAAGGGGCTGGTGCGCCGCGAGATCGTGCGCGTGGTCACGCCGGGAACGGCGACGGAGAGCGCGATCGTGGAGCGCGAGAGCTGCTACCTGCTGTCACTGGTGCCGAACGGCGCATCCATCGGCGCAGCGTACCTCGACGTCTCCACCGGCGACTTCTTCGTCACCAGCTACCGCGACGCTGCCGACGCGCGCCTCGGCGACGACGTGGCGCGCTTCGGCCCGCGCGAAGTCATCTTTCCCAGTGGAGGACAGACAATCCTGTCTGTCCCCATTCCGGTCACGCGGCTCGAGCCGTCGATGTTCGAGGGCGCCGGCGCGAGCGACTACCTCACGCGCCATTTCGGCACGCAGTCGCTGCGCGGCTTCGGCCTGGAGGACGGCGACCCGCGCATCGGCGCGGCGGGGGCGGCGTTGCGCTACGCCGCAGCCAGCCACAAGAAGACGCTCGATCACGTGCAGACCCTTCGCGTCGACGACGACTCGGACTATCTGCTGCTCGATGCAGCGACGCTCGAGAACCTGGAGGTGCTCGACTCGCGCGACGCGGCGCGGCCGCGCGCGTCGCTCTGGAGCGTGATCAACGCCACGCGCTCGGCCATGGGAGCGCGCACGCTGCGCAAGTGGGTGACGCGTCCCTTGAAAGGACGCGAGGCCATCTTCGACCGCCACGATGCCGTCGACGAGCTGACCCGCTCGCGGGCCATCCTGGAGCAGATGACCGCGCGGCTGTCGAAGATCGCCGACCTCGAGCGGCTCGCCTCGCGCGTTACCCTCCGCAGCGCCACGCCGCGCGAGTGCCTGACGTTGGCAGACTCGATTCTGATGGCCGGCGAGTTACACGAGGTGATGAACGCGCTGAATGGGCCATTGCTGAAGAGGCTGGGTTGTGAGTTGCGAGTTGCGGGTTGCGAGGAAGGGGAGCCGCTCGCAACGCGCAACGCGCAACTCGCAACCGTCGTCGCGCAGATCGCTTCCACCATCGCCGACAACCCACCGCCCTCCCCTCGCGAAGGTGGCGTCATCAAGCCCGGCGTCGATCGCCAGCTCGATGAGCTGCGGGCCATCGCGCGCGATTCGAAGTCGGTGCTGGTGGAGATCGAGCTCCGCGAGCGCGAGCGCAGCGGCATCGGCTCGCTCAAGGTGCGCTTCAACTCGGTGTTCGGCTACTACATCGAAGTGTCGAAGGCGAACCTGGCCAGGGTGCCGAGCGACTACATCCGCAAACAGACCCTGGTCAACGCGGAGCGTTTCATCACTCCCGACCTTAAGACATTGGAAGAAAAGATCGTCGGCGCCGAGGAAAAGGGGAACGCCATCGAGGCGCGCCTGTATGACGAGCTGCTGGAGTCGGTGTCGCGCTCCAGCGCGGCGATCCTGGCCACGGGCGGCGCGGTGGGGGAGATCGACGCGCTCGCTTCGCTGGCCACCGTCGCCGTGCGCAACCGCTACCTTCGCGCCACGCTCTCTGACGTTGCAGAGATCTGCATCGAGGACGGCCGCCACCCGGTGATCGAAGTCATCGGCGCGGAGCGCTTCATCCCCAACCACACTGACGTGGTGCGCGAGCGCAACGGCATTCAGGTCATCACCGGCCCCAACATGGGCGGAAAGTCAACTTATCTACGACAGGTAGCGCTGATCGTGCTGCTGAACCAGATCGGCGGCTTCGTGCCGGCGTCGAAGGCGCGGCTGGGGATCTTCGATCGCATCTTCACGCGCGTCGGCGCGTCCGACCAGCTCGCGCGCGGCGAGTCCACCTTCATGGTCGAGATGCACGAGACCGCGAACATCCTGCACAACGCCACCAGCAACTCGCTCATCATCCTCGACGAAGTGGGCCGCGGCACGGCCACCTTCGACGGCCTCTCGCTGGCGTGGGCCATCATCGAGTACCTGCACGACAACGACGGTGGCATCACTTTCTTCGCCACGCACTACCACGAGGTCACCGATCTGGCGAAGACCAAGGCGCGCGTGGCCAACTACAGCGTGGCGGTCAAGGAGTGGAAGGACGAGATCATTTTCCTGCGCAAGGTGATGCCGGGCGCCGCGGACAAGAGCTACGGCATTCAGGTGGCCAAGCTGGCCGGGATTCCCGGGAGCGTGATCGAGCGCGCGCGGGAGATCCTGGCCACGCTCGAGCGGCACGAGCGCGACCTGGTGGAGGAGACGCGCCGCCGCGGGCCCTCCGCGCCGGTGGCGCAGCTCGCCCTCTTCACCCCGCGCGAGCAGGACGTCATCGATGCGCTGCGCGCCATCGATGTCGACGCGCTCACGCCGATCCAGGCGCTCAACGAGCTGGCGAGGCTGAAGGACAAACTGTAGGGGCGCGCGGCGGCGCGCCCGCAGCCCGCGGGAGCTCCGGGCGCGCTGCCGCCGCGCCCCTACACGGTTGGAGTAAGGGTTGCTACGATGGCCGCCAATGCCTGACCTCCTCGGCATCGGCATCACCGGCAAGACGCTCACCGATCTGGAGCGGCGCATCCTGCGCGATACCACGCCGTACGCGGTGGTGCTCTTCAGCCGCAACATCGCCACGCCGGCGCAGCTCCGCGGTCTGGTTCGCGAGGTCAAGTCGCTCGCCGCTGTGCCGCCGCTCTTCATGATCGACGAGGAGGGGGGCCGCGTCGACCGCCTGCGCCATCTTCTCCCCGGCCTGCCGAGCGCCGAGGCGTTCGCGGAGGGGGAGCGCGGCGCGGAGCTGGCGGCGTGGAGCGGGCGGGTGATCGGCATGGCGCTGCGCTGGTTCGACGTGGAGGTCGATCTCGCGCCGGTGGTCGACATCCGCGCCGGCCAGTCACCCAAGGGACTGGAGCGCCGCACGTTCGGCGCCGGCGCGGAGACGGTCGTCGCGCTCGGCGGCGCGTTCATGCGCGGCGTGCACGCCGCCGGCGTGGCCACCTGCCTCAAGCACTTTCCCGGCATCGGCGCCGGTTCCGCCGATCCGCACTACGGCGCGACGGTCATCGACATCTCGCTCGACGAGCTCACGCGCCGCGATCTCGTTCCCTTCGCCCGCCTCGGCAACGAGGCCGGCGCGGTGATGATCGGGCACGGCACCTACCCGCGCATCGACGAGCCCGATCTTCCCGCCACGCTCAGCCGCCGCATCACCACCGACGTCCTGCGCGGCATCGCCGGCTTCCACGGTCTGGCCGTGACCGACGACATGGAGATGCACGCCGTCTCCGACCTCGGATCGTACGAATCGATCACCGACCGCGCGCTCCTCGCCGGCAATGACGTGATCCTCTTCTGCAGCCACATCGAGCGTGTCCCCGACCTGCAGCGCCACATCCGCGAGACCGCCGCGCGCGACGCCGCGTACGGCGCGCGATTCGCCGAGGCCTGCGCGCGCGCGGAGCGCTATCGGGAGCACGCGGCGCGCCTGCGGCAGAGCGCTCCGCCGCCGGCCGCCAGTTTCGAGGAGGTCATCGATGAGGCCGCGCGCTTCGTCGAGGCATTCGAGGAGGCGCGCCCGGAGCGCGAGGTCTACGCCCCCGACGTCGACCGCCGCCAGAGCCCGCGCCAGCCGAAAGGAGGGCGGACGGGGCGGGAGGAGTGGACGTAGCCCAAACCTTCTACGTAATTTTTCGTCTTACCGTTCACGTCGATGCGCATCCGAACCCAACTGGTCATCGCCTCGTTCCTCTTGTCGATCCTGCCGCTGAGCGCGATCGTGGGGTACTCGTACCACACCTCGCGCAAGGCCGTGGAGGCGGCGTACCGGCGCGAGGCGGCGACACTGACGCGGCAGATGGACAGGCGGCTGGCATCGATCCGCACCGATGTCGAGCAGCGGCTGGCCGAGGTTTCCGCGCTGCCGCTGCGCGACCTCGGCGAGACTTCGCGCCGCGCGCTGGTGGGCAACGTCATGGCCGCCATGGGCGACGCCGCGTCGATCGTCGACTCGTTGGAGATCCAGCCGTTCCGCCACCCGAATGACTCGCAGATAGCCGCGGCCGAGCCGCGGCCGGCGCCGAAGGCGACGCCGCACGCCGCGCCCGCGCCGCCCATCCCACCGCCCGCTGAATCGTTCGTCATCGACGTCCCGGCGCCGCATGCCATGCCGCGCTTCACCTGGACCGACGAAGAGAACGCGCAACTGCAGGAGATCACCCGTCTCAGCATGCAGCTCGGGCAGTGGCAATCGATGACGCCGGAGCAGCGCGAGGAAACGCGGAAGAAGCTGAAGACGGTGCAGCAGGCCTTCGATGCGAACATGAAGAAGACCTCCGGAGAATTCGAGAAGCAGTTGCGGGCGGCGCGGGCGGCGCGCGAGCAGGCGCGCAAGCTGCGCCGGCAGCCGGAGGGTGCCGACGAGGCGAGGGAAGCGCAACTCGAGGCCATGCAGGACTCAAAGGAAGAGGCGCAGGACCAGGCGCAGAGCGCCGCGGAGAGCGTGGCCGAGGCAACCGCGGACGCTGAGCCGACGGTCGCGCCGTTGCCTGCCACCGCGCCGGCGGCCAAGCTGCCGGTGCTCGTGAAGCGGCTCACGCCGGAACAAAAGCAGCGGATCAAGGCACGGCAGAAGGAAGCCATGCTGCTCTTCGGCCATCGCTTCAACATGCCGCTGCGCAAGGAAGGGGAAGTAGTGGGGCAAGTCAGTGCGCAGGTGAGCACCGAGGAAGTGATCAAGCGCGTGCTCGGCACCGCGGCCGACCGCGATGAGATCGCCTTTGCCGTCGACAGCGACGGGAACGTCTACACGCGCACCCCGGAGGACAAGAAGACGCTGGAGAAGATCGGCCTCTTAGCGCGGCTGCGCGCGAAGCGCCGCATCGATGACATCCCCAACTGGGTCACCGCCATCAACTTCGATTCGCAGAGCGGATTGCGCATCGGCGCGGCGCGGCCGCTGGGCGAGACGTTCGAAGAGCTGCGCAAGACGGCAGCGAAGAACTTCGGCTACGGCATGGCGCTGGTCTTCTTCGCTCTGATCGGCATCGTGCCGCTGGCCAACCACATCACGCGCGACGTGAAGCTGGTCACCGCGGGCGCGGAGCGCATCGCGCACGGCGATCTCTCCACGCGGCTGCCGGTGAAATCGCAGAATGAGTTCGGGCAGCTCGCCGGCGCGTTCAATCGAATGGCCGAGGACCTCTCCGTGCAGCAACAGACCATCGTGGAGCAGGAGCGTGCGCGCAAAGACTACGAGCGGAAGTCGATCGAGATGGAAGAGGCGCGCCGCTTCCAACTCTCGATGTTGCCGAAGAGCGTGCCGGCCAGCGACCGCTACGACGTCGCCGTCTTCACGCAGACGGCGACTGAGGTCGGCGGCGACTACTACGACTTCCATCTCGCCCCGAACGGCGCGCTCTCCGTGGCCATCGGCGACGCCACCGGGCACGGCGCCAAGGCCGGGACCATGGTCACCGTGGTCAAGACGCTCTTCTCCGGCTACGCCGGCGAGATCGGCCCGGCCGATTTCCTCCGCGACGCCGCGGAGACGGTGAAGCGGATGGACCTCGGCCGGATGGCGATGGCCTTGCTGCTGGCGCGGTTCGATGGCGCGCGGATGACCATCGCCTCCGCCGGAATGCCGCCGCCGTACGTGCACCGCGCCGCTGGCGGCGGCGTGGAGGAGGTGACCGTGGCGGCGACGCCGCTCGGCACCCTCGGCGGCGACTACGCGGACATCGACATCCATCTCGCCCCCGGCGACACCGTGCTCTTCATGACCGACGGCTTCCCCGAGCTGCTCAACGAGTCCGGCCAGCAGCTCGGCTACGTCGCCGCGCAGCAGGAGCTCGCCGCCGCCGCTGTCGCTCCCGACGCGGCCGCGGTAATCGAGTCCCTTTCCGCCGCCGCCCGCCGCTGGCACGGCGAGCAGCCGCCCAACGACGACGTGACGTTCGTGGTCGTGCGGGCGCGCGCGTAGAGAGAGTAGAGAGAGGGTCAGGTCTTCAGTCTGCAGTTTCTTATTAGTAGTGACCCTATCTTGGTGCGAATAAGAAACTGCA
>JACXTT010011788.1_pt1 | contig 11657 bp, 9 predicted proteins | sample 9270951 | NCBI WGS metagenome assembly JACXTT01 (sample SAMN15532306, study PRJNA645909) | rock metagenome | isolation source: weathered quartz diorite | place: Puerto Rico | collected 2017-06-21 | reverse complement strand
GGCTATCCAGCTCTTTCTGTAGCGAGCCCGGTTTGAGGGAGACACTGCTACCCTGTATAGCTCACTGGCTGCGACGTAGCAGGGCGGTGCCCCGCCCGCGCCGTGTATCGGTCCCGCCGGTACACCCTAACCTCGGGACGCGCCGCCCCCCACGCTCCGCTTCTGCCCCCCCGCCCCGCCTGCCACTCGCGCCTCACAGCGGGATCTCGTTGATGGAGAAAATAGCGAGCATCATAGCCACGACGATGAACGCCACAAGTACCCCCATGCCGACGATGATCACGGGCTCGAGCAGCCGGAGCGCGCGCTTGAGATCGGTCCCGACGTCGGTCTCGAACGTCTCGGCGACCTTGAGCAACATGTCCTCGAGCCGGCCGGTCTCCTCGCCGACTCGCACCATGTGAATCGCGAGTGCTGGAAACGGCGCCTGCTCCTGCATCCCGGCCGCGAGCGTGCCCCCGCGCTTCACCCCGTCGGAGAGCCGCGCGACGGCCTGCCCGATCGACTGGTTCGTCATCGTGTCGCCGACGACCGCGAGCGCGCTCATGACCGGCACGCCGCTCTTGAGCATGGTGCCGAGCGTGCGGGCGAAGCGCGCCGTCTCGATCTTCATGACGAGCGGGCCGATCAGCGGAATGCCCAGGATGGTCTGGTCCCACTGCAGCCGTCCCTCGGGACTGCCGGTCCACATGCGCCAGGCGAGCAGGCCGCCGAGCGCCAGCAGGACGCCGACCCACCAGTACGATTGGAAGATCGCGCTCACCGTGAGGAGGATCTGAGTCGGCAGCGGCACGGTCTGCCCGAGGTCGGCGAAGATCGTCGCGAACCGCGGGATGACGAACGTCATGAGGAAGATGATCGCGCCGAGGCCGCCCATGAAGACCACCGCCGGGTAGGCGACGGCCGTGATCACGGCCTCGCTGAACGCGGCGCGCGCCTCGAGAAACTCGGCGAGCCGGCGGAGCGCGACCTCCAGCACGCCGCCGCGCTCGCCGGCACGGATCATGTTGATGTAGAGCCGCGAGAATGGCCGGGGATGGTGCTTGGCGAGCGCCTCGCTCAGCGACGAGCCGCCGCGAACGCTCACCAACAGATCCGAGACGATCGCCTTGACGCGCCCGTTCGGCGCCAGCTCTTCGAGAATCGACAGCGCCCGGTCGAGCGGCAGGGTCGCCTCGAAGAGCGTCGCGAGCTGCTGGGTGAACGCGAGGATGTCACTCTGGCTGATGCGTCCCGAGCCGCCGAGGGACAGCCAGCTCTGGCGGTCGGCGTGGGGCGAGACGCGGATCGGGAAGTAGGAGTCGCGCTGCAGCCGCTCGACGACGGAGCGCGCGTCGGGCGCCTCCATCACGCCATCGATCGTCTGGCCGCGCCGGTCGGCCGCCCGATACACAAAAACGGGCATGGCAGACTACGCGTCTTCCTGGGTGACTCGGAGCACTTCCTCGACGGTGGTGACGCCCGCGCAGGCCTTGGCCCAGCCGTCGAGCCGCAGGGTGACCATGCCGGCTTCCATCGCCACGCGGCGGATGTCGCGGGTCGGCGCGCGCCGGAGAATCAGGCTGCGCGCGTCCTCCGAGATCGGGAATAGCTCGTAGATGCCGGTCCGACCCCGGTAGCCGGTGCCGCGGCATTCGTCGCAGCCGCGGCCGCGATAGAGCCGTGTGGCGTCGGCGCCGGCGATGCCGAGGGCGCTCAGATCGGCCGTCGACGGCGTGTCCGAGGCGCGGCACGTGGCGCAGATCCGGCGAACCAGGCGCTGCGCAAGCACGCCCTCGAGCACGGAGGCCACGAGGTAGGGCTCGACGCCCATATCTTGAAGTCGCGTGATCGCGCCCGGCGCGTCGTTGGTGTGCAAGGTCGAGAACACGAGGTGGCCGGTGAGCGAGGCCTGGATCGCGATCTCGGCCGTCTCGAGGTCGCGGATCTCGCCGATCAGGATGACGTCGGGGTCCTGGCGGACGATGTGCCGGAGCCCGGTGGCGAAGGTCAGCCCGATCTTCGGCTTGACGGCGATCTGGTTGACGCCCTTCAGCTGGTACTCGACCGGATCCTCGACCGTGATGATCTTCCGGTCGGGCGAGTTGATCTTGTCGAGCGCGCCGTAGAGCGTGGTGGTCTTGCCCGATCCGGTCGGGCCGGTCACCAGGACGATCCCGTGCGGCCGCTTGATGAGCCCCTCGAACCGCGGGAGCATCGCCGGCGAGAAGCCGAGCTTCTCGAGCTCGAGGAAGACGCTCTGGCGGTCGAGAAGCCGCATGACGATCGACTCGCCGTGCACCGTGGGGATCGTGGACGTGCGGATGTCGACGCGGCGGTTGTGCAGGGTGACCCGGATGCGGCCGTCCTGCGGCAGCCGCCGCTCCGCGATGTTCATCTCGGCCATCAGCTTGATGCGCGAGGTGACCGCGGCCTGCAGCCGGCGCGGCGGCGACTCCTGATCGAAGAGCACGCCGTCGATGCGGTAGCGAATCCGCAGGGTGTCCTCGAACGGCTCGATGTGGATGTCCGAGGCCTCGGAGGTGATCGCGTTCTCGATGAGGAGATTCACGAGGCGGACCACCGGCGCCTCGAACGCCATGTCGCGCAGCTGATTGACGTCCTCGTCGCCCTCGCCGCCGCCGTCGTCCTCCATCCCCTCGACGATGCGCTGCAGCGGCGTCGCCACGCCGTCGTAGGTCCGGTCGATCGCCTCGACGATCGCGTCGGCCGAGGCCACCACCACCTTCACGGTGAGGCCGGTCGACTGCGCGAGGTCGTCGACGATGATCGGATTCAGCGGATCCGCCGTCGCGACCGTCAGCACGTTGCCCTCGACGGTCACCGGGCACACCGCGTACTGCCGCAGGTACTTCGGCGAGAGGTTCTTGACGATCGGCAGGGGCGCCGGCAGCTCGTCGCGGTTGAGATAGGCGAGGTTCTGCTGCTGGGCAAGGGCTCGGAGCACGTCGTCGTCCTTGACGGCGCCGAGTGAAACGAGCGCCTCGCCGACCCGCTCGCCCGTCGCGCGGGCGCGTGCCAGCGCCTGCTCCACGACGTCGGGGGTGGTTAGCCGCTCGCGCACCAGGATCTCACCGAGCCGGCGGAAAAGCCCTGTGATGCCCATGCTATGCTCCCGGTCATGTTAGCATACGTGGCCTTCGTGGCCGCTGCGGCGGCCGCCGATCTGGCGGGCGCCTTGCTCGTGACGACGGCGCACCAGAAAGGCCTGGCGCCGTTGCGCTATTTCGTCGCCGGCGGCGCGGGGTTCATGCTGGCCGCGGCGTTCGTGCGCATGCTCCCCGAGAGCGCGCAAGTGCCCCACGCCTTCCTCTTCGTCCTGGTCGGCTACTTCGGCGTTCATCTGTTCGAGCACACGGTCGCTCCGCACTTTCATTTCGGCGAGGAGAGCCACCCGGAAGCGCTGCTCCGTCCCTCGGCCGGGTATCTGGCGCTCCTCGGCTTGGGCGTCCACACGCTCTTCGACGGGGTCGCGATCGCGGCCGGCTTCATGATCGGCCCGGCCCTCGGCGTCCTGCTCTCCGTCGCCGTGTGCCTCCATAAGGTGCCCGAAGGCGTCACGATTGCGTCAATCATGCTCGCCGGCGGCCAGTCGCGCGCGATGGCGATCGGCGCCGGCGCGCTGCTGGGCGCCCTGACGATCGCCGGCGCGGTCGCCACCCAGGTGGTGGCCGAGCACCACGTGGGCTACGCGCTGGCCCTCTCGGCGGGCGTCACCATCTACGTGGCCGCGTCGGATCTGATCCCCGAGGTCAACCGCGAAGGCGGGCCCGCGCTCGGCTGGACGGTGTTCGGCGGGCTCGTGCTGTTCGCGGTCGCCGACTGGCTCGTCGCCCCGCTCGGCGCGCGCTGATCGCCCGCACCGTGCGGCTTGACAGGCGGTCGTTCCCCGCGTAGAACGCTCTGCGACCCGATCGCGGGAGAGAGGACGAGACCGATGGCCTTCCGGGACACGGCAAAAGACTTCGTGGACACTCTGCCCAAGCATCGCGACAACCTCTTCTACAATACCGATGGGTTCGTCGGGGTGCCGGATCCTCAGGGTGTCCACCGGGGGATCCGCAACAACACGGACGACGTGATGCTCGTCCAGCACTTCCTCAAGATCGTTGCCGCGAACCCGAGCAAGTTCAAGCGGCCGTTCCATCCGCCGAAGAAATTTCCGAACATGAAGGTCGACGGAATCTACGGTGACCAGACCGCGGCGTGGATTGGGGCCTTCCAGAATCACCTGCACAACATCGGCCGACCTGTTCTGCGCGATGGCGTCGTCGACCGGGTCCGCGAAGGGCTCGCGCATTCGCCGCGGGGCTTCGTGTGGACGCTGGTGCTGCTGAACGTCACGATGGGCCAGGTCACCGGCGACGAGCTCTGGGACGAGTGGTGGAAGGAGCCCAGCGTGCCCGCGCTCCTGCGCGACAAGGTGAGAAACCCCGCCACGTTCTTGTGATCTCGCGCCCGGGCGGCCGCTGATGCTAAGCTGCCGCCTGTCGTGAAGATTCTCGTGCTGCACGGGCCGAACCTCAATCTCCTGGGCACCCGCGAGCCCGCGGTGTACGGCAAGGTCACGCTCGCGGAGGTCGACCGCCTGCTCCGCGACCACGCGCGTCGCGGCGGCCACTCGGTCGAGTGCCGGCAGTCGAACCACGAGGGGCAGTTGGTCGACTGGCTCCAGGCCGCGCAGCGCGAGGGGTTCGCGGGCGTCGTCTTCAACCCCGGCGCCTTCACGCACTACTCGATCGCGCTCCGCGACGCGGTGGCCGCGATCAGGGTGCCGGTCGTGGAGGTCCACCTGTCCAACGTGCACGGGCGGGAGGAGTTTCGACGCCACTCCGTGATCGCCGCCGTCGCGCGCGGGCAGATCTCGGGGTTCGGTCCGCAGAGCTATCTCCTGGGCCTCGACTCCCTCACGGCGAATTCGCGCCGGCCGACTCGACGACGGTGAATCGCCATCGCCGCCCCGGCGTCTAACGCCGACGGGGAGGGCGAGCGAGTGGATCGCGGTGGACACGGACGAAGCGGCCCTCATCGAACGGTGCCGTGCCGGCGACCTTGCGGCGTTCGAGCCGCTGGTCGAGAAGTACCGCCAGCGCGCCTATCGGCTCGCCTACAACGTGCTACGCGACCCCGAAGAGGCCTGGGACGTCGCCCAGGATGCCTTCATCCGCGCCTTCCAGGCCCTGCCGTCGTTCCGGGGCGACTCCGCGTTCTACACCTGGCTCTTCCGGATCGTGATGAACGTCGCGCGAGACCGCGCGCGCCAGCACGCCGCCCGCGGCCGCGCCTTCGGCACCGAGCGCGTCGACGAGAAGGACTGGGATCGAATCCTGGTCGACCAGGGTACGGCCCCCGACGCCAACGCGACGCAGGTCGAGGAGCGCGAGCGGATCGGCCGCGCGCTCGCCACTTTGTCGGAGCCACACCGGGCCATTATCATGTTGAGTGATCTCGAGGGCCTTTCGTACCGCGAGATCGCGGAGGTGCTGAACATACCGATGGGGACCGTGATGTCGCGGCTGCACAACGCCCGCCGGCGCCTGCGGGACGCGCTCGGACCGCTCCTCGTCCTGCTCCTGGCCGTGCTGCTGACGCTCGCGCTGGCCGCGGTCGCCCAGGCGCAGACCATCGTCCGGTTCGGCACCCGTATCGTGCTGGCCAGCGACACGCCGCCGCCGCCCGACGCGGCGGCCAAGGCGCCGGAGCCGCCCGACGAGCGGCTCGAGGCCTTCCTGCCGAAGCTGCGCCAGCTCTTCCGCTACAACTACTACACCCAGCTGGAGCGCTACCGCGCCGAGGTCCCGGTGGGCAAGACGCAGCGCTGGCCGGTGCCGGGCGACCGGAAGCTCGAGGTGACGCCCCAGAACGTGAAGGGCGGCGCGGTGAGCTTCAACATGCGGCTCACGCGCGGTACCGTGACCGAGGTGTCGACCAACATCCAGGCGCAGGCCAACAACCCGGCGGTGCTCGGCGGCCCCAAGCACGGCTCCGGCACTCTCATCATCATCCTCTGGACCAACCCCAGTCCGTGAGCGAGATACCACGGTGAGCTCCGGCGAAGACCGCTACTTCCGCGAGCGCGCGCGGATCGAGCAGGGCCACACCAAGTACCGCGACAAGCTCCGCGAGGAGGGCAAGCTCTTCGTCCGCGATCGGCTCAAGCTGCTCCTCGATCCGGGCGCCGAGTTCCAGGAAGACTGGCTCTTCGCGCGCTCGAACGAGGCCGACACGCCGGCCGACGGCGTCGTCACCGGCGTGGGCAAGGTCGGCGGCCGCCCCGTCTGCGTGATGGCCAACGACTACACGGTCAAGGCGGGCTCCTGGGGCGAGAAGACCATCCAGAAGATCGTCCGCATCCAGGAAAAGGCGGCGCGGCTGCGTGTGCCCCTCATCTATATGGTCGACGCCGCCGGCGGGCGCATCTCCGAGCAGATCAAGATCTTTCCCGGACGCTTTCACGCCGGGCGCATCTTCTACAACGAGGTCCAGCTCTCCGGCGTGGTCCCGCAGGTCTGCCTCCTGTTTGGCCCGTCGCCGGCGGGCTCGGCCTATCTGCCCTCGCTCACCGACGTCGTCATCATGGTGGAGGGCAAGGCCTCGCTCTACGTCGGCAGCCCGCGCATGGTCGAGATGGCCATCGGCGAGAAGACGACGCTCGAGGAGCTCGGCGGCGCCTTGATGCACTGCAAGGTCTCGGGCTGCGGCGACGTGCTGGCCGCCTCGGACGAAGACGCGATCGCGCTGGCGCGTCGCTACGTGACCTACATGCCGCAGTCGTTCGGCGAATTGCCGGCGGCGGCCGCGCCGGCCGAACCCAAGCCGGGCCGGTCCATCGACGAGATCGTGCCCTACGACCAGCGCAAGTACTTCGACATGTACGAGGTCATCAACCGGCTGATCGACGCCGACTCGTGGTTCGAGATCAAGCGCCTGTTCGCGCAGGAGATCATCGTCGGCTTCGCGCGGCTCGGCGGGCGCGTGGTCGGGATCGTCGCCAATCAGCCGAAGGTCAAGGGCGGCGTGCTGATGGTCGACTCGTCCGACAAGGCGGCGCGCTTCATCTGGCTCTGCAACGCGTTCAACATCCCGCTGGTGTACCTCGCCGACATCGCCGGCTTCATGGTCGGCACGAAGGTCGAGCAGCAGGGGATCATCCGCCACGGCGCCAAGATGGTCTTCGCGACCGCGCAGGCGACGGTGCCGAAGATCTCGGTGATCGTGCGCAAGTGCTACGGCGCGGGGCTCTACGCGATGTGCGGGCCGGCCTTCGAGCCCGACGCCGCGATCGCCTTGCCGCAGGGCCAGATCGCGATCATGGGCCCCGAGCCCGCGGTGAACGCCGTCTACTACAACAAGATCATGGAGCTGCCCGAGAGCGAGCGCGCCGCGTGGGTGAAGCAGAAGCGCGACGAGTACGCGCAGGACGTCGACACCTACAAGCTCGCGTCGGAGATGCTGATCGACGACATCGTGCCGGGCGGCGCTCTTCGCGACGAGCTGATCAAGCGCCTGGCCTACGCGCAGACCAAGGCGCACGAGTTCCCACCGCGCCGCAACGGCGTCTACCCGGTCTGAAGGCCGGCGGCGGCCGCCGCCGCGGCCCGTCGCCACGCTCGCCCGCCCCGGTTTGCACTATTTCCTGCGGACTTGGCGAACCGCCGTGTTAGGAATCAAATGTGCAAAAAGTGAAACCACCGTCCGCCCGGGGTCGGGAGCACCTGACGACCCGGCAGGCGGCGGCTCACTGCCGGGTCTCGATCCCGACGCTCCGGCGCTGGATCCGGGCGGGCGAGCTCGGCGCGCACCTCACCCCCGGGGGCCACCGCCGTATCGACCTGCCCGAGTTCCAGCGCTTCCTGCGCGCGCAGGGACGGCCGGCGTATCCGGCCGCGACCGAGGCGCGCACGCGGGTCCTGCTCGTCGACGACGAGCCGCTCGTCGTCCAGATGCTGCACGACCTCCTGGTCGACGGGCCGTTCGCGATCGAGACGGCGACGGACGGCTACGAAGCGCTCGTCAAGGTCGGGACGTTCCGTCCCGCGCTGATCATTCTCGACGTGGTGCTGGCCGGCCTCGACGGCGTCGAGGCGTGCCGCTGCCTGCGGCGCATGCCCGAGACGAAAGACGTGCGGATCCTCGGCGTGACCGGGCATCCGTCGATGGTCCCGGTGCTGCTCGGCGCCGGCGCGGACGCCTGCGCGACGAAGCCGCTGGACCTGGACCTCGTGTACCGCGAGATCAACCGCCTGACCTCCGCTGCGGTCTCCCACTCCCTCACGGGACGAGAGGGCTGAAGACGCCATGGACTCCATCCGGGTGCTCTACGTCGAAGGCGACCCCGCCGATCAAGAGGCGACGCACCGTCAGCTCGTGCGTCAGGCGCCTCACATCAAGCTCACCGTGGTGGGCACCGTCGCCGAGGCGGTCGAGCGGCTCACCATCGGCGACATGGACGTGATGCTCGCCGACTATCGCCTTCCCGACGGCACGGGCCTCGATCTGCTCGACGCGGTCAAGTCGCGCGGCCTGGAAGTGCCAGTGGTGCTGGTCACCGGCTCGGGCGACGCCGACATCACCGTGCGGCTCCTCAAGGCCGGCGCGACCGACTATCTGGTGAAGCGTCCGGGATATCTGGCGACCTTGCCGGTCGTGCTCGAGAGCGCGTTCCGCTGGTTCCGCGCCGCCAGCGAGCGCCGGCGCGCGCCGATCCGCGTGCTCTACGCCGAGCACCACCCGGAGGACATGGCGCTCACCCTGCGCGCGTTCGAGGAGCACGACCGCCGCGCGCGCGTCGAGACGGTCACCCGCGCGCGCGAGGCGCTGACCAAGCTCGCGACCGTGCACTACGACGTGCTGCTGCTCGACAACCGGCTGCCGGATCTCTCGGGGATCGAGGTGCTCAAGGAGCTGCAGGCCGACGGCCTGCGCATCCCGGTCGTGATGGTCGCCGGTGAGGGCGACGAGGACTCGGCCGTCCAGGCGTTCAAGCTCGGGGTCGCGGACTACCTCATCAAGCGCGAGGGCTACCTCGCCAAGCTGCCGTCGACGATCGAGAACGTGCTCGCGCAGCGCCGCCTCGCCGACGAGAAGGACGGCCTCACCGTCCTCAACGATCTCGCCAAGTCGCTCATCACCACGAAGGATCTCGACGAGGTCCTGCGCCGGGTGGTGAACGCGGCGCGCGAGCTCCTCAAGGCCGAGGCGAGCGTGCTGTGGCTCTTCGAGGCCGGCGTGCTGTGGCCGGTCGCGTGGGAGGGCATCGCGGACCGCGCGGCCGAGCCGCTCCGCTTCCAGGTGACGCCCAACCTCGCCGAGCGGCTGGCCCTCGAGCGCAAGATCTCGCTGCGTCATCTGCTCGCGCAGACCGGCGGCCCGGATCCGACGGCCGTCTTCGGCACCGCGGGGCAGACCCTGTCGGCGTCGTTCGTCGGCCCCGAGGGCCTGGTGGCCGTGCTGGCGGTGGGCAGCCCGCGCCCGCGCGAGTTCACCGCCATCGAGGAGCGCCTGCTGCTGGCGCTGGCCGACCACGCCGCGGTCGCCGTCGAGAACGCGCGCCTCTACCGCCGCCTCCGGCTCGAGCTCGAGGCGCGCGAGCGGCTCACCGCGATCCTCGAAGCGACGACGGACCTGGTCGCGATCGCCGACCTGTCCGGGCGCCTGCAGTACTTGAATGCGGCGGGCCAGGCGCTGCTCGGGCTCGCGGCCGACGACGCGCTCGGCCACCCGATCGCGGGCCTGGCGCCGGAGCGGCTGCGCCCGGTCGTCCACGACGAGATCTGGCCGGCCCTGATCCGTGACGGGCTCTGGACCGGCGAGGCGGTGCTGCTCGCGCGCAAGGGACGCGAGGTGCCGGTGTCGGTGGTCGCCGTCGCCCACCGCGGCGCCGACGGCTCGATCGAGTTCCTCTCGGCGATCGTGCGCGACATGACCGAGCGCAAGCGCATCGACGCCGAGCTCCGGCGTCAGCGCGAGGCGCTCTACCAGACCGAGAAGCTCGCGACGATGGGCACCGTGCTCGCCGGCGTCGCCCACGAGCTCAACAATCCGCTGACCGCCGTGACGGGCTACGCGGGCCTGCTCCGCCAGGAGCTGGCCGGCACGCCGGCGGCGACGCGCGCCGAGGCGATCGCGCACGCCGCCGATCGCTGCGCGTCGATCGTGCGCAACTTCCTGGCGCTCGCCCGCAAGCATCCGCCGGAGCGGCAGCTCGTGCGGCTCAACGACATCGCGCGCGACGCGGCCGAGCTCCTGGCGTATCACCTGCGCGTCGACCGCATCGAGATGGCGCTGGACCTGGCCGAAGGTCTGCCGGTGCTGTGGGCGGACCCGCATCAGCTTCACCAGGTCGTGGTGAATCTGGTGACCAACGCCCGCGACGAGCTGCGCCGCGCGCCCGAGCCGCGGCAGCTCACCCTGCGCTCGCGGGCCGACGCGGCGCGCGGCCGCGTCTCGCTCGACGTCGAGGACACCGGGCCGGGTATCTCGGCCGAGATCCGCGATCGGATCTTCGAGCCGTTCTTCACGACGAAGCCGGTCGGGCAGGGGACCGGGCTCGGCCTCTCGCTCTGCCACGGGATCGTCGAGGGGCACGGCGGCTCGCTCTCGCTGGTGAGCGAGCCCGGGCACGGGGCCGTCTTCCGCGTGGAGCTGCCGGTCGTGGCGCCGCCGACGACGTCGGGCAAGCACGGCGCCGACGCGCCGCTCGTGGTCAAGGGCAAGCGGATCCTCGTCGTCGACGACGAGCGGCTCGTGCTCCAGCTGCTCGGCGAGATGCTCGGCGCCGATCACCACACCGTCGACACGGTCGCCGACGGCACACAGGCGCTCGAGCAGCTGCGCGGCTCGTCCTACGACCTGATCCTGAGCGACGTGCGGATGCCGTACCTGGACGGCCCGGGGCTCTATCGCGCGCTGGAGCGCCGGCTACCGGACCTCTGCCGCCGTTTCGTGCTGATGACCGGCGACGTGCTGAGCGCGGAGATCCAGACCTTCCTCGAGCAGACCGGCGTGCCGGGCCTCAGCAAGCCCTTCGACCGCAGCGAGGTCCGCCGGGTGATCCAGCTGGTGGCGAGCGGCGCCCGCTAGCCGCCGAAGCGGCGGCGAGTCGTCGCCAGGGCATCGGCGATCGGCTGCGGCAGGCGCGGCCCGAACTGCTTGTTGAACTCGCTGAGCTCGTCGAGCGCCTGCAGCCACTCGCCGGGATCGCAGCGGAGCGCCTCGCGGAGCTGGGCGGGCGTCACGTCGAGCCCGCCGGTCTCGATCGCGCCCGCCGCCGGGACGAGCCCGATCGGCGTCTCGTCGGCCCGGGCCGTGCCTCGGATTCGCTCGACCATCCACTTGAGCACGCGCACGTTGTCGCCGTAGCCCGGCCACAGGAAGCGGCCGTCGGCGTCGCGCCGGAACCAGTTCACGCGGAAGATCTTGGGTGGCGTGGACAGCCGCGGTCCCATCGCGAGCCAGTGGGCGAAGTAGTCGGCCATGTTGTAGCCGCAGAACGGGATCATCGCCATCGGGTCGCGGCGGACGACGCCGACCTTCCCCGTGATCGCCGCCGTCGTCTCGGTGCTCATGGCCGAGCCGAGGAAGACGCCGTGCGACCAGTCGAACGCCTCGAACACGAGCGGGATGACGCCGGTGCGGCGCGAGCCGAAGATGACGCC
>JACXTT010011787.1_pt1 | contig 11657 bp, 13 predicted proteins | sample 9270951 | NCBI WGS metagenome assembly JACXTT01 (sample SAMN15532306, study PRJNA645909) | rock metagenome | isolation source: weathered quartz diorite | place: Puerto Rico | collected 2017-06-21 | reverse complement strand
CGCGGCGTTCGCGCGCGTCGTGCGCCACGCGACCGGCATCGACATCACGCCGGCCATGCTCGACCGCGCGCGGGCGCACGCCGCGCAGCAGGGGCTCACGAACGTCACGTGGCGCCAGGGCGACGTGCTGCCGCTGCCGTGGCCCGACGCGTCGTTTTCGATCGTGACCTCGCGCTTCGCCTTCCATCACTTTCTCGATCCGCTGGCCGTGCTGCGCGAGATGACGCGCGTTGTGAAGCCCGGCGGCCGAGTTGTCGTCGTCGACAGCACGCCGGAGCCGCGGCGCGCGGACGCGTTCAATCGGATGGAGCGCCTGCGTGACCCCTCGCACGTGCGCTCCTTGCCCGTCGACGAGCACCTAGGGCTCTACGCCACGGTCGGGCTACCCGAGCCGCGCGTGACGTCGTATCGTCTCGAGGGCGAGATGGAGGCGCTGATCGGGCGCTCGTTCCCGCACCCGGGCGACGACGCGAAGATCCGCGAGATCTTCCGCGCGGCGCTCAAGGACGACGCGCTCGACATCCAGCCCCGGCTCGAGGAGGGACAGATCCGCTACGGCTTCCCGGTCTCGGTGCTGGTCGCGGCACGGTGATTCAGGTGGTCACCAGGAGCCAACCAGAGAAGCTTCCCTTCGCACCCCTCGGGCTGTACCGCGGCACCGTGTTGACCTCGCTGAATCCATAGTCGATCCACGGATCGCAGACCACCGCGGACTCTCCGTTCATCCCGTCGACGACGATGAAATGCGCACCGCCCGGGATTCCCGGCGAGCCCGCCCATTCGATATGCGCAATAACGGGCTTGGCGATCGATGCCGCCCGAAGCGCCGTCTTCACATCGTCGAAGTACTTGCTCTCGCACGGCACGCACATCTTCTTGAGCATGATTTCCATGTTGAACATCGCGGTGCCGCCGTGTTCCGAATAGGCAGTCGTCCCGGCCCGATAGGCGCCTTGATCGAAACAGGCGGAGTACGCCCGCAGGCTCGTCTCATCGAGCAACAGGTTCCGGCACCGCGCCACGACCATCGCGACCGAGGCGATGCCGCACGACATATCTTTCTGCTGGATTGCCAGCACGTGAGTCTTGCCCTGAGAGCAGCTCACGTTGCGGTACATCTTGCCGAATTCGGCGTACGCCTTCTTGGTACCCTGCCAGGAGAAAAAGTGAGGCATATATGTCAGGCTCCCTTGCCCTGAATCCTACTGAGGTCGCCTGCGACCGACCGCAGAAATAAGGAGACCGACGTGAGGATCGTCGACCTGAGCTTCTCGATCCGGCCGCACTTCCGCTGGAAGGTCGCCCCCGAGCTGGTGGCCGCGCACGCCACCGGCCACCCGCTGCAGAGCACGGTGCTCACGATCGGCTGCCACGCCTACACGCACGTCGACGCGCCGCTCCACTACCTGGTGGACGGACGCGACATGGCCTCGATGCCGGTCGATCAGTGGGTGGGCGACGCGGCCGTGGTCGATCTCACGCACCTCGACGCCAACGGCGAGGTCACGGCCGCCGACCTCGAGCGCCACGCCGGCCACGTGCGCCGCGGCGACATCGTGCTGCTGCGCACGGACTGGCCCAGGCGCATGGGCGTCGACAAGGAGCAGTTCTGGAAGGAAGGTCCGTGGACCGGCCCCGGCGCCTGCGAGTGGCTCGTCGCGCGAGGCGCCAAGGCCGTCGGCTACGACTACCCGCCCGACCACTGCATCCGCGACACGATCGCCGAGCCGCGGAGGCGACCGGGCCGCTCGGAGTACACGACCCACGCGATCTTCTTTCCGGCGGGCATCACGGTGATCGAGTACCTGACCAACCTCGACCAGATCGGCGCCGCGCGCTGCCGGTTCATGGCGCTGCCGCTGAAGCTCGAGGGCGCCGACGGCTCGCCGGTTCGCGCCATCGCCCTCGTGGAGTGAGCACGGGCCCTTCCGTGAGATGCTGGATGCCATGAAGGATCTGCGTCCATGATCGATCGGCGTCTGGCGCCGATGGCCGCCGTGACCAACGCGCCCTTCAGGCTGATCGCGCGTGAGTGCGGCGCCGGCCGTCTGACCAGCGAGGAGATCGACGCGCGGGGCCTCGTGGAAGGCAGTGCGCGCACCGCCGAGCTCGCGAGCTTCCTGCCCGAGGAGCACCCGATCGCGCTGCAGCTCCTGGGCGCCGATCCGGACGTGCTGGCCGAGGCCGCGCGGCGCCTGGAGGCCACCGGCGCCGACGCGATCGATCTCAACATGGGCTGTCCGGTGGCCAAGATCGTCGCGAAGGGTCAGGGCTCGGCGCTGATGCGCGACCCGCTCGGCGCGGCCGTCGTGTTCCGCACCATGCGCAAGGCGATCGGCGTCGACTTCACGATCAAGATCCGCGGCGGCTGGGACGACCGCACCGTGAACGCGGTGGAGATCGCCCGCATCGCCGAGAGCGAAGGGGTCGACGCGATCACCGTGCATCCGCGCACGCGCTCGCAGCAGTACAGCGGCCGGGCGCCGTGGGAGATCATCGCGAGCGTCGTCGACGCGGTCGCGATCCCGGTGATCGGCAACGGCGACGTTCGCTCTCTCGCCGACGCGGAGGCGATGACCGCGGCCACCCGGTGCGCGGCCGTCATGGTCGGGCGCGGGGCGCTCGGTGCACCATGGATCTTCAGGGGCTCGGAGACGCCGCGCGACGAGCGAGCGCGGATCATCCGCCGCCACGACGCGTTGATCGAGGCGCTCCTGCCGCCGCGGACCGCCGCCATCCAGCTGAAGAAGCACCTGGCGTGGTACGCCAGCGGCTTTCCGGGCGCGTCTCGCCTCCGCGTGGAGCTGTTCGGAGCCCACGACTCCGCCGCGGCCCGCGAGATCTTCTGGAGTGCCTGGTGACGGCGCAGCGGTACTTCGAGGACTTCCAGGTCGGCGACCGCTTCAAGAGCCCGTCACGCACCCTGACCGACGCGCACTTCATGTTCTTCGCCGGTATGACCGGCGACAACCACCCGATCCACTACGACGAGGAGTACGGCAAGAAGACCCGCTACGGTGGGCGGCTCGCCCACGGGCTCCTGCTCGCCTCGCTCACCGCCGTCGGCGCGTCGACCCTGGCGCCGCTGATCGAGGACTCCATCGTGGCCTTCGTCGAGCAGACCACGCGCTTCCGCGGGCCGGCGCTCATCGGCGACACGATCTATCCCGAGCACGAGGTGGTGGCGCTGGAGCGCAAGCGCTCGGCGGGTCTGCTCACGTTGCGGGTCGTATTGAAGAATCAGCGGGGGGAGGCTGTGCTCGAAGGCGAGCACCGCTATCTGATCGCGTACCGGCCCCCGGCCTGAGCGAAGTCGGCGCGCCGCTTTTCTCGAGCCTTTCCATCGCTTTGGCGGTCTGGGAGCGTCGGGCGATCCTCCGCTGACCAGGAACGCCGAGCGCATCTGCTTCAAAACGCTAGGCAGGCTCCCGATTCGCCTCTTACGATCAACAGGTGGACCCTGTACATTCCACGCCCCCCGCGATTGGAGGGATCAGGCGACTCGAAGCCTCGCGCGAGAGTCGGCGCGTCGCGAACATCCTGTCGCTCGTCCTTGTCTCCATCACAGCCGCCATCGGATTGTGCGGCGCGATGATCTCGCTTCGCTTCCCCGAGCTCCACATCAGGCGGTTCCTGTATCTTCAAACCTCCATCTCGGCCCTCGTCCCGCTCTGGGTGGCGTACAGCGTCTATCTTCCCGCGCACACGGTCCTCGAGTTCAGCTCGGCGAGGCTGCGACTGACACGGTCTACACCCTTCCGTGAGTGGTCCGGTCCGTGGCGGGACGTCACGCGGGCTTACTGCCTCCGCGAGGGATTGTTCAAGGTCAGGACGACGCAGCGCCTCTGGCCGGGCTGGACTCTCAAGGTTGCTCCACGTGACGCGCCTCTCGTCGAGGAGCTCAAGCGCTATCTCGGCCCGGGCGTGTGGCTTGACCGCCCTCACGCCAAGCGTCGCGTCGTCGCCAGAGTGATCGTGCTCGTTCACGCGATCCTGCTCGCGCTCGCCGTCGCCGTGAGCCTCCTCGAGAGGGCGCTTCGCTGACGCGTCGTCCGGCTGCGTAGCGCCGCCAGCACTCAGCGCAGGGTGCGCTCGAGGAACTCCGCGATTTCACGCCGAAGCCTTTCCTGAAAGGCGGCTCGGGCGAAGCCCGGGGGGGTCGGTGGCTCCTTCTCCGACCTGCTGCTTGATCGCTTCGGGGAACGGCTCCACGAAGGAGTAATGGCCGGCGCCCCGCACCAGGACGAGCTCCGGCGTGGGCTTGATCGTCTGTCGCAGCGGCTCGGCGTGATACCGCGCAGGTACGACGGCATCGAGCTCCGCGGCATAGATACGCACCGGCACGCCCACCTTGGCGAGCGAGACCGGATCGAGGAGGATCCCCGGGGGAGCCATGGCGACGGCCGCCTTGATCCGCGCATCGCGGCAGTCCGGGATCGGCACGGACGGAGCGGCGATCCTCGTTTGGTCTGGCCGACGGACCTGGCAGAACCCGTCGTCGGGATGCTGCCGGCAGTGTGACCGGGCTCGATCCATGTCCGCGCGCCCACCGACGAGCGCCAGCGCCGTGTAGCCGCCGGCCGAGTGGCCGATGACCGCGATGCGGTCACGGTCGACGACCGGGCCCAGCGCCGGATCGGCGAAGATGGCGTCGATGCCCTCGGAGATCTGGCGCGGCCGACCGTACCACACCTCATAAGTCCCGACGCCGGACAAGTCCCGGGAATTGTCCTTCGCATGCCTCGGCGCCGCAGCCACGTAGCCTCCGTGCGCCAGGGCCATCGCCAGCTGGGCATGGGACAGCGGGTCTCCTCCAGTGCCATGAGAAATCATCATCAGGCCGTGCCGACTGCCGGCGGGCGGCGCACCGCGCGCGACGTCCAGGGCGTAGGGCCCGAATTGCGTGGGACGACTGGCCTGGCTGGTCGGATACCAGACAAACAGCGAGACGCGCTGGCCAGTCACCACGTCGGCGAACTCGACCTGGCGGAAGCCGACGTGAGTCGCTGGCTCTTGGGCGGGCGCGATCCAGGCAACAAGGGCGAACGCGACCCAGACAACAAGGATGATGGAAGCGACCGGCGCGGCCCGCGTCGGGTAACCTCAGTCCGACCGCCCGCGCGCGGCGATGTCCCACACCGCCTCGACCTTGTCCCCCCGCATCGCGTAGACCCGATCGTAGAGGTTGATCGTCGGATCGCAGTGCGGCGGGAAGAACTCGATGCGCTCGCCCAGGCGCGGCGCGCGCGACGGGTCCGTCACCGTCAATCGCCCGTGCTCGTCGCCCGCGAACGAGAACTCGACACCCGGGCGCTCCACCGACTCCGGCGGGAACGGCTTGTCGGTCGAGAAGGCCTTGAGCCCGCCGTCGACCATCGCGCGATCGCTCGTCGGCGTGCTGACGACCGTCGTGATCACGGTCAGCGCCATCTCGAAGTCGCGGTTCACCTCGCCCGCCTTGGCGCCGATGCGGCGGTAGTCGACGTCCATCACGCAGTAGGAGCCCGCCTGCAGCTCGGTGAGCCCGGGCAGCTCGATGTCGATGTCGTAGGTACCGGTCGAGCCACCGGCGACGATCTCCACCGGCAGGCCGGCGCGCTCAATCAGCGCGCGCGTCTCCATCAGGGGCTTGAGCGCCGCGTGCGAGGCCTCGCGCCGCGCCTCCCAGCCCATGACGTGCGCGCAGTGGCCCGCATAGCCCTGCAGGCCGCGGAATCGGAGCGCCGGCTGCGCGATCGCGGCGCGGGCCAGCGCCAGCGCCGGATCGCCGGGTATGATGCCGGTGCGCCGTGTGCCCACGTCGATGTCGACCAGCACGTTGAGCGTCACGCCGTCGGCGGCCGCCTCGCGGCCGAGGTCGGCCACGTTGGCCGGATTGTCGATCACGACCATCGTGTCCGGCGCCGCCGAGACCAGGCGCATGAGCCGGCGGATCGCGGCCGGCGCGACGACCTCGGTCGTGATGAGCAGGCCGCGCACACCGGCCCGCGCCATCACCTCGGCCTCGCCGAGCTTGGCGCAGGCCACGCCGAGCGCGCCCGCGCTCACCTGGCGCCGGGCGATCTCGGGGCAGCGATGCGTCTTGGCGTGGGGCCGGAGGTTCTTGCCGGACGCGCGAGCGTGCGCCGCCATCCGGCGCAGGTTGCGCTCGAAGCGATCGAGGTCGAGGAGCAGGGCGGGGGTCGGAATGTCGTCACGAGTCATCGGTCGTCCCGGGTTATCGGCGCTGGATGTTGCGCTGCTGGATGCCGCTGGTCACGTCGTACCCGAGATCCGGCCGGCGGACCGCGGGGCGAGACTGCTCGCGCGCCAGCGCGTCGTCACGCTGCCGCTGCTCGTACTCGGCGGCGGCGCTCGCCGCGTCGCGAACCGCCTGGCTGCGGTCGCTCTCGGGGCGCACGATCGGCCGCGGGGGCTTCGCCTCGCGCTTGATCTCGAGCTGCGACGGCGCATCGCCGGGTCGAGATTCCTGAGCGCCGGCCGATCGAGCGCCGGCCAACGACGCCATCGAAATGACCGCCAGGGCCCCGACCATCACCGTCCGTGTGACCATGCCCCGTACAGTACACCCGGCGCGGTATCTCACGTCACGCTGACCTCGTCGCTCAGCTCGTTCTCATCGCCGGGGCGGCGAGGGTAGTGCTCGGCGAGCGAGCGCCCGAGCTCTTCGACCGCGCGCTCGATCGCCTCGCGCGGGGCGTTCGACTTGAGCCGCTCCACCATCACGTCGCGCACCCGGTGCCAGTGCGGATCGCCCACGCGGCCGTGGATGCCCTCGTCACCGACGATCGCGAGGCGCCGGTCCTCCACCGCCAGATAGACCAGGACACCGTGGCGCTCGGCGGTCCGGTGCATGCCGAGGCGTCGAAAGACGTGGTGGGCTCTCGTCACGACGTCCGGCGCGCGGCCGAGCAGGAGCCGTCGCGGCACCCGGCGCTCGAGGTGCACCCGGATCTCCGCGGAGGTTCGCGATTCGGCCGCCTTGATCGCGCGCGTGATCGCCTCGAAGTCGGCCTCGCTCAGGAACCGCTGCGTCCAGCTCGGATGCTTGGCCATCACCAGCTCCCGCTCGCTCCTCCACCGCCCGAGCTTCCCCCGCCGCCCGAGAACCCCCCGCCGCCGCCCCCGCCGCCGAAGCCGCCGCCACCGCCGAAGCCGCCCCCGCCCCACCCTCCGCCATACCAGCCGCCGCTGGACTGTGTCCAGCCCCGCCGGCCCGCGGTGTAGCCCCGCTGGTGCGAGGCTTCCAGCGCGAGCCCACCGACGGTCACCGCCATGAACACGAGCAGGATGAGCAGGTAGAGATTCGGGCCCCCACTCTGCTGGCGGCGCTGCGCCGGCTCGGCAGCTCGCTGCAGCGCTTCCTGTGGGGTCGAGCCCGGCTTGATGCGCTCGTACACGGCGATCGTGGCGGCCTCGAGCCCGGCCGCGTAGCGCTGCTCGCGGAAGCGCGGCACGATCACGCCGCGGATGATCTGCGCGGCCTCGGCGTCGGGCAGCACGCCCTCGAGCCCGTAGCCCACCTCGATCCGCAGCTTGCGATCCTCGACGAAGACGACGAGCAGCACGCCGTTGTCGAGCTTCTTCTGCCCGAGGCGCCACTGCTGGAAGAGCCGGTTCGCGACGTCCTCGAGATTCTCGCCGTCGAGCGACTTGAACACGGCGATCGCCATCTGGGTGCCGGTGGCGCGCTCGCGGTCGGTGAGGAGAGTCTCCAGGCGCTCGCGCTCGGCGGGGGTCAGGAGGCCGGCATAGTCGTTCAGCCGGGCGGTCGGCGCCGGCGGCAGCACGAGAGCGACGGCAAGGACTACCGCGAGAAGCAGACTAGAACTTCACCTTGGGCACGGTCTCCGCGCCGCGCTCCGCCTCGAAGAACGCCTTGGGCTGATAGCCCGCGAAGCGCGCCACGATCGAGCCCGGGAACAGCCTGAGCCGCGTGTTGTACTCGCGGACCGCCTGGTTGAAGTTGCGGCGCTCGACGGTGATGCGGTTCTCGGTGCCTTCGAGCTGGCTCTGCAGCGCCAGGAAGTTCTGGTTCGACTTGAGCTCGGGGTAGCGCTCGACCGTGACCAGCAGGCGCGAGAGCGCGCCCGAGAGCTGGCTTTGCGCGGCCTGGAATTTCTCGAGCGCCTTGGGGTCGTTGAGCGCCTCGGGCGTGAGCTGGATGGAGGACGCGCTGGCCCGCGCGCGCGTGACCTCCTCGAGCACCGTGCGCTCCTGCGCGGCGAAGCCCTTGACGGTCTCGACGAGATTCGGGATCAGGTCGGCGCGGCGCTGATAGACGTTCTGCACCTGCGCCCACTTCTCGCCGACGCCCTGGTCGAGGACGACGAGCTGGTTGTTCACCGAGACGGCCCAGGCGCCGATGCCGACGACCAGCACGGCGATCACCACCAGGGCGATGAGGAGCCCGCGCGACATGACCGGGTTGATTATATACTTGCCGGCACCCCAGGGGTGGTCGTGCGGCAAGGAGGCCCATACGGATAGCCAGGAGCGCCTGCCCGAGTATCACGTCAAGGCCCGTAACACGTCGTCGAGCTCCGAGAACAAGATCCACGACGAGCAGATCGCCCGCCAGTACGGCTTCCGCGGCGCGCTCGTGCCCGGCGTGACCGTCTACGCCTACCTGACCCATCCGCTGGTCGAGGCGTTCGGCGCGGCCTGGCTCGAGCGCGGGACCGCGAACGTGCGCTTCCTCAAGCCCATCCACGACGGCGAGGAAGTCCGCCTGGCCGGCGCGGTGACCTCGCGTGACGCGAAGGGGCTCACCGCGACGGTGACGGCGACCACCGCCGCCGGCGGCGAGTGCGCGACCCTGGCGGCCACCCTGCCGGCCGGCTTGCCCGTCGCGGTGAACCTCGCCCAGTACCCGGTGGCACCGCTGCCGGCCGAGAGGCCGATCGTGACGCGCGAGCATCTGGCCGGCCTCGCGGCGCTCGGTACCCCGATCAATCCGTACGACGACGAGCGCCAGGCGGAATACCTGGACCGCGTCAGCGATGGGCTCACGCTGTATCGGGGCCCGCGCGGCTGGGTCCATCCCGGGTTCCTCCTCGACCAGTCCAACAAGGCGCTCTCGCTCAACGTCCGCATGAGCCCGTGGATCCACGTCGGCAGCGTCGTGCGCCACCTCGGCGGCGCGAAGGTCGGCGAGACCCTGTCGACCCGCGGCAAGGTGCGCTCGCTCTTCGAGAAGAAGGGCAAGGAGTTCGTCGAGGCCGACCTGGTGCTGGTGGCCGGCGAGCGCCGGCCGATCGCCCACGTGCTTCACACCGCGATCTACCGGCTGCCGGCCCCCGCGCGTTGATTCGCGCGGGCCGGCGTGCTAGAAACGTGCATTCGTTCGTGAAAGCCGCAAATCGGAGGTCGACCCGATGGACCTGAACTACTCGCCTGAAGACCGCGAATTCCGCGCCACGACGCGCCGCTGGCTCGAGGCCAACACGCCCAAGCAGGACCTCAAGACGCTCGACGAGCGCAAGGCGTGGCATCGCAGGCTCTACGAGGCCGGCTACGTCGGCATGCTGTGGCCCAAGGAGTACGGCGGCTGGGGCGCCACGCCGATGCAGCAGGCGATCGTCCAGGACGAGATGGCGCGCGTCAGTGCGCCGCCGGCCATCAACGGCCTCGGCATCGGCTTCATCGGCCCGACGATCATCGTGCACGGCACCGAGGCGCAGAAGCAGCGCTATCTGAAGAAGATGCTGACGGCCGAGGAGATCTGGTGCCAGCTCTACTCCGAGCCGAACGCGGGCTCGGACCTGGCGAGCCTGAAGACGCGCGCCGAGGACCAGGGCGATCACTTCGTCGTCAACGGCCAGAAGATCTGGACCTCGAGCGGCCCCATCGCCGACTGGGGCATCCTGCTCTGCCGCACCGACGCGAAGGTCGCCAAGCACCGCGGCATCTCCTGCGTGCTCCTCAACATGCGCCAGCCCGGCGTCGAGGTGCGCCCGCTCAAGCAGATCACCGGCAGCTCGCTGTTCTCCGAAGTGTTCATGACCAACGCGCGCGCCGACAAGTCGGACCTGATCGGCAACATCAACGACGGCTGGGCGATCGCGCAGACCACGCTCGGCTTCGAGCGCGGCGGCAACGCGCTCGGCCGGGTCACCCGGTATGCGATCGCGTTCAACCAGCTCGCGAAGGCCACGAAGGAGCTCAAGCGCGGCGGCAAGCCCTTGATCGAGGACCCCTCGGTCCGGGCGCGCATGGGGCGGATCTACGCCGATCTCGAAGTTCAGCGCTATGCGGCCCTCCGAGTACTTTCTGCGCTACAGAAGGGTGATACCCCGGGCGCGGCTTCGTCGATCACCAAGCTTTCGTATACGGAGTTCGAGAAGCGCTACTACGAGCTCGCCCTCGAGATCCTCGGCCCGTTCGGCCAGACGATGGTCGCGCGCGAGGAGTTCGAGGAGGTCGATACGTCGTCCGGCGAGCCCGGCACCTTCGCGACCGCGTTCCTGTGGTCGCGCGCGGGCACGATCTACTCGGGCTCGTCCGAGATCCAGAAGAACATCATCGGTGAGCGCGTGCTCGGCCTGCCCAAGGAAGTGCGCGCCGACCGCCTGAAGGCCTGACGCCATGGACTTTTCATTCAGCTCCGACCAGCAGCTTCTGAAGAATTCGGCCCGCGCGTTCCTCGACGAGCACTGCAAGCCGGCGACGGTGCGTCTCTTGTGGGACGACCCGCGCGGCGAGAGCGAGTCGATGTGGAAGGAGATGGCCCAGCTCGGCTGGCACGGCCTCTCACTGCCCGAGGCGTACGGCGGCAGCGGGCTCGGCATGGTCGAGACCGCGATCCTGCTCGAGGAGCTGGGGCGCGCGGCCTATCCCGGCCCATACTGGCCGACGGTCCTGTCCGCCGCCGCCATCGAGGCGGCCGGCAACGACGCGCAGAAGAAGCGCTGGCTCTCGGCGATCGCCACCGGCGACGCGCGCGCGACCCTCGCCTTCCTCGACAGCGACCTCGACTGGGATCCCGCCGCGGTGTCGACGCGCGCGGAGAAATCCTCGAAGGGCTGGACGCTCTCGGGGACGAAGCGCTTCGTGCCGTGGGCCCACGTGGCCAACGTGCTGCTGATCCCGGCGCGCGCGGCCGAAGGCCCGTCCCTGTTCCTCGTCGATCCGTCGGCGGCGGGGCTCAAGCTCTCGCCGGTTCAAGGCATGGATCTCGCGACTCGCTGGGTCCACCTCGAGATGGACAAGGTGCCGGTGGCCGGCGACGCCGTGCTCGGCGCTCCCGGCCAGGCCGCGCCGCTCCTGAGCGGCCTGCTTCGCCGCGGTGCGATCGGCGCGGCGGCCGAGATGCTCGGCGCCGCGCGGCGCTGCCTGGACATGGCGGTGGGCTACGCCAAGGTGCGCGAGCAGTTCGGCCAGCCCATCGGCTCGTTCCAGGCCATCCGCCACAAGTGCTCCGAGATGCTCCTGGAAGTCGAGAACTCGCACTCGGCCGTCTACTACGCGGCGTGGGCGCTCGACGCCAAGGCCGAGGATCACGAGCTCGCGGCCTCGGTCGCCAAGGCGTACGTGGCCGACGCGTCGCGCAAGGTGTGCGGCGAGGCGATCCAGGTGCACGGCGGCATCGGCTTCACGTGGGAGTACGACCTGCACATCTACTTCAAGCGCGCCAAGGCGCTCGAGGCGATGTACGG
>JACXTT010011786.1_pt1 | contig 11659 bp, 10 predicted proteins | sample 9270951 | NCBI WGS metagenome assembly JACXTT01 (sample SAMN15532306, study PRJNA645909) | rock metagenome | isolation source: weathered quartz diorite | place: Puerto Rico | collected 2017-06-21 | reverse complement strand
AGTTCATCATCGACAAACGCATCGTCACCATTCCGCCGTCGGACCCCGCCACCGTCAAGGAAACTCCGCCCTTCATGCGTTCGACCACGTCCGCGTCGATGGACACACCCGGCCCATTCGAGACCGCGAAGCTCGGCGGTTTCTACAATATGACCCTGCCCGATCAGCGCTGGAAGGCGCCCGAGCAGGAGGATTTCATGCGGCAGTGGTACTACGCCTCCATCACCAATGTCTCGGTGCATGAAGTCTACCCGGGGCACTACCTGCAGTTCCTCTATGCCAAATCATTCCCCTCCGACGTGCGCAAAGTATTCGGCGCCGCCACCAACAGCGAAGGCTGGGCGCATTACGCCGAGCAGATGATGCTCGACGAAGGCTTCCACGCGGGCGAACCCAAGTACCGCCTCGCGCAATTGCAGGATGCCCTGCTGCGCGACATCCGCTTCATCGCCGGCATCAGGATGCACACCCAGGGCATGACCGTCGAAGAAGCCACCAAGCTGTTCGAGACCCAAGGACACCAGCCGCGCCCGGTCGCAGTATCGGAAGCTAAACGCGGTACCAGCGACGCGCTCTACGGCTACTACACCATGGGCAAACTCGCGATCTTGAAACTGCGCGAAGACTACAAAAAGAAAATGGGCGCGCAATACAGCCAGCAAAAATTCCACGATGCTTTCATTGCGCTGGGGCCGCTGCCGATGCCGTTGATTCGCCGGGCGATGTTGGGGGAGAGTGGGGAGTTGTTTTAGCTGGCAGGCGGGCCGCCGCCGCTGACGCAAAAAAGCCGGCCGATTTGCATCGGCCGGCTTCGTATTACTGACAGTCAACGGATCTTCACCAGATCCTTCAACACGGCGTCCAGACCACCGAACACCGAGATCTTGTCGATCTTCTCGGCAACCTTTTCGAGGGTTTCCAGCTCGCGCAGACGCAGCGCGGTCGGGTTGTCCTCCATCACCTTGGCAGTATTCAGCAGCGAGCGGGTCGCGGCGGTTTCTTCGCGGCGACGGATCACGTTCGCCTGCGCGGCCTTTTCGGCTTCCACCACCTTGGCGAGGATCAGCTTCATATCACCCGGCAGGATGATGTCCTTCACACCGACGGACTCGACTTCAACCCCGAATCCGGCCACGCGGCGCTTGATGTGCTCGTTCACCGCGTCGTCGATGAGATGCTTGTTTTCCAGCAGCTCATCCAGCGAGCGGGTTCCCACCGCGCCACGCAGGCCGAACTGGAGTTCCTTGTACAGGTAATCCAGCGGCTTGGCCTGCTTTGAGAAGGCCTGCAGCACATCGGTGATACGGTAACCGGCAGTCAGGTTCACGCGCAGCGACACCTTGTCGCGGGTCAGGATTTCCTGACCCGCCACTTCCAGTACCTGCAAACGCAGGTCAACGGTGTCCGCCTTAAGTTCACGAGTGAACTTAAAGAACGCGGAAATTCCCGGCTCCAGCAGCTTCGCCACCTTGCCGTCCACATACAGCACCGCCACGTGATGCTGCGGCACCTGCACGACGAATACACCGTCTACACCGGAAACCTTGGCACGGCCGGTGAACAGCTGCGAAACCAGCTTGGCCGGCACCGCGAACTCCACGCCGATATCGACGATCTCGAACTTCAGGTCAATGTAGCCCTTGAAGTAGAGACGACGGGTGTTCGGCGCCAGCAGCTCCACCAGCACACCATTCTCGTAACGCAGCCCAACCTCGGTCGGGCCGAGCTCGATCACATGGAACTCGCGCTGGGCGACTTCCGGCTCCGCCTTCAGCAGGTAATCCGCCAGGCGGTGGTCGAACTGCGGCTTGGCCAGGTTGAACACTTCCATGGTCAGGCGCTTGAGCGGGTCGAAGAACTTGTGCTCTCCGGCCGACAGAATCTTCACGAAATCGCCGCGCTTGAACAGCAGCGCGCGTTCGTCCTTCTTGATATAGATCTTCTTGAACATTTCAATTCCTTTCTTGTTATAAAAATGGATTGGCCCCCCGGCCACCACGCGGACAACAGTCTTGCGCGTGCGGGATGGCAGCCGCGCTTTCGGTCGCTGCAAGGTCCTCATTCCGTACTGCAAATGAAAACCTGCACCGACCATCGGCTTGAACTGCCTCGCGTACGCGCGCAATCAGCGCACAAGCGAGGTGGGCGGCGTGAACATCCATTGCTGCCGAATGTCCACCGGGGCCGGCCCGGGTACTGCGTTTACAAAGTCCGTTTCAGGGACGTTTTCCAGCGGGAATCGAACCCGCGACAGATCGATTCATAGTCGATTGCTCTACCCAACTGAGCTATGGCGTGGAGATGAACAAGGGAGTCGAACCCCTGACCTCGGGTTTATGCAACCCGTGCTCTACCGCTGAGCTAGATCATCGTGGCATCCATTACTTTCCGCACCGCGGCATACGCCTATCCAATTTCCAGGACAGGCGCACCAGGGAGGACTCAAGAGCCTCGCCCGCTGACAATGCGTTCCGTAACGAATTCTTTTTGATTCACGATTTCGCGTGAATCGAATTTATGGAATGTGGCAAACAGCGCATGGTTGGCGCGGTGGGAGTCGAACCCACAGCATTCGGATTAAGAGTCCGCTACTCAGCCGCTTGAGTTTCGCGCCATTATTTCGGGTTATTGAACTGGGGTGATCGCCGGATTCGAACCGGGGCTTTCGCGTTCACAGCGCGATGTGCTGCCGCTACACCAAGATCACCATCTGGAATTTCTGACTGCGGCGGGCCACCCTTGCGATGCCCGCCGCCGCCATCGAACCCGGGTCGGGGCCCTCTTCGCCCCGCCTGGGCCGCAACCCGAATTCTTCGTGAAGCGCGCCGCGCACAGCTCGCCAAGTTGCGGTTTGCTGCAACGCAGCCGGTTTTCACTGGCGATCTGAATCGACAGCACGATTCATAGCGACCGATGGCAGTTGTTTTCCGCCATGCGGCATTTCTGCTGGCTGTCCAGGCAGGGCTCGAACCTGCGCACATCGCCTTAACAAGGCGCCGCTCTTCCCGCTGAGCTACTGGACAATGATTGGCAGGGGCGCTTGGAATCGCACCAAGATCTTCCGCTTCAGGGGCGGACATCCTGCTGTTGAACGACGCCCCGACTGGCGCCTTCCCCCCGTTTCGAGCGGGGCTCTTCGCATCTTCACTGCGACGCTGTCACCAGACCAGCTAGAAAGGCTTTGCTGCTTGGCGAGACGTGCCGGGCTCGAACCGGCGACCGGCGGATAGACAATCCGCAGCTCTTCCACTGAGCTAACGTCCCGCAATAGGATCAACGCCCCGTCGTCGACTCGACGGATGGCCGGTGTGAGGTCCGGCCAGGCATCCCGCGTTGAATTGGCACCCCCGGAAGGATTTGAACCTTCAGCCTCGTGGTTCGTAATCACGTGCTCTCGTCCGTTGAGCTACGGAGGTATAAGTGGCGCGCCTGGCAGGACTCGAACCTGCAATGACGGATCACCCGGTCATTACGCCGGGTTGCGAGGCGGTTGGAAACGCGCTTCCCTGCAAAGCCTTCATCAGACCCTGCCGGTGCATCCGCAACCTTGCCCGCACTCGCACTTGCGGACCCGCCCCCGTTTTACCGGGACACCCTTCGTCAATCGTTTTTGGTGTGCACGTTCCCTGTTGTGCGACAGACGCTAAATAATGCTGCTTTCGCGGCGCGGACAACGAGTCCGCGCCCAAAGCTCTGGCGCGTTTGGATTCTTGCGACAGCAGTTTGGTCTCGCCTGCTGGATTCGAACCAGCGTGGTCTTCGTCCCGAACGAAGTGCGCGGCCTCTGCGCGAAAGCGAGATTGATTGGTGTTCCCGGCCTGACTCGAACCGGCGTTCGCAGATTGAAAATCTGCCGTCCTGACCGTCTAGACGACGGGAACCTGTTTGCCACATCCAAATTGTCAAAGAACATTCGCGTAAGCCCGGTCGCTATGCCGGCGCGGTAAAACTGGTGCCCCACCCGAGATTCGAACTCGGAAAAACTGGTTTCTGAGACCAGCGCGTATGCCATGTTCCGCCAGCGGGGCCTGGTGGATGGTGATGGATTCAAACCACCGTTGTCCTTTTGGGATCCTGCTCTACAGGCAGGCGCCTTCGATCGCTCGGCCAACCATCCAGAAACAAAAAAGCCCGGAGACCTTTCGGTGCAATCCGGGCTTCCCCAACTTCAGGGCCTTGTCAGAGCGGGCTCACATCGTGAGTCGCCCTTGGATTGCATTGCTTGCCTTGTCTTTATCGCCTGCATACAAATAGGCGATTCGTATGGGTAGCCCGGCCCAACGCTCCTGCTCATACAGGAACGCATTGCCAAACGTTGGCTTAAGTTGCCGCAAGGCCGCCGTCAGAACGCGGCTCTCACGTGACTTAGCGCAGGTATGGAACTCGGCAATATGGGTAGCTACTTTCATATCTCTCTTCTCATTCATCGCCGGCAATTCACAAGCGACCAAAAAAACAAAAAAGCCCGGTGCTCTTTTGGAGCGCTCCGGGCTTTTGGAAAAGCGAGGGCCGATGCCTTATCGCAGCGGCCTCCCGGAGGCAAACATGGACTCAAGATAGCGACCGCCCTGCGGCAGGCGCAGGTCAAAAGCTGGACAAGTCATCGGTTTATGTAGCTGGGCGTTATTCATGCTCGCATCATATCCTGCGTTTTTCATGCAGTCAATCATTTTATGAAAATTTTTTGCAAACAATGCATTTTATTTTCAAGAATTGAATAATTTGCTAAAATGCCTGTATCGATAAATGTGAGGTCGATACCATGCGCAAATCCAAAACGCCTGCCAGGAGGCTTGTCCTGCGCGCCCGTACGGTCATGGCCGAGCGCGGCATTCGTTCCGTCTCTGCGCTGCAGCGCAGCCTTGCCGCCATCGGCATCGGCATTTCCGTACCGCAGCTGATACGTGTAGTCGATGGCGAAGCCAAACATATAAACAAGGACGTCATCGAGGGCATGCTGACGGTGCTCAATTGCGGCATAGCTGATTTGTTTACTTTCGCCTGAGCATCAGTTGCGCAAAGTAGGCGACATCGGGTTCTCCACACCACTCGATCTTCGCGGTGTATTAGTCAAGCTATTCCCGGATTTTGCAATCGAATCGGATGCAGCCGCCACACTTTCATATCATTGCATCGTGATGGACCTCACCTCGGTCATCAAGGCGTACCTTGAAGCAGGCGCCGCATGCGATGTTCGTGCATTTTGCGAAATTGTAAATCGCATGGTCGAGGCTGGCGGCGGTCAGCAGAATGCCATAGAGACCTGCTTGCTTGAGCATGCCTCACAGGTAGGCTGCAAGCAGCACCTAAAGCCGCACTTGGGCAGCGCGGCGAAAAACGTTCTGCGTTGATAAAGCCGATTTCATCCAACTATCCGTTGTAGTCAGCGCAATTTCGCCAAACCCCGCAAGGACCAACCCACATGCCCGAACTCGCCACCGCCCTGCTCTGGGGCCTTGCCATCATCCTCGTCATGGCCGGCCTGGCGGGCACCATCCTGCCGTTGCTGCCCGGTGTGCCCTTTGTTTTTCTCGGCCTGCTGGTCGGCGCATGGATCGACAATTTTCAGCGCATCGGCTGGGGCACGCTGACCATTCTCGCCATCCTCACCGCGGCCGCGATCGCGGTGGATTTTTTTGCGAGTGTGATTGGGGCGCAGCGCGTGGGCGCATCGAAGCAGGCGCTGGCGGGGGCAGCCATCGGCAGTGTTCTGGGCATCTTTTTCGGCCTGTGGGGAATCTTCATATTCCCCTTTGTCGGCGCGGTGATCGGCGAGTTCATGGCGCATCAAAAGCCGGGGCAATCGGCCAAGGTCGGCATCGCCACCTGGCTGGGCCTGTTGTTCGGTGCGCTCGCCAAGCTGGCGCTAGCGCTGACGATGGTGGGCGTGTTCGCGGCTTCGTATTTCCTGTAGTCGCCGACGACTACCGCGCCAGCACCTGCCAGATATTGGCCAGTGCGAGAAGCACCAGCACGGTAAAGCTGCCGATCACACCGGATGCGCGGCCCAGCGAATGGCCGACGCTGGTGTAGAGACCGACCGCATGGGCCAGGCGCGCCAGCAGGAAGGCGACGCCGAAAACATGCAGGGCCAGGGCCGGCGCGCGATTCAACTCATAGATCGCCATCAGGATGATGAAGATCGGGATGAATTCCGCGGCATTGCCGTGCGCGCGGATCGCCTGCTGCAGGGAGCGATGTCCGCCGTCGCCCAAGCCCACGCGCAGACCGCGCCGCAGCTTGATCACGGGTACCGCAAGGATGATCAGGAACAGCGCCAGGAACGAGGCATAAATGGCGGTGATCGGCAGCGGCAGGGCTGCGGGAATATTCAGGGAGAAGGACATGGAAGTTTACCGCCTGTATTGATGGGTCAGGTGATCGCCAGTTGCTGGTTGGCGCTATCCAGCCGCTCGACCAGCGCCTGCAGGAATTTGCGGTCGAACAGCTGGCGACAACTGGGGCTGGCGGCATGCAGGGCGTCCGCGCGGATTTTCATGATGATGCATTCCGTGGCTGCCGTGACCGTCGCCGAGCGTTTGCTTTCGCGCTCGGTAAGGTAGGCCATCTCGCCGATAGAGTCGCCTGCACCCAGGACGTTCAGCAGGCGGCGGCCTCGCGTCACCTTGGCCGAACCTTCGACGATGATGAAAAAGGAATCGCCGGCATCGCCCTCCTTGATCAGCACGGCTTCCGGCGGAAAGGCCCGCCATTTGCTGATCTTGAGCACTTCCCATAGTTCGTTCTCGGGAAAGTGGCGAAAGAAGGTCAGTGTGCGCAGGAAACTGAAGCGCTCGGTGTCGGAAACCTCGCCGCGCTGTTTTTGCGGGGTCTGTGTGCCCTGCCAGATATCGGAAAGGTCCTTGCCAAAATCTTCCCATGCCTGATAGCGAAGCTTGATGTCCTTGGCAATGGCCTTCTTCACGATGCTCTCCATCGCCGCCGGCAAATCCTTGCGAAAGCTCGAGGGCGGCTCGGGCTCATGATTGACGATCTGGTAGGCGAGACTGGCGGGATTCGTGGCCTCGAAGGGCGGGCGTCCGGCAAGCAGCATGTACATCACCATGCCCAGCGCATAGATATCCGATTGCACGGTGGCGCGCGCGGCTGTGATCAGCTCTGGCGACATGTACAGCGGCGATCCGACCGCCGAGATTTGGGTGCGGTCTGCAACGCGATTGAAGGCGGCGCCGAAATCGGCCACTTTGATCTCGCTGCCGCCCTTGTGCAGAATATTGCCGGGCTTGATGTCGCGGTGGATCAATCCCTCCATGTTGACGAAGGCCAGGGCGCGCACGCATTTGAAAACGATCTCGGCCACGGTTTGCGTATCGAGCAGGTTGTCGGCCTTGCAGTGTTGCTCGAGGGTGGCGCCCTCCACATATTCCATGACGATGTAGCTCATCTCGTCTTCGACCACGGCGTCATAGATCGAGACGATATGCGGATGGATGATCTTGCCGGCCAGTGAGGCCTCGGTCAGGAACATCTTGCGATAGAGCTCGCCGTCCTCGGCGTCCTTCAGCATGGCCGGGAACATCACCTTGATGGCAACCTGGCGCTTGTTGAAACCATCATCGGCCAGGTATACCGAGCCCGTGGCGCCACGTCCGAGCTCGCGGACAATCCTGTACTTGCCGATCGTTTCAAGCTTTTTGCTCATTGTGTTGGCGCCCGTTCGGTTGCGGATTGATTTTTATGCGATACCTACACGCAGCGTCCGCCATCGACTTCCAGGCAAACGCCATTGATGAACTCGGCTTCATCGGATGCCAGGTAGAGCGCCGCATTGGCCACATCCTTGGGCTGCGACAAGCGCCCCATGGGAATGGTCGCCAGGAATTTCTTGCGGTTTTCCGGCGTATCCGGCATGCCCATGAATTCTTCCAGCAGCGCGGTTTCGCCGATCACCGGATTGATGACGTTCACCCGGATATTGTCCGGCCCCAGCTCGGCGGCCATCGAGCGCGAGGTGACGATGGCCGCCCCCTTGGAACCGTTGTACCAGGTCAGCCCCGGCCGCGGACGCACGCCGGCGGTGGAGGCGATGGTGATAAAACAGCCGCTCCCCATTTTGCGGAAATACGGCACTGCGTGTTTGGCAGTCAGGAACAGGGCCTTCACATTCACCGCGTAAATTTTGTCAAACTCGGCCTCGGTCACTTCCAGCATCGGCCGGTTGCGGTGGGTAATGCCGGCGTTGTTGACAATGATGTCGAGCTTGCCGAAATGATGAAGCGCAAAGTGCACCAGGCGCATCACATCGGCATCCTTGGACACATCCGCCAGGCACATCGCCGCGTCGCCGCCGGCCGCGACAATTTCCTTGACCACGCGCTCGGCACCGTGCGCCTTCAAATCGTTGACCACGACCTTGCAGCCCTCTTTGGCAAAGCGCTTGGCGATGCCCTCGCCAAAACCCGAACCGGCTCCGGTGACGATGGCTACTTTGTTTTCCAGTCTCATTGCCGCTCCCATGTCTTGTCATGTGTCGCAACTTGCTTTGCGCAAAGATTATCCAAGTCTCATCATTGATACGCAACCCAACACCTGAATCGCCTAGAATTATTCATTCACCCGGAGATTCATCATGCACGGTTTTCGTTTTCCCCGTTTCATTCTTGCGCACCTGCTGGAACTGTTGCTCATACTTTGCGCAGCACCCGCCATTGCGGCGCCGGGCACAGCATGGCCGACCAAGCCCATTCGCATGGTGGTTGCCGCACCGGCCGGCAGTTCTGTCGATATTGCCGCGCGCATCCTCGCCGACGGCCTCAAGCCGATCCTCGGTCAGCCGGTGATCGTCGACAACAAGCCCGCGGCCGGCGGAACCATCGGTGCGGCCGAAGTTGCCTGGTCCGTGCCGGATGGCTACACCGTCTATCTCGGTTTCAATGGCCCGCTCGCGAATGCCAAGGCGATGTACGCCAAGTTGTCCTACGATCCGCAGCGCGATTTCACGCCCGTCATCCTCACCACCGAGCAGCCCAATGTGCTGGCGGTAAACGCCGCAGTGCCCGCCTATAATTTGAAGGACCTGATCGCGCTCGCCAAGGCCAAGCCCGGCAAGCTCAACTACGCCAGCGTGGGCAATGGCTCGGTCTCGCATCTGTCGATGGAATTGTTGAAGCGCGAGGCCGGCATCGACATCGTGCACATTCCCTTCAACGGCGGCCCGCCAGCGGTGGAAGCGGTGATGCGCGGCGATGTGCAAATGATTTTTGCCGCGCCCGCGAATCTGGTCAGCCATGTCGCTAACGGCAAGCTGCGCGCCATCGCCGTCACCAGCAAAAAACGTTTCGCCTTCATGCCCAAGGTACCGACGGTTGGGGAATCCGGGATTCCTGGATTGCAGAATTTCGAGGCCATCGCCTGGAATGCACTGATGGCGCCCAAGGCCACGCCACCGGAAATCATCGCCAAGCTCAACAAGGCCTGCGACAAAGTGCTGTCCAATGCGACCGTCAGGAAGCGCCTGTCCGGCGTCGGCATGTATGCGGTCGGCGGCTCGCCCGAGGTGCTGGCGAAATGGATGGAAGCAGAGACGGTGAAGTGGGGCGAGGTGATTCGGGCAACAGGGGCGAAGGTGGATTGATCGCCCGCGTGCATGATACCGCGCTCGACCTACCCTCAAAGGTGGGTACAGATGCTGCGTTTCCCGATACATTGTTGTTTTTCAACCAAGGAGAATGCGATGCAAAGCCATAAACGCTTGTTCGTCGTTGTATCGGTCTTAGCTGGCCTCGTCAGCACAACGTTTTCGATTGCCGCACAGGAATCCGCCAATCCTGTCGGCTTCAAAGACGCCGAGGTGAAAGAAAGCCAGAATGGACCTGTTGCTCCCGGGAAATTGCTGCTTGTCGAGGCGGCCGTCCTGGTGGACAGTCAAGTTGTCGCTTCACCCAAATTAAAAATATTTGATGGCCGACAATTTACATTCCAGGTTGGCGAAATAGGCCATGACCTTTACACGGTCCAAGGCACCAGCACAATTGGAGCCGACGGCAAGATCACAACCGATTTCGTATTTGAAATCACGCAGTGGCAGGGCGAAAGCAAACACGTTCGCCGTATGCAACAAGCGATCAAGGTCGACGCCGGTGAGGCGCTCACCGTGGGTGGAATTCGCAATGACGCGGGCAAGCAGGTTGGACTAAAGCTGACAGTACGACCGATCATTCAAGACTAATTTTCATTATCGCAAAGAAAACGGCCAGTGGGATTGCCCCGCTGGCCGTTTTTTTACATCGATTTTCTCGAGCTATCTACTACAAAGTGTTTCCCGCTTTTTAAAGCGGGATTGAGGGGGATTTCTTAGCGTCAGCGATCGTTGACGACCGCAAAATCCCCCCTGCCCCCCTTTTACAAAGGGGGGTCTACTCAATTAGAACAAACCAATAATCTTGCCGTTGTCATCCACGTCGATCGCATCCGCGCTCGGCACTTTGGGCAGGCCGGGCATGGTCATGATGTCGCCGCAGACCATTACCACGAACTCGGCGCCGGCGGCGAGGCGCACTTCGCGGATGGTCACCACATGGCCGCTGGGCGCGCCGCGCAGTTGCGGATCGGTCGAGAAGGAATACTGCGTCTTGGCCACGCACACCGGATAGTGGCCATAACCGTCTTCCTGCAGTTTCTTGATCTGCCCACGCACTTTTGAATCTGCAGTGATGTCGGACGCCCCATAGATCCTGGTGGCGATGGTTTTCATCTTGTCCCACAGCGGCATTGAATCTTCGTACACAAACTTGAATTTGCTCGGCTGTTCGCAAAGATCGACGACGATCTTGGCCACTTCGGCAGCGCCCTTGCCGCCGTCGGCCCAGTGCTTGGCGATCACGACCTTGCAGCCGAGCTTGCCGAGGCGCTCCATCAGCACCTTCACTTCCGCATCGGTGTCATGGGTGCGATGGTTGACGCTGACCACGCAGGGCAGGCCGTAGTTTTCCATCACGTTGTGCACATGGCGTTCGAGGTTGACGATGCCTTTCTCCAGCGCGGCGATGTTTTCCTTCGACACTTCCTTCACATCCATGCCGCCATGGAATTTCAGCGCGCGGATGGTGGCGACAATCACCACCGCATCCGGACGCAGGCCCGATTTGCGGCATTTGATGTCGATGAATTTTTCAGCACCCAGATCGGCGCCGAAACCGGCTTCGGTCACGACGTAATCGCCGAGCTTCAATGCGGTTTGCGTCGCAGTCACCGAGTTGCAGCCGTGGGCGATATTGGCGAAGGGTCCGCCGTGGATGAAGGCCGGATTGTTCTCCAGGGTCTGCACCAGGTTGGGCATCATCGCGTCTTTCAGCAGCGCGGTCATGGCGCCCTGCGCTTTCAGGTCCTTGGCGAGGATCGGCTTCAGGTCGCGGGTATAGCCGACGACGATCTTGCTGATGCGCTCTTTCAGATCCTTGATCGAGGTGGCCAGGCAGAAGATAGCCATGATTTCGGAGGCGACGACGATGTCGAAGCCGTCCTGGCGCGGGTAGCCATTGCCCGGACCGCCGAGGGCAACGGTGATGTCGCGCAGCGAACGGTCATTCATGTCGACGACGCGCTTCCACACAATGCGGCGTACATCGAAGCCGAGTTCATTGCCGTGATGGATATGGTTGTCGATCAGCGCGGCCAACAGGTTGTTGGCCAGCGCGAT
>JACXTT010011785.1_pt1 | contig 11660 bp, 22 predicted proteins | sample 9270951 | NCBI WGS metagenome assembly JACXTT01 (sample SAMN15532306, study PRJNA645909) | rock metagenome | isolation source: weathered quartz diorite | place: Puerto Rico | collected 2017-06-21 | reverse complement strand
CGTTCTGCTGAGCCAGCGTGGCCTCATCGGCAAGCCGCTGCTCCTCCTGCTGTTTACTAGCCTCCGTCGCGTGCGCGGCGGCTTCCACGTCGATGTAGACGGGTTGGCTGACCTTCCCGACGCGAATGTTCGAGCCCATCCCCGGCTCGTCCGAGGTGATGCTCTCCTTCAAAGCGACAGCCTCGCGATACGTGCCGTTATAGGGGTCGTGGTACTGGGGGTCTGCGTAGGCGGCGATGCGTTCCGCTGCCGATGCAAACGGCATTGTCACCCATTGCGCGAGTTCTTCTGCTGACTTCATAGCTCCTAGCTCCTGGGGGTTGTCATGGGGTTCAGGGGGGGAAGGAGATGCCCCCGCTGCATCGCTGGACACTGGAAGGAGAGTCCAAGCACTCCGGCCCCATGTACGGAGTGGGATGCAGCGGGGGTTGTCTGGTGCGAGAGTTAGCGCCCGATGAGTCCGAGCAGGCCCTCGCCTTTGCGGTCTGACCGACCCGACGCACGACGAGCGCGGTTCAACGCTACGAGTTCCCGCTTCAACTCCGGGTACTCCGACAGCAGTTGGCGACGTGACTGAGCGTACACGCGGTCGATGCGGCCGCGAATCTCGACGTACCGTCTGCCACCAGCGAACACGTCCGTGCCGTCTCCGGCGCGTTGGTAGGCCGGTGAAGCGATGATCCGGTCAACCTGCCCACGAAGGTCTCTCGACTGCACAATCTCCATGAGCCGCTCGTAGGGTGTCAGTTTGCCACCTTTCCTGCTCTCGTACTTTCGGTCGTGCAGGTTTACCACGAGGTTGCCGAACCGCTCGTAGGTCGGAGGTGGCACGAAGGCACGGTCGAGGTCGAGGAACTCGTCTTCAGTACTCGGCCCAGCGTCCTTGGTTGGGAATGGGTTCAAGTTGCGCTCGATCCGTCCAGGCTCCGACAGCAGCGGCTCACCGAACACGTTGTACTTCGCCGGGAGGTTGCCGCTCCAAGGCGTCCGAGCCAGCAGCGCGTCGAAGAGACCTCGGGTCTGACGCAGGTACGGATCGTTGTTGAATCCCGCCAGGAGGTTGGGCACAGCAGCGCCAACCGTCTGGTCGATGAACGCCTTGACTGAAGGACCATCACCCGAGCCAATCGCGTCCATGAACTTCACGAGACCCGACAGGTACGTCTTGTTTGTGACACCAGTAATGGTGCTCGCCAGGATCGCATACCAGACCTGCGAGCCTTCTTGCTGCACCGCCAGGTCGTCGGTGTTGTCTCGCAGGATGTGTGCGAGGTCTGCGGTCACACCGAGCATCGTGGCAAACGGTTCGAGACGACGGTAGCTCACCCACTCGTCACCGAACTTGATGGAGTACGGCTGATGATTGGCAAGCCACATTTGACGCAGGCGCGGGTCAGTCGGTCCACGGCCAGTGATGCTACCACTGAACGCCATCAGCCCTGCCATGCTCCACAACGTGGTGCCGACCGCCATGCGGGTTTGCAGGATCGCAGCTTCAGGACCGCCTCGCGCTATCGTCTCGCGCATGTTGCTGGAAAGCAGCCCGAGCGGAGTGCTCCTCTTGAACGTGTAATCGAGCACGTTGAACGACGTGCGGACGAAGGGCATCACGGGCGTGAGCCACGGATGATCCTGCACGATCTTCTCGATACTCTTCCCTAACGTTCCTTCCACCAGGGGCGACGAGAACGTCGGTAGCGAGGCGAACTCACGAGCTTCAGGTAGGCGCGAAGCTCCTGTCGCAGGGTCGATGGAGGCGCGAACGTCGGCGTCCACACGCGCAGCGAGGAACTCGTCCAGCTTCCGACCGCCAAGCCCCCGCTCCGCAGCCTCACGGCGAGCGAGACGGAGGGACTGAGCACGGACGAACGCGAGGTTGTTGTGCATGAGGACAGACGGGAGCATCTGGTCCAACCTCTCTACGAGTAGCCTGTCGGGACGCGGCGAGTCGAGGACTGCTTGCTGCGGAGTCCGGCCCAAGGAGAACGGCACGAACACAGTAGGAGCGGTCTGCACGATCACGCCAGCTTCCATGTTGGGACCGACGTTGCCCTGCTGACCGCAACGCTCGAACACATCGCAACAGAAGAACGCTGACACACGCAGGAGAGCACCTGCAATCGCCATTTGATCCGACACGTAAGAAAGACGGTCGAGCAGGTTGTCTACCGCGAAGCAGTAGTCGTCTTGAAGGCCGCCGAACACGCTCGACAGGCTCTCAGGACCAGCCATGACGACCTGTCCCGCCCTGTAGACCTGGACGTTCTGCCCCGACCAGTCAAGGGTAGCGGCGTAGAGTCCTTCGCCGTCGCTCCCGATGACGAAGCTGGTCTGCTTGGAGAGGACGAGTTGCGAAGCTCCGCGTGCCGCGGGGTTGATCCGCTCGATGGCTTCCAGGTTCAGCATGGCCTTCGGAGCCCACTCCTTGCTCGCAGCGATGATCTCGCTGAGCGACCCGTCCGTGCTCTTGAGACGAGTGTACAGAGACTCGCCCCACGCAGCGCCGGGACCGCTGGCGATGAAACCTCCACGAGGAAGCGGGTAGACCTTGGTGATCTCGTCCGTCACTGGCCGGTTCTCGACCGTGCCACGAGTGTCTGTGACGAGGAGCGCGTGGTTCTGGTGAACCTGCGCGATGATGAGTGACATGATTTCTCTTGTTGGGGTGATGGGGTGTGGCTAGTGACTGGCTAGCGGTTCCTGTTCATGCGGAGCCGCCGCTGCTCGTAGCGGATGTCGTGTCGATGCGGATGCATTTCGTTGAACACGTCCTCGATAGTGTGCTCTTGCTGAGGCGGGAGCACCTGGACATGGATACCGTGTCTCCGACGTGCTTCGCTGATGCTCCGCAGCCTTTGCTCCTGGTTGCGGGTCAGCCTGGGCTCTGCGGGCGCGGCAGGAGGCTGTATCCGCCGTTCCTGAGCCCGAGCGAACGCCTGCGCCTCTTCTAATGTCCTGAAGTACGGCGGTGCGCCTTCTGGCCTACCCGGCCAGTCCACAGTGAAGGTGTTGGTCTCGGGATCGTGCTTGGGAACGATCTGTGTCACGCTGGTACTCCTTGCTCGTATTGGGCGAACCCTTCATCGAGGGCTGCTTTGATCGCCGCACCCATCTTCAGCTTCTTGCGGTCGAGATTGATGACGCGACTCGCGAACGGCGCGTAAGTGGTGATGAGCAGTTGCGACATGCGGCGCACGACACGAAACGGCAACTCGCGATACTTGCGCTGGTGCTTCTGGTTTCGATGGTCCCAAAAGCTCCCAATGGCGGTGACGCTGCACTGCTTCCGCCAAGCGCGAACGAACTCGTGGCCCCAACCCCACTCGGAGACGAACTGCCTCGGGTCTCGCTCGCGGAGCAGGAACAACGCAGCAGCCGCGCACGCGCACTCGACCGGCGTGCTCTGCGTCAGGGCCTTGAGCAACTCGCAAGCACCGGCAGCCGTCCAGTAGGGGACGAGCCGACCAGCCTCGATCTCAGTGATTACATCTTCGGCGTAGTCGCGAAGGTTGAGCGATAACTGCGTGGCGACCGCCTCCAACTTTCCCGTCTTGTCGCGGTCGATGAGCTTCTTGATCTCGCGGACGAGCGGGCGGAGGACCTGGATACGGACGGTCGGTTGCAGCGGATCACCGTGACGACGAGCGCACTCGTAGTGCCTGCGACAGAAACGGCTGTGCTTCTCTCTCGCTGCCCACGGGTTCATGCGAGCGGGTGTCGTGCAGCCCGGAACAAGGCAATGGGGGCGAGTCATGCTTGGCGGTCTCGATAGCGGTGGAACATCTCGCGTAGCAGGCGCAGTCGCGTGTCGGGATCGCCGTGACGGATGAGGTTGTAGAAGCGATTGTACTCTTGCTTCCATTTCCGGCGCTCCTCGTCCGTCATTCTGCGCCGAGTCGTGGTCTTCATTCAGTCTCCATGGAGAATCCGTAGTCGCGAGCAGTCTTCGCAGGGGTTGCGGGGAGTAGGAACCAGCCCGCTGCATCTGTGATCGCTTCGCCTCGCGAGACGTGGTAGCGACCGTGCGTGCGTCGGCGCTCTTGCTCTGCCTCCGGTGCGCCGATCCACTTTGTCGAACGACCCGCCGCTATCGCTTCAGCCTTGAGCTTCCTCAGCCATGCAGCGGTGATGAACGCTTCTCCGCACACCATGCACTTGAGGATTCCAGATAGCATGAAGGCCGGACGGAAGAGCGCCTCTTCTGGTCTTAGGTGCCGCATGGAAGGTCCAGCCTGGGCCGCGCTGCCCGTTGCTGTGGTCGGTCAGCGAGCGCGCGACGAGCGTTCCAAGACAACCGCTCCAACAGCGTTCGACCCTCGACCTCGTAGGCGCTCGAACTCTCGTCGTTGGGGTCCAGCCTGAAGAGATGACGGTTAACGACGAATCGCAGTCTGCCTGAGTGGATCGCGAGCACGATAGTCGCGCCGTCCAAGAGCGGACTGGTGCTCAGTATTGACTTCAATGTGTTTGACAAGCGTTACCCCCCCGTCAGCTACGGGAGCGGGGAGATAGGCGGGCCGCTGCGTCTGTCGGAGAGACCGGATGTCGAGGTCGAGCATGTCGTCTTCGGTCACTTCTGGCGACGGCCACGTGAATCGGAGTCGGTCGTCTTCAGGCCGACGACCTTGGGCTGTGGGAGCCTGAGGGACTTGGGAGACGCGCCGATTCTCTTCACGCAGTAAAAACTCGAACAAAGCTGTCTGACTGAGCCCGTAGTGCTCTTGCAACTTGGTGAGGAGGTCTTGGGCGGTTCTACTTAGTCGGACGTTGGTCTGCTTCCCTGCGCGTGCGGCTCCTTGTGCGTCGGAGTCGGTCGTCTTGAGACCGACGACCTCGGCTAAACGTGCGTCCATTGGCGTCGGTGCAGGATGTTCCGTACCTGCTCTTTGCTGATCCCGTACTCGCGAGCGAGCCGTAGCATGGTCACCCCATGATCCCCGGCCTTGCGAGCGGTGAAGTATCGCAGGCGCATTTCGATCACCTGCTGTGCTGTGAGCTTCGCTGCCCCGTTCAAGCTCCCTCGGGCCGTGAAGTCTGCGGCGGTTTTCGTTGCTGTCATGCTGGCTGCGATTCCCTTTTGCTTCTTGAAGTGTGTGATGGAGAGTGCGGGGGGAGAGGGTGTTCTCGTGTTGCCACGCATTGGCTCGTGTACCCCAACCCCCTATCCCTGTAGTTACTCTTGAGGTTTAACCTTCCTGCGTCCCTAGACTCGTCCTGCTTCTAGTGTCTTGGGGTGGGGTCCTCGTCGCCGTCGTCCAGGGTGGAAAGCCTGTTACTCGGACTATGCTTGGACACTCCATGAGGGGGGCTGAACGGATGGATGGCCGCACAATTGCCCATGTTCCCTGCGACGTTGATCTCGCGAGTCGGTCGCTCTCGCCCGTAAAGCCTCGTAGCCTCCACCGCCCTGCGGCTGTCGCGGGGGCGTAGTCCTTGGCTGCTCGTTTCGCTGTTGCCCGCTACAAAGACTGTGCGGGTCTACTCCGAGCGTCCCTTACGCTTTGTTCTGCTGGTCCTGCCTGAGCGGCTGTGGCTAAGTGCTAGGCCGCTTTGTTCTATTGGTCCAACCTGAGGGGCTGTGGCTGGCAGCGTGCAAGATTTTGCACTGTCACGCTGTTCTATTGGTTCCTACCTGACTGGTAGTTGGGTGTATCGAGTATACCGAGAGGGGATAGGCTTGGGCACAACGCGAGCCCCAGAACAGGGACCCACGCTGCTCAGCGACAGCTAGGCGAGGTTGACGAGTTTCCGCCTTTCGACTCGCAAGGCGACAACAGCCCGAGACAACTGCTTCAGAGTGTCGTCAACGCCCCATCCATCCACGAGAGCAGTGAGGAGCTTCCGCCGCTGACTCGCTGTAGCGTTGCGGACGACAGAAGCGGACCAGTAAGGATCGTCCCGCCGTGCGCGTCGGATGATCGCTGCTAAGTCATTTCTGCTTCTCACTGCCTCCTCCTTTGTGAAAGTGTTTCGCTACCCTACCGGAACCTCAACTAACCCGAGTAGATCGGAACTCACCGGCATCGTCCGCCCGCTCTCGAACCTCACCACTGCAACGGAGCCTGTATCTCGGAGCACGACGCCGCGAGCCCCCGCCCGTTCAGACTGCACGCGACAGAGCAACACCACGCGAGCGCCAGGGCGGAACCTCACTGAGAGAGTCCCTTGATCTTGAGTCCCTCCTTGCGAGCCTTCTCGCGGATCAGCATTTCCACGACAGCAGACTGCGACGACACCCCGAACCTGTCCGCAAGTGCCCGGAGTGCTTCCCGCGCCTCGTCTGAGAGGTAGATGTTGGTCTGAGTCTTCTTAGCGATAGCCAAGCGTTGAGCCTCCTTTCAAGGCTCGCCATTGTACTACTCTGGTATCCTCCTTCGCAATCCCCCGGCCTCCCTGTGCGGTAGGCTGTCAGGCTTGAGTACCTGAGCGGGTAGAGACTGCTACTCTCCTTCTGCCAGCGCGCAGTACTCGCGCTCTAGCTGCTCCTCCAAGTCTCGGGCTCGCTCGTGGTCACGCTGTTCGAGCAGGAGCACGCGAGCACACAGCCCGTCTACCCCTTGCACCAGTAGCCCGTAGATGCTGTTAAGGATGTGGACGCGCCTACGGAGTCGAGCCAGCCGTGGCGTTCGAGCAGCAGAGCGACGCTTGGGCATGGCTAACGCGCCCTCCCGTCGTGCGTACAACCGATCTGACCGCACGATCCGCAGTAGTCCTCCTCGTTGAGTGGCGTCAGGTCTTCAGGCTCGAACGTGAAACGGCGGTCGTCACCGACCATGACGCACACTACGCGACCAGTGCGAACCTCCTCCACGTCGTCGAACTCGTCGTTCATTCGGGACTCAAGCTCCCAACCGTAGACGCGCCAAGCGACGCCACTGTAGCCGTCCACGGTGTACGCCTCAGCAGGGAACGCCTTGTCGTCTACCTCGTAGTTGGGACGGCGCATTAGTCGTCCCTCCCCTGCGGCCACTCGCCACTCGTGACAAGCTCTTCCTTCGCGTCGGCAAGCATCGACTCCGCTATCTCGTACCAGTCCACTTCCGACAGCGCCGCATTGAGCAGGTCCGCAAAGACTCCGCCCACCTCTGGCGCGTTCTCCTCGTGCTCGCGCTTTAGCTCGTCGGCTAGGTCTTGCCGCGCCGTCTGTTCATCGGTGAGGATGTCAGACGTGCGAGGGTCGAGCAGGATTTCCCGGCTCCGCTCGCGCCAGTAGTTGTACGTACCTTCCTCGTTGTCGAGCCACAGCTTGACGGCCCATGTCTCGTAGTTCGACCAGCCGTTGTAGGTCTTGTCAGACATTGGTCGTCCCCTTCCTGTGTTCGAGGATCGTCACCTCGTGTCCGTAGGCGTTTAGATGTCCGGTAGCGATTTGATTCGCTTCCTTCTTGCTGACAGGTTTAGGCGTCAGGTGCGTGGTGTAGCACACGAGACAGCACGGCATGTACTTGGTGGTCATGGGTTCGCTCCTTTAGGCCACGATCCACGCGAGCAGCAGCGCGACGGGCGTAGCGATGGTGAGGAGTGAGAGAATCCTGCGAGTGCTGGTCATGCTGTCTGCCTCCTTGGGTTCGAGGGATACCGTTGTAGTATCCTCATCGGAGGCAGCAGAGTACTACTCTGGTATCCTCGCTGTCAATCCAGAAGGGATACCGAAGTAGTATCCTACGACAGTGACGACCGGGAAACCTCCCCCGGCTGCTTGCACAGGTACGGACGCTTCGACGCTGGCACGCTCCCCCGCTCGTGACACCACGGGGTTGATCCTGTCGAGGCGCGGCGGACCTTCGGGGACGGATGCCTAGTCCCTTGGTCGCCTCTGCAACGTGCTGGTGTGCCTAGCGGTTAGCTGGTGGGTTTCTCGGACAGTGGGACAGGCAGTGGAACAGGTCGGGGGAGGATCGACGCGGAACGCACCAGGGGGGCCGGCACGGGGGGAAATGGGATCAAGCCACGCACGCGCTGACGCCCTCGAATGACGTCGCCGAATTTCTGGGAGCCTCTGCTTTGTGGATAGCGAGCGTGACAGATCGGAAACAGTTAGACTCTCTGCGCCATGCTCTCCTCGTTGACCGCTGCCACCGCAAGAGCCGCGGAGCGACTCCGCGTTCGTAGCGCGCTCAACCCGATGCTCTGGGTCACGGCAATCGTCTTGCCGGTGTGCGTCGGCGGGGCCTTCCTATTCCGCGACCATCCGGTCGCCGTCGCGGTCCTCATCGGATGCGGCGTACTGACCGTTGTCACAACCTGCGCCGGATTTGGGTATTTCGCTAAGACGAAGCCCGAGATGCTCCAATCGGAGGATTGGCAGTTGCGTCACGAGGCGCTGCAGATGATCCAGAAACAGACGGGGCATGAGACCATCGACGCGGCCTCCGTCGCCGCAATCGCGAACCCTGTAATGGGTGTGCTACCTGCCGCTACTGGGCCCAAACCGGCGGATGTCGAAGCCGAGGGAGGCGAGTAGCTGATGGCCTATGCGACCGCCGGTAAGAGAGTGTACCTGCTCGTTACCAACGCATGGTGGTGGCAACGGCTCACCGGCTTCTTGGACATGAGACCCGAGGTGCTCCATTGGTTCATGGTGTTCGGTGCGAACGCCGTCATTCTCGTCTCCCGCGCTGACGCTTACACGCTTGCCAACGTGATCCATGAAGGTCTCCCCGACTTTCGTTTCATCCTGACGGAGATCGACCCGCTCAAGACGAACGGGTGGATCAACCAAGAGGTTTGGAACTTCATCAACAACCCGAAGTCTTCGGGACGCTGGGAGCCGCCCGGCTAGGTCCACGCGATGTCGAACTTGCCGCGTGCTCGGCTGACGGCCTCCTTGAACGCCTGGGCGCAGTCCGGCGGCCACGCATCGGCGTTGCGGACGCTCTGTACGTCCCAATTTGCGTAGGGATACCTTGCAAGGTCGCCGCCCTCAACGCGGTGAAGCGTGAAGTCGGGCTCGAAGTCGTTGCAGCCGATCCGGTACTTCGCCTCCTTGACGATCAGCGCGTGGACTTCCGGCTCCGTGAGCTTCTTTTTCTTCGGCATGGTAGTAAAATCCCCGCAACACATCGTCGAGGTCAGTGATCGTGGTAGACCCTCTCTCCACAGGTGCTTCTGCGGTAACGATCCTTGATCGCATCGCAGCGTTCGTCCGTTGGGCACTGCGACGGCCACCGCCTGTGCAGCCAGGGCGTCGGGCGCTTGCGCGTCCAGTCCATGCCGGGCTTGAGGTCCGACCAATCCACTACACGATTGACCTCACTCGATCCGTTCCGAGCGTGGACATCGAGTTGCTCGCCATCAACTACCTCAAGCACCCACTGTCCCTTCGCGAAGTGAAGATCACGCGACTCACCGCGGGGAGCATACCCGCAGCCATCGACAACATTCCTCTGGCTCAGGAGGTGACTCTCAAACCTCGATCCTCGTTTCTCGTCTCCTGTGCCCGACCACTCGCGGACACCGAGGCCCGTGTCGCGGCGGCGAGCAAACCCAATTCCGTGTACGACGGATCGCTGAGTATCACCGCTCGTGGCGTTGTCCGAGGCAAGGAGGTGAGTTACGTCGCAAGTGCTCTCAAGATCGACGGACGGCTCAACCGTTAACGACTACCTCCACACGGCAAAAGCACCGAAGTCCGATACGAGGTAGAACATCGTTTAGGTCATCGTCCTATACAGCCCGTCCACGATCAGCTTTAGTCGGTTGTGCTCCTTCGGGTCGGTGGCCAAAGTGACGTAGACAAGCGGGATGCTGTGAGTTTGTCCGTATCCAACAAGCTCAATCTCCACATGGTGAGCGGAGCAGTTGCTGATCAGACCATCGAGGGACTCTTTGACATAGATCGTGTGGGAAGTAAGGACGGTATCGGGTGGCGGTGCCTGGGGTACTTGGAACAATACGGTCACCACCTCACCTTTGTGCCTCAGAATAACACCAGCCTTTTCGTTGCGACTCGCGACTAGTTCGTCGAATACCCTCTGCGACGCCTTCACAGATTTATTCGCTTCTCGCACGTATGCTGGCCCCGCGAAATGGGGGCGATCCTTGCTCGGTGAGACGACTACCGCCACTACGGGTCTTGAATCGGTATCAGTAAGTATTTCACACCGCACGCCAATCGGTGGAAAGCAAACGTCCCTGGCCCATGTCTGGACATCCTTCTGTACGTTCGCAGGATTGGCAACACCAGCTACTTGACCGTCATCGCGCACACCGATGAACAAAACCGCCTCACGATCGAGGGGCAAAGAGTTCGCAAACGCTACGAGCGCCTTTACCACTACATCGCGGCTATGAGTAGTCTTTCGCTCAACGAAGTTGTCCTCGCCCTGTTTCAATAGTTTGAGAAGTTGCTCGCGTGTCATGCGACAAATACTCCCAGCGGATTGGAGGTGCAACAGAACCAAAAACTGCTAGTGCCTAACGAGCCTTTGGTCATGCGACTCGATACTCTCTCCCACCGTCGAGGCGTACCTCAGCGCACGAGGAGACGAGCCGCTCGATGCCGTCGATACGCAAGTTGCCGCTCAATCTCTGAAGCGACGCATCAAGACCCGCGAGGTGCTTACGAGATTGGCCCTGAGCGTCGGTGGACAGTCCGTCTGAGGATTAGGCCGAGATGTCAGGGCTGACCCCGCCTTACGACCGCTGCGGAACATACTGGATGTCCTCGTTTCGATAGGCAAAGCCCGCGCCCGCCATGTCTTCAACCAGAGTTTCGAAGGGTAGCGCACGATCCATTTTCAACCGCTCGATCACAAGGTCCGCTTGGTCTGAGGAGAGGTTGTAAATCCCTCCTGACGGACCACTGTCTGACCGGGAGAAGTACAAGTAGAACGATCCAGGCTGTAGGTACGGGGGACGATCTCCATGCACCCCCATTGTACGGTCCTCATCCCATCGCTGGTCGGCGGAGTACTTTTTAGGCGGCCAGAAGACACGGTGGTCAATCGGCAGTGGCACGGTGCACTCCACGAGGCTTGCCATGTTCATCCACACGTCTGATTATGTAGCTCTCAACTGCCTCAAGGTATCGCGCTACTGCTGGGATGAGCGAAACCGTCGTGGAGAGCAAGATGTACCCGACGCCACCTTGATAGTCTGGCTCGTGCGACCGCAGAATTGCCAGGTCCGGCTCACCTTTTTGGGGAATTATCACCTCGAACCACGGAGCGGCCTGGTGAACGAACTCGTTGCGCACTGATTCTAGTAGCTCCCGTTGCGGAGCGGACAAACCGGGTAAGGCTAGGAGGGTCGCCTCGGTGGTTCGATCCGGCGTCATCAGCACCCGTCGCTCAATTACCTTGACTAGTCCAAGGGCGACATCTTGGACGGACTTCAAAGTCATGAACAAAGCTTCGACATCGACGACCAGCTCCTGGGATTCCGCCCTAGCCCCATCGAGCGCATAACCGTCCAAATTACGGTCTCGGACGAGTGCTTTTTCTCTGACATCTCCCCAATTCCGTGTGATCCTGCTAACCGTGACGGGGAGACATGCGAACTTCACATTGAAGGCAAGAATCCGGTCGCGAAGGTCGGCCTCTATTGCTGCGGACGGCTTGACCACCCTCCCATTCGTGATGGCTGCGTTGATGGCCTGCCGCAATCCGAACCCGAGGCGGCTGGGTGTCATGAACGCGAGCGGCACGAACCGATCGTCC
>JACXTT010011784.1_pt1 | contig 11663 bp, 10 predicted proteins | sample 9270951 | NCBI WGS metagenome assembly JACXTT01 (sample SAMN15532306, study PRJNA645909) | rock metagenome | isolation source: weathered quartz diorite | place: Puerto Rico | collected 2017-06-21 | reverse complement strand
GCTGTCTTCAATTCTGAAATAATAAATGACGGAATCAAAACTGTGGTCGGAACATCGGCACGAGTTTTTGGCTTTTCAATTTTAGAAAGCTTAATAAAAAGATTCACGTCTGCGGGCCGAGTCTGCTTCCACATAAAGGCACGAATCGGTGCGAGCGCTTCGTCAACGGCACGATCCTGTGAGATTCGATTATCCAAATAGGGTTTCAAAGCATTCTCATTAATCTGAGTGAATGCTGGCCCCATAATAAAAAATGTTAAAAAGAGTGCGAGACCAACGAGAAGTTGGTTCGGCGGCATTTGCTGAGTTCCCAAAGCTTGTCTCACAAACGAGAGCACCACGATGATTCGAGTAAAGCTCGTCATCATAATCAAAATTGCTGGCGCAAGTGAGAGAACTGTTAACAATAAAACTATCTTAATCGCATTCACAACTTCACCGGGATTATCTGTGCTTTTGAAGCCAAGATTAATCGAAGGTAAGGTCACCGCCTGAGCAAAAGCGGTTTTACTTGCTAGAAGAATCGAAAGAAAAGCGAATGATAGAAAGAAGAAGTATTTTTTCACTCCATTTGCCTCATACCTTTAAGTTTGCGTGAAACAACATCGCGAATTTCTGAGATGCCACGAAGTGCAAAATCATCTGGTTCAACGGCTTCTTGATTTCGCTTTTGAGAAAAATGCTGGCCAATCTCACCCTGCTCTTCTTCAAAATTATAAAGAGCATCGTCAAATTTATTCGGCTCGCCCTGCGGAATTTCATCATCGATTAAAGCTAAAGTTTTTAACATTGAAATATTATGATCGGTAATTCCAACCAAAATCGATTCACCTGCAACCTGAATAATCGCAATGCTTTTCTTAGGTCCCAAATGATGTTGAGTGAGAATGCGAATTTTCATTGCACTATTTTGCGTGAGACGCTTCTTCGACCATTTTTTCAGAGCAAAAATCACCGCGCCCATCAAGCTAAAAACGACAGCCAGCGAAATCACTAATCGCGGAAGTGAACTGGGAGTGGCTGACTTTTCTTTAACGCTCTCTGTAGCTATCGGAACTTCAGATTCTTTGACTGCGATTTTTTCTGCCGGAGCAGTTGTCGCCGCAGCTGTTACTGGTGCTGTTTCAGATGCTGTCGGCTCTTTTGCGGGCTCTGCCGCGGCAACCGGAGCAAGCTTCACTTCTTTCGAATCAAAAAGCGTTGTGTTATCGGTTTCTTTCATCGCCTGCTCACGCTCACGCATGATTTTTGATTTCGCATCAGCTTTCGTTGCCGCACCCGCGTTTAATCCAAGTCCAAGGCTTAAACAAATGAAAAGTATTTTCATCATTTCAACTGCTCCACTCTTTCAGCTGGTGAAATAATATCGATGAGTCGTACGCCAAATTTTTCGTTGACGACAACGGCCTCGCCACGAGCAACGAGTTTATCATTCACTAAAACTTCCATCGGCTCTCCAGCAAGTTTACTCAGTTCAATCACCGAGCCTTGTCCAAGATTCAGAAGTTCGCTGACCAGCATCTTGGTGCGACCAAGTTCAACCGTCACTTTGAGCGGAATATCTAAAATAAGATCAAGATTGCGCTCTTTGCCTGAACGTTCTGGTCGATTCTCACCTTTAATTGGGAGCTCCGAAACATTGCTTTTATCTTCCATAAAAAATACCCCTCAATTTTTCGTAATCGGAGACGTAATCTGAACCGCCACCGATCCATGATTAATCCCATAATAAGCTTTAAATTTATTCACACCTTCAACTTGAACATTGAACTCGCCGTTGGCATCTTGATTCAGTGGAATCACATCGCCCGGCTTTAATTTCATGAGGTCACTGAGCAGAACTTCGGTTTCGCCAAGATCCACGCGAATCGTGACATCTGTATCGAGAAGTTGCTCTTCAATCGTCTGAGTCCAAAGATTTTTATCGGCTTGGTCACTTTCAATTTGAAAACCAGTTGCCAACTTTTGCTTGATCGGCTCAATGGTCGAATACGGAATGACCAGAGTAATCGTTCCGTTTGCATTTTCTAATTCAACGTCAAAAATCGAAGAGATCACGGTATCGGTTGGTGGAACGATACCCACAAACTGTGGATTCACTTCTGTTCGAACAAAACTGGCATCAATAACTTCGACAGACTTCCAAGCTTCTTCAAGGTCATCAATTGCAAGTTCAACAACTTTTCGAACAATCGATAATTCAATCGGAGTAAAGTCTTTGCCTTCGATTTTCGTATACGGACGATCATCACCGCCAAAAAAACTGTCGACTAAAGCATAAGCCAATTTGCTCTCGATCACTAAAATCGCTGAACCTCTGAGAGCATTGAAGCGCAAAACAGACATGCAAGTCGGCATCGGCAAGGTATTGATAAATTCGCCGAATTTTAAAAACTCAGTGCTCGCATGATTGAGTGCTGCAATTTTTCGAAGGGCCGATGAAAGTGAAACGCGAAATGAGCGCATGAATTTTTCATAGATAACATCGAGCTGTGGAAGACGTTGACGAATCGATCTTTCGTTACTCGTCAAATCATAAACCGCCACCACTTTATCATCATCACCGCCGAGGCCTCCACCCGCCCCGCTACCAGCAGCGTCGCCGCCAACTTCGCCCTCGTTGACCGCGGCAAGAAGAGCATCTACTTCACTTTGCGATAAAACCTGATTCATCCTTGAACCTTTCGACTCTTCTTAGTTGTAAATAAACTCAGTAAATAAAACTTGTTTCACAAGACCTTTTTTCAAAACACGATTGAGTTGTTCTTTAATTTCATCGCGAAGACGATCCTTACCCTCGACAGTTGACACATCTTCATAGCGCTTGCTCGACAAAATGAGCAAAATCATATCGCGAACTGCGGCTTTTCTTTTTTCAATTTCTTCTGGAGTCTTATCACCTTCAACTTCAAGCTCCATATTGACCTTCAAAAGTTTGCGGCCTTGGCTTCCCGACAAATTAATCAAGAAAGTCTCAAGCGGAATCGTCTTACCAACGAATTCTTTTTCTTCTTTTAACTTATCTTCTTCATTATCTTTTTTTGCGCCTTCAGTGACTTCTTCAATCGTTGTCTGGTGATTTTTGGCTTGATTCCCTTTGTAAACCATAAATCCCACTCCGCCGACCACCAACATATTGATGATGACGAGGACATAGAGCATAAGAGGTTTACTAGGTGCCGGCGCTTCCGCTTTTGGCGCGCTTTCTTTTGCCGCTGCATTTTCTTCAGCCACGTCGGTCTCCTTTAAAATGGAGTCTTTCGAAAAGACTCTTGACGCTTTCTTCTCATTCTAAAGCAAGCGCGGTGCCACGTAGACTTTGGTCACATTTTTTTCACGAGAGCGAAAAGAAGCAGAGCTCAGCATTTCGACGAGTCAGAGATTTGAAATTTGAGAGAGTTTTTTGTCAGTCGATTGACAGGAAGAAAGCCTTACGCCAAATTGATCTCACGATAAATTTTTAAAAGTTCAGCATGCATCTGCGGAGTCCCTGCAACAATGTGAGGCATCTCAACGCGGTATTTTTCTCCGTCGAGATTTGTAATCACCGCGCCGGCCTCTTCTGCAATGACTGAGCCCGCAGCAGTATCCCAAGCTTTGAGATTTTTCTCCCAAAACACGTCGAAGCTTCCGCTCGCGACAAAGCAAAGATCCAGTGCCGCAGCTCCAGCTCGCCTGAGACCTCTTGCTTCTTTGACGATTCGAGCACAAAGCTCGAGTTGTTTATCGACTAGAGCATCTTGATCTGAAAATCCCGTCGCAAACAATCCTTCGTGAAAAGTTTTACGAGTGCTGATTTTTATTTTTTTATTATTTAAAAAGGCACCCTGCCCTCGAACAGCATGAAATCGCATCTTCAATCTTGGAGCATCGACGACTCCAAGGACAATTTCACCATTAACCTCTAAGGCAATGCTGATACAAAAAAATGGAAACTGGTGAACATAGTTTGTCGTTCCATCGAGTGGATCAATGATCCATCGTGCGAGTTTCTCGACCTTAGTCTTGGTGACCGGATATTTTGAAAGTCCAGATTCTTCGCCCAAAAACTGATGAGTCGGAAATTTGGCGTGCAAGGTTTTGATAATATATTTTTCGCTATCACGATCGGCTTCGCTCACTAGACCTGCTTGAAATTTTTCAGAGACCTGAGATAAGCTTCCAAAATATTTATTCAATATGCGTTTCGCGCCCGAGGCCGCCGCAAAAGCTGCTCTCAATTCCTTCTTGAAATCTGGAGTTTTTGCTTTGGACTTTAGCCGAGCTGCCGATTTTTTTTGCTGTGCCATGAACCTATCAAGTACAGAGTTCAAAGGCTTGTCAAGGATTTGGCAGATTGACCCTACGTGCTTGAGACGCTACACTTAAAGATCGGCGACAAGATTTTTTAAATCAATTCGATTTGTGAGGAGAAAGAGAATGGCGAACCCAGCTCAAAGTTCAAGATTAGACACGGCACTTAAATTATTACTCATTACATTCGTGTCACTTGTAGCATTTTCGACAGGCGTTTATGTTGGTAAAGAAATGAGCAACAGCGACTATCAACTCAAGACAATGGAAGCAGACTTCCAAGCTCAGAAAACCGCAGCTCAAAAAAATAAAGACCTCGATGTTGAGGAGAAGGACGCGCTTGTTGCTGACGAAGTCACCCAGATGTCAGACAAGATGATAAAGTCCGAAAAAGATCAACTTGGCGAATCTGTCGTGAAAGATGAGACCGCGAAAGACGTTAAGACAGAAGCGAAAACAGAAGCTAAGCCTGAGCACAAAACCGAAAAAGTTGCTGAACATAAAGAAGCAAAAAAAGAAGCTCGTGAAGTTGCTTCAAGCGAAAAGCCAATCAAAAAAGTTGCCAAAAATGCTGAAGAACCAAGCATCAATTTGAAGAAAAAAGTGAATCTTGACGAAGTTCACAAAACCGCAGATCGCATCGTTAAAAATGAAGTTCCAACAACTGATACCAAGACCGCTGAAAAAAACGAATCGCGCGTTCCTTCAAGCTTACCAAAATCAGTTGGGACTGCTAACGGAGCTGGATTCACCGTGCAAGTGGCTTCGTTTCCAACAGAAGAAGAAGCAAAAAAACAAGTTGAGACTTTGGTGCGCAAGGGCTTCCCGGCCTTCCCAATTGAAGCGACAATTGCCGGTAAGACTTGGTACCGTGTTAGCCTCGGGAATTTCAAAACCCAAAAAGAAGCTGCCACCTATCGCATTCAACTCATCAAAGATTCTGATATTAAAAAAGCAATTGTAGCAAAAGTTTCGCCGAACTAATCTCTTCGAAGAAGGCCCGCCAGTAGCGGGCCCAGTACCCGCTCCTGAGCCTGCCTGCCTCCTGAAAATTTTCATTTACAATCATCTCGAAAGTAAATCCGGCAGCAGTCCCGAGTGGGCGGTTTTTCGGTTTCGGTTCACCGTGACTGAAGACGGATGGCCGATTTCTGATGTCCCAAAACCGACGGCCCTATCCCCTCTTAAAATAAGTATCCGCCATAAAATCCAATTCCAAGACTTGGATTGGGATTCGAAAATGCGGAGGTCAAAATTCTGGCCTCCAACTCAAAACGAAAATGCTGATATTCAACAGCAGCACCCGCCGCCGCTGCCAATGCTAAGACTGGCTTCGAAGTATCATCTTGAGTTTCAGAGAAGAAATTCGTCTGGACATGTTCAAGCTGTACGCCGGGTGCAGCTTGTGCGTAGAGCTGAAAGATTTGGTCTGGCATAAATTGATTACGACCCCAAATCAGAAGTTCGTGGTGCGTGCGTGAGATCAAAACCTGAGAAAAAGATTCGCTGGATTGAAACTGATTGTACTCAACAAAAAGTGTATTTTCGAGTTCACGATAGCCCGCTCGAATCGCAAAGGGTGTGCGATCCGCATATTGTCCTGCCGTCGCAGTCTTTTCAAAATTGTGAGTTTGACCAAAGCTTGCCATGATTTCTGCGCGCGCATGAAAGCCCAAAAATAAAATTAAAATCGTGATCTTACTTTTCATCTAAGATCCCCTTCGCTGGCGGAGGCGGAGCTGGCGTCTCGACAGCGGGTGGAGTTTTCGCCTCGACAGCAGGTGGGGTTGTCGTCTCGACAACAGGCTGAACCGGTTCGCATCCGGCAATTTTATCATGCGCTAAGGGTGCCACCCTCTGATAGCTTTCACAGACATTAAAGGTCTGCACTCCTGAGGACTCCTCTTGCAATGCTTTGTAAAAGCTCGCGATAAAAATCTCGGGCGGTAAGTACTCCTTCTCAAGCCGAAGTGCTAATTCAGTTCTAAATTTAAAAAGTGCCTTCACCAAAGTTTTTGCAACTTTCGCACGAGTTTCTGGGTCTGTCTTTTTCTCATAGAGCTGAAGAAAAATATTTCGAAAATAAATCGCATATTGAGTTCCAAGCGAATACGCATGTGCAACTCGTTGCTCGCTATTATCACTTTCTGCAATGACAAATTTAAAAGTGGCGAGATCAAAAAACTGCGGATCCTTGCGATCCAACCGACGAACATCTAAGGCACTGCTAATCGAGCGCCCCACAAAAAGTTCATCGCCAGAATAGATCCATCCCCAAAAATCAGCGAGTCCTTCGTTGATCCCACGAAGGAGATAGAGATTGTAGGTCTTAATCGAAACATCTTTATTCGATATTTCGTGAGGTGCTTTTGGCAAAACTTGATGACTCTCATCGAGATCCAAACCCGCATAGGTCATTGTCGAATCGAAATGCGAGAGAACGATATGATGAAAGATCGAATGAAAATGTTCGTGAGCCACGACTCCGCCGTTCAATGTAATGGGGAGTTTTGAATCGGTGTAAGGAACAAATAAAATCGCATCGACCAATGGGTTGTACTGCGCATTGTTCTCCATGACCCGGTTATTTTCATCGACAAAACCAACCTTGATCGCAACGGCTGGGCGTTTATTTAAAAAGCTTGCTGCACCTGAAGAAACATCGAGTTCATTGAGCTTTTCGAGATGCGCATAGAGAGTTGCCGCCTGCAAACTAGCATCATCCAAGGCGACCTGCGAGCCGGATGGAGTCGATAAAAATCGTCCCGTCGGAACACCTGCTTGCGCGAGTTTTCCTTCATTGATGATCAAAGTCGGTTCAATAAAAAATTCGGCAAGGCTACCCCGCAAAAATTGAGGTTCATCAAATGTTTTAATCTCAATATCCTGGAGAGTGTAACGATTCTGCGCATCAGACCATGGGATCCGAAAAGTACGGGCCGATTCGGACGAATTTTTGATACAGCCGCTGAGAATGAGGCCTACAAGAATAAGTGAAGTGCGCAAAAGGATCTCCGCCTGTTTCAGATCGAAATTGTCGACATTGTGGGCATTGCTTAGCAAGAACTGGGCTCAAGAATTCAGCGAATACTCCTTCACAAATCGGGCGTGGATTTGTATAAGTTCAGGTCTAATCGCTGCACAATAGTTATTCGCCTTAACGAGGACGCCTGAGCCCATGAGTTCACTTGAAAATCTTGCAAGTACATTGAATAAAAAACAGTTCGAAGCGATGCAGGCTCTCGAGGGCCCGCTCTTGATTTTAGCGGGCGCTGGAAGCGGCAAAACCCGCGTCCTCACCTATCGAACGGCCAATCTCGTGGCCCAAGGCTTAGCGACGCCACAAGAAATTTTGGCCGTGACCTTCACCAATAAAGCCGCACGCGAAATGGAATCTCGAATTTTGACATTGCTGAACGAGCTTGAAATCCCGGTTTTTGACCGAATGTGGATTTCAACCTTTCACTCGATTTGCGCGCGCATTTTACGAAGCCACATCGAACTTCTCGGCTATAAGAGTACTTTTACAATTTATGATCAGACCGATCAACTCTCAATGGTCAAACAGGTCTGCACTCGCCTCAATCTCGATGACAAAGTTTTTCCGGCTAAGAATTTTCAAGCTCGAATTAACAATGCAAAAACCGAAGGCTTGCTCCCCGATGACCTCAGCCATTCGCAGAGAAAAATGGCGCGCAGTTTTGATGCGCAAACTATCGAAGTTTACACTGAGTATGAAAAAGCCATGCAAGCGGCAAATTCTGTCGACTTTCAAGATTTGCTTTTAAAGGTTTATCAGCTCTTTCTTTCTCATCCCGGAGTACTCGAGGCGTATCAAGAACGCTTTCGCTTTTTGATGGTCGATGAGTACCAAGATACCAATCACATTCAGTATCTTTTAGTGAAAATGCTCGCGAGCAAACACCGTAATCTCTGCGTGGTCGGAGATGAAGACCAAAGTATCTATTCTTGGCGAGGTGCCGACATCCAAAACATTTTGGATTTCGAAAAAGATTTTCAAGAAGCCCAAGTCGTCAAGCTGGAGCAAAATTACCGATCAACGGGGACCATCGTCGGAGCCGCCACCAAGGTTATCGCCAATAATACCGAACGCAAAGTGAAAGAGCTCTTCACTGAAAATGAAAGTGGTGAGCTCATCACAGTTCGTGAAGAACAAGATGAGTATGAAGAGGCACGCTTTGTTGTCAGACAAATTCAAAAGTTTCTCAATGAAACTGAACTTTCTCTCAGCGACATTGCGATTTTTTATCGTACGAATGCCCAATCTCGCGTTCTCGAAGAACAACTCCGAAGCAATTCCCTCGCTTATAAAATCGTCGGCGGAATGAAATTCTATGACCGCATGGAGATCAAAGATATTTTGGGCTATCTCAAGCTCGTCTTGAATCCCACAGATGATATCGCTTTCAAACGCGTCATCAATGTTCCCGCTCGCGGAATCGGCAAAACCACAATTGAAAAACTCGAAGAACTTGCCGGCCGCACGGGACTCAGCCTCATTCAAGCCGCCGCGCAGGCTGTGGATACCAGAGAATTTAACGCCGGCACCACCGGTAAGATTCGAAGATTTTTAGAGCTCATTCAAGTTCTTCGCGAAAAGGCACCGTCTCTTTCTCTCGATGATTTTTACGCCGAGCTCTTAGTCCAAACCGAGTACGCCGCCAAACTGAAACTCGAAGATTCTCCCGAGGCCGATTCTCGCCTCGAGAACTTAGAAGAACTTGCCAATGCCATCGCCAAGTTCGTGCAAGAGCGTGGCGAAGAAGCCAACCTACAAAGTTTCTTAGAAGAAATGGCACTCATCAACGATGTCGACTCGATGGAAGATGGCGACAACACCATTACCATGATGACCCTTCACGTTTCAAAAGGCTTAGAGTACCCAGTAGTCTTCATCGTCGGCCTTGAAGAAGGTTTATTCCCAAGCGGACAGTCGATTAATGATGAAGCCGAAACTCGCCTCGAAGAAGAACGCCGACTCATGTATGTCGGCATGACCCGCGCCGAGAAAAAACTCACGCTCACTTACACCCGCTCGCGCAAAGTCTGGGGATCCGAACAACACAATCCTCCAAGCCGTTTTCTACGTGAGATTCCACCCGAGTATGTCGAGATGCAGACCTCTCAGCAATCTTCTCGCTTCATGCAGAGATATGCCGAGTCCGCTCGATCAGGATATCAAGGAGCTGGAGGACAAGCTTACGGCAATTCTCCGCGAAACTTTCGCAGACCAGGAGCTGGCAAAAAAGACGATCATCATGAGCACCCAAGCTACGAAGATTTCTCAGACGAGGTTTTCGATGACAGCGCCGATGCCTCCTTCAAAAAGGGGATGCGCATTCGCCACCCAACATTTGGAATCGGAACGATTTTCAAAACGGATGGGACGGGCGACGCCATGGATGTCAGTGTGGTTTTTGGTGATAACTCGGTGAAGAAATTTCGCGCGAAGTACGCACGGCTGGAACGAGTTTAATCGCTCGGGATTGCTTTGCGATTCTTGCAGATGAAAATCTTCAGGTTCGGGCAGCAGGAATCGGTCGTCCGTTTTCAGTCACAGTGAGCCGATACCGAAAAATTGCCCACTCCGGACCGCTGCCGACAAACGGGATTTGCTTTTAAGATTATCGTCAAACTCAAATCTCCCCCCAAAAAAAGAGAACCAAAATTTTTGGTTCCCCCTCATTTAGATCTGAAAATTTTAAAAATTAAATAAGTTCAACAACAACACCGCGACCAACTCCTCCGAGGGGAGTCATACCACTTGTTGTGTTCTGCTGAGCCGCCGGTCGCATGCTATTATATTGGCGAGCTCCAGGATTGCTTTGCGATAAAATTGCTGGTGGGTTGATGGAGCCTGAAACCATTGGGCGACCGTTTGCAACTCCGAGGCGATCAGGGGTAAAGCTTGTCGCCGGAGTAACTGATCCAATAGATGATCGGCCCGAAGTTCTGCCAGAAGATCCAAGAGTTGAACTTGCTGAACTTGAAGGGTCAGGAGATGGAACATTGCTTGCGGCAACTCCGTACTCTTGGGCGAGATTGACAAGTTTATCGCGAAAGTCACGGTAAGGTTGAAGGGCGGTGCTCTCACCTTCAGGGCCGAAGTATTCAAGTTGTGATGCTTTTTTCAAAACTGAATCGTAGGCATTTTCTTGTTTGATGAATGATGTTGAAAGTTGCTTGATTGTTGGTGCCCACTGTTGAGCGAGAATATTATTTGAAGTTTCAACACAAGCATCAACATTGAACGCTTGATTGTAGGCTTCAGCTTGGCTGGCAGCGCGATCACACTTGTCTTGATTGGCTTGTCGGCCGTACTCTAATCCAGAGATAATTCGATCTAATTTTTTATCTTGTTGAGCGAGGTTTGAACTTGCTCGCTGTTCGTCTTCTGAAAGTTTTTTGAAACTGTCGAGTTTTTTAGATTCATATGTCACTAGTTTTGCGAGTTTTTCGTTGTCAATCATGCCCATCTTCTCAAGTAACTCGGCGTGCTTATCTTGTAAATCGCGGCACTCATCAAAACTGTCTTCGCTTTTTGCGGCCTTTCTACAAGCCGTTGCCATTTCTTTGTAAGAGGCCTTTTCAAGGGCGAGGTTTTCGTCGTAAGTTGTCTTTTCGAAATCTTTTTTCAAGTCGGCACGAATGTCATTGGCTTCATCTTTGTCGATTCCAAGTTCTTTAAAACGTGAATTCGAAGCGTTCATATTTTTCTTTTCACATTTTAATTTTTTAGCGCCTTCGAGTGTTTCGCCTTCTTCATTTCGCTCACACTTTAAGATATCAATGGCGAGGGCTTTGCGCTCAGCAAGTTCTTTTTCTGTTAATAACTCCTCACAACTTGTTGCAAGTAGTTTTGTTGTAACTTGCTCCCAAACACGATCAACTGCGTTCTTATCTTGAACATCGCCAACCGCCGAAATCGTACACTTCTCGCAAACGCTTTCGTGATTTTTATCATCGATATGAGTGAGCGCAAGAGTGCCATTTGGCATTAACTTCATTCCAAAATTCACATCGCAAGCTTTTAAAACTTTTCCTTTATAAGGATCAGCGGGGCCACCGACTTCGATGGTAACACCTTTCGCTTTGTCGTCTGACTTTCCGTGAGCTTCAGATTTATCTTTATCCTTGTCTTTTTTGACTCCATCAGAAGAGAAGCTCGCCTGATGGTGATCGCCGAAGAGCGGTTCCCAAGAAAAATTAAGCCCGATCGTCAAAAGCAAGAGAGCTTTGAGTACCGTCTGTTTCTGTGGTTTAAAATTTTTCATAAATCCTCCGTGCCCCTCGGCCGTTAAAAACTTTTGAAATCAAAAATGATTCCGGTTTCAACATTCTATATTCCA